>Ga0134088_10000083_pt1 | contig 23940 bp, 23 predicted proteins | sample 15_taG_3_FD_94461 | JGI IMG/M metagenome (GOLD analysis project Ga0134088, IMG submission 94461) | Grasslands soil microbial communities from the Angelo Coastal Reserve, California, USA - 15_D_Rain_20cm_5_09182015 | ecosystem: Environmental > Terrestrial > Soil > Grasslands ...
CCAGCGATAGAGCCGCTCACCGCCCACGGAAGAAGCGACAAGAACCCGGCTAAGAGGAAAAGAGAACCACCAATCAGGCCGATAATCATCACTGACCGAGCCGGGACCAGTCCTCTGGAGAGCCGCCAGGGAATAAAATGCGACTCCTATTCGAGTAATGCCTAGCGTTCCTGAACGCCTCCCCTTCGGGTGACATTCGACGCTGCAACTACTAGCACGGTGAAGGTTTCTCTGGTTAGGATCTGTTATCATATCTGTCTTTTTCATGGTGCTCATTGGCGTTGAGGTCTGACTTAAACGACTGTTCCGAGAGACTGAAAGGAAAATCAAGAGAGGGTAGTTTGGGGCGTGACCCTGTCATCCTTTGGATGATTCGGAGAGTCCGTCATCCTTAGGAACTACAGCAACCCGGAACGGGCTAGTTCCTCAATGGGTATACTAGATGCACCAGGCGCTCTGCTTGGATTCAGAATCGGGCTAGTCGAACCTGAAGTCCAGCTATCTGGGGGGTTGTATCAAGATCGTTTCACCCAACCTATTTCCCCTATCTCCAACACGCGGTAAGGCTGGAGGTAAGAAATCAAAAATGTCGTCAAGAACAACCGTCGAATACCCGAACATTCCCTCGATACTAGCTCTCGTGGGAGGCGCTTTGATAGTACTCGTTGACATATTTCTCCTGGCCGTCAGCTTGGTCATACTGCCACATCTCAACTACACCAACTTCACGCCGCCACGCGGCTACACAGGCAATCCCGGCGCTCTCGCCGCAGGCTTCGTCGGGGCAATCGCAGTATTCGGCCTCATCTGTGGCATCATCGTCACAATGTCAGCCGTTCTGCTACGCCTGAAGCCCAACCAGCGCCAGACGTGGGGCATACTAGTACTGGTCTTCAGCATCCTAGGTTTCTTCGGCTTCGGAGGCTTCATAGTCGGATCAGTACTGGGTATAGTCGGCGGAATAATGACCCTCAGATGGAAACCACCACTGACACCACCAACAACGCCCTCGCAATAGGGAGAACCGGGTCGTACTAGCGTGAAGGAGAAGGGGTGAGGACAAGACTTGGAGAAACTACAGATCCTCCTGATAATGCTCGTATCGGCTGCAGGCGGACTTGCAGTCTCGGGATACATCCTCGCCCTAATCCTAACCCCTACAGAATCACCGTTGGAAGTTCTCTCTCAACTTCTCACGAAAGGATTCCCAGCCACATTTCCATTTCTTGTCCTGTTTTCCTCGCTCCTATTTCTCTGCACAGCACTAGCCAGCATGGTTGGAGTCATCTATTTCCTGGTACTGCCTGAGATGAAAAATTATTACGCACCCGGCAACGATAACGGGAAAGAAAACACGGCCATGGTCCTGAAAACTCTCAAGCCTGAAGAAAGAAGCATCGTCAATGTTCTAGACGTCCACGGAGGCACCTACTTGCAAAAGTACGTCACGAAGGAAGCGGGTCTATCACGGTTGAAGACGCACAGAGTGGTCGCAGCTTTGTCAGAGCGCGGGATCGTCCAAGTTGAGAAGTCCGGAAACACGAACCAGGTTAAGCTTGCGAAGTGGTTCCATGACGGGATGCATCAACCATGATCCCCGAAGCCGTGGGCGATCTCGTTACGATTTTCTAGTCTGCAGCGAAAGCATGTCTGACAACAAGGAGATTCTTAGCTTTGCTACGTTGAACTATTGTCTGTCTCGCCTGTGTATGTGGGTGGAAGTCTCTCGCCCATTCGATTCCGAGAGATTCTTCCCGGTTTGCTTGTCTTTCGGATGACGAATTTCGTGTCTCTAGCCGGTCTCTGTGTCATCATAAGGGGATGGACGGGTTTCCCGTTCCCGAAGGTCAACGGGGTCATTTTCAGCGAACCCGCCCTGGCCTTTCTTGAACGTCGTCTGCTTTGAATCAAGATCGAGGCCAGTAATCCGGTTAGTCCGGCTAGAGCAATTTCGATCTGGAATGTCGAAAGGCTGAGTTTGATTCCTTCTACGATGTAGCCTTGTAGGAAGGCGTAGTGGAGATATTTGGCGAGAGTCCAACCAGAGAGCAGAACCAATGAGACAGATAGTGTGAACGTTATCGTCTTGATGACGACTCGGGTACGAGATCGTTGGGAGGTTGGTGGAATGCTTTCAGTCATTTCTAAGTCAGCTATGGAACGTAGGAATTGAACTCGTCCTAGCATATGCTAGACTTATTGGCAAGTCGTAACTACGACTTCGATGGGAAAAGTATCACTAACCCTGTCACTCTAATGTTAGACCCCGACGCGATCCGTCGAGCGCTGTCAGTCGATCAAGATTGGCCTATGCTACTTTCAGCCTTTCCCGATAATGCTCACGTAGCTTCACAATCTTTGGCGCGATTACGACTTGGCAGTAGGGCTGTCGTGCGTTGTTCTTGAAATATTCTTGATGATAGCCTTCAGCTTTGTAGAATGCTTTGAAAGGGGTAACCTCGGTTACGATTGGTTTCTTCCAGGTTTTCGCGGCGTTCGTTTCTTTGATAACTTCCTTAGCCACTGCTTCTTGTTCGGGGTTGTGGTAGAAGATTGCCGATCTGTACTGGGTTCCAACGTCTGCTCCTTGACGATTTAGCGTGGTCGGGTCGTGTGTCGTGAAGAAGATCTGCAGGATATCCTTGAAGGAAATCTGCTTTGGATTGAAGGTTATCTGAATCGACTCCGCGTGTCCAGTAGATCCGGTGCAAACATCCTCGTAGGACGGATCTGGAACTTTTCCACCAGAATAACCTGATTCAACCTTCTCTACTCCTTTCAGTTGGTCGAAGATGGCCTCCGTGCACCAGAAGCATCCTCCTCCAAGAGTTGCTACTTCTCGTTCCTTGGTAGAGGTTTCGTGAGAGTCCATGGTCTTCTCTTCTCCGCTAGTTCTTCCTCGTCCACGCGGGTTCTGATACTGGAAAAGTCCGACCGGAGCTTTGTCTTTCAATCATCCAGTTTGGGTACTGGATCCGGTGTCGTGTGAGCTCGTCTAGTTTCCCAATCTGGTCGCTGGAAAGGTTCACGTCAAGCGCGCCTAGGTTCTCCTCGAATTGCTCCATCGTCTTCGCGCCTACAAGGACGATGTGGCCCTTCGATAGGAGCCAAGAGAGAGCCACCTGAGCGGGAGTTGCATCCTGTTCCTTGCCCACTTGCTTGATTCTCTCGACTATGTCAAAGCCTGTCTGCTCGTCGAAAAATGGGAAGAAGAGGCCTCTGTTGCCCGCTCTAGTCCCTGGAGGCTTGGAGTCCTTGGAGTATTTGCCGCTGAGGACGCCGCCGTGGAGAGGGCTCCAGACCAGTAAACTCATCTTGCTATATCGGAGAAACGGAAGAATCTCATGTTCGACATCCCGGTTGAGCAGGCTGTAGTTCATCTGGGCCGTTTCATATCGAGAGAAACCTCGTTCTTCCGCTCTTGCTTGGACCGTTGCCATCTGCCAAGCGGTAAAGTTGGATACGCCTGGATAGTTGACTAGTCCCTCTTCGACGAGGTCCTGCATCGCCTCAATCGATTGATCCAGCGGCACATGTGCGTCCCATGAATGGAACTGGTACAGGTCAACCCAACTTGTCCCAAGCCGTTCGAGACTCTGTCGGACTGCCTGTCGAATATGATATCTGGAGAGGCCTATCTCGTTGATTCCGGGGCCGCTTTTGCCTCTAACCTTTGTCGCGATCAGAACTCGATCTCGATACGGTTGGAGTGCTTTGCCAAGGGTCTTCTCTGATTCGCCTTCATCGTAGACGTCAGCGGTATCGAAGAAGTTGATTCCAGCGTCAATTGCGCGTGCAACCATCTTGTTAACAGAGTCTTGACCGAGTCCTCCTAGTTTCCATGTATCCTTAGCACCAAAGGTCATTGCTCCGAGAGCAAGAACCGAAGCGTCGATCCCAGTATTGCCGAGTGCGGTGTACCTCATGTCCGCCATATTATGATCTAGGCGTAGAACGTTACTTAAACGTGAAACACTCGTGGGTTTCCATTCTAGTGCGTAGAGTCGAAGTAAGTAGGTTTCGTCTGGCCTGGCCCTATCATGGGTCCGAACCCGAAGATTGGAGGAGTGCCGAAGGACGGCTGAGTTGGCTCTAGCAAGGATTTCGCGGGATAGCCGGGGGTGTCAACATGAGGCTCGAGTGTACGTTACCTTTTTTATGATAATACCTCTAATACTCGCTACCCGATTTACGCAAAAAAGTAGGTCACCAGCCCCACAATGTGCCGAATCGACGAAAACCTCCATCGAATACTCAAAGACCACGGGCTGACGGAATACGAGATCAAAACCTATCTGAAACTCGTATTCGACGGACCCGCAACCCCATTCGAGATCAGCGAGAGCGTACAAATCCCCTATGCTCGAGTCTACGGAACGCTGGAAGGCCTAGAGAAGAGAAAATGGATCAGGGCCAGACCCGGAAGACCCGTTGTATACGAAGCGAACCCACCGAGATCCGTGGCGGAACTAGAACTGGAGCAAAAACAATCCGAAATGGTTGCATTTACCAACCTGATGAAGCAAGATCTCCAAGCGATCTACGAACGCCGTGAAGTAGTGAAGAACATCAGCCTTTGGGTTATTCACGGAGGGGACAAGATTTCCGATAAGATTGGAGAGATCGTATCGACCGCAAAGACTCGAGCCTATCTTCAATTCGCAATTCTGATCCCGAAGGATGTGGAGGATCTTCGGGCCTCGTTGAAAGCTGCTCGGGAGAGAGGTGTATCGGTGAAAATCCTCTCGTTTGTCAATCCGCGCTTCGTCGACCAGAAGAGTTTGTCTCTTCTTTCTGATGAGGCAGAGGTCGGAGTGATACAGGAACCTAACGAAGAGTCTCCAAAACCCTACAACGTTTGCGCCGTGGATGGTAGAGATACAGTCCTGACATATCTCTGGAACCTTGAAACTCCTAACGAGCCCGGATCGCGAATCGCGTTTCGATTATCAGACGAAGAGTTTGCGGGAGTTATGGACAGGTACTTCGAATATTACTGGCTGAAGGCTCGCAGGATATGATCAGATAAAACTCTTCGCAGCCTCGCGTAATGGATCAAGCTAAAAGGAATAATGAAAAGAAACTAGTTTGTCGGGGCCGGAGGCCTTTGCGGACCAGAGGGTCCTTGTCCTGGTTGTCGTGAGTCCAGCTGGGCCATGAGCATCATGAGCTTCCTAGTTTCGTCGAGTCGTCTGAGCATGTTCTGCATCTCGCTCTTGTAGTAGTCTCTCTGTGAGCTGTAGTCTTGTTCGTTTATCTCGCCTGAACTGTATTTTCCTTGCAAAGCAAGATAGCCGGTTAGTGTGGTCCCTCCGAGTTGCTCGCGAAGGTTCGATAAGCTCTTTCCGACTATGTCGTTGAGCTGGGCAGCTCGCTCGCTGAGAGCTCTGCTGACTTTCGCGATCTCTTCTTTGATCATTGCTGTTCGTTGTCGGAAGCCGTTTAGCTCCACGACTACCTTCTCTATGCTTACTTCACTCACGATCAGGCACCATGATTAGTAACGACACCTTAGAGACGGGCAACTTAGCCACACCGTAACCCAAGGCAACTGGGAGAAGTGACCGCTCAAAGGACCGACGTCCTATCATGGTAAGTGAGCCCTTCTCAGAGCACACCTCAACAGAGATCGATAAGTCTGCTGGTTACCGTGAGAGGGAAACGGGACTGGTCCAGTGTTCAACACTCGAGCCCATAAACCGGCGTCTCTCAGGGCGATACGTACTGGCGTGAAGATGGAGGACTTCACGATAAGAATGCGAGTTGGATCAACATCGATCACATCGTTGACTAATCGACGTGTTTGGCTTAGGACCGCCTCTCTCCTCTTAGTCGGGCGTAGCTTGTCCACTGGAAGGACGCAAGTGTCCAAGAGGTAGAATCCCATTGATTGAAAGTGTCGTAGCATCGACCGCTTGTCGACACCCCTCCGCATCGGTTCATTTCGAGGCCACAGTTCGAGAGCCTTCATTGTCTCACGGAAGAAGTGATCTTTTCCGATCGTCTTTGGGAAATAGAAGAAACCGCCTGAGGAAGGGGGAGATTCCGCAATCAGCAGGAGTCGAACCTTGCGGGGTCGATATTTTCGCCTGCTACGATTGATTCTTGCTGCACTAAGTTTCGTTTCACCGCTGAATGACATTTGGGCATCAATTCTAATTGTGCACAGAGGCTGCTCGTGTGGGGCAAAGAATGGACTTTGACAACAGTCTTAAAGGCCGTTGAACAAAAGCCGAAAGGCAATCAATAACTGGACGCGGAGACTGGTTTGTCGACATTTCACGGATTAAAGGAGGGCGACGAGGTGGATCTGGAAATTACCCAGAAGTCAAGGGATGGCCGAGGACTAGCTCGTCTCAACGGATTGCTCGTCTTCGTCAGTAGAGCATCTCCGGGTGAGAAGGTGAAAGTGCGAATTGTCAAGATCGGCGTAAGACATGCCGAAGCCGAGCTCATCCGGGGTCAGAGGATGGCTATAGCAAACGCTAGCGCGTAGAAGAGAAGTGTGACTATCGAGTTTACAAGGTACCATTTTGGCAGCCAGTGCTTTTTCACATAGTATCCTCCTCCCCATGAAGTCCAGTCTTCTGGACCCGGCCATGCTCCGGCAAAGTGATACCATGAAACGTCCTCGCCGAGCGGGAGGAACGCCCATAGCCCAAAGGCGATCGAGACACCGACCCACGAGGGATCGTAGATCAAAACGGCGAGGGGCAATGCGGAGAACAGGCCGAACATTATGATGTGATAGTTGGAAAAGTGATGGAAGAACCGGAGGACCAAATGTTCTGCAGGAGGAATGTAACCGTGTTCGATGAAGCCGTAAAGATAGGCGAAGATAACGCCCAGAACGACGATCAACAAGGCTCTGACGATATCGATCAGCACGGGTTATCGGACCTCCTGATTTCTCAATCCTGGGTTATCTGACCTTTGCGAGAGGACTCTGAACTTGATTAAACGCTTTCTCCCCTCGATTCTTCTCTCTACAATGGTTAAATCGAAAACGTGATTCCTTGCGTGTGAAATGAAGCTGAAGCTTGACGGAATCTGGACCCCCATTCCGACACCATTAACAACCCAGGGCAAGATTGACCAAGAAGCGACCAAGAAACTGGTCGATTTTCACATCGAATCCGGGATCGATGGAATCCTCCCGCTTGGAACGTCAGGGGAATTCGCCCTTCTTACAAGAGAAGAACGCAAACTACTCGTTGAGACAGTCGTTGACGAGGTCAGTGGCCGGGTTCCCGTCGTAGCCGGAGTGTCAGACCCATCCCTCGAGAATGTCTTACAGCTGTCAGCCGACGTGAAAGAGGCTGGAGCAGATGCGGTCATTGCTACTCCCCCATACTACTTCACAACGACTGATCAGGGGCATTATCATCATTTCAAGACGATATCCGAGAGCATCGATCTTCCTCTGATGATCTATAACATTCCCGAATGGACACACTCATTCGTCACTCCCGAAACAGTCCAGCGGCTAGCCGACGAGAACCTCGTCGTGGGGATGAAATATACAGAATACAACTTCCTGAATCTCGTCCGCTTTCTGAAAACTAGTCAGGCAAAGATTTCGATCTTTACAGGGTCAGACGCGATGGCCTATTCCAATCTCGAATTTGGCGGAAGTGGAGGCATACTAGGCTCGGCAAATGTGGCCCCAAAGATCGCAAGCAAAATATTTGATGACTACAAGAAAGGGAATCTGCGAGGAGCTCGGGAATGGCAAGAAAAACTCCTCCCAATCATAGAGGCCTTATCGATTGGAAAGTATCCTTCATCACTGAAAGAGGCCATGAACCTAATTGGGAGACCAGTTGGTCCGACCAAGCAGCCACTTGAGACTTTGTCGATAACCGAAAGGAACCTGATGGCCAAGCTTCTTAGAACGACCAAAGGTCCGGACTAGCCGTTCAAACCGGACTCAGGCTCTAAGACACGTCTAATCCCGATTGGGATTATCTTTCGAGTCTGATCGAGTTGAAAGCGTTAACCACCGCGTCAGCAACATTGGAGATCACTTGTTGATCCAATAATGCGAAACGATTCTTGCACGTTGGGCAAGTCGTGGTTGGCAAATAGACATCTACTAGGAACTGTGACAAGGCGTCAAGTCTGATCTGAAGCCCAAACGTATCCTTGCGGTCTCCGATTTCGAATCCACCGTTGCATTTCGGACAGACTAAACTCTGTCGAAACATACCTTTGACTTCAAGTTTAGGGAGTCCATCCGTGATTTCTTCGAGAAGGGACATTCCGAACTCTGTTCCAGCATATTTTTTCGATTGGTCCTTAGGACAAGCGAAGCATGGCAGGTCAAAGAAGGAAACTTGAACGCCACCCGCCTTGCCACTAAGGGCTTTGAGGGTTGTCAGTTGCATTGGAGATTTGCACTTCTTACACTTTGGAGCCTTGACTGGCAAGGGAGGAATGTCACGTCTTTCCCTCACAATTCGCTGGCCCGCCGCTGGTTCCAGGTTCGGAAGAGTGGATTCGATCTCGGAAGGGATGTGATTCTGAAACTCCTGGCCACAATTCAGGCAGTACAACTTGCGATGCTTGGGACGGAACCATTCATACTCGTCACAGTTTTGACAGAACCGGTTCTTTCCTTTGATGAGGAAGTCCAAAACAACAATAGATACTCCGCCTATCAGGATCCCTGGAAAGAGGGAATAGGTTACGACAGTCGCTAAGGGAGCATCGATTCGACCGATAGCCAGCAAGCCAGTTATGAACAGCAACAGGGTTGCTAGGCCTTTCGGGCCGAATCCCTTCTGCCTATAGGCTCTTGGCTTCCGTCCCGGTTTGGGCAAGGGCTGAAGTTCGTAGATAATCCATATCGAGAGCACAAGCACAGCCGCTGAAGTCCAATATTGCCACGAAATCAATATCCAAGCAGGAGTCGCAAAAATGGCTCCTGCTACAACAATGGACATCATGAGAGCGACGATTGCGACCCGCAACTGATAGTTGGGTCGCGCGTCCTTTTGGGTTCCCGTCATTGAACGGTTTCCTTTCATAATCGAGTGTCTTGGGGAGGATCCGCGATTACGACCTTAGGCCTCTGCCCATAAACATCGCATTCTCGCCAAGGTGTTCTTCGATCCGGAGTAACTCGTTGTATTTTGCAGTCCTCTCGCCTCTGGCTGGGGCGCCGGTCTTGATGAACAGGCACTCCTGGGACGTTGCAAGGTGTGAGATGAAAGTGTCCTCTGTCTCACCCGACCGATGGGAGACGACGATGTCTAGGCCAGCTTCCTTCGACATCTTGATAGCGTCCAGTGTCTCCGTGACGGATCCTATTTGGTTGAGTTTGATCAGGATCGCGTTAGTTGCCTTTTTCTGAATGCCTCTCTTGATTCGTTCAGGGTTTGTGACGTAGAGGTCATCTCCAATAATCTTGATTCGGTTTCCAAGCTTTCGCGTTATCTGCGCAAAATTGTCGAAGTCGTCTTCGTCAAAAGGATCTTCAAGCGTTCTTATCGGGTATGTCTTGACGAGCTCCTCGTAGTAGTCCTCTAGTTCACCGCTGTTGAGTTTCTTCTCGTCGATTTGGTAAGTGGAATCTTTGCCGGTGTAGAAGCCGGACGAGGCCGCGTCGATGCCAACATGAACTATTGACTCGTCATAGCCTGCGTCGGATATTGCTTGAAGAATTGCTTCTAGCGCGTCGCCTGTCATTTCGAGGGGTGGGGCGTACCCTCCCTCGTCTCCAACATTGATTGCGCCGGGACCATACTTGGCCTTGAGCACCGAGCCCAAAGAATGGTATACTTCATCGCCGATTCGGATAGCCTCAGAGCAGCTCGATGCTCCGACAGGTTCTATCTGGAATTCTTGGACGGCAAGCTTGTTGCCTGCGTGTTTCCCCCCGTTTATCACATTCATCATCGGCACAGGGAGCTTGTAGCTGGGCAGGTCTCTCAGGTACTCGTAAACTGACTTCTCCTGCGATGATGCCGCGACTTTCGCGACCGCCATCGACACGCCAAGAATCGCATTCGCACCCAACCTCTTCTTGTTAGATGTCCCATCAAGCGCGATCATTAGTCCATCGATCTCTCGCTGGGCTCTAGCGTCTTTGCCCATTACGCGAGATCTGATTCGATTATTCACGTTAGAGACGGCTTTCAGCACTCCCTTGCCATGAAACCGCTTCATGTCACCGTCACGCAGCTCCAAGGCTTCGTGGATTCCCGTCGATGCCCCCGAGGGCACAGTTCCCCGTCCCATGCTCCCATCTCGAGTCCAAACATCCACCTCTACCGTGGGGTTTCCTCTAGAATCCAGAACCTGCCTCGCTTTCACATCCGTAATGTCGGAACCGCCGGAAATCTTGCTCGACATCGCTCTTCACCTTCCCCTTGATCGTCTCGCTGTACCATTCTTTTGACTTCCGGGTCCAACGAGAGCGATGAAAATGTCGTTGACATTGGTCCCAGTCGGACCCGTAATCACGAGGTCTCTTAGCCTCTCGAAAAACGGATAAGAATTGTTTTCTCGGAGATAAGAGTCGGGATCCATGTGAATTCTCAAACCTCTATCAACGGTGTTACCATCCGCCACAGCGCCGGCTGCGTTGGTTGGACCGTCAACGCCATCGGTCCCGATTGAAGAGACGAGTATCCCGTGATTTCCTCGAATCGAAGAAGCTGCCGACAGAACAAGTTCTTGGTTTCGTCCACCGCGTCCCTTTCCATAGACTGTGACCGTGGTTTCACCGCCGGCGACCACGGCGGCGGGAGGGGCAACTGGAAGCTGGTCCTCTCGGATGCCGACGCAAATACCGGCCAATATCTTGCCTACGGCTCTTGATTCTCCCTGAAGTCTCGTCGAAAGTATCAATGAATGATGCCCTCTTCTCTCAAGAACCTCCGCTGCGGCCTGGCATGATTCCTTATTGGTTCCGACGAGGACGTTATGGACCCGTTTGAAGATCCGTGAGCTCCTCTTCGGAGTCTCTGGCAGTTTGCCTTCCTTTCCCTTCTGAGTTCGGTTTCTAACCGAGCTAGGGACCGTTCGCCATAGTCCGCGCTCTTGTAGGATCGTGTACGCGTCAGCGTAAGTTGTGTCATCTGGTACGGTTGGGCCGGAAGCTATGGATTCTAGCTTGTCCCCTACAACATCGGAAATGATGAGTGATAGGACTGTCGCAGGATACAATTTTTCTGCGAGACGGCCACCCTTGAAGTCGGAGAGGTGCTTCCTCACGGCGTTAATCTCATCGATTTTCGCCCCTGACTTTAGAAGAAGGCTTGTCGTCTTCTGCTTGTCTGAGAGAAGTACCCCCGTGGATGGAAGTGGCATGAGTGCCGAACCTCCGCCGGAGATCAAGCAGATCACCAAGTCCTCTTCGGAGGGCTGCCCAACAAGCCGAAGCATGTTCTTGACTCCTCGAACACCATCTTCGCTTGGGATTGGATGAGATGCTGGATTGAAATTGATCTTCTTGCTCTTGGGCCATGGCTTAGTGTAGGCGGGAATGTTCACGGAGCCGCCTGTTATCCGACCATCGAGAATTTGTTCCATTTCCAAAGCCATACCTGCGGTCGCTTTTCCTCCACCAATGATAAGCACTCTTCTGAACTCTGAGAGTTTGAAAGAAAACTCTCCGATCTCAAGCGCATTCCTTCTTACCCTGATTTTGTTCCTTAGAATTGTTCGGGGGTCAGCTGCTACAAGCGCCTGACTGAGCGCCTCTACCAGGATCCGGCGGGACGAAGATCCATCTTGTCTCAGCCGGACGCGCCAAGAGTGTCGCGGGAGGCCGCCCTCCTTCGGGTTGCGAGGAGAGGCTGTCAAGCTCGAGTTCCCGACCGAGAAGCCGGTCCTTACGATTTGGTTGCGAGGATCGTTCTGATTATTCTCGGTGATGGCCGGTTTGGAAGTTCCAACGAGTCGCCCCGTACGGCTCGGATGTGCCTAACGCGAAGATCGTCTCAGGCTTCACCTCGTACACGTGCCACGGGGGCGGTCCTGCGCTGGGCGCACTGTACTCCGCTGTGAGCCCTCCTTTGACGACTGTCGGTTTCCATCCCTCCTCTGTGAACGCCTCAGCAATTCGCGTGAGTCGAGCCGGGTCCACTATTCTCCTAGCTGGACCCTCCACCACAAGGTCGAAGTCATGGGTTGCAATCGTTATGACGCTGTTTGGGCTGCGCGTAATGTTCCGGGCTTTACGGGTCTTTGGTCCAGCGGTGAAGTAGAAGGCGTCGTCTACGAACAGGACTCCTACGGGCATCACGTGAGGTTTCCCGTCTGGATTGGTTGTTGCCAGCCAGGCGGTGTGTCGGTCCGGTCCTCCTGTTTTTGGGGCCTGAGTGATTCTTTGCTGTAGGCGCTTGTGGACTTTCTCCCATGGGATTATTGGTGCGCCGTACCCGTCGAGGTTCTTCCTAGAAATCGGATCTTTCAACCCAGATCCTTCCATCTCATAGGTATCGCAGTTTGGGCAATTGTTGGTTGCCCAGATTGTTTTGGAGAAACGATATTACCGGTCGGGTCTCCGATTGGAGGATTCAATGTCTCATCGACGGAGAGACACGTCGGGTAATGAGTATTTGAAGAAAACATCGTTGGAGACAAAAGTCCAGTCGTCTGGAATGTATATCGATGGAGAATGGGTTCATTCAAGGACAGAAGAGAAGATTGACGTTGTTAACCCGACGACCGAGCGTATTATCGGCCGGGTCCCTCGGGCGAATAGAGAGGAAGTCAAAGAGGCCCTGGAAGCTGCGAATGACGCACAGCCGAAATGGGAGGACACTCCTCCGATCAAAAGGGCTTCTTTCCTGTTCAAGATTGCACAGCTCATTCGTAGGGATAGGGAGAGATTGGCGGAGACTCTGACGGCTGAGCAGGGAAAGCCTTTGTTCGAATCACGGCTGGAGATAGAAGGGTCCGCTCAGAACTTCGAGTACTACGCGGAATACGCTCGCAGAATACAGGGAGACGTCCTCCCAAGCGACAATGCTGGGCAGTCGATAATGATTCTCAAGCTTCCTTTGGGAGTTGTCGCGTCTATCACGCCCTGGAACTTTCCATCAGCCACGGTTGCTAGGAAACTCGCTCCAGCACTGATTACTGGAAACACTGTCGTTACCAAACCATCCAGCAATACGCCGCTCAGTACCGTTGAACTGGTTAGACTGGCGGACGAGGCGGGATTGCCGAAAGGCGTCTTGAACATGGTGACCGGTAGCGGACAACTGGTCGGCGACGAGCTTGTCTCTAACAAGATCACGTCGCTTGTCACCATGACGGGCAGTACTGAGGCGGGTCAGAAAATAATGGAGAGAGCATCCAGTCATGTCGCAAAACTCATACTCGAACTCGGTGGAAAAGCACCGTTCATCGTGTGGAACGACGCTGACCTCTCCTGGGCTCTTCGCTGCGCGATCTGGGCACGATTCTGGAACTGCGGGCAAACATGCATCTGCTCAGAGAGAGTCTATCTCGACGAGAAGGTGAAGGACCGGTTTCTTCCCGCGTTCGTAAAGATGGCTAGGGCGCTTAGGATTGGCGACCCAAGGAGCAATGGAACGGACATCGGGCCGATGGTTAGCGAGCAAGAAAGAGAGACCAGTATCAAGTTCGTCGACCTCGCCAAAGACGAGGGAGGGAAAGTGATCATCGGAGGAGAGAAACCGAAGGATCGTGGTAAAGGATGGTTCTATGAGCCGACTGTCATTGAAGACGTCGGACAAAAGTCATCGCTGGTCCAAAACGAGATATTCGGACCGGTCGTACCGGTTCTTACCGTGGACAGCTTTGACCGGGCGATCGAGTATGCGAACGATTCGAAATACGGTCTAGCATCATACGTCTTTACAAAGGATAATGCTCGAGTCTTCAGGGCGATGCACAAGATCAAGTTCGGGGAATGCTACATCAACCAGGTCGGACCCGAGCAGCTTCAAGGAGCGCACACGGGATTTAGACAATCGGGCCTTGGCGCTGAAGGATCAAAGTATGGCCTGGAGATGTACACGCAGCTCAAGACGTGCTACGTTGATTGGAATGACAAACCAAATCTTCCCTATCTCTTTCCATACGGCTCTAGGGAATAGCCAGGTCATCACCGATTGAAGATTACCGAGGTCGAAATCTACCAGCTAGGCGAACGAGCCTCTCCTGGAAGTGCAACCTGGGCGAGTAATTCTATACTGTTGAAATTAACAACCTCCGATGGAACCGTGGGCTTTGGCGAGGCTGTTCCTACCCTGCGGGTCCAACCAGTCATTCAGTCGCTAAGAGAGGTGGAACGTGTCTACAAGGGAAAAGATCCGCTTGACGTCGAACGCAATATGCACGAGTGGCACAAGCACGACTTCTACATGCCCATGTCCTTTGAGTCAACAACTGCCGTTAGTGCGTTCGATATTGCCTGCTGGGATATTATGGGGAAGCATTTCGGAGCGCCAATCCACGAACTGACCGGGGGCGCTTTTCGATCACGAGTTCGATTGTACCTTAACGGCTGGTATGACAACTGCGTCACTCCAGCCCAATTTGCCGAATCTGCAAGAAAATCGATCGCTAGAGGCTATACCGCTCTCAAGTTCGATCCGTTTGGAAACTCGTATGATTACATCGAAGAGGGAGATCTCAATCTCGCCCATTCACGTGTCAAGGCGGTCCAGGAAGCGACCAAAGGCAAAGCTGACATGCTCATCGAGCATCACGGCAGATTCAATCCCAACTCCGCAATCATGATAGCGAAAAAGCTAGAGGAGTTTTCTCCTCTCTTTGTCGAAGAACCAATACACCCCGAGAATCTTGAAGGTCTAAGAAAATATCGAGAGGCGACCCCTCTCCGAGTGGCCCTTGGAGAAAGACTTCTCACCAAAGAACAAGTCGTCCAAGTCCTCTCCAATAATCTGGCAGATTTTCTCCAAGTGGATCTTACCAATGTTGGCGGGATTACGCAAGCTCGCAAAGTAGCCGGGATCGCTGAGGCGTATGGTGTCGAAATGGCGTTCCACAACGCCTTTGGCCCAATCCAGAACGCCGCGACCATCCAAGTGGACGCGACCATCCCGAACTTTCTGATCCAGGAGTCCTTCTACGATTGTTTCCCGGCGTGGAAACGGCAACTCGTCAACGATGAGCCTAAGATCGAGAACGGGTACGCTGCGGTTCCGAAAAGACCTGGAATTGGTGTTGAGGTGAACGAGAAGATCCTCGACAAGTACAAGGTGGAAGGCCAGGAATACTTCAATCCTGACGAGCCGGTGTGGGTTGTCAAGAACACCTGGAAGAACCCGAAGGAAAACTGAACCCGCTTCACAACTATGCGAGCTCTCACCGTGACTCCAGGGGTCAAGAACAGTATTAGACTTGACGACATAGACCCGCCGACGCCGTCATCCTCCCAAGCCCTTCTGCGCGTTCGAGAAATCGGAATTTGCGGGACAGATCTAGACATCAATCAGGGCTTCTACGGAGAGGCTCCCCTTGGGTCAAACTACCTTGTTACAGGGCACGAGTCTCTGGCCATAGTCGAAAATATTCCAGGAAATTCTCCTGGAATTTCAAAGGGTGATCTTGTCGTTCCAACAGTGCGTCGCCCTGACTCGTGTATGAACTGTCTCGCTGGGGAGTCAGATATGTGCTTGACAGGAAATTATCGAGAGCATGGGATCAAGCGGTTGCACGGCTTCGGATCTGAATTTGCAGTGTCAGATGTCGATTTCCTCGTGAAAGTGCCGTCGAAGCTTGCCAACGTTGCTGTATTGTTGGAACCGATGAGTGTGGCAGAGAAGGGAGTCTACCAGGCGTTCAAGATCCAAGAACGAATGTTATGGAAGCCGAAGAGGGTTCTCATTCTCGGAGCGGGTCCCGTAGGTTTGCTCACAACCTACTTGCTGAGGCTGAAGGGTTTGGAAGTCGTTGTGACTGCTACCCGCGCCAAGGACAGCGCTAAGGCACGAATGGCCCAGCGCGTCGGAGCCGTCTATGTTAACACGATAGAACAGCCGCTTCAGAGTCTGGGAAAATTCGACCTAATCATGGAGGAGACTGGCTCGGCTCAGGTAGCAATGCAGGCAACGAGCATGCTGAACACGAACGGTATCATGTGTTTCCTGGGAATCTACTCGTCAACAACGGCTCCAGAGGATATTGGCGAATTCTACAAGGATGTTGTGTTGGGCAACAAGACTTTCTTCGGCTCGGTCAACGCCAACATCAGTTACTTCAGAATGGGCCTCAAAGACTTTGCAGATATCGAGAACCGGTTCAACGGCATCCTACGGGATACAATAAGCGCCAGAATACCGCCCGAAGAATTCCAGAAAGCCTACGCACAGAACAAGGATAACATCAAGACCGTCATCAGATTCAACAACTAAGGTCAAGATTTTGTGCCGCAACCCTTGCTTGTTTTCTTGATTTATTACGTTGATGGCTCGTCCAGTCACGGGTTCGCCTGGATTCCCCACTTCAGGGGTACGACCTTTTTCTGGCCCAACAAAGGCTATTCAATTCCTGCGAGTTCGATTACCCTGAATCTGAACCCCAGAATTTCCGAATCATATATCCAATTGGCCAGATTATTGCACCTCCAATTATCAGAACGAAGGCGGCGAACGCAGTGACACCGAAACCGATGACGAAACCAATCATAACCAGCGAGAATCCAATTGGCTCTAGTCCCTCGCGTAGCCAGGCCCTATTGACTGAGCTCTCGCGGGCTCCGAAACTTCGGACGGTCCGACTTCTCTGGCGAAAAATGCTGCAAGACCCATGATAATCTTTCCTCCCGAGTCTCCCGCGATAAGCAAGTAGTGAAAACTCGGGTCATAGGTAGATTCACGCTGAACGCGTCGAAGGCGATTCTGTACGAATGTGGAATGGCGACTCCAAAACCAAAGAAGGCAATGAATCCAATCAACATCATCCTCACGACTCTCTTCGAGAAAGCATCGCTCGCGTCAGAGAGTCGTGCAAATTCACCAAAAATGTAAAGGAAACCGGGAATCCAAGCCAATGCCAATACGAGGTTTGCGGCTAAGTTCACAGTAAAGTTCGGGTTGGGATAGAGAATCGATAAGACTGGCTCGATTATGCTGACTCCAAAGTAGGATGATAGGGCGACCTTCCAGTGGTCATACAGTCTCTGGGAGATTGCCCAAGGATGCTCCAACTGCCAAGTAATATCGTCACACTTCGACACTATGAACATGTCTGCCCAGCCTGTTACTGTTTATGTGCTACTTTCGTAGGAAGCAACGACAACGTTTCCTCCAACAACCCTGAAATACGCAATGCTATCAATCCAATTGGGTTTCTAAGTGACTTCTGGCAGTTGTCATGAGCACACGCTCGTTTCGCATGTAGCTGTCTTGCATCACAACTCCGCTCTTCTAGTAAAATATCGGCAGATGCCTGATGGCCAGAAGGGCTGGTTCCTTCCAAATGACGACCTGAAACATGTTGAGCATCCTGAAGAAGGAGCTAAGAGAATATTGAGAGAACAGGTGGGGATTGAACCTTCGACCTTGAAGCTCGCCTGGGTAGAGTCCTTTGTTGGAAACAACAAGAGTTGGCATTTGATCTTCGACTTTCTAGCGTTCCCATTATCTATGGGCATCAGGAAGGCCTCGAGCGTGCTAGACGCGCAGTGGTTTGAGATCGACAAGCTTCCGCCAGCGTCCGAGTTTGCCCATAATGGATGGGGGCACTCAACACTCGTCAAGCTCGCCAAAGCTCCACTCTAGCCCAGGATTTCTCGCGCTAGATTTGGAGCCGTCTCTTGGAAGTGGAAAGACATAGTTTCCTCACTTAGCAGGACACCTGTTTCTTCAGTGCTGTTTTCTAGTCCTCGGCGTTGGGCAGTAGCTCTGGCGCCATAGGCTTGCGCTTACTTCTGTTTCTTCTAGTCTCCTCGTATCGAGACTCTACCCAGCCGACCACCTTGTCTTCGTTCATCCGTTCTGTCTCGATCTGTTTGTCCATGTTCTCAGCAATCACCTTGAGGAAGTTCTCCGGGCTCACAGGCTTGATGATATATGCGTCCGCCTGAAAGTTCACAGAATCAACCGCGTTCTCCAGAGACGGGTATCCGGTGATCATGATCTTTCTCGCTCTTGGAAGAATCTCGTGGACCCGAGCGAGCAAATCTGTTCCCTCAATATCGCGCAGCTTGATGTCAATGATTGCCAGGTTGTAGGGGTGAGCTTTGCTCTTCTCAACGGCTTCCAGCGCTGTCTCTGCAGTATCGACACTGTAGCCTTGCGGCTCTAGAATGTCTTTGAAGCTCTTCAGAATCCCCAGGTCATCATCAACGATCAGGATGCTCTTTCTTACCATGACAGATTCACCTCTTCAGGTCAAGAGGTAACTCGACCGTTAGAGTCGTCCCCTCACCCATTTTGGAAAAGACCTTGATCTCGCCTTTGTGCGATTCAATCAGGCGCTTGGTCACAGCCAGCCCGAGTCCCACACCCTTCTCTCTCGTCGTGAAGAGCGGGCTGAACATCTTGGTCTTGACATCCTCCGGAATGCCAATCCCCGTGTCTTGGAAGCTCACCGCGGCAATGTTCTGGCTCGTCCACGCTCTAATCTTAAGCTTCCCACCATCAGGCATCGCTTGCAGAGCATTGGTGATGATGTTGGTAAAGGCGCGTCGAAGCAAGCCTGGGTCGACGCTCAGTTTCGGAAAGCCAGTCTCGAGGCTGGATGAGACCTCCACGGACTTGGGTACTGGGATTGAGGAGAGAGAGTCATTGATCAGTCTTTGCATGTCATATTCAACAAAGGTCGGCTTCGCCTGTTTCGCATAGTCTTGCAGGTCGGACACTATCTTGTTCATGAAATCGGCCTGCTCCCGGATCGTCTCCAAGGCACTCTCAACACGAGGGTCCTTCTCCGGCGTCGATGCTGAATTCGCCTTCATAGCTTCCTTCGCTAGATGAATAGCGTTGATTATCGTCTGCAAGGGGTTTCGGAGATCATGGCCCACCATCCCCGCCGTTTCTCCAATTGCCGCCAACCGGGTCGCGTTGCTTAGCATCCTAGATCTTTCCTCAACCAAGTCCTCCAAGTGTTCAGAACGTGCCCTGAGCTTCGCCTCACCTTGTTTCAAACGGTCGATATCGACAAAAGCCAAGACCACTCCCTCGATCTTGTTATCCGCCGTACGGTATGGCCCTATCCGGACCATATACCAGCGCCCCTGCGGGCCCTTGGCCTCTATCTCCTTGCTGATAGTGTTGTCCACTACATCGTTTATTATCGCTTTGAAGTCCGGTAGCTGGACACCAAGGTTGATGTCAAAAATGGATCTGCCTAGATCACTGGCTTTCAAATTGAACAGTTTATCGGCAAGCGGGCCCCAATTACGTAGTCGCAGGTCGCTTCCCATCATGAGGACGGGCACGTTCGCACTCGCGTTGAGGTTTGTCATGTCATTGTTAGCCTGCGTAAGCTCAAGGTTTCTGTTCTGAAGCTCCTCGTTAACGGTGGTCAGCTCTTCATTCGTTGACTGAAGCTCCTCCTTGGCTGTTTCAAGCTCCTCGTTGGTACTCTGCAACTCCTCGTTGCTAGACTGTATCTCCTCATTAGCTGCCTTGAGCTCCTGATTGGACGCGTCCTTGTCCTGGATGATTGACTGGAGATATTCTTTAGTCGAGGAGAGTTCCTGGTGCAGGCGGACAAGCTTGAGGTCTTCCGCCCTCCTCTCCTTCCCGCTCTTCTGGCCTCCAGCTCTTCCCAACGCCGCTGAAGAAGCAGGCTTTGGCAAAGCTTCCTCGAACGCCACTAGAAAATTGGGACGAGCTCGATTGGTCTTCAGCGGCACCACCTCTAGGTTCACATCCAAGTATTTCTCATCGGACCTGATCGCGATCGCTTCCTTTCGAACTGTCACGCCGCTTTTTCTCGCTCTGTCTAGCGCACCTCTGAGGTCCGTCATCATGCCCTCACGGGCCATCTTCAAGACATTGAGACTGGCTTTCCCAGGTGCAGGCTCGAGGAAGGTGCCTGTGCGTCCCCGAAACTGGATAATCTCCAGCTCACTGTTCACGATAACGCTGGCCGGCGAGTACCTCGTCAGCAAGATCCGATCCACTTCCTTGAAGATCTCCGGTTCCGGTGCCTGACTCTCAGCTGGTCGATTAACTGTCGGCTTGCCAACTTGCCTTTCAGTGATATACGACGTCGAGAAGTCAAGGGGCTTACGGCTGACCACGGGTCTCTTGGAATAGATCTTGGAGCGCTTCTTAGCCACCTTGAAGATGTTGTCGAACTCACCTACAGTCTCGAAGTCTCCCAAGACAAGGAACCCCGCAGGCTTGAGCGAGTAGTGGAATATTGGGAGAAGTTTCTTTTGTAAAGCTGGCCCGAGATAGATCAGCAGGTTTCGGCAGATGATCAGGTCAAGCTTCGAAAATGGCGGGTCCGCCGTGACGTCCTGCTTGGCGAAGACGCACATCCGGCGAATCGTCTTGTTCACCTGGTAGGAGCCGTTCGTCTTGACGAAAAAACGTCGTAGACGTTCAGCCGATAACGAAGCGGTTGCGGATGCGGCGTAGATGCCATTCCGAGCCTTCTCCAACACGGTCTCATTCACGTCGGTTGCAAAGATCTGGATCGGCGGGTGGACCGAAGAATGGTCCAGATACTCTACGAGACAGATGGCTAGTGAGTAGACTTCTTCTCCGGTCGAACAGCCAGGAATCCATGTCCTGATGGGGTCATCAGCCGACCTTTTCTTCGTAATGCTGGGAAATACTACCTGCTTCAAAGCATCGAAGGTTTGGGGCTCACGGAAGAATCCGGTCACATTGATCAGAATGTCCTGGAACAAGGAACTCAGTTCCCCCGGGTTTGTCTTTAGATTGCTCAGGTAATCCTTCATCTTGTTCGTCTTGAGGATCAGCATTCGTCTCAGGATCCTTCTCTTTATGGTTGCATGTTTGTATTCCGCAAAATCGACCCCTGTTGCTTTTCTCAGTAGACCGAAGATCTTGTCGAGGTCGGTCTGCGGTAGCAACTTCTCCGCCGTTTCAGTTTCCAGGTAAGGCACGTAGGGGTGCTTGCTCAGCTTCACAAGCTCTTGCGCGATGTCATGTGGCCGGAGGATCAAGTCGACGACTCCTGCGGCGACCGCGCTCCGGGGAAGGTCGTAGTACTTGGCCGACTTCTCGTCTTGGGCAATTGTGATTCCCCCCTCATCCTTGATAGCCCTCAGCCCATGAATACCATCCATAGAAGTCCCGGAGAGTATGATACCGATCGCTCTGCTCTTCTGGTCCTGAGCGAGGGACTCAAGAAATATGTCAATGGGAGTATGCTTACGGTCGGCGTCGAGGCGAGGGGTGAGGTGCAGAACATGCCTGGAAATGGTCATGGTTGTGTTCGGCGGAATTACGTAGACATGTCCAGGCTTCACCCGGGTCCCGTCAGTAACCTCTTCTACCGCCAGCTTGGTCGTTCTGGAGAGAAGCTCTGACAACAAGCTCTTGTAGGTAGGGTCAAGGTGCTGTACCAGTACCAGTGCCATGTGAAGGTCTGAGGGAAGATTCTGGAGCAGGAGCGTGAAGGCTTCGAGCCCTCCTGCAGAAGCACCGATCCCCACTATTGGGAACGAATCATTACGAGCTCGCTCACTGAGAAGAACCTCCGCGGTCTTTCGTGTCGTCGACTCCAGAGGCCGAGGAACCCGTTTTCCCTTACGGGCACCCGCATGCCTTTTCTTCACATGTCTCTGCTCGGCGAGTTTTTGGGCCAATCGACAACTCTTGGGGATAATTTCCGTAACGGATTTGGCTTCGGAGAATATAAAAGAACGCCCCACGACCTATTCAACGACGGTTGAGAGCGTAATGAGTCTTCGACCGTCTCTTTCATAGTTGATAAGAGATGGTTACTCATGCTGAGGCGAAGATCCACCGCGTCGGCCCACGACACACCATATACCTGGCCAAGGATCTCGTCGAGGACAGTACCTTTCCATTCCACGCTGATGAGGATCTTACTGTGAGGATTGAAGGAGACGCTCTGATAATAGACAGGGACGGAAGGAGTGGCCGCCGGCCAACCAAGCTAAACGAAGCCCATAGCAATAGGGACAAGATACTGACAAAGACTCTGGACATCCTCGACTTTTCCCCCCTCACCTCAAAAGCGGAGAGAATCAACCAGATGCTGAGCGAAATTCATGAAGCGGAAACGCTCGAATCACGAGTTCGACATATGCCGAAAAGCGAGCACGCCATTTTCCTCTGGGAGGAAGGGACATTCCTCGACATGGTCCTATCAGAGTTCTTCGATCCAGGAGCAACCGGCAAAGCCCCGAAGGGGCTATTCTCCGCGAAACCTTCGACATTCGAATCCGTGAACAACTTGGTGCAAAAAGACGTCTCAGGTCTTGATAAGTCCCGAGCGATCAAGAAGATTAGGGACTGGATTGCCGAGGTCCACGCAACAAACGAGACCAATCTTCCCACCAGAATCGCAGTGGAAGACTACTCCTGGTTCTTACAAAACGGAATAGCGAAGGGACTAATGGACTTGGAGCAGAGCTTCGGGCGCAGGGTGAAGGAGAACATGACAATCCTCTGCGGGTACAATGTTTCGAAGCTAGCCGATACCAAGCCTTTGGAGACATTGATCGGTTTCCATGGCTATGCGATTCTAGACCAGCCATTCAGAGCATACCGAAGAGAGGCGGCCCGATGAAAAATGTCTAGACGAGATCGGAAGGAAGCTCTCGGGGCAGATTCGAGTTGGTGTATAAATTGTTATATACCTAACGGGCGATCATAGAGACAGGGGCATTAGCCATCGCCAAATTCATGCTATCGATTCGAGAGGAAGCGTTCCAAGTAATATCTGAGGAAGCGAGGGAGAGAGGCGTATCAGTGCAAGAATTGCTGAGAGCTGTGGTCTTGCCAGAATGGGTTAAAGACAACATCGGACCGTCCACCTTACAACAGCCCTTGAGAGAAGCTGCACCACAGACGGCTAGGTACTCGATATCTTCGAAACAACCAGACCCCTTCATCAGAGTCCCATCGGCCCGGTCAAAGATCTAGGCTGCAGAGCTCAAGACTCGAGTTCCTAACTAGGCCTTTCTGGAAAGGGAACTGAGGGGGGAGTCTCGGGATTTCGAACTAGGTGTATAAAATGTTATATACCAATTGACCCCCTATGGAATATTCTTGGAATCGCAAGCCATACCCGATTTTGGGAGGTGAACAGATGGAGAAACTCAAACCCGGAGACAGAGTGTGGGTCAAGAACCCGCGCTTGGTGGCAGAACGCAAGATTGGCACGATAGTGTCGACGAAGAAAACAGGGAACGGTCTACGGTACATTGTAGAATGGGACGTTGACCTGGAAGAAACCCCGAACCACCACCCTGGATACCTTGAAAAGGAAATAGCTCACATGAGCCGCCGAGACAGCGGCCAATAGAAGAGAAGACAGAATCGTTCGTACTTCAGGATGGGCCTCAGAGACTTCGCAGAGATTCGAGAAACAGTTCGACGGCATCCTACGGGGGATACAGTAAGTGCGAGAATATCGCCTGAGGAATTCCAGAAGGCCTATGCACAGAACAAGGATAGCAACAAGACCGTTATCCGATTCAAGGACAGCCTTTCACGGCACAACTGAGTCACCACCCTTCAGGCCACCGAAGCTCTTCTGGGCATGATACCAACAGAGAACAGCTGCAAGAACCCACAAAGCTGAACCTGGAATAAGAAGCGTCCAACCCCAATTCCAATATTGACCCAGACTGCTGCTAGGAAAGGTAAGCTTGAAGCCTACGATACTGTCATGAAAATCTTTGACAGGCACATACGGAACTTAGGCAAAACTCGTCGTGTGCTTCAAGAGATCCTGAAGAGCGGCAATGAGACCGGACTATGGTCCCGGTATGATAGGGCGATCAAGGCGCTGGACATTAATATTTTGGGAGAC
>Ga0134088_10000086_pt1 | contig 23889 bp, 20 predicted proteins | sample 15_taG_3_FD_94461 | JGI IMG/M metagenome (GOLD analysis project Ga0134088, IMG submission 94461) | Grasslands soil microbial communities from the Angelo Coastal Reserve, California, USA - 15_D_Rain_20cm_5_09182015 | ecosystem: Environmental > Terrestrial > Soil > Grasslands ...
TCGCCCTCGTCGCCTTCCTCCTCCTCGAGAGGAGGACGAAGTCCCCGCTGCTCGACCTCAGCCTGCTCAGGATCAGGGAGTTCACGGGAGGCGTCGTGGCGCAGCTGCTGAACGCCGTCTCCTGGGGCGCCGTCCTTCTCCTTCTCAGCATATATCTCCAGCTAATCCGCGGACTCCCCCCCTTTCAAGCTGGCCTGGCGCTCCTCCCCTTCGACCTCTCCTTCTTGGCGGTGGGTCCGATAAGCGGCCGACTCTCTGATAGGTTCGGACATGTCCCCTTCACTACGACGGGCCTCTCCCTGATGAGCCTCTCTCTTTATCTCCTCTCCATGACGAACGCCTTCACTCCCTACCTCCAGATAGCGGTCGACTTGATCATCTTCGGGGCTGGAATCGGGCTCTTCAGCTCTCCCAACATAAGCTCGATCATGGGGTCGGTGCCGCCACAGCGGAGGGGAATCGCCTCAGGCTTTAGGGCGACCTTCTTCTTCGTCGGGTTCACGCTCAGCTTCAACCTGGCGATCCTCGTCATGACCCTCAGCGTGCCTTACTCTGTAATCACGGCTGTTATCACCTCTTTCAACTCGCCGGCGATAGGCGAGCCAGACAAGGTCCTCTTCACAACCGCCCTCTCGAGAGCCTACCAGTGGTTTGCCATCCTCAACACCACCGCGATAGTCCCCTCCCTTTTGCGGGGAAAGCGAGATACGGCAGCAACCTCAAAGGGGGTCGTCGTCGCTCCCATCGAATGAACTGAGTGCCCCCATACCGAACCCTCGTCTTCCGCGCTTCCTTTTCGCCTCGCCGGAGTGCTTCGCGGAATCTCTCCGGCATGCTCATTGGCAAGACGCGAAGGCGTAACCGTTTTAACCTGCGCGTTTTTCGGCCGGAATCGAGAAGGAAAAAAGATGGAGACAGAGCTTCAGGTCTACTTGAACGGAGAGTATGTACCCAAGTCAAAGGCGACCGTATCCGTCTTTGACCATGGTGTTCTCTACGGTGACGGTGTCTTTGAGGGAATCAGGGCCTACAGCGGGTCCGTCTTCCAGCTTGACCCTCACGTCGACCGTCTCTTCGCCTCCGCGAATTACATTCAGCTGAAGATTCCGCTCGACAAGGACAAGATTACGAGGGTCATCCTCGAGACACTTAGGAGGAACAAGCTCAAGGACGCCTACATCAGGGTTGTCGTCACAAGAGGAATCGGAGACCTGGGAGTCAATCCGGAGTCATGCCGGGAGCCCACCATCTTCGTGATCGCTGAGCCTGTATCGAGTGCGCTCGGCCCCAAGGAACCGAAGGTCGTGCGAGTGATCATCTCCTCCGTCAGGCGCGATAGCGTCGACGCGACGACGCACGAGGTGAAGTCACTCAACTATCTGAACAGCATATTGGCGAGGCTCGAAGCAGCGAACGTGGGAGCAGACGACGCAATAATGCTCGACTCTCGTGGCTTTGTCTCGGAAGGGACGGTAACAAACGTGTTCACAGTCATCGAAGGGGTCGTCTACACGCCCCGAACCTCCTCCGCGATCCTGCACGGGATAACACGCGCCAGAATAATTAGGCTATGCAGAGAGTTGGGGATCATGGTCGTCGAACGAGAGATCACCCCCTTCGAGCTTGTCTCTGCAAACGAGGTCTTCATGGTTGGCACCAAATCTGAGATTCTCGCCGTGGGGAGCGTGAACGGCAGGCTCGTAGGGGCGGGAAGGGCCGGAACGACGACGAAGCTCCTCCTTCAAGAGTTTACCAAGCTAGTGACGAGGAAGGAGGAAGGGACTCCTATCTACGCCGAAGAGTCGCTCGAAGTGTAGCAGCACCGAAGAGACGCATCGAAAGTTTCGTGCATCGCCCCTTTTCATTTCTTCGTGGGGTTCCTCCGACTCGAGGGTTCGCTTCGAGGAGGGCCCTGATCTGACGAGGCGACCGGGCCCTTATTCTGGGGCTCCGAGAAGACTCGGTTACCCGGAGGCCCTGTTCCATGTCGGCTGCACCTCGGAGAGGGGAATCTTCTGCCACCCACGGCTCTTGATATTGAGCATCACCGCGCCGTGAAAGAGCCTCTGGCCTGAGTCCTTGCAGTTAATCTCCACCGGCAACTTATCTGTGCTCTCGAGCTCTGCGACTCGTCGGAGGTCGAGGGCAACCTCCCCGTCCCGCTTAAGCTTGAGCGGACCGTACTCGTGCGCCCTCTGCGTCGTCCGAAGGGACACTAGGAGGTCCCTCGAGCTGCCTCCAGAGTTGACCAGCGAAAGAGAGTATAGGTGCCTACCTATGCCCAAGAAGCCGCCTTCGTCCGATTTTATCCGTGCCTTGATCTCGGGCTTCCGCCACTTGTTTGTCTCCGTGACCTTCGCCGAGACCGAAATTAGCAACCTGGACGCGGCATCTTGGACGACTGCCGAGAAGATTCGCGCGTCCAGCTGCTCGAGGGCGTGGGTTGTCGCGTTCCCACGCCAGTCAAGCGTCACAAGAGTCCCCTCTTGGCCAAGATAGGCTGCGCTGACATCCTTCAAGATTCCTCCCCACCGCCTCACCTCCAGACGGATCTGCTGCCCCAGCCAGGCGTGGATGACACTAATCGCTTGGATGAGTTCGCGCCGCTGCTTCGACTCGACCTCGGCCAGGTCGATGAGTTCTCCCAGCTCCGCTCCCATTATTTCATACCGTTGCACGATTGCGAGTAGTCCTTTATGAATCGCGGCCTCTGCCGGCATGGTGAGTGAAGGGTCGAAAAGAATTAACTGCTTTGTGGATTAGAGATTCATATGGCCGCCGACCGTTGAGGCTCCGCTCGATGGGCCGACCTCTTGACGGTTTGCGAGGCCTCCGGCACGCTCACACAGCCGTGTCGGAACGTCGGCACAATCCATATATATGTGGGCAGGAGGCTTAGATGAAGGCTCTGTATTGCATAGGGCATTTTGTCTACGGTTAGTGTTAGTGTTCAATCGGGGTGGCTGCGCCTAAGTGCCAGCGAAGACCACAAAGTCGAAGGGGGCTCCGAAGACTCCTAAGGCGCCACGAAAGAAGGCGAAGGAGGAGGATGTCCCCTCCTTTAAGGTAACCACCCATTTTCTGATTCCGAAGCACGAGTTACTCACTCACGAGGAGGCCGGCGAGATCCTGAAGGAGTTCAACGCGAACCCCAGTCAGTTCCCATACCTCCAGGTGACCGACCCCGTCTCGAAGGAGATTGGGGCGAAGCCGGGCGACTTCGTCAGGATAACCCGAAGCAGCGAGACCGCAGGGCAGAGCGTGTACTACAGGTACGTGGTGGAGGGATAGAATGAGCAAACAGATTGTCCAAGTTCGCAAGTACGACTCCTGGGTAGTCCTCAGTGACCTTCTCCAGCGGGAGGGCGTCGCCAGGCAGCACCTCAACAGCTACAACGAGTTCGTCGCGAAGGGGATGCAGAACATCATCGACGAGATCGGCGAGATCGAGGTTGAGACGGTCAGCACCCCGTACAAGGTGAAGCTCGGGAAGCTCTCGATAGGGATGCCGCGAGTGGTAGAGATCGACGGCTCGGTGAGCAACGTCCTCCCGATGGAGGCGAGGCTCAGGAACCTCACCTACTCTTCTCCCATACTTCTGGAGATGACGATAGAGGAGGAGGGTCTCCCGAGAGATACGACCCGCCAGCATATCGGTGACCTTCCCGTGATGGTGAAGTCGGACCTCTGCCAGCTCTCGACGAAGACGAAGGAGCAGCTCATCGATTCCGGGGAGGACCCGAATGACCCCGGCGGATATTTCATCATCAACGGCTCCGAACGGGTGATCGTGGGTCTCGAGGACCTCTCTCCAAACAAGATCCTCGTCGACGCGGAGAAGGTCGCCGCCGTCACGACCTACAAATCGAGGGTCTACTCCTCTGTCGTCGGCTACAGGTCCAAGCTCGAAGTCACCCTGAAGCAGGACGCCGCACTCAACGTCAAGGTCCCGAGTTCACCTGTCGACCTTCCTTTCGTTATTGTCATGCGGGCCCTGGGCGTCAAGTCGGACAAGGAAATAGCGAACGCCGTCTCCCAGAAGGCCGAGATTCAAGACCTCCTCGAGGTCTCCTTCGACAAGGCGAGCGAGGCTCCGACAGAGAAGGACGCCCTCGTCTACATCGGCAACAGGGTGGCCCACGGGATGCTCGAAGAGTTCAGGATCAAGAGGGCGCAGTCGATGCTCGACTGGGGTCTCCTCCCCCACCTCGGCAAGACGGATGACAAGAGGTTCGACAAGGCGATGTTCCTCGGGGAGGCGGTCTGCAAGCTGCTGGAGCTCAGACTGGGCTGGATCGAGCCTGACGACAAAGACCACTACGGAAACAAAGTGATAAAGTTCGCGGGGCAGATGCTCGCAGACCTCTTCAGGACAGCCTTCCGAAACCTCGTCAGGGACATGAAGTATCAGCTCGAACGGACGGGGCAAAAGAGGGGAGGTAACGTTGTCGGCGCTGCGATCAGGACAGGAATCATTACAGACAAGCTGAACAACGCAATCGCTACGGGAAACTGGGGGCGCGGGAAGGTTGGGGTGACCCAGCTTCTCGACAGGACGAACTACCTGAGCACGCTGAGCCATCTGAGAAGGGTTCAGTCTCCGCTCAGCAGGAGTCAGCCCAACTTCGAGGCGAGAGACCTTCACGCGACTCACTTTGGGAGGATATGCCCCTCCGAGACACCGGAGGGCGTTAACTGCGGACTGGTGAAGAACCTCGCACTCTCCGCGATCATCTCAGTGGGTGTATCTTCGGCAGAGGTAGAGGAGCGGCTCTGGGAGCTGGGGGCGAAGCAGGTGAAGGACACCGACGAAAAGCTTGCGACGGACGGCTGTAGACTCTTCATGGACGGCCGTTTTCTTGGTTACGTCGACGACGGGGAGAGGCTCGCGAAGGCCTTCAGGAAGCTGAGGAGGGAGGGACAGATAAATCCCTCCGCCAGCATCCTCTACCTCTCCCCCCTCAATGAACTGGGCTACCCGAGGCTCTACATCAGCCTCAGCTCGGGTAGGGTGCTGAGACCTCTCATCGTCGTCGAGAACGGGAAGCCCCTGCTAACGCCCGAGATCATCGAGAAGGTCTCCCTGGGGCAACAGTCCTGGAGAGACCTGGTCGAGCTCGGCGTCGTCGAGCTGATCGATGCGAACGAGGAGGAGAACTGCTTAGTGGCGATGAACTCAGACGACGTCAGCACGAAACATACTCATCTCGAGCTCTTCCCCGCGGCGATGTTCGGAATCGCAGCCTCGATAATCCCGTACCCGGAGCACAACCAGTCTCCTAGGAACACCTACGAGTCGGCGATGGCGAAGCAGTCGCTCGGCTTCTCCTCCCCGACCTACCCCATCTCCCCGCACGTTAGACAGCACCTGCTTGTCAGTCCTCAGGCCCCGGTCGTCAGGACCAAGACGCTCGACCTCCTCAAGATAGACGAGAGGCCCCTGGGGCAGAACTGCGTCGTCGCCGTCCTCTCATTCGAGGGGTACAACATCGAGGACGCGATAATCATGAACAAGTCCTCGATCGAGCGCGGTCTCGCGAGGTCTTTCTTCTACAGGCTGTACGAGGGGGAGGCCAAACAGTACCTGGGAGGGATGAGGGACACCTTCGAGGTTCCGTCCCCTGACTCGAACATCAGGGGGTACAGAGGGGAGAAGTTCTACAGGCTGCTCGAGGGCGACGGCGTCGTCTCCCACGAGTCCCAGGTCCAGGGAGGGGACGTCGTGATAGGGAGGACAAGCCCCCCGAGGTTCATGGAAGAGTACAAGGAGTTCGAGATCAAGGGGCCCTATAGGCGAGACACCTCGGTCGCGGTCAGGCCCTCCGAGGCCGGCGTCGTCGACTCCGTCTTCATGACCGAGAACGTCGAAGGTGGGAGGATGTTCAAGGTGAGAGTTAGGGACATGCGAATCCCCGAGATTGGGGACAAGTTTGCCTCGAGGCACGGGCAGAAGGGCGTAATCGGCCTCGTCGTCCCTCAGGAGGATATGCCCTACACCGAGGAGGGCATCGTCCCGGACGTCATTATCAACCCGCACGCCTTCCCCTCGAGGATGACCGTGGGGCAGTTCATCGAGTCGATCGCAGGGAAGGCCGGCGCCCTGAGGGGGAGGGCCGTCGACGGCTCGGCATTCGCGGGTGAGAACATCGACCAGCTCGAGAAGACGCTCAACGAAAGGGGATTCGAACCGACTGGGCGAGAGATCATGTACGACGGTAAGACAGGGAAGAAGTTCGAGGCCGACGTCTTCGTCGGGGTCGTCTACTACCAGAAGCTCCACCACATGGTGGCCGATAAGATTCACGCGAGGGCGAGGGGGCAGGTCCAGATGCTCACCAAGCAGCCGACGGAGGGGAGGGCGAGGGGAGGGGGTCTCAGGTTCGGGGAGATGGAGAGGGACTGCCTCATCGCCTACGGCGCTTCAATGGTCCTCAAGGACAGGCTTCTCGACGAGGCGGACAAGACCGAGATATACGTCTGTGAGAAGTGCGGTCTAATCGCCTACTACGACGCGAAGCAGCGCAAGTACACATGTAAGATAGACGGAGACCAGGCCAAGATTTCGACTGTCGTCGTGGCTTACGCCTTCAAGCTACTCCTTCAGGAGATGGTCAGCCTCAACATCGCGCCGAGACTTAAGCTGAAGGACAAGGTGTGAAGAGATGGCGATGGAGCAGGCTCTCAAGACGATAGGGGGGATCAACTTCGCTCTCTTCTCACCGAACGAGATAAGGAAATACTCGGTCGCAGAGATAACTCAGCCGGAGACTTACGACGAGGACGGGATGCCGGTCCAGGGCGGCCTCATGGACAACAGGCTGGGGACGCTCGAGCCGGGCCAGAAGTGCGGGACCTGCGGGAACACAGCGGGGAGGTGCCCCGGCCACTTCGGGCACGTCGAGCTGGCCGAGCCCGTCCTTCACATCGCCTTCGTCGATGAGATCAACAGGCTGCTGCAGACGACGTGCAGGACGTGCGGGAGAATACTTCTCACCCAGCCCGAGCTCGACGCTTACAGGCAGAGGCTCTCCACCAAGACCGACTTCACCCCCAACCTCGCCGAGACCCTCGCGAAGGAGATGATGACGAGGGCGAAGAAGATCAAGCTCTGCCCTCACTGCGGGAAGCAGCAATACCAGATCGAGTTCACCAAGCCTACGATCTTCCACGAGATAACCGAGGAGGGAGGCGCCACGAGGCTCCTTCCCGTGGCGATAAGGGAGAGGCTGGAGAGGCTAACGAACGACGACCTCGGGCTCCTCGGCTTCAACCCCGCGGCGGCGAGACCGGAGTGGTTCGTCCTCCAGGTTCTCCCCGTTCCCCCCCTCGCGGTCAGGCCCTCGATTACCCTCGAGTCGGGAATCCGGTCGGAGGACGACCTCACCCACAAGATCGTCGACATACTCAGAGTGAACCAGAGGGTGAGGGAGAGCAAGGAGTCGGGCACTCCTCACCTGATCGTCCAGGACCTCGTCGACCTCCTCCACTACCACGTCACGACATACTTCGACAACGAGGTCTCCGGGATACCCCAGGCCCACCACCGCTCCGGGAGGCCCCTCAAGACCCTCAGCCAGAGACTGAAGGGGAAGGAGGGGAGGTTCAGGGGCTCACTCTCAGGGAAGCGGGTTGACTTCTCGAGCAGGACTGTCATCAGTCCCGACCCCTCGCTGGATATCGGGGAGGTCGGAGTGCCGTTCGAGATCGCAAAGAAACTCACGATTCCCGAGAAGGTATCCCCCTGGAACATCGATGCGCTGAAGGACCTCGTGATGAGAGGCCCCTTCGAGCATCCCGGGGCCAATTATGTCATCAGGCCGGACGGAGTGAAGATTAGACTCGACTTCGCCAGCGACAGAAAGGCGCTCGCCGACTCTCTCGTCTCGGGATACATCGTCGAAAGACACCTTATGGACGGCGATGTGGTCCTCTTCAACAGGCAGCCATCTCTTCACAGGATGTCGGTGATGGCGCACTTCGTGAGGGTCCTCCCTTTCCGGACCTTCAGGCTCCACCCCTCCGTCTGCCCTCCCTATAACGCCGACTTCGACGGCGACGAGATGAACCTCCACGTTCCACAGAGCGAGGAGTCGCGCTCGGAGGCCTTGATGCTGATGAGGGTCCAAGACCAGATTCTCTCGCCTCGGTACGGGGGTCCGATAATAGGCGGGATCAGGGACTTCATCACCGCCGCCTTCCTGCTCACTAGAGACGAGACGACGCTAACTCCCGCCGAGTTCTCCAACCTTGCGCTGATCGGCGGCTACGAGGATGACCTCCCCGAACCTGCCAACAGGGGCGCCCACCCCACCTACACGGGGAAGCAGCTCTTCTCCCTCTTCCTCCCGAAGGACCTCAACTACGTCCTCACATCGAAGTGGGCGAAGTCGATGAAGTCGGGAGAGACGAACGACGTCGTCATCAAGAACGGTGAGCTCATCTCCGGGGTCGTCGACAAGGCTGTGATTGGTGCCGAGGAGCCCGACAGCCTCCTCCACCGAATTGCGAAGGACTACGGGAACGAGCAGGCGAGGCAGTTTCTCAACTCGATACTGAGGGTCTTGAAGACCTTCCTCACCAGGCGTGGTTTCAGCTACGGCTTCAACGAGCTTGAACTCCCCACCGAGGCGAAGGAGAAAATTCGAGAGACGCTCGACGAGGCGTACCATAACGTACTGGAGCTGAACAAGAAGTACAAGGCGGGAACGCTCGAGGGCACCAGAGGTCTCTCTCCGGAGGACACCCTCGAGTTCCATACGGTGAACGAACTCGCCCGCGCGAGAGAGAGGGCTGGGCGGATCGCCGACAAGGCGCTCCCAATCGAGAACTCAGGCGCGATCATGGCGAGGACCGGAGCGAGGGGCTCCAGCCTGAACGTGGGGCAGATGACGGCCGCCCTAGGACAGCAGTCGGTCCGCGGAAAGAGGATCGAGAAGGGCCTGAGGGGAAGGTCCCTCAGTCACTTCCCCTGGAACGACCCCTCTCCCGAGTCGAAGGGCTTCGTCAAGAGCAACTACAGGGATGGGCTCAACCCCACCGAGTTCTTCTTCCACGCGATGGGCGGGAGGGAGGGGCTGGTCGACACCGCGGTGAGGACACAGCAGAGCGGCTACATGCAGCGCCGCCTCGTGAATGCGCTGGAACACCTGAAGGTTGAGTACGACCTCACCGTCCGCGACCCCCACGGCCACATAATTCAGTTCCTTTACGGGGAAGACGGGGTCGACCCGGCGAAAAGCGACCACGGGCGTCCCATAAACCTCGACAGATTGTTGGAGACCGAGGCGCTCGAGAACGCCTCCAAGGTCAAGCTGGGAGAGGCGGAGACCGAGAAGCTCCTCAAGAAGTACGCCCCCAAACTCAACGACCGGCTTCTGAACGAGCTCAAGCAGAAGCTCGCCGAGAGCAAGCTCACGGAGCAGGGCGCGAAGAATGTCCTGGAGAAGGTTGAAGAGGCCCTGGACTACTCGAGAGTCGAGCCCGGCGAGGCCTCTGGAATAGTGGCGGCTCAGTCGATAGGCGAGCCCGGCACCCAGATGACCCTGAGAACCTTCCACTTCGCCGGTGTCAGGGAGAGAGACGTCACGCTCGGCCTCCCTAGGCTGATGGAAATCGTCGACGCGCGCAAGATCCCGGCAAAGCCTTCGATGGACATCTACCTCGACGAAGAGCACAGGACCGCCAACGAGAAGGCGCTGAAGGTCGCGAAGGAGATTCTCTTCACGAAGGTGGGGAACGTCGTCGAGTACAGCGAGGTCGACCCCACCGAGGGGATCAAGCTGCACCTAAGCCAGGACACGATGCTGGACCGAGACGCAAAGGCCGAGGAGGTCGCAAAGGTGATAGAGACAGGGAAGAGGAATGTCCAGATAGACAAGGGAGGAAAGGTAATCAGGGTAAACATGGAGAACGCAGACCTTTCCACACTCTTCACGCTGAGGAACAAGGTCCTCAACATGAAGCTGAAGGGAATCCCGGGGATCACACGCGTCACCGTGGTCAAGGAAGGCGACGAGTGGTTCATCCAGACGACGGGATCCAACCTGGGGAAGGTCGTGGCCGTGAATGGAGTCGACCCGAAGAGGGTCATAACGAACAACGTTCACGAAGTCGCTCAGGTCCTCGGCATCGAGGCTGCGAGGCAGACGCTCATCCGGGAGGTGATGAGCACCCTCGACGAGCAGGGGTTGGAGGTCGACATACGGCACATCTTCTTGGTGGCCGACCTGATGACCGCCAAGGGCTACATCCAGCAGATCGGGAGGCACGGCATCGCCGGAGCCAAGAGCAGCGTCCTCGCGAGGGCCGCCTTCGAGATTACGGTCCCCACGCTCGCCGAAGCGGCTGTCAAGGGCGAAGCGGAGGAGCTGAAGGGTGTGACCGAAAACGTGATAGTGGGGCTGCCGATTCCCGTCGGGACCGGCATGATCGACCTCTACATGAGCTGATCGGATGCCCGAAGCATCTCAGCTGGCGAAGATACTCAAGGACTCGATGAAGGGTGGGAAATACCTCCTTGGCGCCAAGGAGGTGGTATCCGGGATGAAAGGCTCGCGGGTGATACTATGTACCAAGTCGCTCCCCCCGCGCCTTGGAGCTAGGGTCAGAAGCGAGGCACAGAGGCAGGAGGTACCGGTCGTCGACCTCAAGGCGACCTCCTCTGAGCTTGCGAGGATGTTGGGGAGACCCTTCAGGGTCTCTGTCATCGCCCTGAGGTCGCTCGGTGAGAACGAGCTGAAGCAGCTCCAGAGGTGAAGGCGGAACGACAGAGATCAGGCTGACTTCAGAACAGCTCGGCCTGATGTCCCTATTCCAGAACATGAGCGGGGCGACGGCGAAGGACTGCATAATCGACGAGAAGCAGGGCCGGCTCATCTTCGTCGTGGGCAGGGGGCAGATGGGCCTCGCGATAGGCAAGAAGGGTGCATCGGTCAAGAACATCGAAAGGGCAGTCAGGAAGCCCGTCGAGGTGGTCGAGTGGTCCGATGACCTCGCGGAGATGATAAAGAACTCTCTCGACCCTCGCTATGTCCAGGAGGTAAAGGTGGAGGAGAGGCTGGACGGGACGAAGGGCGTGGTCGTCGTCGTCGAGCAGAAGCACAAGGGTGCCGTGCTGGGGAGGGGAGGGAAGAACGCTGAAAAGGTTAGGCTTCTCGCGAGGCGCTACTTTGAAATCACAAACGTCCAGATCACGACCCCCCTCTGAAAATTTTTATAGAGACCGAAGAGTCGCCCGTAAAGATGTCAGGCTCCCCTAGAGGCGAATTCGCGGCGCGGCAGATAAAGCTCAAGCGTCAACGCCTTCGCTGGGGAGACAAGTACTACAAGAGAAGGATGCTGGGCCTCGACTTCAAGGCCGACCCACTCGAGGGTTCTCCGCAGGCGCGCGGGATAGTCCTTGAGAAGGTGGGGGTCGAGTCGAAGCAGCCGAACTCAGCGATCCGAAAATGTTGCAGGGTCCAGATAGTCAAGAACGGAAAGCAGGTGACAGCCTTCCTCCCGGGGGACGGTGCGCTCAACTTCGTCGATGAGCACGATGAGGTCGTGCTGGAGGGGATAGGCGGCTCAATGGGGCGCGCGATGGGCGACATCCCCGGGGTGAGGTGGAAGGTTTTCAAGGTCAACGGGGTCTCGCTCAACGAGCTCGTCTACGGAAGGAAGGAGAAGCCTAGGCGGTAACCTTGAGCAGGACAACGCTCGAGTACCCCAATCTCTTGCTCTGGGGGAGGTGGGACCTCTCCGGCGTCAAGGTGCAGGACCCCGGCCTCCAGGGCGTGATAAGCCTGAGACCTGTTCTTGTGCCGACGTCGGGGGGCCGCCACGAGCACAAGAAATTCGCGAAGGCGAGGGTCAATCTCGTCGAGAGGCTCATCAACCAGATGATGCACTTCGGCAAGCGCTACGCGAAGAACACCGGAAGGATGGGAGGGAAGAAGGCCCACGCGATGAACATCGTCAGAACCGCATTCGAGATCATCCAGCTCAGGACGGGTCAGAACCCGGTGCAACAGCTTGTGTACGCGATAGAGAAGTCCGCCCCGAACGAGGATACCACTCGGATGAGCTACGGAGGCGTCGTCTACCACCTCTCTGTAGACATCTCTCCGATCAGGAGGGTCGACCTGGCCCTTCGTTTCATCTCGGAGGGCGTTCGGGAGATCGCCTTCACATCCCCGAAGAGCATCGAGGAGATTCTCGCCGACGAGATAAGGCTCGCCGCATCGGGCGACTCGAACAGCTACTCGGTCAAGAAGAAGAACGAGCAAGAGCGCGTCGCGATGGCGTCTAGGTAGAGGTTATCCCTCCCTCCCGCTCGTCGTCCTTCTTCTTCAGTGCCATCCCTCTGAGCTCATTCTCCATCTCGGGTGGTTCCATAATCACCCCCTCGGGGTCGCGAATGAACCTCATGATCAGGCCAAGAATCTCCTCGCTCCTGAACCTCTCCAGCTTGTGAGAGATGGTGAAACCGAACCTTGGGTCCTTCGCGACCGGCGGCAGTGTTTCGAGTCGCGAGGTCGCTATCGCGTCGCGGAGCGAGTAACCCGCCTTCAGTTGTGTAACGAGGTCATCCTCAGCCCAGATTATCAGGGTGGGCCTGCCCATCTTCCTAAGCCTAGGGAGCTGGTCCTTATCGTAGGTGCTCGCGATTAGGACGAGTGAGTTCACCGTCGCGGGCCACTCCAGCGCGTACTCGAGGGCGATTTGCCCGCCCCAGCTCGAGCCAACGATTGAAACCTTCCCGAGGGTGAGCCTTTCCATCAACTCGTGAAGGACTAGAGCCTGCCTTCGATGGTCGGGGGTTTCAATCGGTTTCGAAGACCCTCCGTACCCGAGGAGGTCTGGCATGATCAGATGGTTTCCCTCAGAGAGCTGAAGCAGAGGCTCCCAGACCCTCCAGTTCTCCCTGTGGTCGCTCCCGTGCAGCATGACGAGACTCTCCCCCTTCCCGGCTTCCGCGTACCTCAGGGTGTACTCGCCGACGCCGACCTTCTTTTCAACGGGGGTAATCATACTATCGTCTTCTCCCCTTCTCGCCCGCCCATTTCAAACGTTTCGAATACACGCGTAGACGAGCAATCCATAACCCTAATTAACGGAAGGGTAACAACGAAGAATCGGCAGAACTGAATGAGTCAAGATCCGGCTGCAGTCTTCGGAGCCCTGCTCCAAGTCTGCATCAAAGAAGAGTGGGCTGAGGATAGCGGCCGCCTGGCGAAGGTAGACATCGCCTTCTTCTCCCTCGGAGTCTTGAGCAGCGCCCTCACCGCCTATGTTCTGTTCCACCTCGGCATAGTCGTCTAAAGAATTCAACTGATGTGTAAACGATAACTCTCTCGGTTGCATTTACCACCCGAAGGACTCTCAGAGTAAGATCAACATGGGAAGAAAGGCAGTGCTCACCGGATTCTGGCTCATGGGGTACGCTCTCGGCTTCTTCGCCTGGATAGTCAGGAAACCGATACTCGACTTCGTGATGACACTCGGCTTCAGCGAGGAACTGGCCGGGGCGATGATCACGGGGTTCGCCGGGTCGGTCGTGATGCTCGTGGGCGTCATCCTCTGGAGCTATCTGGCGCAGAGCTAGAAGCCGATTCGCAAGAAGGGCCTGCGACTCGTCGGGATCATCCCGACCGATTGTCCTTTTTCAAGTGTTTCAGCTCTTCAGGTCTCACAAGCCCGAATCGCATCCCCGCATCGATGCCCGCAGGGAGTTCCGAGAGTGCCCCTCTTGCGGCAGCCGCCTCCGCCTCAAGGTGACGAGTAGGACGCTGGTTGACGCCGAACGGGACGTCGAGCGGGTCATCCTTCACGTCGCGGTTCTTCCACCACTCAACCCGCGGTTATGGGCGCGCTGCGGACCTGAAGAGGGAGGGTCCTTTCAGAGCCGAATGAGTACGGCGTTTCCTGAGTGCCTTCGGGGACGTCTGTTCTCTTCTCGCCGACCCCTGCGGTGTGGAATCCCACAAGCGGATTCAGCCAGCGGGAGAAGACAACGCATTATCTGTGGTTGCGAGCGGGTTTCGTCGGAAGGTTCCCGCGTAGGCTCCGCAGTTTCGTATTTCGCCGTCGAATAGTTCAGTGCCGGAGGTGGTGAGGCGGTTTGAAGTCGGCGTTCCTAATCGCCGGCGCTGCCATGCCAGATTTGCCCAGCGTATGTTCCCATCGTCAGGCCCAGCAGAGGGTCGTAAACTATCCCCTGCAGCGCGATGTTCCCCTGCAGCATGGCGAGCTGGTTCGTGCCGACCACTATTGACGCAGTGGAGCTGAGCAGAACGAACTTGGTTATTGTCCCCTGCTCGTAGAAGTAGAGAGTTCCCGCCTTGCCCCCCACCGTGCACGTACAGACGTCGAGTGCTTGATACACCGCGTCACCAGTGGGATCCACCGTCAGATGAACGTATGCGACGTACTGTCCGGAGAACGTTCCCTTAATGATCCCAGCGTTGGTCTGGTCAAAGACCACATTTAATCCACTCAGAGTGACCCTGCTGTAGAGGACTTCGGTGTCCTTGAAAGAACCACTCGCCGATGAGTTCTTGGCCGCGAAGGCCGGGACGGTCGATGTCGCGAGAATGACAAGTAGGACCAGGGAAAAAGTTGCCCTCACGGTTCGATTTCGTGTGTGTGAGGAAGATGGATGAGCTTTCAACGAAAATCTTGATGTTGCTCCAGTCTATATAGAGGATATGGTTCTGGGATATAGACCTGAAATCTGTGTTTTGTCTGTCGCATTTCCGAAAGTCTAATCACTAGGAAGGGATTGGTTCTTCACATGGTACACATAAGCAGAGCGGCTGCGGTGCTGATCGTACTCTTCTCCGTCGTCGAGACGGTGGTTCTGACAATCTGGCTCTACTTGCTCAACATTATCCCCCTCCCGAGCAAAGCACCGGTTGTAAGATAATTAACGACTTGGAGAACCGTTTTTCACCCTTCGCGCTAAATCGAGGGGTACCCCTCTTCAGTCTCATGAGAACGGAAGCTGTCCAGAAGCTAGTGGGAAGGCCGGTCAAAGACACCTTCGGGAGGTACGCGGGTTACGTCGTCGGCTTCTCGGTGGACATGAGTGGTGATCTTCAGTTCGTCGGGATAGACCAGGGGAACGGCGAGTTCACGGAGTTCCCCGGGAGAAGAATCCTCGTCGACAGAGATGGGCTTGTAGTGATCCCCGCCTGGAAGGTCGAGGCCGAGAACCTAAAGAGAGAGATAGACACCGTGAGGAAGAGAGTTCAGGCGCTCGACGGACTCGTTAAGGATGGAGAGATTGCCCACACGATGTACCAACAGATGGTCGACCAGTATAACCAGCAACTGAAGAGTTTTCAGGAATCTCACAGTGCCCTCCTTCAGAACCTCGCAACCCGTTTAGATGACATAGAGGGCAGAAGCGAATCCCTCGACAGGTTCCTCGCAAACGTCAAGGTCCAGTTCAGGGCTGGCGAGATTGACGAGGGGACCTTCAAGGTCGCGAGCGAATACTCCACGTCGATGAGGACGAAGAACGGGAAGGAGATTGAAGAGATCCAGTCTCTCCTACGCACCCTTTCACAGCCGGCGGCCCAATCGATAGCCCAGACGGCAACGAAGAAAGACACGGTGGTCGCACAAGCGACCTCCGGGTAGACTCAGCCTCTTCCGCCTGATGGGAGGTTGACCGGAGTCGACCCAGACCGCGAGGTCCATCACCCTCGTAGCGTTGGCTAAGGGGCTTGGCCTGCGCAGGGCAAGGCTGCTAATGATCGGCTCGGTCTTTGCGCTCATCGGATCTTACTCGATACTTCTTCTTGGGGCGGCTGTGGGTGGTCTGGAGAGATTATTGTTCCTCATCACAGTCTTTATCTTCTCGCTCTTCCCGACCCTTCTCAGCACGGCGGACACTCTCTCGTCCGGGGAGGGGGCGACCGTGTTGCAGTTCTTGGGTGCGAGCGGGCGTACGATCACCGCCGCCGTCCTCGCGGCCATCCTCGGGGCAGGCGCCTCGGGGATGATTGTCGGTGTGGTTCTCGGTCTCGTCTTCTCGAACTTTCTCGGCGCATCGAGCGTCGGGGACGTTGTCGGTGTCTTACCGAACCTCGCGTTCCTCTTGGCTTCCTCCACCGCGGGGATTTCTGCCGGCGTCGCAGTCGGGGTTGGTCTTTCTTGGAAGAACTCGAGCTAATCCCGGGTCTCTCCAGGTCAGCTTTCGGCGGGGCGACGACTACTGCGACCGTAACGCAGCTCACCCACGTCAGCAAGGTATTCCTCGAGCCGAAGCGGAGAGAGGTCTTCACTGACGTCAACATGCGGGTGAAGCGGGGAGAGTTTGTGGCTCTGGCTGGGCCTGTCGGGAGCGGGAAAACGACCCTAGTCAACCTCCTGGCGGGGATCGAGAGAGCGAGCTCCGGGAGCATCCAGGTCCTCGGCAAAGAGACCACCCGCTTGTCGGGGAGAGAGCTCACCACCCTCAGGCTCGCGAGTCTCGGACTCGTTCCGCAGGTCCAGAACTTGATGCAGGAGTTCACAGTTTCTCAAAACGTCGAGCTGCCGCTCTTCTTTCTCGGGGAGGGAGAAAGGGAGTCGAGGCTTTCTCGGGTGCGGGAGGTTCTTGTCTTAATGGGAATCAACGCGGATGCGGAGAGGAAGGTCGCCGACCTCAGCGTCGGGGAGAAGCAGCTAGTCTCCATCGCCCGGGCCATGGTGAAGGACCCGCCCCTCCTGGTGATGGACGAGCCCACGGAGTCTCTCGACCCCCTGGTCTCGGAGGTGATTCTCGAGATGCTACGCGGCGACAACGCCCTAAGAGCGAAGACGCTGATCATCGCGACTCACGACAAGAGGATAATCGAGTTGGCGACGAGAACCGTAAGGATGAACGCGAAGATTCACGCCTGAACTCTCCGGTAATCATCTGTCCCTTCGACCTGAGGAGCAGCGACGATAAACATGCTCCGATCATCGGCGAGGGGCCCTCGAGGACTACCTCCCCGGTTGGTCAGGGATCGGGACGAAGGTTCATATCGCATCTTCGTGACTCTTTGTGGTATTCGAGGGTTCTGGGAGTGGTGGTCTAACTCTGGCCGAGGTCTCCACGAGGAGACTCCTCTGGTGGTTGCTCGAGGGGACGAGGGGTGGTCCGACTCGCGTCAAGATTCTCAGGGCGATAATCGCGAAGCCTCTGAACGCCCACCAGCTTGCAAAAGAACTCGGGATGGACTACACCACGATCAGGCATCATCTCGATATCCTTGTAAAGCATGGCGTCCTTGAGGTTGTGGGAGAAGAATACGGTGCGGTCTTCTACGTGAGCGGCTGGCTTTCGAAGAGTGAGCTCATAGGGGAGATTTTGGATGAAAGTAGGAAAAAGTAAATACGCATCCAGGGGGGTTTGGTGAGCAAAAACATGGTAGGCACCTTGTGGCTCGTGGACATCGGGATCGCAGCGGTGAGTGCGCTTCTTCTCCTTGGGATTCTGGCAATCCATGTGAAAAGCTGGAGAGACTTGAGGGGGAGGGTCTTGGTGGGCGCGGCAGCCTTTGTCTTCCCACTCTTTCTAGCAAACATAGTCGCAGCCTACTTCTACTACGTCCTTGCGGCGAGCTTCGGCGCCGCCGTCGCCGCGCCACTTCTCTACATACAGGTTCTGCAGGTTGTGGGCTACTCGATCTTCTTCGTCGTAAGCTGGAAGTACTAGGAAATGGGGATGAAATGAGGAGAAATTGGGGAAAATGAATAAAATATCACTATTGAAATCCACCGCAGATTGGCAAACTTTCGCACGATCTCTGCCATCTTCATAGCCCTCACGGTCATCTTCGCGACATCAACCGGCTACTTCGCTGCCAACCCCACGACCGTCACCCAGACGACGACAGTCACCCAGAAAACGACAGTCACCCAGACAAGCACCTCGACTCAGACGGTCGCCGGTCCTAGTTCCCCTGCCTACACGGTCGGCCTGGGGTACAACTCATCGATTGGATTCTACCTGACCAACGCCACCGGCTTCACCCTCTACATGTTCAAGGTTGACAAGCCCAACAACGGGACGAGCGCCTGCTACGGTAATTGCGCCATCAACTGGCCCGCATTCTCCACGAGTAAGATCGCGGTTCCACCCGGGCTCAGCGCATCGAGCTTCGGCACTATCACACGGAAAGACGGGATCAAGCAGGTAACCTATAACGGGTTGCCCCTCTACTTCTTCCACAAGGACCTTCAGGCGGGAAACACCTTCGGTCAGGGAGTAGGAACCGTCTGGTTCGCCTACACTGTTCCGACGCCTCACGCGTAGGCACAATGCGGCCTTCACGCCAGTTAGCGGGGGGTCGTATTAGGTCGTGTGCGAACTGATCCTAAGTTGGAAAATCATGCAACGTTTGATAATAATCGCAAGACATCTGACTACTAAGAGTATTCAGTCTGATTGTTCCATATTATCCCGGGTCCGATTGTTGAATAATATTGAGTCTGATTATTAAGGCGAGTGGCTTTTGCTCTATCATCCTGGGATTACCTGGCATACTGTTCGAAGGAAATGATTTCGGCCCTATCGAATCAGCTGTATCGAATCAGCTGTATCGAATCAGCTGTATCCATACAGAAATCTGTCGGTGATATCTTAGAATGAGTGACGGACTTCGTTCGAAAGTTTTGGTTATCGGCCTTGACGGTGCAACCTTTGATCTGATCTGGCCGCTCCTTAAGGAGGGCAAGCTCCCGTACCTCGCGAAGATGGTAGACCTGGGCGTTCACAGCAAGTTGTATTCGACCGTTCTTCCGCTTTCACCGAGTGCCTGGACATCGTTCGCGACCGGAAAGAACCCGGGGAAGCATGGAGTATACGACTTCTCCAAAAGGATCGAAGGGACATACAAGCATCGACCAACGACCTCATTGGACGTAAAGACGAATACACTCTGGGACTACATTGGCTCCCGAGGGGGTCGCTCAATTGTAATCAACGTTCCACTTACCTACCCGCCAAAGCCTCTGAATGGCTTCATGATTACGGGCTTTCCCACCCCCACCCAGAGGGGAGATTACACATACCCGCGCGAACTCCTGGCAATGCTGAAGAGTAAATTCGGGGAGGTCAAAATCCACAAGCCAAGGGTGCTCTACCGTAAGGGAAGAGAGGAGGAAATTACGCGTACCCTGATCGAGATAACGAAACAGCAGGCCGCGATAACGCACTACCTTATGCAGCTCGTCCATTGGAACCTTGCGATTTCGGTGTTTGACGCGACCGATGTCATTGGACACTATTTCTGGGCGTACCTGGATAAGAACCATCCAAAGTATGATCACAAGCTGGCCGAGCCAGTACGGAGAATGGTTACCGACGTTCATGTCGAGCTTGATCGCGCGATAGGCAAGCTGAATGAGTCTGTAGGAGATGACCACCTAAAGCTTGCGATCTCAGACCATGGCTTTGGACCTGTCTACAAAGGAGTTTACGTTAACAACTGGCTCCTAGAACAAAAGTACATGTATTTCAAGAGAAGTTGGGCCGTTCGGGCGAAATACCTTGCTTACAGGCACGGTTTTCATGTCTACAACCTACTGCGGGCAGCGAAGAAACTCAGGCTTGTCAAAAGCGTTGAATCAGCGTACTCTACCAAGTCAAGAGCGCTTCGCCTGCTTAGGCTCATCTCGTTGACCTTCGACAACATAGACTGGATGCGAACTCGCGTTTACTCGTATGGGAACTTTGGCCAACTCTACGTCAATTTGAAGGGAGATGAGCCAGAGGGAATCGTTTCACGCGAGGAAGTTGACTCCCTAGTGAAGGAGCTTGTGGCGAAGATACGCGTGTTGGAAGATCCAGAGACTCACGAACACATGTTTGACAGCATCTACCTAGCGGCGGAACTATACAATGGCCCTGAGACTGGTGCGGCACCCGATGTGATCTTCCTAGACACGGACATGAAGTATGCCCCCCATAGAATGTTTGAGCTGGGCAGTAATCGGCTGGTTACACCACACCCGGTCTACTCGGGAAACCACAAGATGGATGGAGTGCTCTTTATGAAGGGAAAAGGGGTCAAGAAGATCGAGGATTTTCCGCAAGCACAGATAAATCTCATCGACCTAGCACCCACGATTCTCCATTATCTGGGAATCAGAATTCCTGATGACACAGACGGGCGAGTACTGGAGGAATTCTTTGAAGCGTCTTCCGATTTCGCTCAGAGAGGCGTAGAGTACTGGAGTGCAGAAATTGCCGAGGTGCAGAGGATCAGATCCTCGCTTCGCAAAGTCGCCATGAAAAGGGAGATCTAGTGAGCTAGAGACCCAATCTGGGTAGGAGGAGAGCGTCCTCTCACACCCAGGGTCGGGCGTTCAAAACTAAATAGCTGGCTAACGAGTTTGAAGGTGATGATTTGACGATTGAGGAAAGATTCCAGGTCAGAGTTCTTCTCGGCTTCTTCAGGATAGCAGGCGATTGGTTTGTAGATCGCGGAGATTCAATCTTCGTTCTCTCCATCTACATCCTACTCACAATTCTGTTTACTTGGCCACTGGCCGCGAACTTCACAAACTTCGCGAACGGGAGTGTACAGGACGTTTACCACGAACTCTGGTATCTGAATCTCGACTATCACCTTCCTTACGGTCCCTTCTTCGCACTCCACACGAATAGTATCCTCTATCCCTATGGAGTGCCCTTGTACTTCCAGGTATTCTCCCCGCTGCATGCGATCATAGGTGCCCCGATTTACTACCTCTTTGGTTTGGTCCCGGCCTATAACTTCCTCTACATGTTTACGTTTTTTGTTTCTGCCTTCACGATGTACCTCCTTGCGTGGTACCTTACGGGAAACAGATACGCCGCTTTCTTCGCAGGGTTAGTCTTCGGGTTTGCACCTGTACACACGGGCCAAGGCATAGCGCATCTGAACATCATGGCTTCCGAGCTCCTACCACTTTTCGCGCTCTTCTTCATCAAGATGGCCAGGGAACGTCGTGACAGAAACGCCTTGTACGCGGGAATCCTCATAGCACTGAATGCAATGCTCGACCTCCACTTTCTCCTGCTCTCGGGCATGATCGTTGCTGCGTTCTTGCTTTACTCAGTCTTTGCGCAAAAATCGGCAATCCTGAACAAGACCTACCTGATCCGATTCTTCGTAATGATCTTGGGGGCTGGTCTCATCGGATTCGTGGTGTATTACCAGACTTTCTACGGGCTTGTCTTCGCGCCTAGCCCACTCGGTGCCACTGCGGCGTCTACCCTCGCGCATCCGCATCGTTCGCCAGATCTCTTGCAGTTCCTCCTTCCCGCCCCTGAGAATCCATTCTTCGGAAGATACACGGCGGCGACCTTCGCGAACTTCATCTCTTTCCCACAGGTCAGGACATACATCGGATATACCGCTCTGGCATTGTCGGTCGGCGGGGTCGCCACAAACCGTTCGAGAAGAGAGGTTATCTTTTGGGGCTTTCTTGCCCTTTTTGCTTTTGCCATAGCCCTCGGTCCGCAAATCCAAGCTGGAGGGGAGGTGACGGTTCTCCAGGGACCTTGGACGTACATTGAGTATTTGGTACCGATATTTCGCGCCTTCCGTACTCCTTATCGAATCGATTACCTTGTAGCCCTAGGCGTAGCGGTTCTCTCCGGCTACGGTATTGCCGCTTTGCTTTCCTCGATTCGTGGTAGGGCTGGTCGAAGGAGGGTATTAGCAGTCGCCACCCAAGTGGGTGTCGCAGCGCTGCTCTCGACCACACTCATAGCAGAGTTTCTGCCCACACCTTATCCCATGCTGAATACGAATATTGATCCCTTTTACACCCGGGTTTTGGCGAATGATCACGCCAACTTCACCGTCCTCGAGGTACCGGCTTATCCCGGCAACGACGTATATCTTTATTATCAGACTGCGTATCACAAGCCCCTTCTGAACGGCCACATCAGCAGAACGCCTGCTTCATCTCTCATATTCCTGGAATCCACCCCATTCATAGACCAATTTGGTCAGTACCTGAAAGGTAGGAAAACTGTTCCTCGAGACATATTGAACCAGACAATTTCGAATATCCGGATCGCGCCCTACATCCTAGATGAGTATCACATCAAGTACATCATAGTCCATAAGGATCTTCTTCCCAACAATCTCTACACACGGGTCGTAGACCTGGCCGCAAGTGTCCTTGGCTTCCCGTACTACGAGGACAGATTGATTATTGTTTTTCGCTACGAGTCTCCGCCAACCGCCTTGAGTTTGTCGCGGTACCCTCACGATGCGAATGTTTCCTTCGTGGGTCTACTTAACGGCGGGTGGAACTCATACGGCCTAATCGGACACCATGCGAGATCAATGGACATCTCTGCAGCGCTTGACATCTACTCCCAATCAAACCAGCTATTCCAGCTAAAGTTCAAGGCGGAAGGGCTCACGGGGGACCATCTGGTGCGGGTCGAAGTTGATGGGAATGCGGTGGGCACGTACCACATAGTAAACGGGAGCTATTCAGTTGTTAGCACTCCCTTTGTGTGGTTCCATCCGGGTATGAATAAGGTTGTTTTCACATCAGAGGAAGGTTGCCGGCCGATTTCGATCGGTCCCAGTGCTGTTACGCCATCCGTCTGCGCCTCTATTCAGTTCGCTTCTATTGCAGTTGTGCCTCTGACCATCACGCATGGATAGAATATTGTAGAAGTCCTGTCAGAAGAGCTTTTCGCGGTACATGCTCCGTTTGGACCAATAATGGACGGATAGGAGAGCTCTCACTCCTGTGGTCCCTGAGTCTGTACATTCTCCCTAGACTTAGGTCTTATTCGTCGCCACTGACCCCCTTTCCCTCTTCCTCAGGTATATCACCAGAAAGCCAATCCCCACTGCGCCGATAGACACTACGGCAAATATCGTGCTTAATGGGGGAAAGAATCTTGGGTATTGAATCGGGTTCGAGTAAACTGCATTTGGCGGCAGATAAGTCACAGCTATTGAGTGAATTCCAGAGGGGACTGAGAAGGTGGAGAAATAGTGGGTAGAGTTGGACTGTACAACGACGGGCCCGTAGGCCACGCGATCTACTCTGATAGAGATTGGATTCAAGCTAAAATTCCTGGGATAAATCACGACGAAGTAGAAGGTGTTTCCAGCAAGCCCTACCGTGCCGAAATCCAACTCGCTGTTCGAAGCATTGTTCTTGAAGGAAAGCACGGCTGCGTTCGAGACTATCGTCACGTAGGGAATGTATTGGGCTCCGAGATATTGACCCACACCGTACAACCCCGCTGGAGCAACATAGTACTTGTTGGACAATACATTGTACTTCTGGGAAATAGTTGTCGCTGTTTCGGTTGCAAGATTCAGACCTGTTATGTCCACAGGAGCCGCTAGAGTGAAGCTGCCGGTGAACGTATTGTTGGAGGCGAGCAACTGCTGCGCGGAAAGCAGGCCACCGCGGGACGCCTGAACGGCATAAAATGGCCGACTGACAGACTTGGTGCCGTTATACTGCAGGAGTAGAACTGGAATTTTTGCCCAGCCAGTAGCATTCGTCCTCGAACTATACTGCGTCAAACCTAACCTCGTATCGGTTGCGGTAACCGTTGCGTTTTCTATGAATTGCGTTGTGGAGCTGGACGCGACCTTTGCGAGAAGCCAGCCATATTGCCTGTAAGCACCCAAGTTCGTCGTTCTCAGACAAGGAGTGCCGAAACAAGCTCCGACCGTCGTGTTGTACATGGTGCCTACCTGGACGCTCGTCCCAAAGAGCAGAGCCAAGGTGACATTCTTCACCAGTATTGTTGAATCAATCGAGTTGAACAGAAAAGTGGCTGGTCGTAAGGTTGAGAACAAGGCGTCGACCTTCGACTTTGCAAGGACGATTGCGTAGCTTGCCCTCAACGAGACTAGACCTGTGGCATTCTGTGTCTCTACCATAGTTTGATTCAAA
>Ga0134088_10000141_pt1 | contig 20291 bp, 10 predicted proteins | sample 15_taG_3_FD_94461 | JGI IMG/M metagenome (GOLD analysis project Ga0134088, IMG submission 94461) | Grasslands soil microbial communities from the Angelo Coastal Reserve, California, USA - 15_D_Rain_20cm_5_09182015 | ecosystem: Environmental > Terrestrial > Soil > Grasslands ...
ATCAACGTGGCGGACGTGGTGCTGCCGATGGTCTACCCCAGCCACTACTACCGCGGGGCGTTCGGGCTGGCGTGGCCGAACGGGCAGCCGTATCGCGTCGTGCGCGCCGCGTTGAGCGACGCGCTGCAGCGCTCCCGGCCGCACCCCGCCGCCGCCGAGATCCGCCCGTTCCTGCAGGCGTTCACGCTGGGCCGGCGGCTTCCCCGCTACACGCCTTCCGAGATCCGCGAGCAGATCCGCGCGGTCGAAGACCTCGGCATCACGTCGTGGGTGTTGTGGAACCCACGCAGCGTGTACCAGCGGGAATCACTGCGGCCCAAGAAGAGCGCTCCCCATCCCCCAGGGCGCGAACTCTCCGGCACGACCGGCGGCCGCTAGCCCCGGCCGTTAGGCCGGGGCGGCCGTTAGGCCGGGGCGACCGTTAGGCCGGGGCGGCCGTTAGGCCGGGGCGGCCGTCAGCCCGGCGCTCGTCAGGCCCGGGCGCCGCGAGATCATTCGACAGGAGCGAGCGCCATCCCGGGGTGCCATTCCGTGATGTAGCCCGTGATGGCCGATGCCGCCACGGTATATGGGTTGGCGAGGTAGAGCTGCCCCGGACCCGAGCGGCCCGGAAAGTTGCGGTTGATCGCGCTGATCGTCACTTCATCCCGGGTCTTCGACACACCGGGCCCGGCGTTGATGCAGGCGCCGCACGAGGGCTCGAGAAACATCGCGCCCACCTTGTGGAACAGCTCGAGGTAGCCCCGCTCCTCGCAGTAGCGTTTCACATCCTGAGACCCGCACTGGATGTAAAACCGCACCCACGGCGCGACGCGGGCGCCCCGCTCCACCGCTTCCGCGAGCACCCGTGCGTACATGTCCATGTCTTCCTTCTTCCCCGCGGTGCACGAGCCCGCGTACGCGATATCCACGCGGATCCGCCGAGCCGCCGGGTCGATATACTGACCGTTTCCCGGGTCGCCGGGCAGCGCCATCATCGGCCGGATCGCGCCAGCGTCGATCTCGATCACCTCGCAGTACTCAGCGCCCGGGTCGCTCGTCACGCCGGCGCACAGCCGCTCGGCGTCGCCCCGCGCCAAGCCGCGGTACTCCCTCAAGTACTCGACCGTCTTGGCGTCCGGGGCGACGTAGCCGGTGAACCCGCCGACCTCGGCCGTCATGTTGGTCATGGTGGCCCGCTCGTCGACGGACAAGGACTCGACAGCATCCCCACAGTATTCGACCAGTTTGCCGATCGCGTGGCCGTTCTTCACATAGGGATGGCGCAAGATCTCGAGCATGAAATCCTTGGCGGTCACGTTTTCCGGCTTGTGCCCGCGGACGACGACTTTGACGGTTTCGGGGACCGTGAGCCGCACGTCCTTCGTGATCCAGGAATTGAAGATCGCCGTCGTCCCCACGCCGAACGCCACGCATCCGATCGCGCCCGCGTGCGGGGTGTGGGAGTCCGAGCCGATGATCACCATCCCCGGCTCGGCGTGCCCCTCGAGCATCTTCGAATGGCAGATCGCCTCGGCGCCGTGGCGACCGAGCCGCAGCTCGCCGTACAGCTTGATCCCCTGCCGCTGCGCGAACGTGCGCTGCTTCTTCTCGAGCTGGAGCGCGACGTCGAGGAGCCCCTCCCTGACGCGCTCGGGCGTCATCGCTTCGGGGAGGAACGTGAGGTGGTCGCGGAACATGAGGATCGAGCCGGGATCGTAGACCTGCTCGTTCTCTCCCACGAGCTGCTCGAAAAAGATCGCCGCCATCGGCGTCACGTACTCGTGGCTGAACCGGATGTCGGTGACCACAAACCCCTCGTCTCCCGGCTTGACGGCGGGAACGCCGATCCTTCCCCGCGCTGGGTCCACCACCCAATGGCGGGCGATGATCTTCTCGCCGAGCGTCATGGGCCGGCGCGCAGTGTCGGGCGGCGCGAGGACGACTTTCCCTTGGAGCCGGGCGACGTTGAAGTTGAACAGCCCGCCGTACTCGATGATGCCGCGCGTGATCTCGCCCTCGCCTTGGGTGAAGGCTGCGAGCGGAATCGCCTCGCCGCGCCGCACTCGGTCGATGATCGAGAAGTCGGTAGTGGTGAGTATTCCCAGATTCTGGCAATTCTCCCGGTAGATCCGCTCGATGTTCTCGGCGATGACCAGCTTGATGCCGGCGCACATCTCGGCGTACGGCGACTGCTCCCGCGACGAGCCCTTGCCGCGCCGCTTGCCGCTGACCGACGCCACGAAGCCACCGCCCTTCACCGCTCCCCGCGTGATCGGGAACTCCTCGCCGCATTTCAAGCCCAGGTACGGGAAGTCGCCCAGCGTTTCGTCGTAGTAGTAGCAGATGTAGGCAGGCGTGATCTCGTCGGTCGAAATGTCGTCGCGCAGCGCGATGGCAGGGGTCCAGTCCAGGTCCTGCCCCGCAAGCTGGCTGCGCACCAGCGCGGGGTCCTGGGCCAGAAACAGGATACGGCCCTCGAGCCGCACCAGATCGGGGAGCCGCGCGACGGCGCGGGCCTGCAACGCTTGCAGCATACGCGAAAGATGAACCCCTTGCTCCGAGCCGAGCAAGACGATTTGCTTCCGGGCACCTGACCGGACGCTGGAGCTCGAGGATGTCTCCGTGCTGTCGATTCGCTGTCACGATGCTGCTCGCCACGCCGCTCGCAGCGCTCGGCGGCCAGCAACGGGCACCCGCGTTGCCGCCCGTGAGCACCGCGGCGATGGACGCCCACCTTCGCTATCTGTCCGACGACCTGCTTGAGGGGCGTGCCCCCGGGACGCGCGGCGGCCGCCTCGCGGCTCAGTACATCGCGGCGCAGTTCCAGGCGCTCGGTCTCGCGCCTGCCGGGCCCGACGGCTCCTACTTCCAGCCGGTCGCGCTCGTCGGCTTGACGCCGCATCCGTCGCTCGTGTGGGGCACGTCCGGCGCGCCGCAACCACTCAAGCCGCTCGACGACTTCGTTGCATGGGCCGAGCGCCCGGAGCCCGAGATCACGGCTGACGGCGACGTCGTTTTCCTGGGCTACGGCATTCAGGCGCCCGAGTGGCACTGGGACGACTACAAGGATGTGAGCGTGCGCGGCAAGGTCCTGCTGCTGCTGGTGAACGACCCGGGGCTCCAGGATTCGACGGTTTTCAACGGCCGCGCGCTCACCTACTACGGCCGCTGGACTTACAAGCTCGAGGAGGCCGCCCGGCACGGCGTGCTCGGCGTTCTCCTCATTCACACCACCGCGAGCGCGACGTACCCGTGGGAGGTGGTGCGCGGGTCGTGGTCGGTGGAGCAGTTCAAGCTGGACCGTGCGGCGCCGCAGAGCATCGCGTTCGCCGGGTGGGTCACCGCCGACGCCGCCCGGGCTGCGCTCGCCCGCGCCGGCTTCAACCTCGACTCCCTGACACGCGCCGCCGCGCGGCGGGACTTCCGGCCCGTCCCGACCGGCTTGCACGTGGCGGTGGACATCATCAGCGCGCTCCGTCGCGTCCGGTCCGAGAACGTGGTGGCGAAGCTGCCGGGCAGCGACCCCAGACTCGCGAGCCAGGTCGTGCTGTTCACCGCTCATTGGGACCACAAGGGGATCGGGCCCGCGGTCAACGGTGACTCGATCTACAACGGCGCGGAGGACAACGCGTCCGGCGTCGCCGCGATGCTCGCGGCGGCCCAGGCGCTCAGCCACGCCACGCCGCCGCCGCGGCGCACCCTGCTGTTCGTCGCGACCACGGCCGAGGAGAGCGGCCTGCTCGGCAGCCAGGCGTACGTGGAAGGCCCGCTCACGCCGCTCGAGCGCACGGCAGCGGTGCTCAACCTCGATGTCACGAACGTGCGCGGCGCCACGCGGGACATCGACGCCCTCGGGATCGACCGCTCCACGCTCGGGCCAGTGTTCGCAGCCGCGGCGCGGGCCGAGTCGCTCGCGGTCGTCCACGAGCCGGACGTGCGTGGCTCGTTCTACCGGTCGGACCACTTCCCCTTTGCACGAGCCGGGGTGCCGGCGCTCTCGATTGAGGCGGGAAGAGATTTCATCGGGCGGCCTGCCGGATGGGGCAAAGAGCAGGATGAGCTGTACAACCGCGAGCGCTACCACCGGCCGAGCGACGAATACCGCCCGACGTTCACCTACGAAGGGATGGCGCAGGAGGTCCGCGTCACGATGTGGGTGGCTCTCGCAGTGGCGAATGCGCCGGAGTTGCCGCGCTGGTTGCCGACCTCAGAGTTCCAGCGTCAAACCCGCCAGCCGACGCCCTGAGTGCAATCCGTTGCATTGCGCCTAATGTGCCGAGCAGAAATCAGTTACGGGTCTCGCCTCGGTCAGCTCTCCGGCGCCTCTGGCCGATTCGGAGGCCGCCGAATAAGTTTGCGCCCGCTTTTTGACAGTCCCGTCTCCCGCACTCGTCACCGCGGAGCGAGCACCTGGAACTCCCGACGTCCCACCGGTTGCCGCTGTCCTGGCTGCTCGAGGCGGCGAGCCCACCGCTCCAATACCGCGCCTACGCCGAAGTTGTCCGGGAAAGCGATCGCGATCCGGAACGCCTCGCCGCGCTGCGCCAGGCCGTGCTGGGGCACAAGGTCGCTCAGGCGATCGCCCGCAAGCAGAAGTCGACGGGGCTGTGGGGCGGCAACCTGCTTGGGCCCGTCGCCTCGAAGGCATACGGTTGGAGTGAGCCCGGAACCGTGTTTCAGTACCGCCGCTTGCTCGAGCTGGGCTGGCCGCCGACCGAGCGGCCGTTCAGGCTCGCGGACCGGCTGCTGTTCCAGCTGCTGTCGCGCATCGAGCCGGACGACCCGGACCGGGCGGTCGCGCAGCGGGCTCAGGAGCTGCTGGCAGAGTACCAAAAGCCCTCCCGGACGGACCCCGGGCTGGGCCGCTGGGCACGGCGGCTCGGCCGCGAGGCGTCGGGGTGCGCGCTCGCGCGCGCCGGCCACATCGACGACCCGCGAGTGCGCGGGACCGCGCATACGATCGCTAGCAACATATCCCAGTTCCTGCGCAGCGAGCTCGCGGCGAAGCCGTTCAGGAAGGCGCACGGCAAGACCGTGCTCGAGCCCGCTGCCTACCCGCCCACGGTGTTCGCGGTCGAGATGCTCGCCTTCCTCCCTCCGGTGCAGCGGGAGCGCGCGGGGTTCATCGAGCGGTTGGGGCAGTATTTCTCGTCGCCGGCGCCGCGTCGCGCATTTTTCATCCTGGCCGGCAAGAAGCTGTTCAAGCCGCTGTTCGAGCTGCTGGGCGATCCCCTGCGCTCGGACGCGCAAGGCCACGTCAGCGACATTCCGTTCGCCGTGTACTGGCTCGAGCTCCTGGCCCGGCTCGGCCTGGCGCGCCAGATCCCGAGCGCCAACCGCGTGCTCGCCCGCCTCTACAGTGAGTGCGACGACCAGGGGATCTGGAGCCCGAACGGCCTGCGGGCCATGCCCAAGGCCACGAATCCTGTCACGGCCCACTACTTCCCCCTCGAAGGGCCCGGGAAGAGCCCCGCCCAGCGACAGACCGATGTGACGTTTCGGCTGGCGCTGATCGCACGGCTCATGGGGATCCCGGTCGAGGTGGCGTGAGCGGCGCGGGGGGACGGGGGGCAGGGTGAGTACAACCTTGCGGTAAGCGTGTGGATAACGTAGTAGTAATTACTACTACGTTATGGCGACCGTTGACCTCACTCCGTTCGGATTCACCCCCACGGAGTCCGTCGTCTATTCGGCTTTGCTGCGGCTCGGCCCAGCCACGGGATACGGAGTGAGCCGCGCCACGCGGCTCGCCCGCGCCAACGCCTACGCCGCGCTCGCCGGGCTCGTCGACCGCGGGGCGGCGTACCGCACCGCCGGCCGCCCCGTGCAGTATCGGCCCACCGATCCCCAAGCGCTGCTCGCTCACCTCGCCGCCCAGCAGGGAGAGGCACTCGACCGGCTGAGTCGCGCCCTGGAGAACGCGAGCCAGCCAGCGGAGCCCGAAACGCGCGTCGTGGCGGGCGCCCGCGCCGTGGCCAATCTGATTCAGCAGCTGGTCGCGCGGGCCGACCAGGCGGTCCAGGGGATCCTGGCCGCGGAGCTGTGGCGGCCGACGCTGCCCGCGTGGCGGCGCGCCGCCACCCGGGCGGTGCTCGACGTCCGTCTGGCGGGCGAGAGCTCCGACACCGAGGGCATCACGAAGGGCGCGGTCCCCGCAGGCACGCCCACGCTGCTGCTGATCGACGACTCCCGCGTGCTGACCGTCGCGGGGACGGGCGAGCAGATTACGGCGTTGTGGAGCACCCATCCGCTCATCGCGACGCTGGCCCGCGCCGCGTTGCGCACCCTCACCTGATGCGCCGGCAGACGCTCGCGCTGTGTGCGACGCTCGCCGCCGCGTGCCGTGCGGCGCCGATTCCGGACGGCGAGCGGTTCCCGGCAGGCACGCAATTCACGGCGCGCTTCCTTCAGCTCGGCGACACCAAGGTCCGTTACGTGGATGCGGGGGAGGGGACCGCGGTGATCTTCATCCACGGGCTGGGGGCGTCTCTCTACGCCTGGCGGAAAAACCTCGCCCCCGTGATGGCGGCGGGATTCCGAGTGGTGGCATTCGACAATCGGGGCTTCGGCTCCTCCGACAAACCGGCGCACGGGTACACGAACGCCGCCTATGCACGCCTCGTGGCCGCATTGATGGACTCCCTGCGCCTCCCCGATGCCGTGCTCGTGGGCCACTCGATGGGGGGCGAGGTCGCCGGCGAGGTGGCGATCGCCTTTCCGCACCGTGTGCGCGCACTGGCCCTGATCGGGGCAGTGGGACTCGGTACGCGCCAGCCGCTGCTGTTCCGAATCGCCCGGTGGCCCGTGCTCGGGCCCGCGATCCTCGCATTCCGGGGCCGGGGATTCGTCGCGCGCCTGCTCAAGTCCACGTATGCCGACCCCAGCAAGGTGGGCGAGGCAGATGTCGATCAGTACTATGCCCCGGTCGCCGAGCCGGACTACGGTCGGGCGCTGCGGGGAGTGCTGCGGGAGTTCCGGTTGGACGGCCTGGCAGGGCGGCTGGGCGCGATTCAGGCACCGACGCTGGTGCTGTGGGGCGAAGCGGACCGCTGGGTGCCGATCACCTTGGGCCGCGCGCTCGCCGCGCAGCTCGAGCGCTCGGCGTTCCTCTCCGTGCCGCACGCCGGACACTCGGTGCAAGAGGAAGCGCCCGGGGAGGTGAACCGACTCTTGATCAAGTTCCTCAAGCAGGGTCTGCCGCGAGTACCCGAGAACCTCGCATCGGTCGCGGACTGGCGCGGCCATGGCGAAAGTATAGATTTCATCAACCGAATGGTTGACACAGCAGGGCGTTGAAGCCTAAGCTAAGCAACCCCAGAGCATTGCGGATCATCACTGCCGCCCGGGACGAGTTCGCCAGGCGCGGCTTCGATGGCGCCCGCGTGGACCAGATCGCTCGGCGCGCCGGTGTCAACAAGCAGCTGCTGTTCTACTACTTCCACTCCAAGCGCGGCTTGTTCAACACCGTGCTCACGCGCGGCGCCGCCGAGCTGGAGCAGGCGCTCGCCTCGCTCGCCATCGGCGGCGATGGGCCGCTCGATCGCTTGGCCGCGGCGCTGGCGGCACAGTTCGACTTTCTCGCCGCCCACCCCGACCTTGTGACGCTGCTCACGCAAGCCGGCCGATCCGATGCCCGGCCGTTTGCGCCGGCCATCAAGCGGTTGGTCATTCTGATCGCTGAGGGACAAGGGCTGGGCCAGGTGCGCGACGACGTCGACCCGCACGTAGCGGCGGCGCAGGCCCTGGTGCTCATGGTCGCCTATCTCGGCCTCGAATCGCTCATTGCCGCGAGTGCGCCACCACTCGGCGCCGACGAGCCGGCGTTGCGCGAGCGCTGGAAGGAAGCCGCGGTGAAGCTGGTGCTGGAGGGAGTGAGGGCCTAGACAGAGACCTCAAGGCCCCGTCACCAATTCAGCCAGTACGATGCCTTCACGAGGAAGGTGTTTTCGGGGTGAAGGCCAAACAGGTCGCGGAAGTCACCGGCTAGCGAGCGCGTCCCCGTCCCGCCAAGGAAGTCGCCTCGCCCTTGTGTCCAGACGACGAACAGCGTCGAGCCAGGCCGATACTCCCACCGCAGCACGACGTTGGAATTGAACTGCTTGAAGTTGAACCCACTGGCGACGGTGCCGAGGTACGGCTTGAACCGGTCGTCGTACGCCGCAGCGCGCGGCTGGGCGAGCTCGCGCGGGTTCGTGTATGTCCCCTTGCTCACGAAGGGTTGTGCGTAGACCTGGAGCGTGAGGTCGGGCGTTATCGTGTAGTCCACCCGGCCCGTCAGCGACAGGGTCTTCTGGTTCAGGTGGGCCACGGGGTAGTGTGTGGCGCCGGTGGAGTCCGTGATGGCGTCGAAGGGCTGGGTGTTGTCGATATTGTGCGTGACGCTGATGCCGATCGTGGTGTTGAACTGCGACGCGATACGCACCGATACCTGCGAGCCTACGTTGACCGACTCGGACCGGCCGCCGTCCCCACGCCAATAGTTCGTCCACAGAGCGGGCACCACCACCGGCCGGCTGTCTCCGTCCCACTCCGCCCAAGAGGAGACAACCGGATCCACCCGCACGGCCGGGCCCCCGCGAGCACGGCGGTCGTCGAAGGTCGGGCCGAGGTGGCCTAGTGTCGTGCCGGCGTGCAGCCACCAGCGGTTGTTGAGCTGTACGTGAACGTTGGTGTTGGCGGCGCGCTCGAGCGGCAGCCCGGCTCCGCTCCAAAATTGCCACCAGTTGAAGTTCCAAAACGCCGTCTGATACAGCGAGCTCGGATGCAGCGACTGCACCCCGAACCAGTTGTTCCAGCTCTGCTGGTCGGCGCGCAGCAGGAAGCCGAGGTCGTTCACCTCGAACCCCGGGGACCGCCGCTGATAACTCGTCTCGAACCTGGTGATCCCCCCACCCACCTTACCGAAGAGCAGCTCCTCCGCGTCGCCCGCGAGCGACGTCCGGGTCGAGTCGAATGGGAGGCCGGCGTCGGGGCGCTGGTAGTAGTGCACCGGGTCCCGCTGGGTCGCCGCGATCGCCGACGGCGTTCCCGTCACGCGACTCACGTCCACGGAACCGGAGAGCTGATAGCGGCTCCCCAAGAAGCGGTGCCGAACGTCGAGCGCACCCACGTACGCGCTGCGGCGGAGCGAGGCGTCTGTCAACGGGTCGAGGCTGCGGTTCACCGCTGTGGCCATGACGCCGACGCCGCTCCCGCCGCTGCGGAAGTCCTGCTGCGCGCGGATCGCCGCGTAGTTGGTGGCAGGCTCGGTGGTGCGGTCCGCGTTGCCCGCGGCGCGCTGCGTAACGGCGTCGAGCACACCGACCGTCTGCCCACCGGGCAACCGGCCGGTCAGCTTCGCCGCGCTGGAGATCGTGGTGGCGATAGGCGACTCGGGATCGCCGCGGCCGAGTTGCGGGGCCCGCCCGATGCGGCGCGAGTAGAACAGGCGCTCACCGTTGCAGTTCACCTGGCTGCAGTTCACATCGAAGCGGAAGATCCCTGTACCCGCGACGAAGAAGGGACGGCGCTCCTGGAAGAAGGTCTCGAAGGCCGTGAGGTTGAGAACGGCGGGATCCGCCTCCACTTGCCCGAAGTCGGGGTTCACGGTTGCGTCGAGCGTCAGGTTGGACGTGAGCCCGTACTTCAGATCCGCCCCTCCGGTGAGCCTCTGGGATCGATCGAAGCCATTACCGGCTGGGACCGACACGTTCTTCGTCACCGCGTACGGAGCGACCTCCAGCCGGCGCGGTGCGGCGAGTCCCACCAAACCGGTGACGTCCCCGAGCTGGGAGGCGAAGCCCGCCTTCGACTGCCGGTACACCGGCCAGGCGACCCGCTCCGAATAGCGTTGGATGTCGCGCCACACGGCGAACCCAAACGTGTTCGTGTCCGCATGCGCGTAGCGGAGCTGCGATAACGGTATCCGGAACTCCGCCGTCCAGCCGAGCGAGTCTACGGTCGCTGCCACCTCCCACACCCCGTCCCAGGCATCGTCCTCGTGGTTGTCGTTGTAGATCGCGTAATCGCGCTTCACCCCGGCCGGGTTTACAGCGAACTCGTACCCGGTGCGCCGGTCGTGGTAGGAGTCAATCACGATCTTGAGCTGATCGGTCGGCGCGCGCACGTCGCGACGCGCCAGGATTCTCAGGATGCTGTCGGGATGGGGATCGAAGGCGCGGATGAAGGCGTAGAAGTTGCGATCGTCGTAGGCGACCTTGGCTTCCGTGGGGAAGCGTGGGTCGCCGTCCTCCCGCGGCGAGAACTCGCGGAACGCCGTGATGGCGGGAGCCTCGCGCCACACCTCATCGTCGTCCTTGCCATCGATGACCACGCCGCGGAGGGCCCGCCGGGCGACGACCGTGGTGGCGCTGGGCTCCGCCGGCTTGCCGGCTGGGGCGGTGGGGCTGCCGTACGCTTGGACGACGACCATGACCGCGAGCATGGGCACGGCGGCTGGCATACTGGACCTTTGGGGGTACCGGGCACTTAGACGCGTCGAGGGCGGAAAAGGTTGCAGAAACGCACGGGCCCCCGGGGAGCAACCCGCCGGGGGCCTGCTGCGCCCAAGTTGCGCCGGCTTAGTTCTGCTTCGCCACCAGGCTCGGCTCGTGCGGTACGTCGCCCTCGAACACGAGGTGGCCCGCCTCGAACCGGGCGCCACGCAGCGCCAGGCTCAGCAGCTCGCCCAAGTCCTCGACGAGGTGCACCTCGAGCGACGTCCGCACCTCTTCGGGAAGGTCTTCCAAGTCCGGCGCGTTCTCCTTGGGAAGCACAATCGTGCGAATGCCGGCGCGGACGGCGCCGAGCACCTTCTCCTTGACGCCTCCAATCGGCAACACCCGGCCGCGCAGCGTGACTTCACCGGTCATCGCAAGGTCGTAGCGTGCGGGCCGCCGCGACAGCGCGGACACCAGCGCGGTCGCCATCGTCACACCGGCGGACGGGCCATCCTTCGGGATGGCGCCGGCCGGCACGTGGATGTGCACGTCGCTTCCGGTGAGGGCTGCTTCCGGGATACCGAGCTGGTCGGCGTGGCTCTTGGCGTAAGTGAGCGCCGCGCGCGCCGATTCCTTCATCACGTCACCCAGCTGGCCGGTGAGCACCAGCTCGCCCTTGCCGCGCATCACGCTCGCCTCGACAAACATGATGTCGCCTCCGACCGGCGTGTAGTACATCCCGGTCGCGACCCCGATGTCGTCCTCCCGCGCCATGCGCTCGGGGTGCACCTTGGGGCGTCCGATGAGGTCGTCGACATCCTTCGCCTCCACGGTGACGCGCTCGACCTCCCCCCCAGCGATCCTGCGCGCGATCTTGCGCCCGAGCTTGCCGATCTCGCGCTCCAGCTGGCGCACGCCCGCCTCGCGCGTGTAGCTGGTGATGATCTCGCTCAGGGCTTCGTCCGTGACCGTGAGCTGCCCCGGAGCCAGCCCGTTCTCGTGCAGCTGCCGCGGCAGGAGGTAGCGCTTCGCGATTTCGAGTTTTTCGCGCTCCGTATAGCCGGCGAAGTTCACCGTCTCGAGCCGGTCGAGCAGCGGTGCCGGGATGTACTGGAGGAAGTTCGCCGTCGCGATGAACAGCACCTCCGACAGGTCGAACGGCACACCGAGGTAGTGGTCGGTGAACGAGTCGTTCTGTGCCGGATCGAGCACCTCCAGCAGTGCGGCCGCGGGGTCGCCTTGGAACGAGACGCCCAGCTTGTCGACTTCGTCGAGCAGGAACACCGGGTTCTTGGCGCCGGCCTGCTTCATCCCCTGGATGATGCGCCCCGGCATGGCACCCACGTAGGTGCGGCGATGGCCGCGGATGTCGGCCTCGTCGCGAGCGCCCCCCAGCGAGATGCGCACGTACGGCCGGCCCATCGCCCGGGCGATCGACTTGGCGATCGACGTCTTGCCGACGCCCGGCGGCCCGACGAACAGCAAGATCGAGCCCTTCGACTGCTTGTCGTCTTCGTTGCCGCGCGCGTCGCCTTCCGGCGTGCGCTGCCGCAGCTGGCGCACCGAGAGGAACTCGAGGACTTCGTCCTTGACATCCTGCAGGCCGTAGTGGTCCTCGTCGAGGATCGCACCCGCCCGCTTCAGGTCGAGTGACTCTTCGGCCCGCTTGTTCCATGGCAGTTCCGCCATGGTCTCGAGATAGGTGCGGATCACCTGGGCTTCCATCGAGTCCCGGGAGGCCCGCTCGAGCCGCGCCAGCTCGCGATCCACTTCCTTGCGCGCGGCTTCGGGGAGCTCCAGCGCCGCGAAGCGCTTCCGCAGCTCCTCGACTTCCGTCGCTTCGTCTTCCTCGCCCAGCTCCTTGCGAATCGCCTTCATCTGCTCGCGCAGGAACAGCTCCCGCTGCCGCTCACCCAGCTCCTCCTGCACCTGCGACTTGATCTGCTCCTGGGCGTCGAGCACGCCGATCTGACGCTGGACGTGCACCAGCACGCGGCGTAACCGCTCCTCGACCGAGAGGGTCTCGAGCAGCGCCTGGCGCTCCGCGGCGTCGATCTCGAGGTAACCCGCGACGAGGTCGGCGAGCTTTCCCGGATCGGTCACGCCCTCGAGCACCTGCCGTACGACCTCCTCCGGCAGCCCGGACTTCTGTCCCAGCTCCCCAGCCCGCTCGCGTGCCTCGCGGTGCAGCGCAACGAAGGCGGGGTCGTCGGGACGCAGCGGCGGCAAGTCCTCTACCTCCCGTACGACGGCTTCGAGATGCCCCTGCGTGTCGAGATAGTGGAGCGCGGCGCCACGCTTCTCCCCGTGCAGCAGCAGCTGCACGCCGCCCAGGCCACGCTGGATCTGGCTGATCTTGGCGATCGTCCCCGTCGTGTACAGCACGCTCGGGGTCACGCGATCGACGTTCTCGCGCTGCGAGACGGCGAAGATCACGCGGGACTCCCCCTTCAGCGCCGCTTCAATGGCCCGCAAAGTGGTCGGGCGGCCCGCGCCGATCGGCGTGGAGACGCCCGGAAACAACACGATGTCCCGGAGCGGTAGCACCGGGAGCGTCAAGCGCTCAGACATAGATTCGTCCAGTTGAGAGATAACAACGCCCTCATGCCCTCCAGCGTGTTAGCATCGTCCGTGCCACAAGAAAAACGCGCCGCCCCGCACGCGCGTTCCGAGCGCGAGCGGTCAATACGGCAGAAACTGCCGTTTAGCCACCGGTGATCACGACATCCGCCGTCAGCTTGGCGCCACCTCACCGACAGCGCCGACCGTAAGTGCAAACCGTTTGGATGGTTGCACGGTCGGGCCGACACGGCTAAATCTATGCGGCCACACCGCTCGGACGCCGATGACGGACGCAGACAAGTCGCTCGCCGCGCGCCTGATCCAGGCGTTGGGAAGCTCCTACACCGTCGAGGGGGAGCTCGGTCGCGGCGGGATGGGCGTCGTGTACAAAGCCCGTGACGAGCGCTTGAAGCGCCAGGTGGCAATCAAGGTGTTACCTCCCGAGCTCGCCTTTCGGGAGGAGATCAGGATCCGTTTCTTGCGCGAAGCAGAGACGGCGGCGCGGTTGTCACACCCGCACATCGTCCCGATCCACTCGGTCGGCGAAGGTCCGGACGGCCTCGTGTACTTCGTGATGGCGTACGTGGACGGCGAGTCAGTCGCGGCGAAGCTGAAGCGGCGCGGCCAACTGCCCTCGGAGGAAGCGCGCCGCATCATGCTGGAGACGGCGGACGCGCTCGGAGCGGCGCACGCGCTCGGCATCATCCACCGGGACGTGAAGCCGGACAACATCCTCCTCGAAGGAAGCCGCGGTCGCGTGGTCGTGACGGACTTTGGGATTGCGAAAGCGCTCTCATCAACCACGGGCTCGGCGACGCTGACCGCCACGGGTGTGGCGATCGGGACGCCGCACTACATGAGCCCGGAGCAGGCCGCGGGAGACCGCGAGATCGACGGGCGCTCCGACATCTATAGCCTGGGCGTCGTGAGCTACCAGATGTTAACGGGGGAGCTGCCGTTCCACGCACCGACGGTGCCGGGCATCCTCATGAAGCACATCACCGAACGGGCACCGCTCGTCACAGATAAGTGCCGCGATTGCCCGGAAGATCTGGCGGCCTGCGTGATGCGCTCCCTTGAGAAGGACCCAGATGACCGCTGGCCCACGGCGGACGCGCTACGGCGGGCGCTCGAGGCCCGCAGCGCGACCATGTCCCGGTCGCGGCGGCCCTCCGGGGGGCCGGCGCCGCGGGCACTGCGGTTCCCGCCCCCACCCGCCCTCCCCATCCCCCGCAGCCCCGATGTGGGACGTCGCCCGATGCGCCACCGCGAGGCGGCGCAGCTGGCGCCTGCCGGCGAAGCGGACATTGTCCGTAAGATGCGCTCGAGCTTTGTGTCCTGGGCCTCGGTCGCCGGCGGGTGCTTGTTGTTCGACGCGGCGACCGGGTGGCATGGGTGGTCCTTGTTCGTGGCTGTCCCATGGGGCGCGTTCGGCTTGCTGCCGCTCTACATGCGGCTCTGGAGTGCGGGCTACTCCTGGCGCGACGTGCTGCGCCGGCCGGCGGCGCCCGAGTCGGCGGAGGCGCAGCTCGCGGCGGCGGGGTCACGGCCGCTCGATCTCCCGGCCGCCACCGGGGACGAATTCGGGCGCCTGGCGACGGCGGTGCAGCAGGCGCGGAACGACCGCAAGGCCATTCTCAAGATCATGGAGCGGGTGCCCAAGTCCGAAAAGAAGCTGCTCCCGGACGTTATCGTCACAGTGGACGGATTGCTCAAGCGGGCCGAAGACCTGGCGCGGACGGCGCACGCGATGAGCGGCGACGTCGATCGCGCAGCGCTCTCCCGACTCGAGGACAAGATCGAGGTGACGAAGCGGGAGCCCGACAGCCCGGAGCGCGAGCGCCAGCTCAACCTGCTGCAGCGGCAGCGACAGACGCTCACAGACCTGCTGACGCGCCGCCAACTGGTCGAAGACCAGATCGAGTCGTGCGTGCTCGCGATGCAGAACGTGCGGTTCGATCTGCTGCGACTCAGATCGGCGGGCGTGGCCGCCGTGCTCGACGATCTCACCCACGCCACGCAGCAGGCGCGCGCCCTGTCGCGCGACGTCGACCACGCCATCGCTGCGGCCGGCGAGATCCGGGCAGCGCTGGGAGAGCAGCCCGGGGCTTAGAGCGCCTCGCCGCGCCGGCACCGCGCCACGAGCGGGGGGCCGTCGTCACGCTCGATCCCGAACTCGAGCAGCAGGATGAACTGTTGCGCGGCCTCCTCGCAGCGGCCCGCTCGCAGCGCCGCGACCGCGAGAAACTCGTGGAGCTTCGACCAGCCGTCGCGACCCGTCACGGCCGCCCGTATCAGGCTGTCGGCGATGCGGGGCGGTCCCTCCAGCGCGAAGCGCGTGAGCGCGTCCCCAAGCCATTCCCGGGGATAGGGGTGCCGCAACGTGCCGCGCGCAGCGACCAACGCCGCCCGCGCGTCGGCCGCGGCGCGGGCCCAGTCCTTGGCTCGTGCCGCCACCACCGCGAGGCCGGCGCGCGCTTCCGCGGTGTCCGCACCCGCTGCGAGCGCTCCAGTCAACAGGGCGGCAGCCCGGGCGCTCTGTCCGCGCCGCGTCGCGACGAGCCCGGAGAGCAGCCACGCGCCGGGGTCGCGCCCCGTCCTCACGAGTCGGCCCAGTGCCGTGTCGGCGAGCGTCGAGTCGCCGAGCCCCAGCAAGATCGCGGCGGCGTTGACGGTCCAGAGAGGTTGGTCAGGGCGCGCCCGGCGGGCGGCGTCGATGTAGCGCAGGGCAGCGGGATCACCACGCCGCACGGTGAGCGCTCTGGCGAACAGAAAGGGGGACGCGCCGTCCGCTTCCTGAGTCGCCGCGCGAATCGCGACCAGCGAATCGAACACCCCCTCGGTGCCCCGGCTGTCGAGGAAGCGACGCGCCGCGACGAACTCGAGCCGGGGCAGGTCGTCGCGATGTGCCACGCCGGGCCGCTTGAGCAGCTCGCCGACGCCCGCCGGCCCGAGGAGCAGGTGGCCGAAGTAGTCGGCGGGTTGGTCCACGCCGAGATACTCGCGGCCCAGCTCGCCGAGCGAGCCACGGGCGCCCACCAGCCGGCCGAGCCAAGCGCGGTCGTACGTGAGCGGCCGCGCCGAGCCGAGCACCATCACGTCGCCCGGCGAGCTGAACCAGATCTCCACGTGCGGGAACACGGCGGCGAGATTCCGCACGATGCCCGTCACGACGGCCGCCGGCAGCTGGTACAGCTGCACCCACTGGGAGAAGACGCCGCCCTCCGTGAGTCGCGCCCGCACGATCTGGAAGAACTCCGGCGTATAGAGGGTCGCGACGCCCGCGAGCCACGGGTTCGAGGGCTCGGAGACGATCACGTCGTAGCGCGCCCGGTCGATCTGGAGCGCGCTCCGCGCGTCGTCTACGACGACGGAGACGGTAGGCCGGGTGAGCACGGTGTCGTTCACGTGCAGGAAGAACCGGCTCATATCCAGCACGGCGGGCTCGATCTCCACTACGCGCACCCGCTCCATCCCGGGGACGGCGGCGAGCACGTGCGTGGTGACGCCGCTGCCATAGCCGATCACCAGGGCCGCGGTGGCGCCGGGCCGCGCGGCCACAGGAGCGAGGCCGAGCAGGATTTCCGTGTCCATGTCGCCGTGGTCCGAGGCGTCGGCCTTGCCGTTGACCTTGAGCGTGCGGCCGGTTCCGCTCTCCCACACCGACACGGTCGCGTTCCAGCCCTCGCGGTACGCCAGCTGCCGCACGCCGCGGTGCTCGAGGAAGTCCTGGCGCGCCCCGGCAGTCATCGGCTGTCGGGCGTAGATGCTCGGGCCCAGATCGATGAGCCGCGTGCTCCAGCGCGGTGCGGCGAGGGCGACGGCGAGCCCCACGCTCGCGAGGCCGCCCGCGCCGATCACCCGCAGGCGGAGGCGGTGGTGCTGTTCGGAGCCCTCCGCGACGCGACGCGCCACCAGAACCGCGAGCGTCAGGGCCGCGCAGGCGTTGATCGCCACGCCGATGCGGAGCGTGCGATCGGTGCCGAGCGTCGCCACCAGCACGAATCCCGTGAGCACGGCTCCCGCGATGCTGCCCAGGGTGTTGAGCGCGTAGGCGCGCCCGACGTCGGACCCACGCGCCACATCGCGGAGGGCCACGACATCCGTGAGGAGAGGAAACGTCATACCCATGCCGAGCGCCGGAATCAGCACTACCGCGCCGACACCGAATCCCATGGCGAGGAGCCGCTCCGTGGCCCCCAGCGACTGGGCCTGGAACACCGCGATGATGTAGCGCGGCAGCAGCCCGAACACGACGAACAGCGCCGCAGCCCCGGCGGCGGTCACCCCCTGCGCCAACGCGACATCGGCCGCGGCCTCGGGCGCCGGCGCACTGCGCCGCGCCACGACGGCGCTGCCGACGCCGATCCCGAGCAGAAAGACGAGCAGCACCAAGGTAAAGGCGTAGGTCGAGCCGCCGACGATCATGACGAGCACCCGCGTCCAGGCGATCTCGTCGAGCAGCGAGGCGAATGCGGTGAGGGCGAGCAGCAGGAGCGCGACACGTTGCAGCGCGTGCGCCGGCGCCTCCCCGGGCTCTCGCCCGCGGTCAGCCGATTCACCCCGCGCCTCACCCCGGGGATCGGGAAGCCGGAGCGCCACGACCCCGATGCTCAGGTTTACCAGCGCTGTGCCCCAGAGGCTCGCTCGGATGCCGACGTACTCGATGAGGAAGAACCCGGCGAGCGCCGTGCCGAGGACAGCGCCGAGGGTATTGAGACCGTACAGGCGGCCTAGCGACGGTTGCAACGCGGCGCGGTCCGCGCCCATGAACGCCCGCGTGAGCACCGGCAGTGTGCCGCCCATCAGGGTCGTGGGGACGAGCAGCACTAGCGCCGCGAGCCCGAAGCGCAGCGCGACGCTGGCGGCGCCGCTGAGCTGCCAGGCGCCCGCCGCGGCGACGTACACCCGGTGCGCGAGCGACAGGACGAGGGGCGAAACGAGGCCGAAGACCCCGATGGCGATCTCGAGTCCGCCGTACAGCGCTGCGGGGCGCGCGTGGCGGTCGGCCCAGCGGCCCAACAGCCACGCACCGAGGCCGAGCCCGCCCATGTAGGCGGCGACAACCGTCGTCACCGACTGCACCGTGGAGCCAAACGCCTGATATAGGAGGCGCACCCAGAGGAGCTCGTAGACGAGCCCGGTGGCGCCTGACAGCAGAAACAGGAGACTGTAAGCGCGCGCCGCGCTAGAACGCATGCAGCTCGCGCATCGCCTGCGCGAGATCCTCCACCTGTGGCAGGATGAAATCCTCGAGCGCAGGAGCGTAGCCGACGAAAGTGTCGGTCGACGCCACCCGCTTCACCGGGGCGTCGAGCCATGCGAAGCACTCGTCCGCGATCTTCGCGGCGATCTCGGCGCCATAGCCCCAGGACAGAGCATCCTCGTAGGCCACGAGCACCCGGCTCGTCTTCTGCAGCGACGCGGCGATCGTAGCGAAGTCCACTGGCGAGAGGCTGCGCAGATCGATCACCTCGCTGCTCACACCGTCCTTCTCCTCGAGCTCCTTGGCCGCGACGAGGGCGCGCTGCACCACGGCGCCGTAGGTCACCACGGTCAGGTCCTTCCCCTCCTTGACGACCTTCGCCTTGCCGAACGGGATCATGAAGTTCGGACCGGGGTTCGGCGCCTTGTTGTAGGTCTGGCGGTAGAGGTGCTTGTGCTCGAGGAAGAGGACGGGGTCGTCGCAGCGGATGGCGGTGCGGAGCAGGCCGTTCGCGTCCAGCGCCGTGCTGGGACACACGACCCGCAGCCCCGGGATGGCGGTGAAGACAACCGCCCCCGTCTGCGAATGGTACAGGGCGCCGCCCTTCAGGTAGCCGCCGTACGTCACTCGCACGACGGCCGGGGCGCTGAACGCGTTGCTCGAGCGCCACCGCAGCGTGGCGAGCTCGTTGCGGAGCTGGTGGTAGGCGGGCCAGATATAGTCGAAGAACTGGATCTCGACGATCGGTTTGAGCCCGCGGGTCGCGAGCCCGATCGCCCGGCCCACGATGTTGGCTTCGGCGAGTGGCGAGTTGTAGACGCGCTCGCTCCCGAACTGGCGCTGCAGGCCCCAGGTGACCTTGAAGACCCCGCCCTTCCCCTTCACTTCCTTGAGGTTTTGCTCGCGGCTGGCGTCGGCCACGTCTTCGCCGAAGACGACGATGCGCGGCTCGCGCGCCATCTCGTCCTTGAGGCATGCATTGAGCAGGTCCACCATCGTGGTGGGATCGCCTGCGAACTGGGGGTCGTCCTCGGTGTCGAACTGTTCGGAGGTCGGGTCGACGTCCGGAGAGTACACGTAGCGCAGCGCCGATTCCGGTCGCGGCTGGGGAGAGGCGAGCGCCATGTCGGCCGCGACGCTGACTTCCTCGTCCACCTGCCGCCGGATCTGCTCGATCTCCGCCTCGGTGGCTACGCCTTCGACGATCAGGCGCTTGGGGAAGGTGAGCGTGCAGTCGCGTTTCGCTTCTTCCTCGCGCTCCTTCGGCGGCTTGTACAGGACCTCGTCGTCCGAGAGCGAGTGCGAGTAGGGCCGGATGACGTGCGCATGGACGAGCGCAGGCCCCGTGCGCTGGCGGCAGTATTCGGCCGCCCGCACGAGCACTTCATAGGAGGCGACCGGGTCACAGCCGTCCACTTCCTCGACGAGCAGATCGGGGAAATTGCGGACGAGCTTCGACACCGAGCCGCCCGCCGTTTGCACCTCGACCGGCACCGAGATCGCGTATTTGTTGTCCTCGACGAGGAACAGCACCGGCAGCTTGAGATTGGACGCGGTGTTGAGCGCCTCCCAGAATTCGCCCTCGCTCGTCGTGCCGTCGCCGACCGAGACGTAGACCAGCTCGTCGCCCTGGATCGGCTTGTCGGTGATGTCGGCGATGCGGGCGTAGCGCAGCCACGCCTCCGCGCAGCCCACCGCCTGCAGGAGCTGCGTGCCCGTCGGGCTCGACTGGCTGACGATGTTGAGCGCCTTGTGGCCCCAATGGGACGGCATCTGTCGACCACCCGAGTTAGGATCCTCCGCCGCTCCCACCGCCGAGAGCAGCATCTCCGTCGGGGTCATGCCGAGCGTGAGGCAGAGCGCGCGATCGCGATAGTACGGATAGAACCAGTCGTAGGCGGGACGGAGCACTCTCCCCGCTGCCGCGAGCACGGCTTCGTGGCCCGCGCCCGAGATCTGGAAGAAGATCTTGTTCTGCCGCTTGAGCTGGATCTCCTTGTCGTCGAGCCGGCGAGACAGCAGCATCACCCGGTAGATATCGAGGAGATCCGCTTTCGAGAGGACCTTAGCGGCCTTGGCTCTGGGGTGGGTCCGGGTCGCCATGGGGTGAAAGATAGCGCCGC
>Ga0134088_10000144_pt1 | contig 20182 bp, 22 predicted proteins | sample 15_taG_3_FD_94461 | JGI IMG/M metagenome (GOLD analysis project Ga0134088, IMG submission 94461) | Grasslands soil microbial communities from the Angelo Coastal Reserve, California, USA - 15_D_Rain_20cm_5_09182015 | ecosystem: Environmental > Terrestrial > Soil > Grasslands ...
GAATGAGACTTGCAACCATGAGTCCGTGGGCCCAATTTTTCTTCATTGGACCCTGTTTCACAATGCCTATCGCTACAAGAACAAGTCCTACCCCCGCGAAGACCCCTTCCACGAGAATGCCCCAGACACCCCAAAATGACACCGGAAATGAGGATATGGCGGGGAAAGTAATCCAATTAAGGGAAAGCAGGAACTCCTCTCCCAAGCCTAACCCTAGGAACCGCCCATCCACGGTGATAGGTCACCGCCTATCAGACAAAAGCCTTGCCACTTCTCCGCCCGCTAATCATGCAGTGATCCCCCTCGAATGGGTCCAGGCGAAGCATCTCAAGGCACTTGTAACTGCGTTCTTCTAGCACCTTCGCCTCTTGACGGAAGATTTCCGAGGGATTCCTCGTGACATCTATACTTCGAGACTTTACCGCGAGAAGAAAGCCCCCCGTCGCGTCAAGAAACATGTCCATGTTGTCCGCAATTATTCGGGCTTGGTCAGGCTGGGCAATATCGCAGTAGACGCAGTCCACCTTGCCTACTATGTCGCGGTATCTTGCCGGGAACCTAGCATCTCCGAAAATAGGAGTCGTGTTCAGTCTGACTGAGCAAATATTGGTGACCAAGTCCCTGAACGAGCGCTGGGCAAACTCTACACAGTAGACCTGGCCCTTGGCGGCGACTATGTCGCTTAGGTGGCTCACTGTCGTCCCGCTTGCGGCTCCGAGGTAGAGCACCTTCGAACCTGGCTTTATCGGCATTTGAGTGAGTCCTTTCAGAATGGCCGCTGCGAGTTTGCTTCTGTATGGGTCCCAGATTCTAAACTCTTTGCCTCGGGCCTTGATCGTCATCTCTCCGTACGAAGTGTTCCCGGGGACCAGGTTGAGTGTTGCGGGCCTCCTGTCTCCTTCCAGGCTTGCCATATAGACGCCTTCGATCTTCACGTGAGATCGGACGGTCACGGGGCCCATCTTTCCTCCTAGGTTGGGTTTGCTGGCGGGTCTTCAACTCTTTTATCTTCATGTCAAGAGAATTTTTCATCTTCTCGCCTTCATTGTTGCCACCGAAAGCGTCCATACGAGCCGCAATCGCTATTTTTCCAGCCACTGCCCGTGCAATTTTGCCTCGCAGCCATTTTGGAGACTGGTGGATGGGGCCGTACTGGAATATGATTCCGTGCTTCGGCGGCCGAGCCCCGGTAGTTAGTGTGCGGAAGAGGGCTTTCTCCGCCCCGAGAACCTGAAGCGTGCTAGCTGGCATCTTTGCCATGTGCTCCAAGCCTCCAGCAATAGACACCATTTTGGCAGTGAGAACGGGACCTAGGACAGCCGAAGTGTTCGGGGCAACATCAAGCATTATCTTGTCAGTGTACTTCTCCGCGGCCTCTCTAAGCCGGTGCAGCTGGAGAACTGTTCCGCAAACCTCTTGCAACCAGTCAAGGTCTGGACCAGGCATGTCGCCGCCTGTAGATTTCTGGGCGGAATCAGCGATTTCGAAAGACTTGTCCTGAGGAATCCCTAGCTTTGCCAGGGCTTCGTTCGAGAAGTTGCTACGAGCACCGAGTTTCTGGACGAGTCGCATGTAGGTGTCATGTTTCTCGACAAGCCTGTCAAGCTCGGGAAAGTGCAGCCCGTACCATTCGCGTATCCGTACAGATAGCAGGTTGAGAGTCTTGTCCAAGTCTTCAATGCACCTCACGGTCTGGATGGCGTAAAGGTCCCTCTTTCCCGTGGCCTCCGCTATCGCAGTCTTGGCGAGCTCGAGCGAGACGTCTCGGATAAACTGTTCATACTCATCTTTCGATTCAATTATTTGCAGCCTGGCGAGCATCCCAGGCAGCCTGTTTCTCAGCCTAGCTATCGTGTTGTCGTTCTCCTCAAGGACGACGGGGAAACTGCCGAGGCTTCGAGCTATGCTCGCGAGAGACTGGCTGTCGACTGTCAACTGGTCAATTTCCAACTTGGCTAGTCTTTCTGCAAAACCTGAGTGTTCAGGAGGAAGCAGGCCCTGCCTGACTTTGCCTAGGACAATTGCAGCGTCCTTGGGGTTTCGGGGGAAGAGAACCTTCTCAGTAATCTTTCCCGTTTTTTCCACCAGGAAGAGCCCTGCGGGCGACTCTACCAGGTAGCCTTTCATGGGTTCTCACCAGAGTTGCGCTCCAAGACATACGGTATTGCGAAGAGAATAAACGTCGACGCTGGGGACGGTGGTCGCTGCATTGGAACCTGACCTATCGGTGGAGTTTGCTGGTATAAAGCTCCCCAACCCGACAATATTGGCTTCAGGAATACTAGGAGTCTCTGCGGAGATAATGGTCAGAGCCGCCCGAGCTGGTGCAGGAGCCGTCGTCACCAAGTCTTTCAACCGGGACGGGCGAGAGGGCTACCACAACCCTTCGTTTATCGAAGTGCCTGGGGGGTTTCTGAACGCTTTAGGGATTCCCAACCCTGGAATGAGGGAAATGCGTGAGGAAGTGCGGACCGTGGCAAAGGCGGGGGTCCCGGTCATCGCGAGCGTTTTCGGTTTCGACGCTAGCGAGTTTGCAGAAGCCGCCGTGATGGGAGAAGAGGGAGGAGCTTTGGCGGTGGAGCTGAACGTCTCATGCCCTCATGTTGAGGAGGTCGGCGTTGAGATAGGCCAGCGGCCAGCAAGGGTGGCCGAGGTGACCAGAGCCGTTAAGGCGAAAGTAAGGGTCCCAGTATTGGTTAAGCTCACGCCGAATGTGACGAGCATAGAAGAGATTGCAAAGGCCGCGGAGAGCGGTGGGGCCAATGGGATTACAGCAATCAACACAGCACTCGGTATGGCAATCGACGTGGACGCTGCAAAACCTACCCTAGGTGGGACGGTCGGCGGCTTGTCCGGGCCGGCGTTGCACTCGCTAGCTGTGAGATGCGTCTTTCAAGTCAAACAGGCAGTGAAGATTCCCATCGTGGGTGTTGGTGGAATATCTGACTGGAGGGGTGCCGTTGAGATGATGATGGCAGGTGCGTCTGCAGTCCAAATCGGCACGGCTGTAACTAATCATGGTGTAGAGGTTTTCAGGGAGATTACGACAGGCATGTCAAAGTTCCTTACTGAAAACCACTACGGGTCAGTGGGGGAAATCGTGGGGTTGGCTCTACGGTAGAGACGCGTAGCCCGCTAGAACCTTCCCTGGAGGAGTAGAAAGGCAATGTAGAAGGCAAACACCGCCCCAGTTATTATGACGAAATTTCTCGTCCTCGCCCTCTGGGTCTTTTTCGCCGCGACTCTGCACTTGTCGCTGCAATAGTCCTTTGAAAGGTCGATCGGATTCCCGCATACCGAACAGTGTTTGTGCTTCGGCAGTGAGGGCGCATCTCCGCGGTATTTCGACAAGGAGGACACGCCTTAGATGCTAACTCGCTCTATTTCTGGCCTAGGAAAACAGCCAGCAACTTGGCGGCCTGTTCCAAGAACTCCCGGTCTCTCCTCGAGAACGCGGCGAGTTTGTCGCTGTCAATATCTATCTCACCGATTACGCCCTTGAGGGTCGTGATTGGGACAACGATCTCGGACCGGGTTGAGGGGAAACACATCAAGTAACGTGGGTCTTGGCTGACATCGTCAACCGTTATTGTCTCTCCGCTCTGAGCCGCGGCACCGCATACTCCCTGGCCTATCGGAACGGTGACATGTTCTGTCGCCTCGTCACCAGCATATGCTTCAAGCACTAAGTTGTCCCCATCAATGAGGTAGACTCCTACCCAGCTGTCGGTGGCAAAGCTGTCTCTTAGAATTTGAACAAAGGATCTTACAGCAAGGCTGGTGGACCCAGTCAAGCTGTCCCGCAATTGCGATAGAACAGGGTCCGTCCCAACCATTGCTTGAACTGTCCCAGGTTTGTTGGACGAAGGCATCTCTACGAGACTATTCGTCTGACGGGTCCTTATATCGTTCCTAGAGGCTTTGTTTGTGAAAACTATTGCCGAGCGAGATTCAGTGGCTTGAATGGGGAAGAGAAAGCTTTGAGAAGGCTCGGACGACTGGGCGGCCGATTCTCCTGGACATTACAGGGTCCTGGTGCCACTGGTGTCACGTAATGGACAAGACCTCGTACTCAGACCCTGTCATAATTGATACCGTCAGCAAACACTTCGTCCCTGTCAGAGTCGACACTGACAAAAGGCCCGATGTGAACCGCCGGTACAACATGGGCGGATGGCCCACGACCGCATTCCTTGATGGCGAGGGGAAGGTAATCACCGGTGGAACATACATTCCGCCGCAACAATTGCGGGAAGTCTTGCGCTCCGTGCTCGACTACTACACAAAGAGCAAGGGCAAGGCACGCAGCAAGCTCGAGTCGACTCCTCTCCCCAAGGCTACCGGCGAGCCGCTGACAGAGAGAATTGGACGGGACATTGCTACTTCGATAGCTGTCAATTTCGACATCGACTATGGAGGCTTCGGTTTCGAGCCCAAGTTTCCCAATACGGACGCCCTGGAATATTCTCTTCTCCGCTACCGCTATGTTGGTGAGAAAGAAATGTTGACCGTCGTCAACAGGACCTTGGATAAAATGGCGAGAGGAGGAGTCTATGACCAAGTTGAGAAGGGTTTCTTCCGATATTCGACCACCAGAGACTGGAGCATTCCCCATTTTGAGAAGATGGCAGAGGATAACGCGCGATTATTGGGAGTGTATATCCGAGCTTACCAGGTTACCGCGAACCCGTTCTATAGAGAGGTCGCCGAGGGCATAGTCAGCTACGTCAGGAACAATCTATTGAACCCGGCAGGCGATGGGTTCTACGGCAGCCAAGATGCTGATGAGGAATATTACAAACTTGGACTAGAGGAAAGGAAGAAGAAAACCGCACCCAGCATAGACAGAACCCTTTACGCGAACTACAACGCTGAATTCGTCTCATCGCTGCTCTTGGCAAGCCCCGTACTTGACGAGCCAGGACTCGGCAAGATTAGCCTCAAGGCTCTAGAACGAATAACCAAGGAAGCCGGCGGACCAGCCGGATTGTCTCACTATTGGGACGCCGGGGCCTCCGCCCCATCAGGTTTTCTAGTAGACCATGCTTGGTCAGTGAACGCTCTTCTTGACGCTTACGAGTTCACAGGAGAGTGGAAGTATGTTGAGGCTGCAGAGAAGCTTACGGAAACATCGTTGAGAACCCTCTACGATAGGGAGGATGGAGGGTTCTACGACATACCAGAGTCAACGAGCGTCCTCGGAGAGTTACTGGTCCGCGACAAACCCATGGACGAGAACAGCAACATGGCACTGGCCCTCAGCAGATTGTCCTGGACAGTCGACAAGGAGTCTTACATGGACATGGCGAAGAGAACACTGGACCTCTACATGAATGACCACGAGAAGTACGGTGTCATGGCCGCAACGTACGCGATAGCACTCGACCGCCTCCTCAACGGAGCCGTGGGAATAACAATAGTCGGATCAAGCCGAACGAAGGAGTTCAAAGCGTTCAAGTCCTCGGCGTTGAAAATGTACAGCGGCCGCAGAAGTGTGCTCTACCTCGACAAAACCAAGGACACGGACAGAATCAAGAAGCAGAGCTACGATGCATCCGACTCGACCAAGGCCTACGTGTGCGTTGGAAAGGTGTGCGGACCACCGTTAAAATCCCCTTCGCAAATTCAAGAATCATTGTCTCAGCTGTTGACAACAGCTCCTCTCGCTACGGGCAACTGAAGAACGTAAAGGTACGCATTCAGGTCTTGCGAAAGAGCACAATCAGAGTCGCGTGAGGTTTGGCCAACCCTGACCTGATTCTACACAACGGCGTTATCTATTCTCAGGTGAGAAAGGGCAGTGCCGTCCAAGCCCTGGCTATTTGGAACGGCCGAATAACGGATGTCGGGACTGACCATACGATATTGAGGCTGAGAGCCAGGTCCGTGAAAGAGCTCGACCTCCAAGGTAGGACGGTGATTCCTGGACTCATCGATTCTCACATCCACCTCCTCGGATACGGAATGACCTCCAAGAACTTGGACCTAGGTGATTCCAAGTCGATCGGAGCAATCAAGAGAGCAGTCAAAAGACGAGCCTCAAGAACCGACTCGAAAAAGTGGATTGTTGGAAGGGGATGGGACCAAGAACGACTCAGCGAACATCGTCCCCCTGTCCGAGGAGACTTAGACTTTACATCAAGCCCAGTGTTCCTGAAAAGGGTCTGTGGACACGTAGCGGTTGCGAACTCAGCGGCGCTAGCCCTAGCCAAGGTTGACGAAAAAACCCCAAACCCGGCCGGGGGCGTTATCGAGAAAGACGAAGCGAATCGACTAACGGGAGTTTTGAAGGAGGGGGCCCTCGCGCTAGTCCAACAAGCTGTGCCAAGAAATGAGACCGACATTGAGAGTGCGCTCGTCTCAGCCGCCAGGCGGCTGCTAAGGCTCGGGCTCACTTCGCTGCACTGCATAATCGAGGATGCTCTTGAGCTAAAGGTTCTGAAGCGGTTGTCTGCCGAGGGACGCGTCAAGCAGTCAATCTACGCAGTTCTTCCCATAGAACTGCTTGAGAAGGCCAGTTCACTTGGCTTAGCCACGGAGAAGAGTGGAGGCAGTTTCCGAGTGGGAGGGGTGAAGGTCTTTCTGGATGGTTCGCTGGGGGCGCGGACGGCAGCGCTTCGTGAGCCATACTCTGATTCTCCCACGAGCGGAATGCTGACGATGGAGAGGGGCGAGTTTGATCATGCTGCGGGAGAGGCGGTGGCGGCAGGCTTCCAGCTTTCTATCCACGCAATAGGGGACAAGGCGGTGGAACAGGCTCTGGGAGTATTGGCAAAATCCAACCGGGCGACGGCTAGTCGAAGGCTTAGGCACAGAATAGAGCACGTGTCACTCGTGCCCCCTTCGCTGCTATCAAAGATGAGGAAATACGGAGTTCTGGCCTCAGTCCAGCCACCATTCATCTACACGGATTACTGGGCAGCTGAACGCCTTGGACAGACAAGGCTTTCCAGTCTGTACCCATTCCGCAGCATGCTCGACCTGGGGGTTCGGGTTGCTGCTGGCTCCGACTGTCCGGCCGCTCCCTCCGACCCCTTACTCGGCGTTTGGTCTGCGGTCGCACGTCCTGGGCTACCGTCGCCTGAGAGGCTGACGGTTTCCGAGGCGCTTTCCTTGTATGCTGAAGGCTCGGCCTTCGCTTCCTTCTCTGAAAACCGTGAGGGCTCCCTCGAACCGGGAAAGCAAGCTAACTTGGTTATTCTCGACCGTGACCTATTCCAGTGCCCAACGGCGAATCTGAGAAATGTGCGCGCGATGAGAACGATGATCGATGGGGAGTTCGTCGCCTGACAAGGACTGACGTGCGAGTCTAGGCGAAGACGGCTTTCAGATGGTCCGCTGCTACCCTCGGGAGCAGTTTCACGAGCCTTCTTTCCCTGAGCATTCGTGAGATGATTTTGCCTTGAAAGTCAATGTCTCCCATATCCTGGATGTCTCCAACGTGGTCCCTCAGAACATCAAACAGACGATTCAATGTCTCATCGGAAAGCCCGGAGAACAGTTTTCTGGCAAGCCCCATTCGTCTCAGGTCTGAGCTGAACGTCTCCCTCCATTTCATTTCGTATTCGCGGAGGAATTTGACTCCGGTCTCGGGTGCCGTTGAAAATTGGGAGGCTGCCTTTCCAGCTAGCTGGCCGCAGTAGCCACCGATGATGATTCCTCCGCCCGTGGTCTGTTTTACGTGTCCGGCGGCATCTCCTGTGACTAGAAAATTGTGGGACCAGCATTTTCCGATAGGACCGGAGACAAGGACTGAACCTGACTTGGTGGCTTCGACAACTGCCTTCGGCCAGTTCTCCGCGACCAAATTGTCCAGCAGCTTCTTCACGTTTCCCTTTCCGGAGGCTAATCCAACTCGCGAGCTATGGTCCCCTGTGGGAATACTCCAGGCGAAGAAACCTGGCGCGCGTTTGCTCCCAAAGAAGAGGTCGACAAAGTCGTCTTGACTCGGAGTCTCTACAAGTTCATACTGGAGGCCGGGCAATAATTCAGACCAGTCTGGCGTGTCCAATCCCGCTTGTCCAGGTAGTCTGCTTCCAGCCCCGCTTGCGTCCACGATGACCTTGGCCGTGACTTTTCCCCCGTCTTGTGTGACGACACCTGCAGAGCCGTTTTCATGTCTTACAAACTTGGACGCTCGGGTACTTGTCCGCAGTTCCACTCCCTGTGAGACTGCTCTTTTTGCAAGAAACTGGTCGAGGCGCATTCTGTTCAGAATCAGAGCCACGGGGTCAGGTTTCCGGATCTCGATCGGTTCACCCTTGGGCGGGTGGAACCTGGCGCCTATGATTAGTTTCTGGCTGAAACTCTGATTGGGCTCTAGACCGATGAGTTTCATCCCGGAGAGGCTGACGACGCCCGAGCAGTGGCTTGGAACGCCGACCTGCTGGTGTTCTTCTAGGATGAGGACTTTGCTTCCGGCCTTAGAGGCCTCGAGAGCAGCCTCGCTTCCGGCCACTCCAGCCCCTACTACGATTACGTCGTAGTCGACAGAAATGGCTCCCACCAGGCGGCTTAGTAGCCGTAGCCTTCGAACTCGATTCTGAGGGTCAGGCCCTTTAGTTCCCGGGCTAGCTTCTTGACAACTTCGAAATCAACAGGGCTCCGTCTCGGCCTCCTCCCTGTAAGAATCACCTTGGTCTCGCGACTACCATCTGGGAGCCATACGGTGTTGATAGTGAGAATCGCGAACGGCGTGAACAATTCCTCCAAGAAATCTCGCTCGTCCCCCCCGTAGCTGAGGATGCGGACTCGTTTCCCCACGCGGTCTCCAAGGGTCTTGGCAAGCTTGGCGCCCGCGGTGAGGAAAGTGTCCATTCCCTTCCTGTCGACCAAGACGGCCATAATGTCCCCTGCTTCTACTGCTTTGTGGAAGGTCACGTCTTGGAGAGGGGGATTTTCTTTCTCAAGCTCGGTGAGGGTTCTGATTACCCGCACATCGAGGTCAGTCACCTGGCCCTTTCTCAGTTTTTCTTCGCATCTAGAGCATAGAATGCCGCTCTTCACGCAGAAGTTGTCGAGTATCGTCTTGACCATTACTGGCTAGCCCTCATGTGTAAAGGTCGGGCCAAACGAGTAGCCTGCACGCCACTGAGGTCGGAGGTAGTGACGGGGAAGCATCCATCTCGCGTCTAGCTTGACCAACAATACCGTTTGGAGCCTCCAGCTTCATAAATGTATTACGGTGAGCGGTTCTGTCAAGTTAACGGTTGCTCCGTGTGTTCTCTGAGGTTGTCAAGTTTCGGTTGCTGGCCGATCAGACCCTGTAATTTTTGGCGATTCTGTGGTAAGAACATGGCTATATCCCCCAGACCTAACAGAAGCTCTTGGATCCAGCATCCAACAACAACTACCAGGACAATCCAGTCTACGAAGAGTCAACAAGACAGGTCGTGGTAACAGCCAAATAGGATGCCGACTTTTGCGGCACCCGACTTCGAGCAGACGCAAATGAAGCTTTTCGAGTATGAGGCAAAATCCTTTGCCCAGAACATCGGGATTCCAGTTCCCAGAGGTTCTGTGGCTTCAACCCCGGATGAAGCCAAGGACATTCATAAGCGCCTAGGAGGAGAGGTCGTTGTAAAAGCACAAGTCCTTGTAGCCGGTCGTGGAAAGGCGGGCGGAATCAAGTTCGGGAAAACCCCTGATGAGACACGGGACAGAGCTTCCGAGATTCTCGGCATGTTCATAAAGGGAGAAAAAGTCCAGAAGGTCCTCGTCGAGCAGAAGCTCGCCTCAAAACGCGAACTCTTCACTAGCATCGTCCAAGACAGGTCGAACAGGTGCCAGACAGCCCTCGCCTCGGGACAGGGCGGAGTCGACATAGAAGAAGTCGCCCAGACAACACCCGAGAAAGTGATCAAGCATCCCCTCGACCCGATCTTCGGAATGCGCGCGTATGACTCACGCGACGTAGCCCTCAGGCTCGGATACAACGGCAACCAACTCAACCTCTTCTCAAACCTACTGTCAAACCTGTATCGACTATCGGTCATGTACGACGCTGAGCTAGTCGAAAGCAACCCTGTAGTGGAAACCCAAGATGGAAAGTTCGTGACCGCCGACCTGCGAATAATCGTGGACGATAACAGCCTGTTTCGACAGCCAGAGTTTCAAGAACGCTCTCGCGAGGTGAGTTCGGAAGTCTCCCCGCTCGAGGCGAAGGCGCGAGAACAGGGTCTGGCTTTCGTGGAGCTTGAGGGAGATGTTGGAATCATCGGCAACGGAGCGGGTCTAGTCATGGCTACAATTGACCTTGTCAAACAATTCGGCGGAAACCCCGCGAACTTTTGCGATGTTGGAGGAGGGTCCAACGCAGACCATGTGGCGGCAGCCCTCAGCGTCGTGCAGTCGTCTGAAAAGGTCAAGAAAGTCTTCATCAACATTCTCGCCGGCATAACCCGGTGCGACGAGGTCGCGAAAGGAATCCTCGAGGTGAAGAATGTGATCGGGCTCAAGAAACCCCTGGTCGTCAGAATGGCCGGGACGAACCATGAGGAGGGCAGAAGAATTCTCCGGTCAGGAAATGTCGACTCCTTTGAAAAGATGGAGGAAGCAGCCAAGATGGTAGTGGCCTTGGGGAGCTCTTAGCCATGCCGATCTTAGTCGGTCGAAAGACCCGGGCCATCGTCTGGGGGATTACCGGGAACCAAGGTAGCTTTCATAGCAAGCTGATGAAAGAGTACGGCACCCAGATTGTCGCAGGTGTGACCCCCGGAAAAGGCGGAAACATCGTCAACGATGTCAGCGTTTTCGACACAGCGTCAGCAGCATTGGAAACCACAGATGCCAATTCGTCAATCATCTTCGTTCCAGCACCGTTCACAAAAGACGCTGCGATGGAAGCGATTGACGCAGGCCTCAACCCGGTCGTCATAATAACAGAGGGAATACCTGCTCGAGACGCCATGGTCATCCTGGCCTACGCGAAACAACACGGCACGATAATCGTCGGGCCAAATACGCCCGGGGTCATAACCCCTGGCGAGGCGAAGCTGGGAATAATGCCAGGAGAAGTTTTCAAACCGGGGACTGTGGGTGTCGCTTCTCGAAGCGGAACCCTCACATACGAAATAGCGCAATCCCTAACCCACTCAGGGATAGGACAGTCAACATGTCTCGGTATAGGAGGAGACCCGTACACTGGGCTCAACTTCGTAGAAGTTCTCAAGCTATTTCGAGACGACCCCGGGACGACCGCCCTAGTTCTAATCGGGGAAATAGGAGGGTCAGCCGAGGAGGAGGCGGCTCGGTACATTTCTGAAACAGACTATCCAAAACCAGTGGTCGCATACGTTGCCGGGAGAGGGGCACCGCCTGGCAAGAGAATGGGACACGCCGGGGCAATAATCACAGGAACCGAAGGAACCGCTGCGGCGAAAATTGAGAGCCTCACAAGCGTAGGGGTCACAGTCGCTGACGTTCCATCAGACCTGCCTCGAATCCTGGAGAAGCAAGCTCCCCCGATAAGCCACTAGTCGGTCTGGATTACTTTGCCCCGAGCTCGCGCTTCTTCCACCGAAGATTGTCGCCGCGGCATCGCCTGCACCTATACGCGTTCGACGAGTTTCTAGACCCGCAAGTACGGCAAATCTTGTAGAATAGCCGGTGTCGTTGTGCAAGCTGCTTCTTTGCGACGTCAGTTATGGGCGTTGTTAATCCCTTTGAACTGGCCCGAGTCTCCGTCCAGTAATATATTGTTGCCGTTAGACCGAAACACCATCAAATCCAAGTCTCGCAGACTGACTCAGAGGAAATCTGCCAGCTGTTCAGAAATTGCTTCGAATTGAGCGACAGTTAGCTGGTAGACTCTTCCCTCGGGCAGAGCAATCTCTTGGAGAACAGAGCGTGCCTCCGATTCCCCAAGCTTCAGCATTAGATAATGCAACAGCGAGCTTTTGACGAGTCTCCTCCTCTGGTTGAAAAGTCCCCGAACAGTTTCCTCAAAGATGGCCGATTCGCCACCGCTCCCCGGCTTGGGCTCCAGTTCAATCAGTATCGAATCCACCTTAGGCCTGGGATCAAAAGCGGTTCTAGGAATCTCGAAAACGGGCTTGACTTCGAAGGACCTCTGGGTCATCACTGAAAGCCTGCCATAACCCCCGGTCCCCGGAGGCGAGGACAATCTCTCACCAAACTCCTTTTGGAAGACAAGGTGAGCCTTCTCGAACCGGGTCTTAGCTAGAAACAGGACCAGCTTTGAGGACAGGTAGTATGGCGGTGTGCCAAGGACCCTGTTAAAAGGTGGGAGCGAGACTCTGAGAAAGTCGCCTTCTATGATTGTGACACCGGGATTGTTGCCGATGATCTCTCGAAGAATGGCGGCTAACTTGGGGTCTTTCTCGACCGCGATTACCCGTGCCGCCTTTTTTCTGATAAGACTGGTGAGAGCTCCGGTCCCGGCACCCGGCTCGAGGACCACGTCTCCACTGCCAAGCTGTGCTGAGTCGACTATTCGAGATGCTACTTTTGGGTCACGGAGAAAGTTCTGTCCCAGTCTCCTAGAAAACCGGCGGAGGGAGCGCACAACACTATACGGTCCTTGTAAAGAGTCGATACTTCGACTCGGTACTCAACTCCTCGAGTATCCTCTTTGAAACAATCCTTGGGATGTCTTTGAGGCCGGTTCTTTCCTCAATGTCCTTGTAGCTGGTGAAAGGTTTCTTCTCTCTAGCGTTGATGATTGTCCACATCGACTTCTTGCCGATCCCAGGCAGAAGCTCTAGAGAGTGCATGCGCGGAGTTACGGGCTGGGAGTTGTTGAAGAAGTCGACAAAGCGGCGGTCCTGCGCCTTGACGAGCTCGTCGATCACAGGGACAACCTCTGACTTCGCGTTCGCAGTCAGTTGTTCGTACCCGATTCTACCGATGATACGGTCGACCTTCTCTCTTCGGTCCCGTCCAATGTAGATTCTCTCATGCACTGACACCGTCGCTCCGAGTTTGAGCTCCGCCTCCAGCAGGGTGAAGTGCTGCTCGCCCATTATCTGGGCTGTGGGCACCGCCAAGTGACGGGACTTTTCTCCTCCCCGCCCATAAGGCAGGTAGTCTAGAACGTACGCGTACTCCTCGTAGACGTGTCTTCTCTGTATGTACTCATCTTCGTGTACTGCCAAGAAGTGACTCCCTCCTTCTCCCCTAGAAGCCAGTCCATGCACTTGTGGTCAAGCGGAAATAAGCGGCTTCAGGGGTCTGAAGAGCCATTTCTAGTCATTCTAGACGGCATCGGCTCTGCTTAATTCAATTTCGGTTTCTTCGAGAATATGTACTAAAGATACCGCTTGAGAATCTCCAAAATACCGTTAAGCTGTTCGGTACTAACGAACCTACCTTTTACGGTCAGAAGAGCCCGTAATTCCTCAACGCTCTGCGGCAGACAGTTCACGATCTGAACCGCATCGTTCCTCTCAAGCTGCAGCTTAGAGGAAAGATCCTCGGTCAGCTTGGCCGCTTTGTCCGGTGGAAGCTTAGCAAACTTACGCGTGAACTCCAGCGTCCTTCTCTGAAATTCTCCTAGCTTTTCCTCCTCCACCCTCTCAAGAATCGCCTTCGCTTCAGCATTGGTGACCAGCCTCTCCTCCAAAAGTTTTCTAGCCATCACTGGCCCTCCATAGGTTTGATATGCTCTGGCCTCGCGATTATCGTCCTTGGGTACTTTCCGCCAATCTCGACCTCAAGCACGTAGCTACGTCCGCGTTTCTCCGACACCGTGCCCATTCGACCATGGTACCTTCGGTGGGGCATTCCTTTGTGAACAGCAGGGTTAACCGAGATCAGCACACGTTGGCCTTGGCTGTAATTCCTAAGGAGGCTCCCAAGGGGGATTTTCCCTCTGTCTCGGGGTTTTCGTCGGAGGACAGCCCTACCTTTGTTGCGAATGCCATGGGATCGTTTCAAGACCAGCGACTCCGGACGAGAGTCAACGGCAAGCCAAGGTTCTGTATATACTTCTTTCTTCTGGTGGTCGGTTTCTAGCCTTACAAACTCCAAGGAAGATCTTATCGATACTTGCCATGATGTACCCAGTCTCGTAGTAGAAGGCCCGATCGCCGAGCTATTCCCAAATTCAGTGGTCGGTTCACCACTCAAATGGTGTTCTTCAAAAATCCTGCCCTGTTATCCTGGTTAGCACGTTTTCTCGGAGAGTCCAAGAGAGCCAATGCACCAACGAGAATCACGAGCGGGGCTCACCCCTACGAAAAGAAGTGTGACGAAGAGAAAGGAGATGAAGACGGAGATGGAGGAGATGGGATAACCATAGTCGATCTTGGATGTGAATAAGAGACCTGCCCACGAGGCGAGAGGCAGCACGCCTCCTATTAGAAGCGCAGAGCTGCGAGCTCTCCAGTGTCTCCCAACCGTCGATGCATCAATTAGGCCAAGAACGCCCCGCAGAGCGTGAGGACAAGAAACAGCTCAATTGAAAATGGGACCCCAGGACAGCCCCCCAGCTCGTAACTACATCGGGGGGCCCGAACACAAAAATCTCAACAAATGCAGTGACAAATCCGAGCAATCCAGTTGCTCCCCCGAGAAATTCGCCACGTCTTCCCGGTCTTCGTTTCGGCAGATCCACAAACTCAGGGCTGCCTTTGACTCCAATCTGTTCGTTCAGATGATCGTCTATCTCTGAATCCGTGAACCACTCCTTGCAAGTCTGACACTGCTGTTTAGCCACTCGGTAAACCCCCATTTCTTCATCGTCTGATCGGCGACTGAAACCTTGACCCCATCGTCATCACAGATCACACGGAGAACCCTTCTCCGAAGCCACTGCAAGAATTGCAGCACTCTTCCTATTCTAGACCGATGCTCCTTGGTTGAAATACTGCCTCAAGACTTCGCGACGTGAGAAGCTTGCCAGAATTGTTTTTTGTGATTTCTGGTGAGCACCCTACTCTTCCTCTCGGCGAGCTCACAGCCGTCCTCGAGGCATCTGCAACCCAGTTCGCAATCAAAACCGACGCGTTCAAGTACGTTGAAGTGAACACGCAGAGCGATGTTGCCTTCGAGGTGGGAAAGAGATCGGGCTACACAGACGAAGCGGGAGTTCACGTCTTCACCTGCGAACCTACCCTCGACGGAATAGGCAGAGCCGTTAACGAAACAGGCCTATCCGAATTTCTTTCAAAAGAGGAGAGTTTCAACATCCGAGTTGCAAGGTACGGAGGCGTTACGAAAGAAATCTCGCGAGTGGGGCTTGAGGCGATTCTGGGAGACCGAATAGCTCGGGAAACCAGTGCGAAGGTCAACCTTACCTCTCCTGACAAGAAGTTCCGGGGAATCTTCACCGGGTCCAGTTTTCACTTAGGCATTATCGAGTACCAGCGCCCCAAGGCCTCCATAGCCAACCGTCGCCCCCGTAAGCGGCCCTCATTTCATCCGAGTACGATGGTTCCTAAGCTGGCCCGGTCGATGGTGAACCTTTCCCAGCCAAGGCCCGGGGACCTTTTCTTGGACCCGTTCTGCGGAGTAGGTGGAATACTTCTTGAAGCCTGTCTCATCGGCTGCAGCGGAGTAGGGATGGATGCCCTTCCTCGGATGGTGAGGGGAACACGAAGGAATCTAGCACACTTCGGCTTAGCATCACTAGGACTCATCGAAGGCGATGCCCGAAAACTCCCGTTCAGAGAGGTAGGGGCCATTGCTACCGACCCGCCCTACGGGACCGGAGCGTCCACCCTGAAGTCCACGACGCGTAAGATACTTGACGAGTTTCTCCCGCAGGCTCGATCAATACTAGCCACTGGAAGGAGACTTGTTGTAGCATCTCCGCTGGGTACCGCAGCCTCGCAGTCCGCTGACGATAGCGGATTCAAAGTTCTGGACCGCCACCTGGTCTATGTCCATCGGAGCCTCACAAGAGAGATACTGGTCCTGGGAGCAGTGTGACCATGTCAGGAGTTGACGTGGTTTTCCTTGGCACAGGTGGAAGTGTACCCACGCGAAGCAGAGGGCTCCCATGTGTTGCGCTCCGTCGAGACGGTGATCTGGTATTGTTTGACTGTGGAGAGGGAACCCAGAGGCAGATGATGCAAGCAGGGCTCGGGTTCAACCGTCCGACAATGGTCTTGATCTCCCACCTCCACGGAGACCACCTATTGGGATTGCCTGGGCTGCTACAGACGATGTCCTCGTTCGCTCGGGACAAAGAGCTCGAACTATTCGGGCCCGTGGGAGTTGCCGCGTATCTCAAATCCCTCCATAGGACCTTAGGATTCGTCTCGACCTTCCCCGTGAAGGTGCGAGAGTTGAAGCCGAACGCAAGCGTCGAAAAGAACGGTTACAAAGTCAAAACTGCTCGCGCTAAGCATGATATCACTTGCCTGGGCTACGCGATTGAAGAAAGCGACCGACCAGGCAGGTTCCACCCGAATCAGGCAAAACGTCTAGGAGTTCCTGAGGGTCCTTTGTGGAAGGAGCTCCAGTCTGGCCGAGAAGTCAATGTCGAAGGGAAGATTGTCAAGCCTCAACAAGTCACAGGTCCCTCTCGCAAGAGCTTGAAAATCGTATACGCCATCGACACGCGACCTTGCGAAGCAGTCAGGCGACTTGCGAGAGACGCTGACTTGTTGATGCATGATGGAGGATTTGCAGAGGATAGAAAGGACAAGGCCAAGGCGTACTATCACTCAACAGCGACCGAGGCCGCCTCGCTGGCCAAGCAGTGCAGAGCTCGTAGGCTCGCACTAGTGCACATTAGCGCCGTCACGCGAGACGATAGCATTCTGCTGAGGGAGGCCCGAAGGGTTTTCAAACAGACTATCGTCCCCAAAGACTTTGACGTTATCTCCCTAGAGAGACCCAAGTAGCTTCGGAGCTTGTCTCAGGGCTCCATCTTTCGGATGGGCCCTGAGAACCGGATCAAAATCCGGCGCAGCAGCTACTGGTTCACGGGCCGAGGTCTACCTTGTCTTGCGCTCTCTTACCCCACCTGTAAGCCATTCAATGAGTCTAGCCGGATCTCTGGCTTCGATTGTAAGCCGAATCGGCCCTAGAGGAGACTCGCCTTCGGGTTCGCAGAACGAGACGTGCCCGGCAAACGCGACCTGCTTGTTCAGGTAGGCAGTAATTGTCCCGTTGCTTACGCCTCTTCTCAAAACAGCACCCGCTGCAGAACGGATTTGATCCCTTTGCAATATCATCTTGATTGTTTCAAGCGCTGGAAGGCCCTTGCCAGAAACCGCGATAGAAGGCTTTGGCGAGGATGATTGGTTTCTCGACTGCTCGCCATTGAATAGGTTCATCAGCGCTTTGGCGACTTTTTCCGGGTCTTCGGTATCGTTAACCTCGGCTTCAGCGAAGACTCTGACCATTTCTCCTGAATCGTCTTCTTGAGCAGACGTTTCATGCGCCTTCTGAGCTCATGTTTCGACTCTTCGTTCTCGACCATCCGGTCTGCAAGGGCAATAACTTTTCCAACACCGACCCTCAACTCTCGCTGGTCGCGTTCCCTGAAATCAGGTTTGTTTCGTGGCCTGTCACTTCTTAGGCGCTTGAGAAGCCTATGAAACCTTGTCTCGGGAGCCGCATGAATTGCGATGGTGAGGACTCGATAGTTCTTCCGAAGTTCCTCCACCTCCTCGACGTTCCGAGCTCCCTCGTAGACCACGAAGACTTTGCCTGTCTTCTCGATTAGAGGAATCAGTCTCCGTGCTACCGCACTCATCCCCTCTTCTCTCCGGAGCCCCAGCATGAGCCTTCCAAGATTCGCTTTGTTGGGCTGCAGGCCTCTCTTCCGAGCCTCTTCTCTTATCACGTCCCCTGAAACGAGGACTGGGAGGCCTAGCTCGCGGGCCGCATCAGACGCCAGGCTCTTCCCTGCTCCAGGCATGCCGGCAATCACCAGTATTGTCCTCAATCGTTTCGCAGACATCGGAAAGCTGGCACCGCTGTACGACTGGTTATATCTCTTAGAGAGTGAGGTTCAGCACCCAATGAGTGTGCGAACATGGACCAAGTCAGAAGCTTTCTGTCAATTGACGTCGATGATAGTCGAGTTTTGTCAGAGCTTGCCTCGGTTCTGTCGGCGCTACAAACTATTGGGGGAGATTTGAAAACTGTCGAACGGGAGAACATACACGTCACCCTGAAATTTCTCGGAAACATTGACTCTTCAAAATTGGCTCGAGTAGAGGCCGCGTTGGGCGGGGTGAAGTTTCCACCGTTCCCGCTGGAGGTTAAAGGAGCCGGTGCTTTTCCGAGCCTCTCACGAATTAATGTAATCTGGATTGGACTAGGTAATGGATGGAGTCACGTTCAAAGAATATACGATCAGACAGAGAAGTTGTTGTTGGCCCTTGGCTTCCCGAGTGAGACCCGGGAATTCAGTCCGCACATTACAGTGGCACGTGTCAAGTCAAATAGAAAACGGGACGAGATAGCAAGTTTGCTCCGTGGATTATCGGATAGACCTTTCGGGACTTTACAGGTTAATGCAGTCCGGCTTAAGCAGAGCGTACTGTCAAGCTCAGGCCCCAAATACTCCACGCTCTTCGAAGTAAGGGCTCAGGGCGCCTAACCCGGGAACAACCCTATTTCGAATTCAAATATTCGCGAATAGAGAGTCCAGGGGAGAAAATTGGCCCCTTCCACGAACAGCGTGCTAGAAATTGTAGAAAGGAGAGCTGTGCCCGGTCCAGACGATAGAAAGCGTATGGACAGCCAAGCTGCAAACCTCAAGAAAGAATTGCAGAGCATTCTCATTTCGAACGATTTTGATGCAGAGGTGAGCATTCAGGGGTCGGTAGCCAAAGACACTTGGCTTCGAGGAGAAGCTGACCTGGACATTTTCGCAGGGTTCGAGCCTTCCATGAATAGGACTGAATGGGTTGAGAAGGTAATCCCGGCACTGAAGAAGGGCCTTAGCCGATTCAAGATCGTTGAAAGGTATGCTGAACATCCTTACCTAGAGTTTCGCTCGGAAAGAGTCCGGGTGAATGTTGTTCCTTACTTTGTTGTGAAAAAGGGGGAGTGGAAGAGTGCTACTGACAGGACACCCTTCCACACTGAGTACATGAATTCCCATCTTACTCCGAAGACTCGCGCCGAGGTTAGGTTTCTGAAGAGGTTCATGAAGGGAATTGACGTGTATGGCGCTGAGATCCGAGTTGGCGGGTTCAGCGGAATGCTGGCCGAAACTCTCGTCCTCAACTACGGCTCGTTCACAGAAACGCTGGAAGAAGCATCCTGTTGGAACGGCAAGGTCCGCATACTGGTTGAGAAATTGGAAGGAGCGGGATCGGCCGACCGTTTCGACTCTAGCCTTGTCGTCATCGACCCAATCGACCCTGAACGGAATCTGGCAGCGGCGGTTAGAAGTGAGAAACTCTGGAGTTTCGTGGCTGCATCAAGACAACTCCTTCAAGGGCCAAGCCTCGAGTACTTCTATCCAAGAACGCCTAGGACCCATTCGAAGTCTGAGTTTCAGCGAAAACTCAAAGACTCGGAGGGTTTTCTAGCAATAGTCTTCCCACACCCCAAAGTGGTGGTCGATATCCTCTGGGGCCAGCTCCTGAGCCTGGAGAAGTCACTTGTCGGTCTCTTGCAACGGTTCGACTTCCGAATCGCAAGGTCGCACACCTGGAGTGACGATAGGAAACTTGGGGTTGTCTTTCTTGAACTTGAGACTCCTGACCTTCCAAGAACGAGAGTGCACCTAGGCCCTCCCGTGGCTCGCAGAGAAGAATCTCAGACGTTCCTTGAACGACACCGAAACTCCAAGTCTACCCTCCGCGGCCCCTATGTCCAAAGTGAGAGATGGATCGTTGAGAAAAGAAGAGAATATCCATCCTCCTCCGAGCTTCTGAGAAAGGCTTTCAAGGACTCAAGCCTTGGACTGTCTGTCCCGAAACAGCTGCACAATAATTTCACTTCGGGAGCACACATTGTCGACCGGGATGGAATTGAGAAGATGATATCGAATCGTTCTTTCGCCGAAGCACTCTGGGATTTTCTGGATGGTCGCCCGCGATGGCTGAGACTCAAACACGCCTAATCGGTCTCGACGAGGCCTCCCGACAACCTTACTCTACAATCCTCTCCTACCCCTCCGGAAATCCAGAGACGGTTCTGTCGCGGATATCGCAGATGAAGTCCCTCAACGTCGAAGGGCTAGATTTCAATGGCCATCTGAAAATCGGCAGGGTCGCGGTTCTGGGCAAGGGAGTAGCTGGAATAGTGA
>Ga0134088_10000157_pt1 | contig 19692 bp, 18 predicted proteins | sample 15_taG_3_FD_94461 | JGI IMG/M metagenome (GOLD analysis project Ga0134088, IMG submission 94461) | Grasslands soil microbial communities from the Angelo Coastal Reserve, California, USA - 15_D_Rain_20cm_5_09182015 | ecosystem: Environmental > Terrestrial > Soil > Grasslands ...
CTTCGACTGGGCGAACCACCTCGACCACAGCTTCTTCTTCGGGTTCACGCCTTTCGTGAATCTGGGAGCGGCCAACACGATTTCGGACACCCGCTTCTTCACGCGGCCTTTCAGCTCGCTGGGACTGGTCGGACACTTCGAAGGCGGGGCGGACTATAAAGTGCTGCATTTCTTCAGCGTGGGAGCGTCCGCATACGACATTGTCCCCTCCGGCCAGCAGAAGGTTTTCAGCCGGTTGATCAGCAGCCAGCCGTCCGTCCCCGGCGTGACGACGCGGCGGGGCGGCGGAGTCTTTGAAAAAAACAGAGAGACGACCGGGACGGCAGCCATTGACCGCGACAACGGGTATTCGGCGTGGCTCGATGTGAGTCCGCTCCCGTTTATAAACCTCGAGCTCGGTTACAGCCGCAGCGTTCAATTTGACCTGAACACGGTTTCTTTCAGCGTGGGATTCAACTTGGGGTATTTGATCAGGAAGACGAAAGTGCGCTAGACGAAGTGAGAGTCCTCAGCTAGCACGGCAAGAGGGTCAGGGCTCTTAACCTTGAAGGAGGGAAAAAGATCATGAAACGTTCGACTTTACTTTTCACGGTGTTGGCCCTCGCTCTTTGGGCGGTCCCAGTCTTCGCGCAGGGTCGCAGCGGCGGACACGCCGCAAGCGGCGCCGGCTCGAGTGTGGGGCGCGGGTCAACGGGTACGGGTAGCCACGGCAACCCAAACACGAGCGGCGGAAGCGGTGGGTCTTCTGCCGGGACAGCGGCGCAGACCAAGCAGCTCAACATCTTCTTCACAAAGACAGACTCAAAGCTGTTTACGAAGATCTCAGGTTTGCTGCCTGCCGGGACCACCATGACGGATGTGCAAAATATGCAGCCACCGTTCAGGAACCTCGGCGCGCTGATCTCCACGGTCCACGTCTATAACAACCTGGGGCTCGCAAGCAAGACTCCGCCCGTTTCTTTTTCGGATTTCGCGAAGGCAGTGACAGGCGGCAGCCTTGGCAAAGCCATCAAGGAATTTGATCCAAACGCTAACGCCAAGGCCGAGGCCAAAAAAGCAACGAAGGAGGCCAACGCCGACGTCAATCAGAGGGAGTCATAGTCGGGCTCCTAAACTGCCTACGTCAAAACTTTTCCGCGGGACAGGGGCCGGAGCGCTTTTCTCCGGACTTTGTCCCGTGTTCTTTTTAATCGGACAGCCTCCTCCAAATTTACGGCCGCGGGACACTCCCGCGCAGCCGGCTGACGTTCTCCCCTCCGGCAGAGTAAAAAGCTAGCGAGCCATTTCGGGCACAGCCGCTCATATCGCTGCTTAATGCAGCGTCTTCAGGTAAGTGACAAGTTGCCAGAGTTGCTGGTCGGGCAGACGCGACCAGGAAGGCATCCCCTTGCGAATTCGGCCGTTTCGCAACGCCCAAAACAGGGCTCCTGGAGGAGCGTCCTGAATCGCAGGGGAGTGCAGATCGGCCGCGTAATCCAAGCCGCGCCCGTCCGAACCGTGGCATTCCGCGCAGTGCTGCTGATAGATCTTTCGACCCGCAGCCGCAGCTTCGCTTTGACCCGTGAACGGGTTCTGCAATGATCGCGCCCGAGCCGGCGCCTTGCTTAGCTGGGCCGCCGGACCATCATCCTTCCTAGGCTTCCGGGCCGCCAAAGCTAACGAGGCAATCAACGTCAATGCCAAGCAAGCCGCGGACCAACGTGTTGGGAGGTTTCTCATTTCAGCGCCGCGATTGCGATGGGTCTTTGGAATCATCGGAACCACCGGCGGATCCGACGGTCGAAGCGTGGAATTTCGTAGGAGACTCCAAATCGAAGGAGTGTTCGCACGCTGTTCTTGTTGAGCCCGAGAGTCGGGGAGATTCGCAGGGAGGTCCCGTTCGGAAGCTCCCAGGCTAGAATCGGAGCGACATAGTGTGAGGTTCCCGGAAAACCGAAAGCGTGCCGTGTTCCCAGGCCGCCGTACAATTCAACTCCCGAGCGGAAGTTTTCCCGGCAGAACCTACACCGCCTGGACGAAGCTATCAGAGCCAGGGGCCGATTCACGCCGAAAGCGTAACCAAATTCCCAGGGATTGTTGTTAAGGTTCTTTTCGGCGATGAAGTTCTCTGAAACATTCCATCCTTTAAAATTGCTGGACAGAATCAGTTTTCCTTCCATCTCGCGTTTTTTCTCTGAGCGCGCCTCATGGTTAGGAACAGCGAGATCGTCCGCCGAATCATGGTTGACCACCTCAAGCAGCGTCTTATCGGCGCCGTTCAGGCTCTCAAATTCCACGTACAGCACCGGGTTGATCCAGTGTTCCTTCATCAGCGGCCGGAAGCGGTTTTCCCAACGGAAGCCCGTAAAGATGGCGCTGTCACGCGACGTCTTCTGGGCGTCGAGATAGAATTCGGTCGTCCACCAGCCTTTGACACCGTACTCGAGTTCCGTCCACGAGCCGAGGAACTTGTTGGCTTGCTTCGGGACACCCAACACGGGGTTGATGGAGACTTCGAGGTTCCCGGGCTCCTCGAGTTCATGATCGTAGGTGACGAAGTAAGGCCTCTCGGCCGCCCCCAGGCATAAGGGCAAAAAGGCGAGCAAACCCGGAAGGATCTTATCGGCTACTCTGGGATTCTTAGGCATGGTCGTTACAAGCCCGGTCCTGGCCGGGCCTCGAAATACCCAAACTCGCTTCGCCTCGGAGCTTGTGGGGCCCGGGCGCAGTGCGGTCTCGAATGCGAGGAAAAGCGTGCCGGCCTAGATGCAAATCATTTGCATCTAGAAATGCCTAATATAAACTGCCGACCCAGTTATTTTCAAGCGAAAGAATCAATTGCCTCGAGGGCGACTCACCGGCACTCGCGCATTCCGCTTGCTTGCCATCGAGGCGCTTGGTATCGTGTGGGCCGCTCGCCGAGGGGCGTATTTAAGAAACCGCCCGGCGGCTCGGCGGTGTTCCTCATCAATCCCTTCGGGACATTCGAGCGATGGAGCCCTCGATTACACCCACTCCCGTTCCGGCGGGAGCCGGCTCAAAATCGTTCCTCGCGCGCGTCGCGGGCGTCTTTCTTTCGCCGGGCTCGACGTTTGCCGACGTCGTGCGAAAGCCGGATTTTATTGTGCCGCTGATCGTCGCGATGCTCTCCGGCTTGGTCGTGGCGGAGATGATGCTGGCGAAGATCGGGATGGAGCGCATCGTCCGCCAGCAGATCGAACACAGTAGCCGCGCCTCCAGCATGAGTCCTGAGCAGATGCAGCAGGCGGTCGAGCAGGGTGTGCGGATAGGCGCGATCATGGCCCATGCGTCCTTTATCTTCGTGCCCATCGGTATTTTGATCATTGCCGCCACCGGCTTGGGGATTGCAAACGTTGTCTTCGGAGGCCAGATCAGCTTCAAAGCGGCGTTCTCCGTCGCCTGCTACGCGAATCTGGTAGGAATCCTCGGCACGCTGATGGCGGTTCCCATCATCCTTTTCGGCGACCCGGAACACCTCAATCCTCAAAACCCATTGCCCACGAACCTGGGATTCCTTCTTAATCCAACGGACACACCCAAACCCCTGATGTCTCTCGCCGGCCCGTTTGACGTCCTCACCTTGTGGATGATGGCTTTGCTCGGCATCGGGTTCGCGGAAGCCATCGGCCCGAAGGCCAAGAACCTTACGGTCTTTTTTTGCTTCTTCGGTTTGTGGGCGCTCTGGGTCTTGGCCAAGATGGGCCTCGCGATGCTGGGTTAGGCGGCTGGCGAGATGGGCGGACCATTTGGATTTGAGATTCTGTCGCGCGACCCGTCCACTCGGGCGCGGGTCGGGCGACTGCAAACCCCCCACGGGACCGTCGAGACGCCTATCTTCATGCCCGTCGGCACCGCAGGCACGGTGAAGGGCGTAACGCAGGAGGAGCTCGAAGAGATCGGAGCGCAGCTCCTGCTGGCCAACACTTACCACCTGTACCTTCGTCCCGGCTACGAGAGGATTCGCGACCTCGGCGGTCTGCACCGGTTCATGAGCTGGCCTCATCCTATGTTGACCGACAGTGGCGGATTCCAGGTGATGAGCCTGAAGGGCCTGACGCGAGTGACCGAAGATGGCATCTGGTTCCGGTCGCACCTCGACGGGTCATCGCATTTCTTCTCACCCGAGCGAGCCGTGGAAATCCAACTGGCGCTCGGCGCGGACATCATCATGGCGCTGGACGAGTGCGTCGAATATCCTTCGAGCGTCGAGACCGTGAAACGCGCGACGAAACTGACGGGCCGCTGGGCCCGGCGCACGAAGGAGTTTTACCTGGCGCAGGCCGGCCAGGACCTTGAGGGTGCGCCGTCGGCGCTTTTCGGCATCGTTCAGGGAGGGACCGACGCCGCGCTGAGGCGCGAGAGCGCGGAAGAAATTGTCGAACTCGGGTTTGAAGGCTACGCGATCGGCGGGCTTTCCGTGGGGGAGCCCAAGGAAAAGACTTACGAGGTGGTGGAGCTGACGGCGGGCCTGCTGCCCGAAGACCAGCCGCGTTACTTGATGGGCCTGGGAACTCCGGAGGACTTGGTCGAATGCGTTGCGCGCGGGATTGACCTGCTCGACTGCGTCATGCCGACGCGGAACGCCCGTAACGGCTGCGCCTTCACCTCGCAGGGGAAAGTCGTGGTCAAGAGCGCGCGTTACGCCGGGGACGAAACGCCGCTCGACCCCGCCTGTCCGTGCCCGGTGTGTCGCCGCTATTCGCGCGCGTATCTGCGCCACCTTTTTGTGTCCGGGGAAATGCTCGCGGCGATTCTTACCACCCGGCATAACCTGTACTTTTACCTTGACACCATGCGCAAAATTAGGCAGGCTATCCGCTCTGGCGAATTTGCGAAACTTTATTTGAGGGTGCGGGGAGGGGCCCTGACCGAGTTTCAGCCCTGAACTAAGACCCGGCAACGCAGACCCCGCGTGTCCCGCTCCCTGCCGAGCGGGATTTACTATTTTAAATCCCATTCCTTGTGACTCAACCTTGAGCGTGGGTGTACTCATCAGTCCTATTGTCTTCGCGGCGGACTCCGGCTTGGCCGGGCTGCTTGGTAACCCCATCCTTCCCGTTCTCCTCATCGTCCCGATCTTCTACTTCCTTGTCATTCGGCCTCAACAGCAGCAACGGCGTAAAACGCAGGATATGCTGGGCAGCCTGAAGACGGGTGATCGCGTGCTGACCACCGGAGGAATTTACGGGACAATTGTCGGCTTCCGGGATGGGGTCGTCCAATTGCAGGTGGCGAATCAGGTCCGTGTCGACGTGGCCCGGTCAGCGATTTCCGGGCTGGCCGCGGAAGAGTCTGACGGAAAATCCGACAGCTCGACGGAACGATCTGCGGGCGGGCGAGAGACCGCCCGGTCCCAGGCAGCCGGGAAGGGCAAGAAGCCGTAGCAGTGGTTGAAGATTCCGAGGGCCCTGTAGTCCGACCCAAACAAGTTCGCCAAGCAGAATAGTTTCGTTCCCCTATGGAGAGCAAACTCAAAAGCCGTGTTCTTGTGATTCTCTTCGTCTTTCTGGTTTGTGTTTTCGGCATCGTGGGCTTCCCCCGGAACCTCGTTCAACTGAAAGACAACCTCCGCAACCGCATCCGGCTGGGACTGGACTTGAAGGGTGGCACGCATCTGATTTTGCAAGTCCAGGTCGAAGACGCGGTGAACGCGGTCACGGACCAGGCCCTCGAGCGATTACGGGACGAACTCAAAGCCAAGAACATCCCTTACGCCGACATCCAAAAGACGGATAGCACGCACATCGTCATCAAGGGACTTCCGCAAGAAAAGTCTTCGGACATGCAGGCTCTGGTGGCCGAGCAATTTTCGGACTGGGACCTGGCGCGGCTGCCCGGCGATCCCACTGGCCGAGCCTTGACGATGAAGGTGAGCTCGGCGGCGAACATCCGCAACCAGGCGCTGCTGCAATCCATGAGCACCATCCGCAACCGCATCGACCAATTGAGCGTGGTCGAGCCCGAAATAGCGGAGTATGGGCAGAGCGATTTCGAACTGGTGGTGCAATTGCCCGGCGTGGATGATCCAACGCGCGTCAAGGACATCATCCAGTCAACGGCGCTGCTTGAGTTGAAAGTCGTTCAGGACAATCCTTATCCTTCGCAAGAAGCCGCTCTGGCGGCCCACGGCGGAGTGCTGCCGCCGGACGCTGAGCTCTTGCCGGGTCCCAGGACCTCGAGCGGGCAGAGCTGGTACCTCGTGAACAAAATTCCCGCCATCACCGGGCGCGACCTGACCGGCGCCGAGCCTTCAAAGGACATTAACGGCCGGCCGAGCGTCAACTTTACTTTGAACCGAGACGGCGCGGCGCGGTTCTCGCGCGTGACCGGCCAGAACATCGGACGGCTACTCGCCATCGTGCTCGACCGGCGCGTGGTGGATGCGCCCGAAATCCACGGCCAGATCAGCGACCGCGGCGAGATCACTGGCGGAGCCTTTACGCCTGAAAAGGCGGCGGACCTGGCCCTGGTCCTCCGCTCGGGGGCTTTGCCCGCGTCCATCAAGTACCTTTCGGAAGAGACCGTTGGCCCCTCGCTCGGCGCCGATTCCATCCGTCATGGGGTCATCGCATCCATCGTGGGACTGCTGGCCGTCATGGCCTTCATGCTCGTTTACTACCACGGGTCGGGGATTAATGCGGACCTGGCGTTGATCTTGAACCTGATCATCCTGATTGCGACTTTCGTTTATATCGATGCCGTCCTCACCTTGCCGGGTATCGCGGGAGTGATCTTGACGGTGGGCATGGGAGTGGACTCAAACGTGCTGATTTTCGAGCGTATCAGGGAGGAGTGGCGGTCCGGCAAAGCGGTCGGCGCTGCCGTGGCAGGCGGGTTCGAGCACGCCTTCAAGACCATCATTGACACGCACGTCACGACGATTGTTTCAGCCGCGATCCTGTTCACGTTCGGGACAGGCCCCATCCGGGGATTCGCGGTGACCCTGACGATTGGTCTGCTGGCTAACCTGTTCACTTCGGTGTTTGTGTCGCGGGTGATTTTCGATTACGTTCTTTCAAGACGAGGGAAGGGCGAAGCCCTCAGCATATAGAAAATAGGGGAACTTAGGCGCGTCGCCCGGTGTCAAATACCGTTGGGGGAGTAGGGCGTAATTCATGGAGTTTTTCCACGAACCCAAGATTGATTGGATGGGGAAAAAATGGTACTTCATTGGGCTCTCCATTCCCCTACTTTTGGCCGGACTGGTCTCAATGGTCGTCAAGCGCGGGCTGTCGTACGGGATTGATTTCCGGGGTGGCACCCTGGTGTACGTCAAGTTCGCCCAGCAGCCGAACCTCGACCAGCTTCGAGCGCACCTCGACCGGCAGAGCCTGGTGAATGCCACCTTGCAGGGCTACGGAGCGGCGACGGGCCACGAAGTCATAGTTGGCCTCGACCTCAAGGCGACCACTTCGACCGAGGCCCTAGATACCGGCAAGCGGGCAATCCTCGGCGCCCTGAGCAGCCTCTATGGCCCTGGCCCCGAAGGGAAAGTGGATTTCAATAACGCCAGCCCGCAGACGATTGCCGATCATCTTCTCGCGGCGGACCCCCTGGGCATATCCTCCAAGGGCCTCGAAGAGGCCACAAAGACTTACCATGACGTGGGGAACGCCTTGGTCCAATACCGCAACAGCCCGCCTCGGAGCGGGTTGGTCGCTGACTTTCAGGAACTGCGCAACGTCCCCGGAGCCGCGCCGTCCGTGCTGGCGCTCCTGGGCAAGGATTTTTATCTTTCGGGTTTTGCCGTCCGGAACACCGAGATCGTCGGTCCCAAGGTGGGGGGTGACCTGCGCCGCCAGGCCGTTTACGTGACCCTGGCCGGACTGGGGGCGATGCTCATTTACATTTGGTTTCGGTTTGAGCTAATCTATGGCGTCGCGGCCGTCATCGCGACTTTTCATGACGTTCTCATAACGCTCGGCATTTTCTCCCTTCTCAATAAGGAAATTACCCTGACGGTTATCGCGGCCCTGTTGACGCTGGTCGGCTATTCGATGAACGACACCATTGTGGTTTTCGACCGGATCCGCGAGAATGTGCGCCTCAACAAGCGCGAGAATTTTCCGGATCTGGTCAATCGAAGCATCAACCAGACTTTGAGCCGGACGATCTTGACATCGGGGTTAACCTTTCTGGCCGTGCTTTCCCTGTACTTGTTCGGCGGGGAAGTGATCCACGGCTTTTCGCTGGTGCTGGTCGTCGGGGTCATCATCGGGACGTATTCTTCGATTGCCATTGCCAGTCCCGTTCTGGTTTTCTGGCGCAATCGCCAGGGCGGCGGGCGGGTTGGAGAAAGGCCCCGGGTGTTCGAGCGCCAAGCACTGGGCGTCCCCCGGTAGATGAGGCCAGTGCCACCCGGTCTGCGACGACCTGACCATTCAGTCGTCGGGAGATTCCTTAGGAGGTAGCGGCTATGTTCAGCGAAACGCTGCTCGATTCCTCCCCCGTGCACGCTCCCGTTCTCAGGGGGGTCCACTGGGTTATTTCATTCGCTGTGGGGATCCTGATTTTTACGGGGGCCTACTTTAGCTTCGGCTGGTTGCAGGAGGGCACCGAGGCCAAGGTCCTGATTACTCAATCCTCCTTTTTCGGGATCCCTTCGTTCTTCTTCGCGCTGGGGATCTGCTACGTGTACGCGGACACGCGGCACATCGGCATCCGCACGGCGCCCTGGATCGCCGCCGTCGTTGTCCTGAACCTGGTGGGGTTTCTGGTCTATCTGATATACTCCGCCGCGAAGACCGACAACTGGAAACGAGCGACGATGCCCATCGCTTACATCTTCGAGGCAATTCTGGTGGGCGTGCTGGTCCTCGTTCCTCTGATTTACACGGAGGCGTTGCCCAAGGCCCAGTTGATGACGTTTCTCGTAGCGCCTCCTCCGCCTCCCCCTCCTCCGCCACCGCCCGCGGCGGCAGCCGTGAGGATCATCCGGCGCGTAACGGCGGAAGACATCATGCGGGCTCCCACGGTGATTCCGAAGACCGTTAGGGAGATCAAGGATGAGCCGGAGCCGCAGACCCAGGCCGTGGGCGTCGTGGGCGGGGTTCCCGGTGGCCTGCCCGGCGGGAGCGCCGGCGGCGTGATCGGCGGGATTATCGGCGGGGTGCTTTCGAGCGCTCCTCCGCCCCCTAAGCCGACCACTCCCAAGCGCATTCGACTGGGCGGCCAGGTAGAAGCGGCCCGGCTGATCTTCGCGCCCAAGCCGGAATATCCCCCGCTGGCCAAGATGGCCCGCATCCAGGGCTCGGTGCGTCTGGAAGCAATTATCAGTAAAGACGGGACAATCCAGGACTTGAAAGTCGTCAGTGGCCACCCGCTGCTGGTCAAGTCTGCGATCGAAGCCGTTTCGCGCTGGCGCTATCAGCCCACGCTGCTGAACGGCGAGCCGGTGGAGGTGGTCACAGAGGTTGACGTGAACTTTACTCTGGCCGAATAACCGTTCGTGACGGAAATTCTTCGAGGAGGAAATAAATCAACATGTTGGGTGCAAACATCATCGCACTAGCTCTGTGGCTGTTTCAAGAAGAAGCAATGCAGTTCGATCCCATCAGCATGTGGAGGAGCATGGGCTGGTCGGCACGGACCGTGGTCATCCTGCTGTTCATCATGTCGGCCTGGTCCATCGGGGTCATGATTGACCGCTGGATTGCCTACCAGTCGGCTCGGAAGCAATCACGCATCTTTGCGCCGGCCGTGGCGGGCGCCCTGAAGGACGGCAGGATCGATGAGGCCATTTCTATCGCCGAACAGAACAAGCGGAGCCACTTGGCCAAGGTTGTGACGGCGGGTCTGCAGGAGTTCCAGGCTCACCAGGTCTCTGCCGAAATCCCCGGTGAGATGATCGAAGCCTCGAAGCGCGCGCTGGAGCGGGCCTCGGCGATCGTGCACGCGGAGCTGAAGCGCGGCGTTTCGGGCCTCGCGACGATCGGATCCACGGCGCCCTTCGTCGGCCTCTTCGGCACGGTGGTGGGAATCATTCACGCGTTCCAGGGCATCGCGGCCCAGAAATCCCCGGGCATCGGCGCGGTCTCGGCGGGAATCGCGGAAGCGCTGGTGACCACCGCCATCGGACTGTTCGTTGCCGTACCGGCTGTCTGGGTCTATAACTATTTCACGAGCAAAGTCGAGGCCTTCGACGTTGAGATGGACAATTCTTCGTCAGAGCTGATCGACTACTTCATCAAGAGGGCGGCGCGGGGGAAGAGATAATGGCTTACAAGCTGAAAGCTGGACAATCTGTCTCGGACATCAACGTGACGCCCATGGTGGACGTCATGCTGGTGCTCTTGATCATTTTTATGGTCATTACGCCCATGCTCCAGAAGAATATCACGGTGGATCTGGCCAAAACGCAGAACCCTCGGGCCATGGCCGACGCCGACAAGGAAGACGCGGCGCTCCTGGCCATCACCCGGGACGGCAAGATCTACTTCGGCTCCGACCTGATCCAGATGGGCGAGGTCACGATCAAAGTCAAAGATCGCATCGCCACAAAGCTCGATAAGACGGTTTACGTCAAGAGCGACGCGCGCGCCAAATACGGCGAGGTCGTGGCGGTGATTGACAACGTTCGTGCGGCGGGCGTGGACCAGTTGGGGCTTGTGACCGAAAAGTTCCAGGGGCGCACCCCGGAGGCTCCCACCATGACGCCCTAGGGGCAGCCCGGGACTCGGTGTCCCGGAGGGAGGGTTGAACTATGGCTATCGCCGGCGGGGGAGGGAAGAAAGGTCCCATTGTGGACATGAATGTCACTCCCCTGATCGATGTCTTGCTCGTGCTCTTGATCATTTTCATGGTGATTTCGCCCATGATTCCCCAGGGCCTCGACGCCCTGGTTCCCCAGCCCAATCCGAATGCCAAGCAGAACGAGGAAGTCGTTTCAAGGACCATCGTCGTCTCCATCGATGCCTCCAGACAGATCAAGATCAATCAGGACACGGTGGACATCCGCATGCTCGGCACCCGGCTTGAGGAAATCTTCAAGACCCGGAACGACCGCGTGATGTTTGTGAAGGGCGACGGGACCCTGCCTTTTGCTGAAGTGGCGCGCGTGATCGATATCGCCAAGGGAGCCGGGCTCGATAAAATCGGGTTGATCACGAAGGAAATGATCGAGAGTAGTAGGTAGACCCCTAACCGTTTCCCCGAGGGAGAAAAGCCGATGAGACACTTGAAGCTCGCCACGGTGGGCGGGGTGTTGCTCACGGCGGTCTTGTTGTCCGGGTGCAATTGGGTAAGAGCGCTGAAGGCGAGAGACCAGCTCAACAAAGGCGTGGGAGCTTTCCGGAACGCGCAGTTCCAGACGGCGATCGACCATTTCCAGACCGCCGTGGCGATGGACCCCACGCTCCTCAACGCCAGACTTTACCTGGCGACCGCCTATGCCCAGCAGTACATTCCAGGCGGAGATTCTCCGGAAAATATCAAGATCGGGCAGCAAGCGATCGACGCCTTCGAAGACGTCCTGAAGATGGACCCGAACAATACGACCGCTATCGCCAGCATCGCCCTGATTTACTTCAACATGAAGAAATTCGAGAAGGCGAAGGAATATCAAAGGCGGCGGATGGAGATTGAGCCGGGCAACGCCGAGCCCTATTACTGGATTGGCGTGATTGATTGGACCGTGTGTTTTCCGAGACGGATGCAGTTGCGGAAGGACTTGAAACTCGCTGAGTCTAGGGACCCGAACAAACCGGAAATCCTTCCAGTGCTTCCGGCGAAGGCCCAGGCCGAACTCGTGAAGGAGAACAGCGAGCTCGTGGATGAGGCCATCAAGGCCTTGCAGAAGGCGCTTGAGATCAAGCCCAACGACTCTGACGCCATGGCCTACTTGAACCTGATGTACCGGGAGAAGGTTGACATCGAGTCCGACGCAGACGCCCGGGCCGCGGACCTCAAGCAGGCTGAGGAATGGGTCGACAAGGCCGTCGCTCTCAAAAAGCAGGCCGCGGGAAGGGGTTCGACCAGTACCAAGTAAGACTATCGTTGCTTCAACGCGCCTGCCTCGTTTGTGACGGCGCTTCCTGAACGAGGCGGGACGCGCGCGAACTTGGATTTTCCCGGCGGGGCGACGGTCGCTGCTTCGACAGCAGGCGCGCCCCGTTTTTATTTCATCGCCCTCAGCCCCCGCCCGTGAATAGTCTTTCGTGTGAAAATCCAGCCGTTGAAGAGGACGGGTCCGCTCGCGCAAGCAGACTTTCCCCTCTGCCCTCGCGTGCGTCGTGCGGAGGGGAGGAAGACGCGAAGAGCACCCAGGCTGCCGGCGCGCGCACGAGACGCGGACCGAGTCGCGCTAAAACTGCTGTTTGCGGGTGACTTCTGCTGCCCGAAGGGCCGCGAGGTTGCTCTGGTCCACGACGGCCGTCCCTGTATCCACCCGGCTCGGCAGCGGCGAAGCGGGTGCGGTCCGCCAGTCCTTGAACTCGTGCACGACGTTGTGGCGGAGGTCATCCAGGAATTTCACGCCATAGTAGCTCATGGTGTAAGGCTTCTGGGCGATGGTCGCCGCGATTGCACCGCGTGAAATCCAGTCCAGCGTCTCTGGATTTTTGTCCATGGCCACAATGGGGACCTTTCCGTCCATGTTGAGGCGGTGGAGCGCCTCCGCTGCACCCGGGCCTCCGGAAGCCTCCAGGCAGATGATGCCGTCGAGCTGTTCTTTGTTCTCGAGAAGCACGGAGACTTGGTCATTGGCCGAGCGCGGGTCGCCTTTGTCGTCCAGGGTGTGAAGGATTTTGATCCCCGGATACTTCTTAAAGACGTCATCGACGCCGCGCGTGCGCTCATCCAGGTTATGCTGGCCGGGGATCGAGATCACAATCAAGCGCCCCTTGCCGTGAACCAGTTCGGCCATGCGTTTGCCGCTCTCGAGCCCGGCCTGGTAATTATCGGTCCCGATAAAAAGGTTGCGGTGCGACTCGGGCGCGTCGGAATCAACCGTGATGACGGGGATTCCGGACTTGACGGCGGTGTCGATTGCGTCCTTGAACAGTTCCGCGCGGGCTGGGGAGACGAGGATGCCCGCCGGATTCTTGGATGCGGCGGTTTTAAAAGCTTCGAGTTCCTGGTCCGGGGAATATACCTCCGGGCCCGTAAACTCTGCCTTGACGCCCAGCACCCGGGCTGCGTCCATGAATCCCGCTTGAGCTTCCTGCCAGTAAGGCAAGGTGATGTTGGCGGAGACAAAGTAATACTTTTCGTTCTCCTGGTGGAGGGGTTTTTGGCAGGAAACGACGAGCCACGCGGTCGGAACGACCGCAAGGCAGACCAGCCACACTATGCGCGATTTCATAGAATTCCTCCGTCCTGTCGGCGGGTTCTTAGCCTGTCGGCACGTTGCTCTTCGACGGGCGACCGCCTCAGAACCTGCTCTAGGGAGGTAACGAGGGTATCACAAAATTTGAAGGGAGGAGGGCAGCCGGGTTGGCGACGGTCAGCCTCCTCAGGGGCGCCCAGCGTTGCCCAGCGAGGCGCCCCGTGACGCAGGATATTCGTGCGGCTCCCACGAAGCAGCGCGGGAGCGCGCCGGGGGAGACGAGCCCGGGGCCCTGGCCGCTTGCGAACTCTCTTGCAAAGAGTTAAAACCTTGGGGCATAGAGTGTTGAACCCATCGGGGTTCCGGTTGCCCAGCGGCGACACCGACGACCTATCTCGAGACGCATCATCACGGAGGTGAAACATCATGACTTCGCGCTACCGATTTATTCTCCTGGGCGTTCTGGGTTTTGCGACGGGTTTCAGCGCGCTCTTCGGTCAGGCCTCGAAAAAAGGCGCCATCGCGTATCCCACGGGCTATCGCCACTGGACGCACGTCAAGAGCATGTTGATCTACAGCAAGGAGAATGCACTGTTTGAGAAATTCGGGGGACTGCACAATGTGTACGTGAACGACATCGGTTGGCCGTCGCTGCAGAAGGGAAGAGCTTACCCGGACGGTTCGATGTTCGTCTTCGAGCTCTTCGATATGCGTACCTTCCAGGGTACGATCGAGGCGCGAGGGCGCAAGTTCCTCGCGGTGATGAAGAAGAATTCCAAGCTTTATCCGGGCACGGGTGGTTGGGGTTTTGAGGTTTTCCAGGGCTACCAGGCAACTGGGTCTTTGAAGGATACGAAGCAGTGTTTTGACTGCCATTCATCTCAAAAGCCCAGGGATTACGTTTACTCGGACTACGTGGAATAGCTTCCACCATCCGGCATGACGATTGAACCCTTGCTTCGTCGCCGGGCCCGGCGATAAGAGGCGACGGGGAGCTTGCGCTCTCGCCAGGATCTGGAAACCAAGCCGCCGGGGGACCAGAGGGGGCGGGCTCGTGTACCCCGCCGCCGCTAGCCGAAGTTTGTTCCCATCGACAAAACGCGGATCTAACGCGACGCGCAGACGCGCGGTGGGTTGCCTGTGGCGCGCTTGAACCCCCTCAGGCGCTGCCCTAAAATGCAATTAAGCGAGTATGGTGCAGTTCGAGGATATCCTGCGGAAAGTCCAGGGCTATCGCCCTGCCGATGATCTGGGGTTGGTACGCAAGGCTTACGAATTAAGCGCTTCCGAGCACAGGGCGCAAAAACGCCTCTCCGGCGAGCCCTTCCTCTCTCATCCTCTGGAAGTGGCGAACATCCTCGCTGACATGAGGCTCGATCCCATTTGCCTGGCGGCCGGGATGCTCCACGACGTGGTCGAGGACACCCCCACGAGTATAGACCGGATCCGGCAGGAGTTCGGGCCCGAAGTCGCGCGGATTGTGGGCGGCGTGACCAAGATCAGCCGCCTCCAAGCGCTGGGCCGGGAAGAGCAGCAGGCGGAAAACCTGCGCAAGATGGTCCTGGCCATGGTGGACGACATCCGCGTCGTCCTCGTCAAACTGGCCGACCGGCTGCACAACATGCGCACCCTCGAGCACTTGCCGCCGGAAAAGCGGCAGTGGATCGCACAGGAGACGCTTGAGATTTACGCGCCGATTGCCCACCGGCTGGGGATGGGGAAGGTCCGCGGCGAACTCGAAGACCTGGCGTTCCGGTACATCGAACCGGAAGCCCACGAAGAAATGAAGAAAGAGGTTGAAACCCGGCGCAAGGTCAGCGAAGACTTTCTCGCCGAAGTCTACGCGCAGGTGGGAGCGAAAATGAAAGAACACTCGATCCCTGCGCGCATCAGCGGGCGTATCAAGCGCCTGTACAGCATCTGGCAGAAGCTCAAACGGCAGCACATCACCTTTGACCAGGTGTATGACCTGCTGGCCATTCGCATCATCACCGACAGCGTGAAGAACTGCTATGCCGCCCTCGGCGTCATCCACAACACCTGGAGGCCCGTGCCGGGACGGATCAAGGACTTCATCGCCATCCCTCGGCCGAATTTCTACCAGTCGCTGCACACCTCCGTCATCGGGCATCAGGGCCAGCCCTTTGAAGTGCAGATCCGCACCGAGGAGATGCACCGCGTGGCGGAAGAAGGGATCGCCGCGCACTGGAAATACAAGGACGGCCAGCCCACGTCGAAGCAGGACGAGGAGCGAATTGCGTGGCTGCGGCAACTGGTGGAATGGCAGCAGGAGATGGGGGACGCCGGAGAATTCCTTTCCACGCTCAAGGTGGACCTTTACCCGGAGGAGGTCTATACCTTTACCCCCAAGGGCAAGGTGATCACGCTGCCGCGCGAAGCCACGCCGATCGATTTCGCTTACGCCATCCACACTGAAGTCGGCCACCATTGCGTGAGGGCGAAGGTGAACGGACGAATCGTCCCGCTGAAGTACAGGCTGCGGAACGGCGACATCGTCGAGATCGTCACGCAGGCGAACCATTCCCCGAGCCGGGACTGGTTGCCGCTGGTCAAGACATCGCGCGCGCGGAACAAGATCAAGCACTGGATCAACGTGGCGCAGCGCAGCCGGGCCGTCGAAATCGGGAAGAAGCTGATCGAGAAGGAAGCGAGAAAGTATGACGTCGCGCTGAAAAAAATAGGCGAGGCGGACTACCAGCGCGTGGCCCGCGAATACGGGTGCTCGCAAGCGGACGACCTGAGCGCCGGAATCGGCTTCGGGAAGTTTTCGGCGCGGCAGATCCTGGCCAAGCTCGTACCTTCCGCGCGCCTCGAGGCCGGCCAGCCGTCGCGCCTTTCGAACGCTGTGCAGCATGCCCTGGGCCTGGCGCGGGACGCCGCCATTCAGGTGCACGGTCACGACGACCTGTTGGTCTATCGCAGCAAGTGCTGCAATCCGATTCGCGGCGAGGAAATCGTAGGATATATTACGCGGGGGAAGGGGATCGCGGTCCATTCCAAGACGTGTCCCAATGTTCAAAACCTCCTCTACGACTCCGAGCGCCGGATCGAGGTCGAATGGGCTGGGCCGAAATATACCGTCTATCCAGTCAAGCTCACGCTGTTCACGGCAGACCGGCAGGGGCTATTGGCCGACGTCACCTCGGTGATCAGCGGGGTGCACTCCAACATTCAGAACATCGAAGCCCGCACCGGCGACAATCAGGCATCGATAGACGTCACCGTGGACATCGTGGACTTGAAACACCTTGAAAAGATCGTGTCTTCGCTGAAGAGAATCGAGGGGGTCTATCAGGTGGAGCGGGTACTGTGAGGTCGGGCCTTTCGAGGGGCAGCAGCGGGCCGCCTGCTTCGATTAAATTGTCCGTCGAGGGCTATACTGCTTTGACCACTTTTCCGGAACGGATGCAGGCGGTGCAAACGCGGAGGGTCCGGTGAGTCCCGTTGACAATCGCGCGGACATTGCGCAGGTTGGGATTCCATCGGCGCCGGCTCACATTGTGGGCGTGGCTGATCCGGTTTCCATACTTGGGAGCTTTACCACAGATTTCGCAAGCGCGTGCCATAGCGTCACCTCATAGGAGAGGAGAAACGATTACGCAACGAAACCTCATTTTATCAGAGACTCGATATCCTGCCTATCCTTCTCGGCTCTCAGGAGCATGCTGCGGGTCGAGCAAACGGCCGGCGGAGCCTGCTGCCCCGGATGCGCGCCCTTCCCGGCGCGGCGGAAGTCTCGCCGTGGCCCTCGCCCTTTTGGTCCCGTTGATCGCCACGTGCGGCTGCTCGCGGAAGATTTCGACGAACCGCGACGTGTGGGCGGAAATTGACGACCAGCCCATCCTTCGTGATCAGGTCGAGAGGATCTACCGCAGCCGGACGAACGCGGGGTCCGACGCCGGCGACCCGGAGCAGGCCCTCAGCTTCAAGCTGAGCATCCTGAATGAACTGATCAACAATCAGATCCTGGTGGCACACGCTTCCCACTCCCGCGTCTCCGTCTCTGACGCGGAAGTGGACACTCGGATCGCCGAGCTTCAAAGTCCTTACACGAAGGAAGAGTTCGAGAACAAGTTGAGGAGCCAGGGACTGGATGTGGCGGACTTTCGCCAGCAGGTGCGCGAAAGCCTGACGATCAACAAACTCATCAACAAAGAGATCTCCTCGCGTATTTCCGTCGGTGAAACCGAAATCGCCGCCTACTACGAACGGAACAAGTCCAGCTTCAATGTGGCGGAGACGCAATATCACCTGTCCCAGATCGAGGTGACGCCGATGGCAGACTCCGAGGTCCGCAATTTGAAAAATGACGATGCCAAGACTCCGATGGACGCCGACCGAAAGGTGAGGGCTCTCTACGCACGCGTGAGGGGCGGGGAGGACTTCGCGACCGTCGCTCAAGAATATTCCGAAGACCCGGGAACGGCTGCGGGCGGCGGTGACATGGGGTTCATCCCGGCCTCGGCGGTGAATGCCAACCCCGGGCTCAAGCAGGCGGTCACTTCGCTGAAAGTCGGCGACATCTCAGGGATCATCCGAGACTCGCGCGGCTATCACATCGTCAAAGTGTTGGGCATCGAAGAAGCCGGTCAGCACCCGCTCTCCGATTCGCACGTCCAGAGCGCCATCCGGCAGGCATTGATGAACGAAAAGGAACAACTCTTGAAGGCTGCCTATATTGAGGTCTTGCGCAACCGCTCCAGGGTGGTGAATTACCTGGCCGATCAGATTGCCGCCGGAAACCCGATTCCGCCCGCCCAGTGAGGGTCGCCGCCCTAGACCAGCCGGAGCAGCTTGAATCCCGCTTCGACTCCTGACCCTTCAAGGACGTAAACCCTTTCCACGCGGCCCGGACGCGGCGCGCGGAGTTCATTCTGCATCTTCATGGCCTCGATGACGAGCAGCCCCTGGCCTTCCCCGACCTGTTGATTTTCTGAGACCAGGATTTTGACGACCTTTCCGGGCATCGGAGCGAGGACTTCCTGGGGTCCCTCAGGGCCCGCCGGCGCACCCGTGGTGCGCTGTCGCCGCGGGTCCTGGATCTCCACGACGTAGTGCCGGTTGCCAACCGTCAGGTTGTATTGAGCTGACCACCGTGGAGTATCGGCTTCGGTCCTCGATACCTGCGCCTCGTAGGAGCGACCGTCCACGAGGATGGAATAGACGCCCGGCGAGATTTCCGCCCAGTCGGCACCGGCGGGTTTGCCGTCGAGGACAAATTCGAGCCACCCTTGGGCGGCTTTGGCGGAATCTACCCGCCCGGGCAGCTCGAGAAGGTGCTCGCGAGCCGCTGCACCGGCATGGACTTTGATGCGCAGTCTCACGCTGTCCTTTTCATGCGCCACGTGGCCCGCGAACGGGCCAGCGGTTCAACAGCGCCTCTCGACCTTCAATTTTCCACGCACTGTTCGAGGAGACAGTTGAAGCAGGCTCGGCCCGGCGCCGCGTGGCCTCCAGGACCGAAACCAGCATTGCGACGCGTTCCGCCTCTTGCGATGGCTCAAGCTGCTCGAGCAAGCCTTCCGCCAATACGCGGTCGATGAAGCCGGTGTGGATTCTGCCGGCGACAAAGTCAGGGTGCTCGAGGACGCGCTGGAAAAACCGTATGGTCGTCTGAATTCCAATCAATTCGTACTCCGCCAGGGCCCGGCGCATGTGGACAATGGCTTCCAGCCGGTTACTTCCCCAGACGACGAGCTTTGAAAGCAGAGGGTCGTACTCCAAAGGGACTCTCCACCCTTCATAGACGCCGCTATCGAGGCGAACGCCGGGGCCCGCTGGGGCTTCGTACCTCGTGATGACGCCAGGCGAAGGGAAGAAGTTGTTGCCGGGGTCTTCGGCGTAAATCCGGCACTCGAGCGCGGCGCCGCGCAGTCGAACGTCCTCCTGCCGCCAGTGGAGACGCTCCCCCGCGGCGATCCTGAGTTGCTCCTGGACCAGATCAATGCCCACGACGAGCTCCGTCACCGGGTGCTCGACTTGAAGGCGGGTGTTCATCTCGAGGAAATAAAAATTCCGGTCCTGGTCAACCAGAAACTCCACGGTACCGGCGTTCGAGTATCGTGCGAGCTTCGCAATGCGCACGGCTGTCTCGCCCATTCGATGGCGGAGGGGCTCATCGAGGAGCGGCGAAGGGCACTCTTCCAGGACCTTCTGGTGACGGCGCTGCAGCGAACACTCGCGCTCTCCGAGGTGAATGACGTTGCCGTGGTTGTCGCCGAGGACCTGGATTTCGATGTGGCGGGGATGTTCGATGTGCTTCTCGAGGTAGAGCGAGGGGTTGTTGAAAGCATTCTGCGCTTCGGACTGTGCCGTGCGGAAGGCGGACTCGAGCTCGGCGGGCGAGCGGACAAGTCGAAGGCCTTTGCCGCCTCCTCCTGCGGAGGCCTTCAGCATGAGGGGGTAGC
>Ga0134088_10000158_pt1 | contig 19681 bp, 19 predicted proteins | sample 15_taG_3_FD_94461 | JGI IMG/M metagenome (GOLD analysis project Ga0134088, IMG submission 94461) | Grasslands soil microbial communities from the Angelo Coastal Reserve, California, USA - 15_D_Rain_20cm_5_09182015 | ecosystem: Environmental > Terrestrial > Soil > Grasslands ...
CTCCGGTTCGGAAGGTCGCAATCGGAACACCTACTTGCACGGAAGCTCTTCAATGTATAAATGCTGAGCAGTTCTGGCCATCATCTGCGGCCTACGAAAGGCCGTGCGGGATCTGTGCACGGAGGGGAGTGCGTGTCAGTTGGAACCGTATTGTTACCCAACGAACTTGAATATCTTGACTCGAACCAGATCTGGGAAGTGCGGGGAGGCTCGATAACTTGGGTCCTCCCAAATTGCCTCGCTGGGTCGAAGGCACATTTGTGGTTATAAGCGAGTCTAGCATTTCTTCATATGGGAAGAAGGTTCGCCCCAATCTCCGACCGAATGAAGGTCTACGAGTTGGTTCGGAGACTGGTTGATGCAAAGGGGTTCCTCGGAGTTGCTGACTTGAAGAAAGAACTTGCAACAACTGGTTCGACCTTGCCCTCAAGAGAGACAATCAGACGGTGGGCATTGGCAAAGACATCCCCGTTTTCGGGAAAGCGAATATTCAACGCACAACCCTCCGAAGAGCTGAGTTTCTTCCTCGGCGCATGGATTGGGGACGGTTGGAGTGATGAAAACGATGGCGGGAAGAGAATGATGCTGAAGGTCCGATCGTATGACTTCGCCAAGGAGTTCGCGACATCCGCGGCGAAAATTCTTCATAAGACCGATTCTTACTGGGTCAGGAGAATCGTAGATGAAACGGGGATGTGGTATCTTGTCAAGGTCACCAGCTTCATGCTGTACGACTTTGTGAATCGCCCTCTTGACGCGCTTCGAGCGTATATCGAACGTTACCCTAAGGGGTTTCTCAGAGGGTTCTTCACAGCCGAAGGAAATCCGTCGGTGAGCGTCGAGCGCACTAATGGACCCTACTTGCACTTGGGTCTGGTCGTCTCGAACAGCGACTACGAACTCCTCATGTTTACCAGAAAACTCCTTTCTATCTTTGGGTTCCATCCAGGTCGGATAAGGCTCAACATCCCGGAAGGAAAAAAGACCAACCTTGCGGTGGCGCGCAGTTCCGGATGGTTGCTGAGTCTGTCGGGATTCGGAGACGCCCGGGGGTTCTCGAATACAATCGGCTTTGCCGATGGGGACAAGCAGCGTAAGCTAATGGAGGCAATCTCTTACATTGAGAAATGCGGAGCCAAGCGTGCAGCCACTGAATGGACCAAGTACTATCAGAAACAAGGCAAAAAATGGGTGAAGAAGCGGAAAACTCCTATCTCCTCATGATGACGACTGTCCCGACTTGGAGAAGATCTCCCCAACCGTTTGCCAGTCCAGTTGTAACTTCCTTCTTGACCTGCCTCTTTCCTGCCTCGCCCCTAAGCTGCCAGAAGAGTTCGCAGATCTTCATCATTCCCGCCGCGGCGATTGGGTTCCCGACCCCTAACAAGCCCCCGGACGGATTGACTGGGAGATCACCGTCTCGCTGCGTGATTCCCTCCTTCGTCATCTTGGGTGCTTCCCCCTTCTTCGCTAGCAGAACCCCTTCCAGGTGATGGAGTTCCTTGTAGTCGAAAGGATCGTAGACCTCCGCGAAGTCTATCTGCTTCCTCGGATTATCAATCTTCGCCATCTTGTAGGCCATCCTCGCCGCCTCCTCCAAATACTGCGGATAGTAGAGGTCCCTGTTCGTCCAGTACTGCGTGTCGACGTTCCACCCTACTCCATCAATCCAGACAGGGTCATCTGTGTACTTCCTCGCTACCTCCTCGGAAACGAGGATCGCCGCCGCGGCTCCATCTGAAGGGGGTGAGACGTCGAGCCTCTTGACGGGGGAGCAAATCGGCTCGCTCTTCATTACATCGTCGACGGTGATCCTCGCGCCGAGTTGCGCGCACGGGTGGTCGAGGGCGTTCGCCTTGTTCTTCACCGAGACGAGGGCTATATCCTCCTCTTTCACGTTGTATGCGTGCATGTATCTCCTCATCTCGAGCGAGAAGATCCAGAGCAGGTTTACGCCGAGCGGCCTCTCGAGCGTGTGGTCGAAGATGCTCCAGAAGGCGTATTGCGGGTGAGGATGGAGAGGTGACATCTTCTCTTCTGCGACGACCATACAAGTGTCGAAGAGGCCTGATGCGATGTGCCACCATCCCGCAATCGGGGTGAAGACGCCGGTCCCCCCGCCCACGTAGACCCTCGTGTACGGTTTGTTCGTCCCACCAGCGCCGTCCATCAGATACTCGCCTTTCATGTGGATGCCGTCGAATGCATCGGGCGCAGTCCCGAGGACAACCGACTCGACGTCGTCGTTGCTCATCCCAGCCGAGTCCAGAGCCATCCTGCAAGCCTCGAAGGAGAGTTCTCTCCCCGTCTCCAGCATCCTTCGTCTGAAGAGGGTCATCCCCGCTCCAATAACCGCGACCCTTCTCTTCGTCTCTTTCACCTGGATAGAATTGCGACCGCTCCCGTCGCAGTCGGGTTTCCACGCCAGGAGAGCGCGAGAGCCCTCTCAACTCCCTTCACCTGATTTCCTCCGGCCTCGTTGCGAATCTGGAGAACGCACTCGAGGATCTTGTGGAGCCCCGTCGCCTCAATCAGGTAACCGACTCCCAGGGACCCGCCGCTCGCGTTGACGTACGGTCTCCCCCCTCCTCTACTGCCCCTCACTAATTCCGTCACACCCTTCTCACTTCCCTCCAGCGAGGCCAGATGTTGTAAGAGCTTGTAGGAGTAGGTATCATCGGCCTCGACCAGGTCGAAGGAGGATAGCGTACCCTTCATACCGGCCTGCCTTTTCGCGGCCTCGAATGCTCGATTCGCGTACTCGGCGTGCCCTACCGCCCCACCCTCGTACCACGGAGTGCTCGACCTCCATGCGATCCCATCGATGAAGACCGCGTCCCTCTTCGTCCTGCGTATCCAGCTTTCCCCCGCGACCACCACGACGATCCCAGCCTCGGCAAACTCAGCCTTGTCGCACCTTCTCAGGGGAAGGGAGATAGGCTCGCTTCTCTCCCCTTCCTCTTCTTCCACGGCTCGTCCCACCTCCCCATAGCTCGCGCGCGGGTTGCGCATCGCCCGAGCCTTCGATAGGTCGACGACCTCGCTGCACTCGTCACGACTCAGCCCCGTCTCTGCGAGAAACGCGCTCATCTCCAGGCCCGCGAGGACGTCGTTGTTGGCACCGGCCACCCGAAGAAAGACCGGGTCGAGGGCGAGATTCTCGACCGCTGCCTTGTCTAGGACGTCCGCGGCCTTGCTGTGCGCCTCTACCGCGACTACGTCGGCGACACCCGCCCGTATCTGCATCACCGCGTGTCCCAGCCCAGAAATCGAGTCTCCGGCTACCGTGCAGACGGGCCGCCTCGCGCCTCCGATCTGGTCCGGGACCATTTCATCTGTTATGCTCCACCCCTCCCAGAGGTCCTCGGTGCAGCAAATGAAAGAGCCGACCTCCTTCCTCGGGTCGACCTCCGCGTCGGAGTAGGCCTTCGAGGCCGCCTCGAACATGAGCTCTCTCGCGGACAGGTCGGAGATCAACGGTCTGAATCCTTCGTAGCCCACGCCGACTATGCCTACCCTCTCTCCCATCCCGACCGCTTGCATTCACATCTTAATTATCGATTTTGCCCACGGCCTTTCACCCGAGACCGCGCCGCGCAACCCGCTCCTCTCCCACTCCCACGAAAAGGATATTACAGGTGAAGAGCGGAAAATGAGGAGATGAGGCTCGCCGTAGGCTTCAACCCTGTTCTGCCCGCGGCGGAGCTCGCGAAAGTCGCCGAGAAGGCCGAGAGATCAGGTTACGATTCCATCTTCATGCACGAGAGTCTCTACCAGAGAGACGTCGTCACCTACCTCTCGTGCGCGCTGAATGCCACCCGCACCCTGAAGGCGGGCTCGGGCGCTGTGAACACATTCACGAGGCATCCCGTAACACTTGCGACCACTTTCGCGAGCCTCAGTGAACTCTCGGGTGGGAGGGCGATCCTGGGACTCGGCCTCGGGAGTTTCCCGACGATACCTTTGATCGGTCACAGGATCTTCCCAGTCAAGGAAACCAGACCACTGAAGAGGATTAAGGAGTACATCCATCTCCTGAAGGCGATCTGGGCTGGCGGGAAGGTCAACTTTAGCGGGGACTTCTTCACGGTCAAGGACCTGGAGTTGGGTTTCAAGCTCACCTACAAGATTCCGCTCTACATCGCGTCGCTCTCCCCGATGACCCTCAGGTTCGCCGGGATGAAGGCGGATGGAGCGATCCTCTCGCCTACTCTTAGCACCGTTGAAGGAACCGAGAGGATGGTGAACTGGGTCAGAGAGGGTGAGAACTCCAGCAATCGGTCGATTCCCAAGGCGTCTTACATGATGACCTCATTGGACCGAGACATCAAGCAGGCTCGAGAGGCGATAAGGGGGTTCTACTTCTTCATCTATCAACTGAGCGAGGTGGTTCCCGCCGTCGCCCTTGAGAAGTATGGGGTCAAGGAGGAGATTCTAAAGCCGATGAAGGAGGCCTGGAAGCGAGGCGACATAGCGGAGGCGAAGAGGCAGGTCCCCGACGCCGCGATCGACGCCTTGACGATAACCGGAAGCCCCGACCGAGCGATGGAGAGGGTGCGCGAATACGTGAAAGTCGGAGTCGACTTGCCGATCCTGATGCCGATAGGAAACGTTGAGTACGCGATGGAGGGTATGGCGCCCATCGGCAAGACAGCATGACACGGGGTCAGCCGAGCGGCTTCGTCGTCTTCGCAAAGCTCGTTAGACTTCAGTTCATTCCCGTCATGGTCGCGCCCGTGGCCCTGGGTGCGGCGGCGGCCTGGTATCTTACCTCGAGATTCAATGCCTTGAACTTCCTTCTCGCACTCGTGGGGAGCATCTCACTCCACCTCGCGGCGAACGCGATCGACGACGTCTACGACCACGTGAACGGAGTCGACTCGGTCTCGGATAAGACCTTCCCGCGGGAATTCCCGGGGTGGAAGCCTCTTACCAGAGGAATGATCAGCCTGAAGGGCGGATTTGAGGCCTCCGGAATACTCTACGGCTTCAGCCTTGTCGTCGGCCTCTACCTCTCACTCACGGTGGGATGGTTCGCGCTGGGGATTGCGATCCCGGGAATCCTCCTGAGCTACTTCTATGCCGCCCCACCGGTCAAGCTCGATTACCGAGGTCTGGGGATGGGGGAACTCGCGATCTTCTTGAGCTTCGGTCCGATTCCTTGTTTGGGCACCTACTACGTCTTGACGGGAGGTCTCTCCCTCATTCCCCTCATACTCTCGATTCCGACCGGTCTCCTCACTACCAGCGTACTCCTCTCCCACGACAAAATCTTCTTCGATGCATACAGTGAGGCGGGTAAGAGGTCCCTCGCAGTAGTGCTGGGGCGAAATCTGACGAACAAACTCATCTTCGCCCTGGGGCTCGTCGCATACCTCCTGGTCTTTCTTTTCATCCTCCTCGGTTATGCGCCCGTCTACGCGGCGGCTGTCCTCCTCACAATCCCCCTCTTCGTAGGCGAGGTCGACTTGTCCGGGAGGGATGCATCACCTCCCGAGCACGCCCGCCGGACGATGAGAGCATTCCTTCAATCCGTCACATTCACACTCCTTCTCTCGCTGGCGCTCCTCCTCTAGCCTATCGGAAGCGCCACAAAGACGAGCTCGTCGAAGAGGATGTGAGAGACGAGGCAGGGGAGGAGGTCGTTGTTGTACCTTCTGAAGAGATAGCCCCAGACGAGCCCCCCTACGAGCGCGACGAAGATCAGGGAAGGGTTCAGGGTGGGGAGATGTATCAAAGAGTAGAGCGCCGATGTCACTATTATCGCTGCCCGTCCGCTCATCTTCCTTTGGAGCTCCCGCTGGATGAGGCCGCGCCAGTATGTCTCCTCAGCGGGACCTATCGGGAAAATAAGTAGAAGGAAGATCAGGTAAGAGGGCTCGGAACTCCTGAGGATGTACACCGAAGAGACCTGCTGGACAAACGTCGAATTTCCTTTCAAGAACTGGAACCCCGACCAGAAAAAGAGGTAGAGTAGGATGGCTGACAGTACGCCAACGGCGAGAGCTCTTCCGCTCGGCTTCAGGCGCATCCCACTCCGCCCGAGGCTGAGGGAGACGAAGAGGAGTATCACCGTGGAGAGTGATATTCTCTCCCAGAAGCTAAGCGCGTTGACCTGGAACGTGACGTACCAGAGAAAGAAAGCGACGGGCAGGCTCGCGAGGGCATAGCGCTCGGCGTGAGCCAAACCGTCGGCCCCTCCTCTCGCTCGTATTTGACGTCTTCATCTCGCCAGCCTTAAATCGAGATGCTCCCCCCTCCCTCTCGTGGGGACGAAGGCTTTCGAGTTCGTGGAGTTGCACGACCTTCCCCCCAAGCCGAGGGCCTCCGGAATCATAGAGATTAGGGGCCCCTACTACGCTTCAGTCACCTACGGTTACCTCAGAGACCTCCTCGAAGACTGGGGGGAGTACGTGGACGGTTACAAGTTCGCGGGCGGGTCGATGAGGCTACTCGCCCGGGACAAGGTCAGGAATATCATCGACCTCTGCCACGAGCACGAGGTCTACGTCTCGACGGGAGGCTTCGTCGAACGCGTGATCGCTGAGGGCTCGAGAGCCGTCGACCTCTACCTTGAGGAGTGCAAGGCGCTGGGGTTCGACGTGGTGGAGGTTTCCAGCGGTCTCGCCCCCATAAAGCTCCTTGACAAGGTCGCGATTGTGAAGCAGGTGAAGGAGCTGGGCATGAAACCGAAACCCGAGGTCTCGATGATGATTGGTGCTGGGGCGGGGACTCACATCGTGGGCTACTCAGAGAAGATGAAGTTGAGACCCTACGCTGAGATGGTGAGGGAGGTCGAGGCCCATCTAAAGGTGGGAGCGGAACTGTTCATGCTCGAGTCTGAGGGGATCACGGAGGACCTCCCGGCGAAACGATGGCGAACGGACGTCATCAAGAATCTCGTGAAGAGGTTCGGGTATGAGAGGTGGATGTTTGAGGCCTCCGACCCTCCCGTCTTCAAGTGGTATCTCAAGAACTTCGGGAGGGAGGTCAATCTCTTCATCGACCATTCTCAGGTCGTTGAGTTCACTGCGTGGCGCCTTGGGCTCTGGGGAGACCCAGACATCTGGAAGGGAAAGGACCTATCATACAAGAGGAAGTAGCTTTCACTTTACGACCAGGGTGGCTGTGAGCTCCGAGAGATCCCTCACCTTCTCGAGGCTCCAGAGCAGGCCGAGCGCTTCATCCGTCCTTGCCTCGCCCAGGAACCGCTTCGTAAGCTTCCTGAACTTCTGCTCCACTTCACCATCGGTGAGCGGATTCTTGGGATGTCCCTTTGGAAAAATGACCTCTTCCTCGAGCGTCCTCCCGGACTTCGTTCTCACCGTAATCCTGTTTGCGATCCCTTCATTCGGATAGAGGGCTGTGAGCCTCTTGTCCTCCTTGACTGTTATCTTCTTCAGGAAGTCGAGTGTCTTTTTGTTTCTGAACTTCGCGGGGGCGTACGTCGAGTTCTCTATCTTGCCCTCGAGAAGAGCCATCCCGACAATGTAGGGTAGGCTGTGGTCGGCTGTCTCCTTCGTCGTCGGTCTCCACTTTTCCGGGTCCTTCCCGAGAATCGTGTAGCCCGCCTCGTGCGAAGCGACGTCGACCGATTCCACCTCCGAAGGGTCTCCCAGCTCCTTCCTCAATTCGAGGGCCGCCCATACGGCGCTCTGTGAGTGGTACTCTGCCGGGAAGTACTTGATGTAAGTCTCGCCGATCTTGAAGCCTCTCCTCCTCCCTCCGAACTCCTCGGTATCCAGCTCGAACGGCCCCGAAACCTGCTTGAAGAAACCCATCTCGCCCTCGAAGATCGGCGACGGCCCGGTCATCCCTTCCTTGGCGAGTGAAGCGGCAAAGACCGCGTTCCGAGCCGCGTTGGAGAACGAGCTTCCTTTCCACATGGAGAGTTCCCCCGCCCTCACCTGCCTCATCGCGATGTGAGCGTTGAGGGCTATGTTGACCGCCTCGGTCATCTTCGCCGTGCCGAGCCCCATGAGTCTCGCAGCAGCGAGGGCGACGGAGACGAGCCCGTAGCAGACGTGGTCCCACCCTCTGTGCCTGATATCAGCGGCGTCGCAGAGTCTGCACTGAAGTTCGTAAGCCAGGACCGTCGAAAGCAGGAGGTCCTTCCCGCTGGCTCCTAAGCTCTCCGCAACCGAGAGGGTGGCCCCGAGGTTATCGCTGGGGTGCGCGGGCTCTTTGGAGAGGTAGGTGTCGTTGAAGTCGAAGTACCTTATCATGAGCCCGTTTACGAAGGTCGCCGCCTCCGGAGAGGTCTTCCTTCTCGTCCCGAGTATCGGCGAGGGTTGGCGGGAACTAGTCTTGTCCGCGACTGTCCGCGCAATCCTGACCGGTGTCTCGTTGTAGGCACCAATCGCGCACCCGATCGCGTCGATCGTCCTGCGCTTTGCCTCAGAGAGCGTGCTCCCGTCGAGGTCGGCGAATCTGAGAGAGGCCGCATACCTGCTCAGTTCCTCCGCGAGGTACACGTCCGAGCGGCGAATCGTCTTTCTTTTAGGATTTGCCACTGAGAATTGTTAAATCAGGCTCAGACCGGCACAGGGCACAGTTGCCCCTCTTCAAGCCCGAACACAGGCAGCTACTGAAGATGCTTCATCCGGCGCGTGAGGAGGAGGTCTCGGATGTCCTCTCCGGACTCGCTGCATTCATGGAGGAGAAGATCTCGCCGCTCTCCCCAAAGTTCGATTCACTCGCAGAGAAGATTACCTCGGCGAGGAAGAGCCTCCTCGAGAACGGAATCTGCCTGATTCCGTACCCTTCCCGGTACGGTGGACTCGAACTTCCATTCTCTGCATACACGACTGCGATCGAGCTCGCCGGGGCGGCAGACGCCAGCGTCGCGCTCAGCGTCGCGATTCACAATACGGTGGCCGACGGAATCTTTCTCTTCGGGAATGAGGCGCAAAAGAAAACCTACCTTCCCGGGATAATATCCGGTAAGAAGCTCGCATCCTTCAGCCTCACCGAGCCCGCTTCAGGGTCAGACGCGAAGGCTGTCAGGACCAAGGCGAGGCGGGTGGGGATGGAATATGTCTTGAATGGGACGAAGATGTTCATCACGAACGCGGGGGAGGCCGACCTCTACTTTGTGCTGGGCGCAACCGAGAAGGGGCCGTCCAGCTTCATCGTCGAGAAGTCGGCTCCGGGTCTCGAATTTGGGGAGGACCTGCCCAAGCTGGGAATGCGAGGGTCGAGGACCTCAGAGTTGCGGTTAACAGATTGCAGGATTTCCGCGGAGAACCTCGTGGGGAGGGAGGGGGAAGGATTCGAGCAAGTGAAGACGATGTTGAACTCCAGCAGGATCGTAATGGGAGCCCTCTGCGTGGGTGTCGCCCAAGTCGCCTACGAGAAGGCGGTCACTTACAGCAAAGAGAGAAAGGCTTTCGGGGGACGCATCTCCGATTTTCAGCTTACTCGAGAGAAGGTCGCTGATATGGTCACAGGAATCAGCGCGGCCCGCCTCCTCTGCCTCTACGCCTCTCGCCTGAAGGAGATGGGGCTCGAATTCTCATCGGAAGCGTCTCAGGCGAAGGTCTTCGCGACGGAGACATCGGTGAGGGTATGCGACCAAGTGATTCAGATCTTTGGTGGCCTCGGCTACACCTCCGAGGATGTGCACCGCCACTGGAGGGACGCCAGGCTCCTCACGATTGGGGAGGGCACCTCCGAGGTTCTCCGCATGTTGATAGCTAGCCGCGAGTTGGCGAAGTCGCTCTGAAGATAGCGGTCTGCGTAAAGCAAGCCGTCGACGAAGTGGAACTCAGGCTGAACGCCTCAGGCACGCCTGATCTTACGGGTGCACCATCGAAGATGAGCACCTTCGACAAGAATGCCGTCGAGGAGTCGGTCAGGCTGAAGGAGTCATCGAGTGGGAGCGTCACAATCATCACCGTCGGGAGGAGCGACGCAAAGAAGACGGTGAAGGAGGCGCTGGCGATGGGTGGCGACAGAGGCTACCTCGTCGTCTCGGCCGAACCTGACCCTCACGACAGCCTGACCACCGCCTACCTCCTCGCGAGAGCGATCGAGAGGGCCGGGCCGTTCGACCTCGTGCTCTGCGCGGAGGGTTCCTCCGATGTCTACGCGGGGCAAGTCGGTCCGATGCTGTCGGAGTGGCTCGCTCTTCCATTCCTGGGCTACGTGAGGAAGGTCGAGATCAAGGACAGGGTGATTCGCTGCGAACAGACCCTGGAGGAGAGCGTGCGAGTCCTGGAAGCAGAGCTACCCGCACTCGTCTCTGTCATGAGCGAGATCAACGAGCCGCGCTACCCAACCCTCCTTCAGATCATGCAGGCATCGAAGAAGCCGATCGAGGAGGTCGGGTCGGAGCTGCTGATTGATGGAAGAGCGCCCCCCAGATTGGTGACGACGGTCGGGATGACAGCTCACGCGATGAGCAGGAAGCGCGTGATCTTCGAGGGAAGCCCCGAGGCGACCTCGAGGAAACTCGTCGAGGCCCTGAGGTCGGAGGGGGTGCTAAAGCGCTGACGGGAACCGTCTGGAGCTATTCAGAGGTGAACTCAGTCGCGAGGGAGGTGGCTACCGCGGGGAGGGAGCTCGCGGAGTCCCTCTCGGGTGAGCAACTATTCGTCGTGACCGAGCGGTCGAGGGCTGGCGAGGGAGCTGGGAAGGTCCTCCTGGTCGACGGCGGTGAGGAAGTAGAGGGAGACCCAGACCTGATCGCCGAAGCGCTGGCCCGAGCAGCGACGAAGAAGCGACCTTCCGCGATTCTCGTGGGGGCGACGCGGACGGGAAGAATCGTTGCGGCCAGGCTGGCTGCAAAGCTGAGGCTGGGATGCCTGAGTGATGTCTATCGTCTGAGGCTTCAAGGCACCTCGATCGTCGGGGATAGAGACGTCTTCGCAGGGAAGGTTGTCGCTGAGGTAAAGGCAGACCTTCCGTGCGTGGCGACCGTGAAGGTCGGGACCTATCCCATGATGTCAGAGGGAAGGACGGGCTTGGAGGTCGAAGAAGTCGGGAGCCTCCATCGAGGTGTCCGGCTCGTGGAGACCCTTGAGAAGCGGGAGTCGACCACCGACCTTCGGGGCGCGTCTGTGATCGTCTCTGCGGGGAGGGGATTCAGGACGAAGGAGGACCTTAGGCTCGCAGAGGACCTCGCGAAGGCATTAGGGGGTGCCCTCGGCTGTTCGAGACCTCTTTCATCCGACTATGGCTGGCTCCCCGAGGAGCTTCATATCGGCCTCACCGGCGTCACGGTAAAACCATCCCTCTACTTTGCCCTCGGGATATCGGGGCAGCTTCAACACGTTGCTGGGATAAAGGAGTCTAAAGTGATTGCCGCTGTCAACACGGACAGGGACGCTCCCATCTTCCAGGTCGCTGACTATGGAATTGTCGGGGACCTATATCAGGTCGTACCCGCCATACTGGAGATACTGAAGGGTTAGGTTAGGTTTCAACATGAAGAACCGTGCGTCATCGACAATCTCTAACGGGAGATAGTGCCCGTGAGCCGATGGGGCGTGTCTTCGGCGTTCGCTTCCTCCTCGCCTACATGCCGATCCGTTCAGTCTGCTCTTCGGATTCCCCGTGACACCCGCCCTCGCGTCTCGTTTGCGATCTTGGTCTCCGGGTTACTCATCATTAAATCGGGGCTGATTAGGATATTCGTTCGCTCCCCGGCACGCTGGACCTCGCGCGAGGAACGGGTGAAGGGAGAGGGAGACGAGCAGCCTAGAGTCTCCCCACCGACTTCAGAAAGTCTTTCGCCCCCCCCATCAGGTGACGAACGTCAGAGGCGAGCGAGATGAATCTGAATCCCATCGATTCGTCGCGCTTCGCTTCGTCTGGCGTAAGGGCCATGGTTCCGGGTATCTTGCCGTACTCCTGGCACTTCTTTACGACACTCCGCATCTCCTCGAGGATTCTCGGGTTCGAGCGGTCGTCCAGAAACCCTAGCGACATCGTCAGGTCCGTCGGCCCTACAAACGCGATGTCAACACCCTTGACCGCGAGGATGGCGTCAATGTTCTCGAGCGCTTCCTTGGTTTCGACCTGAACAAGGAGTAGCGTTTCTTCGTTGGCTTTTCTCAGATACTCCGCCGTGCTGAGCCCATAGTCCGCGGCCTTCCTCGGCGCGACCCCCCTGACCCCGACGGGGGGGTACTTGCAGTAGCTCACCGCCGCCTCGGCATCGATACGCGTGTTGACGAGCGGGACGACGACTCCGTGAGCCCCCATGTCCAGAGCCACCTTGATGAGATACTGGTCGTTCGCTCTGACCCTGACGAGCGGGGAGACCTTCTCCTCGTCCAGGACCTGGATCATGTGGCTAACCGTCTCCGCGCCCAGTGGGGAGTGTTCCGTATCGAAGACGAGCCAGTCGAAGGGCAGTCCCTGGAGGATGTCGCTCACATCCGGGTTCCCTATCGTGACCCACGCACCGTACGAGACGCCCCGCGACAGCTTCCTCCTCAGGCTACTCTTCGTCCTGTCGCTCTACTCCGTGAGTGTCTCCGAGACCACCTCAGCGATGTCCTTTACGAGAAGCTGGGTCTCTCCCGTGGTCTTCGCGGCGTCTTCAAACATCGTGATGCAGAAGGGGCAGGCAACCGAGAGAATGTTAGCTCCCGTTTCTTTCGCTTCCTCCATCCTGATCACCCCGATCTTCTTCCTTTCGGGAACTTGATACCATACGTTCGCACCTCCACCGCCGCAGCAGAAGCTGTTCAGTCCGCTTCTCCTCATTTCCAGAAGCTCGAGACCTGCGGCCGACTTGAGGACATCTCTCGGTGCGTCGAGGACACCGTTCATCCGCCCGAGGTTGCAGGGGTCGTGGTACGTAACTCTCTGGTCGAGCCCTCCGACCCTCAGCCTCCCGCTCCGTATCAGCTCGCTGATGAGCTGGGTGTGATGTATCACCTGAAATTCAGCACCAAACTCTGGATACTCGTTGAGGAAGGTGTTGAAGCAGTGGGCGCAATGGACGATGACCTTCTTCACCCCCGCCCGCCTTATGCCTTCGATATTCTTGAGGGCGAGCTCCTGGAATCTTCCCTCTTCCCCCATTCTCCTCACAGGCTCTCCGGTGCATAGTTCATCGTTGCCCAGAATCGCAAAGTTGACTCGCGCCGCCTTCAGGATCTTCACCATCGCCCTCGCGACGTTTCTGCCTCTCGGGTCGTAGCTCGACTGGCATCCGACCCAGTAGAGGTACTCCGCGCCTGGATTCTGCTTGACTGTCGGGACACCCATCTCAACCAGCCAGCTCTGCCTCTCTCGCTGCGGTAGCCCGAATGGATTGTTGTTCCTTGCTACGTTCTCCAAGAAGAGCCTCTTCTTCCCGTCAAGCCTGTTCTCGCTGACGAGTGTCCGCCTGTAGTCGACGATGTAGTCGACCTGGTCTATGAAGACGGGGCAGGCGGAGACGCACGCGTTGCACATCGTGCAGGCCCACAGCTCCGTCTCCCGAATCACTCCCTTCGTGAAGACGTCGACTCCTTCGTTGCCTCGCATGTCTCTTCCCAAGTCTTGGACGACGACCCTAGGGGAGAGGTCCCGCCCCGATGCGTAGGCCGGGCAGACCTCCTGGCACCTCCCACAGTTCGTGCATGCGTCGAGGGCTAGGAGCTGAAGCGGGGAAAAGTCGCTGCTCCGCCTCGCGCTTGGGGGCGCTTCATAGGTCCCCGCTTCGGCCATCTTGGCGAGGCTGAAGGGCGTGTTCAGCTTCCCCATCGGCTTGACCGGGGCAATCGCCACGTTGAACCCGGAGGTAAAGACGTGGACCAGGTTGGTGTAGGGTGTTACCGCAAGGAGGGCGAAGACCGAGAGCATGTGGGCCCACCAGAATGCCTGGTAGAAGCCAAAGGGGTCGAGCCGCAGCGCGGCGGATAGCAGCATCGAAATCGTGTCGCCCGCGGGAGAGAAGATTGCCCACTGCGAGGGGACGAAGACGAACCTTACCGCCTCGACTATGAATCCCGAAAGACCTATCCACAGGAGCATCCCGAGCACCAGACTGTCCCTCCACCGCGTCTCCAGCTTCGCGAGACGCTTTACGTACCTCCTGTAGGCGGCGATCGCTAACCCCACCACAAATGCCATCCCGAACGCGTCGCCGAGGAATTCCAACAAGATGTAGAAGTTTCCCTGGAGGTAACTCGCGGAGGTGAAGAGGGGGAGGACATCGGTCTGGAAAAAGATAAGGGTTGTATACGCGAGGAGCATCAGAAAACCGTAGAATAGGGCGCCGTGCATCCCCCCGCCAGACGGCTCCGCGAGGACCCTCCCCTGCCCCAGTCCAAACTTGAAAAACCGGCTAGCCTTCGCGCCGAAGTCATCCGAGACAAGTCCAAGGAACTCGCGAAGGCCGATTCGATAGCCCTTCAAGTGTCTGTAAAGTCCGTACAGCATCACGGAGCCGCTGATGAAGAAGACGACGTACATCGCCGTGTACGCGTACGGGGGCATCAGGAACTCTCGAAATGGCATCGTCGTCATCTACCGAGCGAGCACAATCGGGGACAGCCTTTAACACTTTTCCGTTGCTAAAGACTCTTCATTGGTCCTGAGTAGGCTGCCGCCTCTTATTCTGAGAATCCTCCCGAGGTCATCTTGGGTCGCAGTTCTCACTTGGAAGAGCGGATAGCCGAGTCCGCGTCTTTTCCATCGAACAAACGTTTTAAACGTGGACGCATCGCAGCCTGTTACCAAATTCCTTGGTGAGAAGAGAGACCTCTGCCCCCGAACCTTCTGGCAAAGATCGTCGCGGCCTCGGTGCAAGCAGTGCGTCCGCGTTTAACAAGCTGTATTGGACGCGCATCTCTCTCGGGGTTTTCGCGGCCTTCGCAGCAGAGGGAGTCTTTCGCATCGTGGGAGGTGACTACACGGACGGGATACTCGTCGGTGTCCTCGTATACTTTGCATCGTACTATCTGGCCCGATATACTTGGTTCAGGAACGTCGAGCGAGAGAAGGTATCGAAGGTCTACAGCACAGGGATTGGGGGATACGTCATGCTATTCCTCTTCGTCTGGATACTTCTCTTCACGCTTGGGGTTTAGCCGGCTTCGTCAGCTTACCATACTTCACCAGAGTCTCCGAGTAACCCTTGTCGAAATCATCGAGCATCTCACTCTTCAGAATCTGATGCGCCGCTCGGACCGCCCTTTCTTCGTCCCATGAGGGCAAGCTCCCTTCTTTTTTCTTTGTCATGCTTATTATGATTCCATTCACCGCCGCGAGCGACCCCCTCATCCTCTCAGTCCTAACGCTCGCGGACATGGAGGTCACCTTCTTCTTGGCGGCCTCGAATTCCGAATTCACGATCAGCTGCATGACCTCAGCTATGTCCGTGCTCTTGCTCCCTGTCTTCAACGCTCCCTGTTCTACCGAGGGGCAACACCCTTACCATTCACGCGCAACCCGATCATCTCTCCTAGCTGAATCCACGTTCGCTAATAACGCCTTCGGCAACTAAACCCCCACCCCAGCCTGCTAGTGAGGCTAGAATCCTACCTCCTCCTCTACTTCCTCCCTCCCTCGTGAGATGAATCGATCTGTGCACCATCTGGCTGAGCGTTTCTCCACCGATATGAGCTTCTCGGCTGCCGGTAGGGGTGCGGAAAGAGGTCACCCTGTTAGTCAGGAGGACAGCCCTTCCCATGAGGAAGGCGTCCCTAGCTAGCCCGCTTAGGTAGACGCTGAGGAGGCCTTGACGACGCGTGAGATTCTTGCTTCCCGGATACTCGACAGAAAAGTTCTTCGTCACTGTGTCTACGACTATCATTCGACAACCCGCCAGCTCCGCCTTCGTGTGTACGAGTTTGGACGCCTCGATTTGAGAGGAGGCGTCGGCGGCCCTCATCCTGTAAACTTTTCGAAGTAGCTCGCGGCCGTCCAACCCCTTCGCCCGCGCAATCGCGTCCATCCTCTCGGGTCTGAAGGTGCCTTCGGTATCTATGTAGAGGACGCTCGAGTCGCGGGCGGCGCACGAGAGAGCAGCCTGCATAGCGAGCTGGGTCTTCCCCGTGTTGCTCTCGCCATAGACCTCGACGAGTTCACCGCCTCTATAACCCCCCTGGAGGAGGGAGTCGATTGCGGCAGAGCCCGAGGAGATTACGGGAGATCCCCTTGATAACTCGACCGCCTCCCCGAGTGTGATCGTTCTTCCCCCGCGTTCCGAGGAGGCGCTCAAGACTCGTGGGGTCGCGCATCCGCCAGATAGCTTTTTAACTCCGAGAGGGCCCCCTTGCAAAAGTCCGACGTGACTTCGACGCCAGCTCCGCAGCCCAAGAGACCGCTGACAGTTTTGCAGAAGGCAACAAACAAGGTCGTATCCGTCAGACTGAAGAGCGATATTGAGTACAGGGGAAAGATGTCGAACGTCGACCCCTACATGAACGTCATTCTTGTCGATGCTGAGGAGTCGGAGAACGGGGCTCCAAAGGCTAACTACGGGAAGGTCGTCATAAGGGGAAATAACGTCCTCTACATCAGGATCGAAGACAGACTCTAGGAGGTCCCCTTGGCAAGGTCGCTGCATGTGGAGCAGATACAAGGGTACGGCGTTCAGGACTTCGAGGTGGAGATTGTCGAAAGGAAGGGGAAGGGGCACCCCGACAGCCTAATCGACGGAGCCTCCGAGTCCGTCTCTCTGGGTCTGAGCAAGTTTTACCTGGAGAATTTCGGCGCCATTCTTCATCACAACGTCGACAAGGGGATTCTCGTGGGTGGAGAAGCGAGTGCCAAGTTCGGGGGCGGGAGAGTGCTCCAGCCCATCTACCTTCTGGTGGCGGGGAGGGCCACGGCCGTCGTCCCCTTCAAGGGGAGGGAGGTTCGTGTCCCGGTCGACAGGATTGCCAAGAAGTCGATAGAGGGCTTCCTCAGCGAAACGATGAGGTTCCTCGACCCCAAGAAGCACGTGAGGATCGCAACGATGATCAAACAGGGCTCACCCGACCTAGTTTCGGTCTTCATGCGGAAAAAAGAGATGCCCATCTCCAACGACACTTCGATTGGCGTGGGATACGCCCCTCTCTCCCCCACCGAGATGCTCGTGCTCAGCATCGAGAAGCTCCTCAACTCCCGCGACTTCAAGAAGAAGTATCCCGAAGTCGGAGAAGACGTGAAGGTAATGGGGCTCAGAAGGAAGCAGAGGCTGGACGTAACAGTCGCTGCAGCGATGGTCTGTGGCAAGGTCCCTGACGCAGACCACTATGTCGGCGTCGTTTCAGACGTGAGGGAGGAGATTGAGAGGCTCGCTTCGAACATCGACCTGGGTGTAAGCATCAAGCTGAACGCGGGGGACGACCCGAGGAGAGGAGCCTACTACCTCACGGTCACGGGAACCTCCGCAGAGCAAGGAGATGACGGGAACACGGGGCGGGGGAACCGCGTGAACGGTCTGATCTCCCCGATGCGACAGTACTCGATGGAGGCGACGGCCGGGAAGAATCCGATCAATCACACGGGCAAGCTCTTCAACGCCCTGGCGATCGTGGCGGCTGAGAGAATTGCGAAGGAGGTGCCCGGGGTCGGGGAGTCCTACGTTCGCATCCTAAGCAGGATTGGCTATCCGATTGACCAGCCGCAGATCGCGAGCGCCGCTCTTGTTCTTGAGCGGGGTAGAACGCTTTCGAGCGTCAGGGGGGACGTCGAGTCGATCTTGGACGAGTCCCTCCGGACTATCAAGGACGTCACGACGCTCATACTCAAGAAGCGGGTCCAGCTCTTCTGATTCCGAGGGTTGCCCTCCTTCCCACGACGTAATCGGCTACCTCCGACTCCTCGAGGAGCACGCGGTAGACCCTCCGGAAGAATTTGAGGACGGTGTGGAGGTCTCTCTGCAGAAGCGCCGCCGAGTTGGGATGAGTTGTCCTCACCGCCTGGGGCCAGTCGATCAACCAGACGCTCCGACCATCAGTTAAGATGTTGTACTCGCTCAGGTCCGCGTTAATCATCCCCGCCTCCTTGTATGCAACTCTGACGCATTCGATGATCTCCTTTAGGATAAGCGGAGGGTCGTCCAACTCGGGCCTCTCGACCAGCTTAACTCCATTCAGCTCCTCCAGGAGGACTGTGCTGCGGTCGTGAGCTATCGCCCTGGGAACACTCTTGGTGAGTCCCTCGAGCTTCCGCAGCGAGGAGAGCTCTTTCTTGGCGGCCTCGTAGTTCCTCGCAATCCAGCCCTTCGTCTCCGACCTTTCTAGGGACCTCTTTCTTGCGACGTCACGGAAACTCGTCCTCCCAATCTTGAAGAACTTCACCGCAAGTAGTCCGCCCTCTTCCGTAAATGCCTCGTAGACATCGGATTCCTTTCCTTTTGCGATTATCGCCCCGAGAGCCGAGATGAGCCCCCGCCTGACGTATTCTCTCAGGGCGAGCGCCTCAATGGCGGAGAACGTCAGGGTGAAGTTGGCGCCTCTCCCCCTTACCAGGTCTCTCCCGTTCAGCCTATCGAGCGCGAAGTTCACCCTTTCTAGGGGAATCCCCGCGAGGCGAGAGGCCATCCCCGGGTCGGCGAAGCCATACTTCATCGACGCACGCTCGAGGCCCAGGAGTGTCTTCCACTCCTCCTCCCCGAGGACTTTCACGAGCCTCGCCGCCCTTTCAGTCGAGGAGAAGTTTCTCTCCCCCCGCGGCCCTCGCTGCGGCTTCGAGTGCGGCCACTCCTTTCCTTGTCAGCTCGTAGATCACTCGCTCTCTACCCCTTGCCCTGACCATACTCGACCTCCTGACGAGGTCTATCCCCTCAAGCTCTGAGAGATGCTGATAGATGCTCGGGATGCTTATCGACCTCCCCTCCTTGATCTTCTTCCAGAGGAGGTAGCCGAAGAGGGGCTCCCCTCGCAGAAGGCGGAGAATCGAAACTTTTGTCGCCCCGAGCTGGACCGGCTTTATGACTAGCTGCTCTCTCGTCACGATGTGCTTCGCCGTCCTCGCGATTCTTGAAATTGCCTTCGTGTCCTTTAGCCCCGTCCCCGTGATGACGCAAACTATCCTACTATCTTTAGACAGAAGCTCTTTCTCCCCGATCTTTCTCACTGCAGCCACAACGGATGCTGCGGCTGGCTCCGCAAAGATACCCTCCGTTCTCGCGAGCTCCCCCGTCGCGCCGATCGCCTCCTTCGCCGAGACTTTCACACCAAACCCGCGCGAGTCCCTGATCGCTCGCGCAGCTGCCTTCAGGAACACCGGGTCTGACTCCTCCAGCTCGGCGAGCGCCCCCCTCCCCTCCGTCCCCCTCCGACGCTTCTTCTCTAGGATATCTGTCAGGGGTGGCGAGCCCTCGAGCTGGACCCCCACCAGGCTGCAAGTGGGTTTCTGAACGATTCCGGCGGCGGAAAGCTGGAGAAGACCGTTCCAGACCATCGTCAGGTGGCCGCCCGTCCCGACGGGGAGAACGATTGCATCAGGTTGACTCCATCCCTCGTCCTGGATGATCTCGAAGGCCGTTGTCTTCTCTCCCTCCAAGAGGTAGTGGTTGGCAGCTGTTACGGCGGTGCCTTCCTGCCCCTCGCTTGGAGCGGCTCGTGGGTGAGAGAGCACCTCGACCTTCGCGCCGTATGCGATCATCTGGTAGAGCTTCCCTTGGTCTGTATTGGGGTGAATTCCTATCCTGGTCTCTATCCCGGCTTTGGCCGAGTAGGCGGCCAGAGAGGCACCGAGGTTCCCTGTCGTCGTGCACAGTACTCGCCTCACCCCGTCCCTCTTA
>Ga0134088_10000164_pt1 | contig 19404 bp, 15 predicted proteins | sample 15_taG_3_FD_94461 | JGI IMG/M metagenome (GOLD analysis project Ga0134088, IMG submission 94461) | Grasslands soil microbial communities from the Angelo Coastal Reserve, California, USA - 15_D_Rain_20cm_5_09182015 | ecosystem: Environmental > Terrestrial > Soil > Grasslands ...
CGGGCATGCTCGATGAGGGCTTCCGCGTTGACCTGTAGCTTCTCTACAAATTCGATCTCTCGTTTCTCTTCCGCGCGTAGCCTGTTTGAGTTGAGTATTTTCCTGTAGTAGTCACGTGTCTCTTCGGATTCGCCCCCCCTTGGGCTACCCCAGCCGAGGGTGGGCTTTGTTCGCGTGGGCTTCTTCCGTCTTCCAATGTCTCACTTGCTGGCCTCGGCTATGGTCGGCGGCGTGTTTTGCAACACGCGTGGACTGGTGTTTCGAGCCACCGATCCGGTGATTAACCTAGCGTAACCGTTCCAGGGTGCTGTTGAGGGATTGAAGTCCCGGTATAGACTGTTCTCTCAGAATACGGATGCGCTGGTGAAGTTGAAGCCCCTCGCCAGTATTCCAGGTTGGAGAATTGTTGCCCCGCCAAAGTCGGTGGTGTTTCTGATCGGTTCAGAAGCTGATTCGATATTGCTGAACAGTTCTAGGAGGCTCTGGTTGAACCTCAGGTTCCGGAGAGGCTTCTTGATCTCCCCATTCTCAACGAGGAATGTTCCATCTCTCGTCATGCCGGTTACTGTCTTCGTTCTCGGCTCTACCTCTCTAACATACCAGAGCCGAGTGATCAGTATCCCCTTATCTAGCTCCCCGACAAGTTTCTCCACAGTCTTCGTAGGCCCTTTGGCTCGGACGACGAGATTGGTCGGGGTCTCGCCGAGTGGATTGGGCAGTTGCAGCTCGTGCCCCGTGGGCTTCGCGTCATTGTACCTGTGGGCGGAGATTCGGGAGGAGGCGAGACCTCGCAGTTCTCCGTTCTCAACAAGTGAGACGGGACTCTTCGGGTATCCTTCGCCGTCGAAGCTGGGACCCGTCTGGAGGGGATGGTAGGCGTCGTCCTCGATACTGATGTTATCGCCCATGATCTTCTCTCCAAGTCTTCCGGAGAGGTAACTTCGCCCTTCCTTGTACTGCCTCATGCCGAAATCGGGAGCGTACCCTGCCGTGGCGGAAACTGTGAGGAAAAAGAGAGTCTCGCTCCACGCGTACGGGTCCACCACAACGTCATATTTTCCGGGCAGGGTTTCACCTTGGTTCTTGTTTAGCCGAGCCCTCTCGAGGGCTGTCTCTGCAACTTTTCCAGCGTCCAGCTCTCGGATATCGGCGAAGGTGGAAAGCGCATACCCGGTTTGGTTGCCATTGTCCGCGTCCATTGTAAGCGAATAGAATCCGTTTGTCCCCTTGTAATTGGCCTCTAGCCCAACGCTATTCAGAATCCAGACGTTGCCCACGTTCGTCCCTAAGACCCCTGATGCCAAGAGACCGTTCTTGCGTGCTAGGTCGATGGCAAAGCCTATGTGGGCAGCCTTTTGCTCAGCAGGCTCGGTAAGAGTCCGCTCGTGATACCTGTCCAAGCCATGATAACGCTGAGCCTCCAACATTGGTAGATGGTCTGGGTCTTGAGGGCTGGTACGGGCTTGACTAAGCGCCTTTTCGACCGTCTTTTCGACGAGGCTCTTCTCGAGCCGTCCAGTAGTCGCCCGGGCCTGCCTCTTGTCTAGTGTCAGGCGGATTGACAGATTTCGGCTCTTGCCAAATTGGGATTGTCCGAGCTCGTTGTTTCCGAACCTGAGATTCTCGCTCTGGCCGGTGGTCAGGGTTATCTCTATTCCGTCTGCCTCGCGAGCCGCGTCCTTCACTGTGCGAAATAACTCGTGGGCTCGCTCCTTGAGCAGGCTGTCGGGCTGCATCATTTTCTGGGCCATGTCCATCAGGCTCCGAAGACTTTGACGTTCCTAAACCTTGCAGGAGAGGCTCCGTGCCCCGTTATCATTATCTGGGTAGGTTGTCCTTTGCCGCAGTTAGGGGTTCCCCACAGAACCCAGCTCTTACGGTCGCCCACGGCGTCGCACGAGTTCCAGAACTCGGGAGTAATTCCCTGATAGCCTGGTCCTCTCACCATTTCCTCTATGCTACCATTGCGTATGCGGTATCCTTTTTCGCAGTTGAACTGGAAGTTGTACCGTTTCTGGTCGATGCTCCAGCCATAGTTGGTGACCATTAGAAATCCATCCTTTGTGTCTTCGACAATTTCGTCATAGTTCCAATCGCCTGGTTCCAGGCTAACGTTTGTCATCCGGATTATTGGGAGATGATAGCCTTCGGCTCGCATACAGCCGTTGCTCCGGGCTTCTCCAACCTTTGAAGCTGTGTTGCGTGACATCAGGTAACCGACAAACTTTCCCTCCTTGACAGCATATTTTTTCTGGGACTTGACGCCTTCGTCGTCGTAGCGGAAGGTTCCCAGCCCTGGACCGTGCTCCGGGGTTGCATCCATCACTATGTTGACCTTGTCCGACCCGTATTGTAATCTACCGAGCTGGTCGGGTGTGAGAAAGCTTCTACCTGCAAAGTTGGCCTCGTACCCCAGGACGCGGTCTAGTTCTATGGGATGCCCGGCCGACTCATGGACTTGAAGTGCGACTTGGTCCCCGCTGAGTATGATGTCAGACTTTCCATCAGGACACCTTTTCGCGTTGACTAGTGCTAGTGCGTCTTTGGTTAGCTCCGGGGCTTGCGTTGGCAGATCCAGCTCGTCAATGAGTTCGTAGCCGCGAGACATGTATTGTCGGGTTGAGCGCGTTTGGAGACCCGCAGGACCTTTCGCTGCGACAGCTAGCGCGGCGCCGGAGTACGTGAAGTTCTGGTGTATTTTTGAGCCGGCTGAACTGGCGAAGTATTTCTCGACGGTGGAGAAGTTCATCTGTCCCCTTCGAACAACGATCCCCTCTCCCTTCATTTTGCCGGTTGACTCTTGGAGAGCACGGTACTTTTCCTCCAACGAAACATCGAAGGGATCCTTCTTGACAGGCGACTCCCACCTGTCCACATGGACAGGTTCATCGGCGAAGGACACCGCTGAGCCAATCTTTGATGCTCCTCTGGCGAGGGACAGGGCTTTTAGCGTGGTTTCTCTTATGCTGTCGTCGTTCGTTTCGTCTGTTTCTGCGAAGCCCCATCCGGTTCCTCCATAGAGGACGCGGATGCCAGCTCCCATGGACTGGGTCTCTTCGCTGCTAGAGTTGTCGTTGACAACAGTGACAATCTGGTCTCGACCATTTACCAGTCTAAAATCCGCATATGTCGCATTCTCTCTCGAAGCGATGTCGAGAGATAGCTTAGCCAGGTCTTCACCTAGACCTTTAGAAGTGCTCACGGTTTTCAGAGAGAAAGTCGCTCGCTTTATCGTTTACGGGCGTGAGGCTAGGTAGTAGACTTCACGGGCACCGTGGTGCAGTTGGTCCCTCTGCTCTGCCTGTGGAGATCTGGGTTCTCAGCTGACCACTTTTCGGAACAGGTATAGGGTGGCTCCCATCGTCAAGATTCCGATAAACCCGATCACTCCATAGGCGGTTAGAATTGTCCCTACAGTATAGCCTGTGTTGGAGTTCATGCCGAGAACGAGAGCCCGGATCGCATCAGTCGTGTAACTTATCGGGTTGTAGCTCGATACAGTCTGCATCCATTTCGGCAGTACACCGGACGACACCAGCGCAGTGCTTGTGAACAGTAGTGGAAAGGTAAGAAATCCTGCGATGCCGAAAACAGTTTCAGCGCTTTTCGTCCTTAGCCCAATCGAGAGAGAGATTCCAGACCATGCTAGCCCAAAAAAGGCGATGATCGATAGTGCCACGAGATATCCTAGTATTCCAGTGGCTGCAGAAGTGCCCAAAATGAATGCGAGCCCGAATATTATGGTCGACTGGACAATCACCCTAAAAGCATCGCTGAGGATTCGACCCAATAGGATCGCTGACCTGCTCACAGGCGTTGCAAGCATTTTGCTGAGGAACCCTGAACGTAAGTCGTCTACGATGGCGGTTCCGGATTGGAAGGAGCTGGAGAACCCGTTCTGCAGAACTATCCCTGCCACTGCGTAGTCCTGATAGCTGGCCCCGGCTGGAAATCCGGGCAGCAGGGAGAACTTGCTGAACAGTTGGGTGAAGAACAAGAGAAAGATTACGGGCTGAAAGAGCGAGAAGAAGAGCAGTATTGGGTTGCGGAGCAGCTTCTTCATAGATCGAACAAAGAGATGAGAAGTGTCGGAAAACAGGGTCATCTCTCGGGAGTCACCTTCTCCTGCTAAACATTCTACCCGAACCTCTCGACTTGTCGAGCTCTTCCGGCCTGATTCTCCTACCGGTGTGCTTGAGAAACACGTCGTCCAGGGTCGGGGTCGACACTCCGATCGAGGACAGCCGTATGTTAGCTCCGTCAAAGGCTCGGACAATGTCTGGGACCATGAACCCGCCATTCTTTGCGTAGACTACGACCCCGCCGTCCGCGTCGACTATGTTCGTGACTCCAGAAAGCCCGGTCAGAATCTGTTTCGCTTTTTCGCGAGCCGTTCCGTTCCCAGTCGTACCGTTGCCGAAGCCCAGGGTTATGGCGTCTGCTCCGATTTCCTGCTTTAGCTCCGCGGGAGAGCCTTTCGCCACAATCTCGCCATGGTCTAGAATTGCAAGCCTCCGGCAGAGGCGGTCAACCTCTTCAAGATACTGGGTTGTGATGAAGATCGTGATTCCCTGTTCTTGGTTGAGCTGTTTCAGATAGCTCCACACCGTTGCCCTGGTTTGTGGGTCCAACCCGGTCGTTGGCTCATCGAGGAAGAGAAGCCTTGGTTGGTGAACCAGGGTGGATGCCAGGTCAAGTCGCTTCTTCATACCACCCGAATAATATGCCGCGCGTTTGTTCGCGGCCCCTTCCAAGTCAACGATCTTTAGGAGTTCATTGACGCGAGTCCTCAGGTCTTCTCCGTGCAAGCTTTGAAGATGGCCTTGAAGCATGAGGTTCTCTCTTCCAGTCAGGTCCTCATCGATTACGGTATCTTGCATCTGGACTCCGATGAGCTTCCTTATCGTCTGCGCGTCATGCTCGACGTCGTGCCCAGCCACCTTGACCGAGCCTGAGGTTTTCCGGAGAAGAGTTGTTAGTATCTTGATGGTGGTACTCTTTCCAGCACCATTGGGTCCCAAGAACCCGAAAAATTCACCTTCGTCGACTCCGAACGAAATCCCCTTGACGGCTTTTGTTCCGTCTCCATAGGTCATGACGAGATTCTCAACCTGAATTGCGACCATTTTGCTTACACTATCGTATTGGATATATCGCATCAGATATGATGCGATATAAAGTATTGGACATTAGAGAGACTGTACGAGCGAGCCTTATTAGCAGACAGCACCTCAGATCATGGTGAGCATGCCCCGCTCGAAAGCTATCCCGGACAAGAAGCCCCCGCAGCATGGCTTGCTGGGCCCACAAGGCGCTCCACGAGGTCTCTTACGTCACTACATCCTACATAGGATAGCAGAGAAACCCGCACATGGTTACGATATCCTTCGTGAGATCGCCAGCAAGACGGAGGGCTCCTGGCGACCTGGGGCAGGATCCGTCTATCCAATCTTGAAAGAACTCCTCGCTGAAAGTTACATCAAGACAGAACCGCATCGGCGAGGCGAGACCTCTCAGCGGGTGTACCACATCACCCCCAAAGGTGCAAGGCGCGTGCGACAGTCAAGCGATATGTTTCGGAAAGCAGGCGAGAACTGGGGGGCGATGAGACGCTTATTCATCGAACTCGTGGAGCCCGAGCAGCTGCCAAATCTGTTCACCCACATGGTATCAGGGCAGTTTAGTTTTGTACGCGACGTTCTCGAGCTGAAACGGGACAAGATACCGTCGAAGCAAATAGGCTTCATGCTGAAAGAATACGCGCTGAACCTCCAGCGGCAACTCGAATGGGCAAACCGTACGCTAAAGCAACTGTAAAGCAGACGGGAGACCGCATAAAGCTCCCTGTCCTAAAAGGAATAAGAAGAGACGGGTCGGTTTCGAGGGGTCGGGCATGAATATTCCTCGGGCCGATGAGAGGTCTAAGGAGGCGTTCAGGTCGTTCTTGCCTGACGACCCAAGGGTTACGGTTCGGTCAATGTTCGACAACGTGTCAGCATTCATGAACGGCAACATGTTCTTCGGAGTGTTCGGAAACGACTTGTTTGTACGACTGTCTGACAATCATCGGAAAGAGCTTCTCAAGAAAGGCGCTTCGTTGTTAGAGCCTGTGCAGAGTAGACCGATGAAGGAATACGTGATGATTCCTCGCGCTTGGTGGAAGGACCCAGAGACAATCCGTTCATGGGTCGGGCGGTCACTAGAATGGGCTAGCAAGCTGCCTGCAAAGACATCAAGAAAGTAGAACCTCAAAAAGACCGGTGGTCAAATGCCTGAAGAACCTCGACCCAATGAAGAGCCAACTGTGTCAGCAGCGGGTTACAAGCGGATTCGCGACTATGGCGTCGTCGGAAACTTGCATACGGGAGCCCTCGTTGGAATTGACGGGTCTGTCGACTGGTATTGCGTTCCAAGATTTGATTCTCCAAGTGTTTTCGCATCCATATTGGATACGAGGAAAGGTGGAAAATTCCAGATCGCTCCCACGGGTCGGTTCAGCTCTCACCAGAACTACCGAGAAGAAACAAATGTTCTCCAGACTACTTTCCAAACGACTACTGGCAGGGCCGTACTGACTGATTTCATGCCTTGCTTCATGGAGAAGGGAAAGCTCCGGGTCCTTGATGAGTTTCACCGGCTCGTTGAGTGCGTGAGTGGGGAGGTTATGCTCCGAGTGACGTTTCAACCGCGGCTGAACTATTCGCGCGGGAAGACAGTTCTCGTAAAGACATCCCGGGGCTGTTATGCCAAGAACGCGAAACACTTGCTCTCCCTATCATCGCCGTCTGGGCTTCAAGTCAGGAGAGAAGGGGCTGGCCAAAGAATAAGGTTGGAAGAAGGGAGAAGAGCCTCCTTCTTTGTCGAATACGGCACCGCACGAACCAAACCTGCGTCTCCCTATCGAACGAGCACCAAACTCTCAAAGACACTGCAGTATTGGAAGAACTGGGCGAGACGTGTGAAGTATGAAGGACCATACCGGTCTCACGTCGTCAGGTCCTGCCTTGTACTGAAGCTACTCCAGTACGCCCCCACAGGCGCGATCGTGGCAGCTATCACCACGTCTCTCCCTGAGTGCTTGGGAGGGACGAGAAACTGGGACTACCGATACTCGTGGGTCCGAGACGCTGCATTCTCCATCTGGGCATTGACCTCGGTCGGTGTTACAGGCGAGGCATTGGACTATGCAAGGTGGTTGGTTAGCCTTCACAAGTACTCGAACGAGAGAATGCAGATCATGAGAACTGTCACCGGCGACAAAGTTGGCCCGGAATATTCGTTGGACCATCTTGAAGGATACGAGGGCTCAAGGCCGGTCAGATTGGGCAATTCTGCCCACGCACAGCTTCAGCTCGACATACACGGGGTGTTGATAGATTCCTTGTTCTTCCTCCACCGTGTGTCGGGCAATACTACAAAGCAGGTTTACGAGACTCTTGTGAGACCCTCCGCTGACCAAGTAATCGAGGCTTGGAGAAAGCCTGATAGTGGGATTTGGGAGATGCGAGGAGAGCGAAAGCTCTTCGTAGAATCTCGAATGTGGTGCTACATTGCCCTCGACCGAGCTGCAAAACTAGCTCGGGAACTCGGTTACCATGAAGATTGTTCCAGATGGGACCCGATTAAGAGGAGAATAAAGAGTGAGATTCTGACGAGAGGATGGTCTGCCCGGAAGAGAGCGTTCACAATGACGTTTGACGGAGACGACTTGGACGCGGCGAACCTACTTATGCCGCTGGCGAAATTTCTGCCTGCGAAGCATCCAAAGGTAGAGTCCACAATCCGACGCATTATGGAGGAACTCGGCTCGGGCGACCTGGTGCGCCGATACTCAGCAAATGATGGCCTACCAGGAAGAGAAGGAGCGTTCACAGTGTGCAGTTTCTGGCTCGTCGACTGTCTAGCTCGGCTTGGCAGAGTGGAAGACGCAGAGAGACTTATGAGCCAACTGCTTGGGCGTGGGAACCATCTTGGACTCTACTCGGAAGAGATAGACACAGAGACGGGTGAGGCGCTGGGGAACTTCCCCCAAGCCTACACGCATATGGGACTTATCAACGCGGCTGTTCGTCTCAAGTACGCGCGCCAGCGAAGCAGCTCGAAGCGATACGTATCAGCGCTGTCACGCGAAGTCAAAGGCGCTAGAAAGGTCTCCGCCGCTGGCGATCAGCCGGGTTCGTTTGGGCCGGGAAAAGATGGGATTATGCAGGTTCCCGGACGGGTTGGAGTAGGCTAGCGTTCTGAGCGAGTTCTTTCAAGAGTTGAATAACTTCACGGTAGCTTCTCAAGTTGAACTTGGCGTAGGACTTCGTCATGCCAACCTTGATCGAGTACGCCGTGTCTGGAATCGCTTTGAAGAGGTCCTCATCGCTCCAGTCGTCTCCGATGGCGAGTACGAAGCTGGCTTGTCCAAGAAAGTGAGCTGTCGCCGAGCCCTTGTTGACCCCCACCTGTCTCACCTCTACTATTCTGCTGCCCTGTAGGACTTGAAGTTCTGTGTTGGCGAGAAAGTCGGACAATTCGTCTGCAAGTTCTCGGGCCCGCATCGGTCCAAGTTCCGGGTCTGCGCGTCGATAGTGCCAGGCCAGCGAGAACTCTTTCTCTTCTATGAACGACCCTGGCAACCTATCTCTGTACGTTTTGAGAACAGGAAGAACTTTTTCCTTCCAACCAATGGCGGTGGGGACCGAGGGACGCCACTCTCCGCCCTCGTCTCTGACCCAGCCCCCATGTTCGGCAATCATAGCGATGTTTAGCGAGCCGAACCACTGTTGAAGTGTGTCCTTGTGGCGTCCGCTGACGATGACGATTCTGGTTCTTGGCTCTTCGGAGAGCCGTTTGAGAGTCTCGAGTAAGGTATCGCTTGGCACGGCTTTTTCAGGACTATCTGCGAAAGGGGAGAGTGTGCCGTCGTAGTCGAGGAATAGGACCCGCTTATCGGAGATCACGAATTCCTTAACGAGTTTCTCCCTGTTCAGAGGGTCCAGAAGTCTGGCGTTAAACCTCCTCTGTTCGGCTTTGACACCGTTCAGTTTGTTGATAAAGTCCTGGCCCCAGCTGAACACGTCGTAGCGTTTGAGCCGGTCCTGCATCGCCTCGTTACGCCGGATCTGCTCTTCTTCGGGCATCTCGAGAGCCGTCTTGAGTGCCTCCACAATCTCGTTTGTGTCATTTGGGTTTATGACGAGAGCCTCTCCGAGCTCTCTGGCAGCTCCGGCCATCTCGCTTAGAATTAGGACGCCTTTCCTGTCGGTTTTCGAGGCAAGATACTCCTTGGCGACCAAGTTCATCCCGTCACGCAGAGGTGTAATCAAGGCGACATCACTGATGCTGAACAAGCTTAGAAGTTGGTTGAATGGTAGGTACCTGTAGCGGTACACTATGGGTGTCCAGTCGATGGTTCCGAACTTTCCGTTGATGTTGCCGACAAGCCTGTCAACCTCTTCCTTCATCTCCTGGTAGTGCTCTGCTCCAAGCCTAGAAGGGACAATAGAAAGTACGAGAACTGCTTTTTGTCGCCACTGGGGATACTTGTCGAGGAAGATTGAGTACGCTTCAAGTCGATTTTTGATCCCCTTCGTGTAGTCGAGCCGGTCTGTCGAGAGTATTGTTCTCAGCCCGGCCAGCTTCTGCTTTAGTCCACGCTCCTCGCGCCGGGCCTCGACGCTCTGGGCGGATTCGTGGAAGAGCTGGTAGTCTATGCCCATGGGAAAGGTGTCAACCTTCACTATTCGATCTTCTACGGGGAACTGTCCATAGCTGTGTTCGTAGCCGAGAATTCGTAGTGCACACCTGAGGAAGTGTTGAGTGTAGTCTATCGTGTGGAAACCTATGAGGTCCGCCCCGACAACCCCTTCCAGTATTTGTCTGCGCCATTCTGTTGGTAATAGGCGGAAAATGTCGTAGGAGGGGAATGGAGTATGGAGGAAGAAGCCTGTTGAGATGTTGGGAATTTTCTTGCGTAGAAGGTTTGGCAGAAGCATGAGGTGGTAATCGTGGACCCAGACGATATCGTCTTGCTGGACGACCTTCGCCACAGCCTCGCTGAAGGCCTCGTTGACCCGAACGTATTGTCCCCAGAACTCAGCGTCAAATTTGGCATAGGTGGGAAAGTAGTGGAAGAGTGGCCAGAGTGTGCTGTTGCAGAATCCGTGGTAGAACTTGTCCATTGTCTGGCTGTCGATGAAAATGGGAACTGCGTGGTATTTCGAGGCGGCTTTGGACTTCAATGTCTCCCTGAGATCCTCCTCAACATCTATTCCCGGCCAGCCGAGCCAGACATGACTTGCTCCAGGTACGGTTTTCTCGGCCCACTCCAAGTACTCTGTCAGACCTGAGACAAGACCGCCTGTGCTGGACCGCAAGAATAGTCTGTCGCCCCTCTTCACAGCGGCGAAGGGCAACCTGTTAGACACGATCACTAGTCTCATGTCGGCGCAATGCAGGAGCCTTGCCGAGATATACTCTCCGATGATTGACGATAGCCTGTCGCCTCAAATCCCTGAGAGGGGAGTGCTAGAAACGGATAATATGCTACCAGAAAACCTTTAGCAAGATTCTGATTGTCCGAGGAGAAAGCTGCGGAGGTTGATGGCGAGAGCCACCCCTTCTACGATAGTCTTCTCGATGGGCTGGTAGGAACCTGGAGGGTCTCAGGAAAGATTGCAGGTCAGGAAATTAATCAGTACTGTGAATCGGCGTGGGTTCTCAACCATCAATTTCTCCGTGTCAATTTCATTGACTCAGAAACAAAACGGCTTCGCGACAGCGGAGACAGGCAGGAACGCGCCGAGTACGAAGCTTTGGTTTTCATCGGATATGACAATATGAGCGAGCGTTATGTTGTCCACTGGCTTGACGTGTTTGGTGGAAGGTTCTCCGAGACCATCGGGTTTGGCAGGTTGAACAACGAAAATTCCATCAAGTTCGTCTTCGAAGGCCCTGATGGGCCTCTCCACAATACCGTGTCCCGGAACCCTTCCAACGGAACCTGGTCAATAATCATAGAGCAGAAAGATGGACAGGGACGATGGACTACTTTTGCGGTTGAAACACTCCACCGGATCAACTCGACTGCGCCCATTACCTCATGAACAGGGACCTGGAGGGTCGGCTTGAGTTCTTCAGACTCGGGTAGAGCACGGCCTCAGAGAGACCGATTAGCAGCGGGGCCTTGTGAAGTCCAAGGCTCGACCACCTCCTCCGCTTAAGTAGTAAACAGAGGCGGCATAGCCTCGACCGGAACTTGGAAGATGAGGCAGAGGATGTTGAGTCCACCCGGACGCTCCTCGACATCGCCATCATCCCGTTCGAACCCGTAACGATAGGGAGCGGTAAAGACAAGCCGGAGAAGGAGGGAAAGCTGCGGAAGGCGATTCTGGAAGCGACTACTGGGCACAATCTTGAACAGCTCAAGTCCAGGATGAAAGGACGACTGGTCAGTATCACCGTCGGTTTCTTCCTGTGGAAAGGTTCTCCCAGCGTCACAAACACGAGACCCGTGAAGGACCTGGATAACCTCATGAAGATCTTGTTCGATGTCTTGGGCCCTGGTCCGCAGGGACTCGGCCTTTTGAAGGAGGACAGTTACATTTGCGAGGTTTACGCGAAGAAAGAGCTAGTTGACGAGAAGACTGACGAGGGGTACAGGGTCCTGGTTGAAGAATATGAGGACCAGGATATGCTTCGTCTTCTGGAAAAGTTTCACGCCAAGAAAAGTGAAATGGCTTGAGAGGTAAACCACAAGCCTCGAATGCCTTCCGAAAAGTATTCCCTTTGACCATTGGATTCGGCAAAGCTGAATAGGCCTCGGCCAGGTAGACGCGCCACTCGGCGATGCTGTCCTATGCCCTGAAGAGGATCGTGCGGTCCTGGAAACTTTTCGTGTCCCTAATACTTGGAATGATGTTGGCCGCAACGTTCTTCGGTGGAATCAATGTCGGAGCCGATACGATTGGGAAACAGGCTCTCGATGCCCAACTAGCCGATACCCCGGTCGACATGCAACTCACCCCCTCGACTGGTTTCCCGCAAGGCTCGATACCAGTTCCACCGGAGACCTTCCAAAACGTTGCCGCAAAGGTCGGACAAGTGGATGGGGTGGCATCTGTGGAGTTATTCGGGAGTGCACCCCAACAAGGCCCGATTTTCAACCCTTCATTTCCCACGGTGAAAGCAATTCAGGACAGTTCTCTTCTCTATAAGCACCTGTCAGTTGTCAACGGTCAAAAGACACTTGAGGCCAATGAGTCTTTTGTTAACGCGGACTCACCGTTTGGGCAGAATTACACCTTTGGTCAAACGGTAGGGTACAGCTTTGGCTCATACCGGCACAGCTACAATGTGACCCTGAGGATTGTAGGGGTGGCGAAACTGGACACCTTGGCTTCAGCCACCTTGGGCGTTAGCTCTCTTGTCAGCAATTTCCGAGGAACGGACATTGTCCAGAGACCGAGCAGTGTTCTTATTGTGAGTTGGGAGCGGACCTTCCTTCCCTTAGTTCGGTGGGAGTACAAGGAAACCATTCCTCCCAATAATCGCGGTGGGTACAACATCGCCGCAACTGTAAATGTCTACCTTGACAGGTCGAGGCTTCTAAGCGCGTTCAACATCGAAGGCAGTATTGCCCAAGTACAACAGATCGAGGCCAAGGTTACAAATGAGGCTGCTCGGTACAATTTCAGCTCAAGTGAAAGTCTGACCGGGCCTCTGGCAAGCTTCTCGCAGAGCATTTTCCTCCTCCGATTCACATTCACGATTTTCTCGCTTCCAGTTTTCTTTGTGGCCTGGCTTGTTGGAAGAACTGTTTCCCAAGCCTCGTTCAACCTGCGGAGGAGGGAGATTGGGCTTCTCAAGACCAAGGGCTTCTCCAATGCGCAACTGTTCAGACACTTCATGGTCGAGGCACTGATCGTCGGCCTCGTAGGTGGAGGTCTTGGCTTGGCGGCTGCGGTGACCTTGAATCCTTATTTTATCCAGGTCCTCAGCGGGAGCAACCCAGGAGCCGTGTTCCTCACAAGCAACACCGCAATCATCACAATAGTCTTCACAGTGATTCTGACGCTGCTCTCAATTTTCTCGCCTGCCCGTGCCGCGGCTTCAATGGACCCAGCTAAAGCCTTGAGAGAATACGTCTACTTAGAAGACACACGTTCTAGCAGGAAGACGGGCGCTATCCTAGCTTTCTCTCTCGGCCTCTACAAGATAATCCTCCTAACCCTCGGAATAAACTTCCAGAACATAGGCCGATTCTTTTTCGGCACCAACTTCCTGCTCGCACTTGTTCTCATTATCATGGCTGTCGCAGACTTTGGACTGACCTTCATAGGCCCATTCCTCTTCCTATACGGAGCCACCCAGCTATCTACAGGGCTAGCTCTCCGATTTCACCGGGGATTCGCCTCACTTTCCAAGAGGCTGGTTGGAGACGTTGCAACCCTAGCCTCCAAGAATGTCTTCCGAAACCCTCGCAGGGTCAGCGCAATCGTCTTCCTAGTAGCCCTGATCGCGGGGTACTCGATCTGGGTTGTCGGCGACCAGGCCAGCCAGCAAGACTACAACTTCCGACAAGCCGAGACCCAAGTCGGCTCCGACCTGCGCATAACCGGGTTCAACTCCCTAACGAATGCGTCAATGTTCGCCAGTCAGTTACGCTCCTGGAGCAATATTACAGGGGCGACGGTTGAAGGGGCCACTTCGCTCCAGCTTTCACGGATCCAGTACTTACAGATGAAAGCCATCGACCCGTTGACGTGGAGGCAGGGGGCATACTACGAGGATGGCTGGTTCACCGGAAACATTGACGATATCTTCCGGATCTTGGCACTGGACAATCAGACGATTGTGCTTGATCATGGGGTTGCGTCGTACTACGGGATAAGTTACGTGAACATCAGTAGCACGAAGGCTCTCTCAGTTATCAGCCTCTTCGGACCCGACTATTCCCAAAGGTCCCTTGGCGGTTCGTTCGGCGTTCCAGGCTTCGGTGGGTTTGCGCCCATGGGATGGTCATACGTTCCAGTCGGCCTCGTTGTCGAGAACCCGACCATCTTCTCCAGCACCTACTCGGTACTTGCAAAGGCGGACTCAGCTATACCCCTCTCAAACTTAGCCAGCTCGATTCGCAAAGCGTACACATCAGTCAGTGTCGACACAGCTGAGGTCAGCACTCAAGGAGCGACGGGAACCATTTCCAACGGGATACAGAATGTTCTCCGCCTGGGAACAGTCTTCGCCGGGTTAGCCGCGTGCATTGGGGTGGGCGCCGTCTCCTATACCGGCTTTAAGGAACGCGAGAAGGAGACGACTATGATCGCGGTGAGAGGCCTTTCGTACAAGCAAATGCTAGGGTTACTGGTCACCGAGGTACTTCCCCTCCTCATATTTGCGCTAATCCTCGCCACCGCTGTCGGTCTCATTACAGTTCGCGGTGATGCTCTGGCCCAAAGCACCCTTAACCTTAGCTACACGAGCATGTTAGCTCAGAGAAGGGTTGTTTTTCCTCTCTGGGCGACCGAAACTATCCTGGGGACTGTTGGACTACTGTTCGCCGGTGTTTTTCTCCCGGCAATTACCTCCGCGAGAAAGGACCTTTCTAGGATGAGCCGGACGGTAAGATTTGCTTGACAGCAGTCCCGATCATCGTCGACTCTCTGGTCAAGGCGTACAAGCTCGGAAGCGTTGAGGTCCAGGCACTGCGAGGCCTCAGCATCAAGGTCGAAACCGGTGGGATGGTTTCGATTATTGGCCCAAGCGGGAGTGGAAAAACGACCCTGTTGAATATTCTCGGCGGGCTCGATCGGGCAACGGCCGGGACGGTTCGCGTCGGCGACACCGTGCTGACGGACTTGGAACCAGTAGAACTGGTCTACTACAGACGGGAGGTGGTCGGCCACATATTCCAGACCCTAAACCTGATTCCGACTCTAACCGCGGCTGAGAACGTCGAGCTTCCGATGATGGCCGCTGGGACATCTCGTGGAACTCGTTCAGCGAGAACGAAAGAACTCCTGAACGTGGTGGGATTGTTGGACCGGCAGGATCACAAGCCTGACGAGTTGAGCGGCGGAGAGCAACAAAGGGTGGCAATAGCCGCTGCGTTGGCCAACGACCCCCCTTTGCTGCTGGCCGACGAGCCTACAGGCGAACTTGACAGTGTGAATGCGAAGATGGTCACTGATTTTCTTGTTAAGGTGAACCGTGAGCTTGGGAAAACCGTGATCATGGTCACCCACGACCAGAATGTTGCGAGGGCAGCGGACAACATTATGAGGATCGAGGATGGGACCATCAAATCCTCGCTCACCCCGAGCCAGATTGCCAGCCAGGACACGCCAACATCCTACTTAGACCAGCTGCGAAGGCGAATGTCAGAGCTCGAGAATCAGCTAAAACAGCTCGACGATGATTTCAGGAATGGAAAGCTTTCAGGCGACGACTATGCGGACCACCGTATCAGGCTTAGGCAGATCAGGGCCGGGTTACAGGACGAACTTCAGAGACAGGGAGTCGTAGGATGATATTTCTCTAGGCAGAATCGGACTGTTCACTTAAGAGCCCTCTGGGGTAGCCTAGTGGAGTTTTGACAGGAAGTCGCTGAGGTGGTGATTGAAGTCTTCCGTTTTCTCAAGGTTGCTCAAGTGACCTGCATTTCGGAGCACATGCAAAGTGGAATTTGGAATCTTTGCGTGCATACTCTTTGAGAGCTCTGGTGGAGTGAGGGCATCGTTTTCGCCAACTATAATGAGTGTTTTAACCTTGAGATTGGGAAGAGCCGCTGAGGTGTCCGTGCGTCCGGCCATTGCAAGAAGCGCTCCGCACACACCGATTGGCGAGTTGCCCTGGATTATTCTTCTCACCATTTCAACGGTGGCAGGGTTCTTTGTGACGGTTTGGGAGGCGAGGAGGGCGTGAATTTGTGACTTGATGAAGGGTTTCATGCCTTGTTCCTTGATGAATCTTATGGTGGTGGCCCGTTTCAGTTTGGCCTCGTCGGAATCCGCCTCTGCTTTAGTGTCGCAGAGAATGAGCCCACCGACCCGCTCCTGGCTCTTCTCAGCAGTGCGCAATGCTATGTATCCTCCCATAGACAACCCGCAGAGTACAGCTTTCTCAATTCTCAGACTGTCCAACAGTCCGAGGAGGTCCTCAGCGAAGAGTTCCATCGTGTACTGGCCATCGCCCACATCGCTTTGCCCGTGTCCTCGAATATCATAAGCGACGACTCGAAAGCTTTGTTTCAGGAACTCGACTTGAGGGTTCCACATCTCATGGCTCAACGGGAAGCCGTGAATGAGAACGATCGGCTTGGCCTTAGGGTTTCCAAGCTCTAGAACATTGAGGTTTGCGCCGTTGACCTGGATCTTCAGGGTTTCCCATACACTCCGCGACTAACGACGTTTGTTTGTCCTTATCAGCTTCGCCCAAGCTGCCGGGACGACTTTGCCGGGGAGTTGCGGTCCTCTTGTGGAATACCTTTTGGGGAAGAACTCGTTTTTCGGGGCTAATGCAGTCCTCAGGTTTGAAAATCGCCAAGGTTGGCGAGATTAGTCTCGCTTATCGAGAAGCGGGGCAAGGTGATCCCGTGTTCTTCGTGCACGGCATTCCTACGGATTACCGCGCATGGGACGCCCAAGTTGGACTCTTCTCGGCCAACTATCACGTAATTGCTTACAGTAGACGCCTGGCGAACCCGAACCATAACCGGGAAGACTATGCAGGCAGTACCATTGAGAACAACTCGGCTGATCTTGCTGGCTTGATCCATGAACTAGATGTCTCGCCTGTGCATCTTGTTGGCCATTCTTATGGAGGGTTCGCTGCGGCCTACTGTGCTGCAACGAACCCTGGACTTTTCCACACGCTCACGCTTGTAGAACCGGCAGTTTCGACGATACTCTTGACGAATCGGAAGAGCATACCGCAACTCCTTTCGCTCTTACTGAGAAGCCCTTCAACAGCAATGTCTGCTGCGCGGTTTCAGCGAACATCTCTAGACCCATCACTAGCTGCTTTCCAACGTGGCGATTTTCGACGCCGCTCTAAGACTCAATCTGGATGGGATCATGAACCGGAGAGGAGCCTTTGATCAGCTTCCAGAAGCCGTTCAAAGGATGGTGAAAGAGAACGAGAAGACGATAGGAGAGCTTACTGCCGAGGTTCCGCCTTTCGGCAAAGTGGATGCGTCAAAGATATCCGCTCCTACTCTTCTGGTAAACGGGGAGAACAGCCCGAAAGTCCTACATTCGATAGTCGACCGGCTCGCTGGGGCAATCCCGAGTGCTGAGGTGGCGGTGATTGGGGAATGTGCCCACTTCCCACACATTGAGAATCCAGCAGAGCTCAACAGTGTAGTGTTGGGGTTTCTAGCAAAACACGGCTAGCTGGCCGCGGCCCAAATAGCCTGAGCCACTCGCCTAGGCGAAGGACTCAATGGCCTCTGCGAGTCCCCGGAACCGCTGGCTCATCGGATTCCTCGGCATTTTCAATGTTAGGATGGCTTTGCTGAGAGAGCCGATGACTTCTTCGGAGAAGGGAAGCCATCCGGCCATGTCGACTGTAAAGTGCGCTCCAAGGGTCCTCGCGAACTTTAGCACTTCTGACTCTCTGATGCGCGGTGGAATCATGTTCAAAATTAGATGGACGGGTTTGTCCATCGTGCTTGAAATCTCGACCAGTACTCCTGTCCCGAAAATGTCCTGTTGGTCGACTCGTGAAATTACGACTTGGTGGTCGCAAATTCCCAGCGCGAGTAACGTGTCGTGCTGTATGCCTGGGTGCGTGTCTATGAGCAAGTAATGTAGTCCGAACTTTTCCTGGAGTCTCCTGATGGCGTTTTCGAACGTGTCGAGCTCGAAACCCTCCTTCAAGGTGCGCATGATCTCGGAGACTTTGACGCTGGCGGGCGTATAGTAGATCTCGCCCCCGTTCAGATTCATCTTCTCACTCATCCGGACGCAAGCGGCTTCCGGAGGCGCGACGCCCACGAGAACATCGTTCACGGTGAATCTGAGCTGGCTTGGGTCTAAGTCGAAGAACACATGGAGTCCAGGTCCCTCCAGGTCCATGTCCATCACTCCAACTCTCCGTCCTTTCAGGGCCAGTGCGACCGCTACGTTGGCGGTAATGGTTGTCTTCCCTGTGCCCCCTTTGTAGGAGTGGACGGCTATGCTTCTAGTCACGTTTCTCCTTCTCGGCCGCAATTCTCTCAGCTCTCCTCTTCAGCTGAGTTTGGATTGACTGAAGAAAATCGTCGCCCTTCACTTCGTTAGCCTTCTGTTTGATGGCTTGAACGTCAAGCTTGACTTCTCGGTGAATCACGCCTCGACGTCTCAAAATGAGTATTCCGCAACCGAGCCCGACGATTACAAGTACAAGTAGCCAGACGACCCAGCCCAAGTCCGCTGAGGTTTGCGTCCCCTGGGTGTCTACGTTAAGAGAGGCGGTTCCTTGACCGATATTGCCGTAGTTGTCTGACGCGATTATGGTCACGACCCACGTGCCGGTCGGGTCTACCCTGTTGACCTTGTAGCTTCCAGTCCACTTTCCCAGAGACTGGTCGTAGACTAGGCTAATCGGTCCTACGATGGTTCGTCCGGAGCTTATGAAAACGGCGCTAACTGCTCCCTGCGTGAAATTGTAGTTCCCTGGTACCGTGACCTTGGTGTACAGGGGAATGACACTGCCTTGGGCATATGTTCCGCTGGACGATAGAAGCGAAACAGCCAGTGTTGCGCGTTGGATACTGAAACTGGTTTGCTGAACTGTGGAGGGTCCGCTGTTCCCGAAAGCGTCAGTGAAGCTTGCCGAGGCGACAGTAGCTGTCCATGTTCCTTGTGCATGGGTGAGGCTCGTCGGGTAGGCCGCGTGATAGGTGCCAGAAGACAGGTCATAGATAGCGTTGACAGTGTGAATAGTCACACCATCCGGCTCCATGAGCCGTAGCGGGGCCGAGCCGGTGTTGACAAAAGCCCCGTTGGGGTATGTAGCGTTGAACCAAAAATCAACAGTCTCAGTTCTCTGGACGACGATGCTGCCTGTCCTCAGAGGCGTCAATGTGATGTTGGTCGGATAGACTATGACCTGTTGAATGTCAGGCGGATTTTTGGCAACGGTGTTCGTTCCCGCAAGGCTGACGGTATAGTTTCCAAGGGCAGAGTCCACGGCGGTCTGCCAAGAAAACTGGACGGCCCCCGTAGGATCCGCGTTTTTACTCGATGGGTAGCCAGAGACAGAGGTAGCCCCATAAACTATGTTGATCGTCACGTTGTCGGCGTGCAGGTACCTGCTGGCCTCTACATGCACTGTCGAGGTCCGTTGGTATGATGTGTAGTCTTTTAGCCCGACTGTAAATTGTCCTGTTGCGATGCTCGAGTTTAGCGAGGGGAGGTTCTCGGCAATAAACAC
>Ga0134088_10000173_pt1 | contig 19119 bp, 18 predicted proteins | sample 15_taG_3_FD_94461 | JGI IMG/M metagenome (GOLD analysis project Ga0134088, IMG submission 94461) | Grasslands soil microbial communities from the Angelo Coastal Reserve, California, USA - 15_D_Rain_20cm_5_09182015 | ecosystem: Environmental > Terrestrial > Soil > Grasslands ...
CAGATAGGTCACCGTCACCCCACCCGAGTAGCTGGTGAGGGCTCGACGCGCCTCGTCCTCCCACCTTACATCGAGGGCGCCGTTGCCCGTGACGATGGCGACTTCCCGAGTGTCAGGGTGCAAGCGCTGGATCAAGTCGAGCGATGACTTCCAATCGATGCGCCGGGAGACACCCGTGACGGCCGAGCTCGCGTCGAGCTTGGGCAGCAGGGCCGGATCGACCGCGCAGAAGACGATAGGCACCCCCTCGAACATCGCCGCACGATGCTTGAGCACGAAGCGGAGGCCGCCGGTGCCCCAGACGATGACGACATCCGGTCGTCTGGCCACATAAGTCTTCTGCAGAAGGTCGCGAAGCGCGAGCTCGCGTGCCTCCTCTGGGAACCACGACAGGCCGAGGTATTCCGTGTAGACCCGGATCGGCAGGGTGGAGCCCGCCAGGAGCGTCGAGCGGATCGCGTCGTCCGTGTCGGCCACCGCGGCCAGACCCCGGGTTTCCTCGAAGAGCACGAGCACAGTCTTCGGCGCCACGGTCTCGTCCGCGAGCGCAAGCGCGGGCAAGAAGAGCAGTAGCAGGAGGCCGACGATCATCGTTTTGAGGATTCCGACTCTCAGTTGCAAGGTCTTGATAGTGCCACACTGCGTGGCTCGTTTCGCGAATAGCCCTTTGGGTGAGCAGGGCAAAGACTAGCTCATCTGCTAAGGGTCCCGGTGATGGACGAGCACTCTCGCGATCCGCCCATCGGTGTCGAGCTCCATCACCTCGAGCTGGAGCCCGCGCACGCTGCTCCGAAGGTACACGGCCACCGAGCTGACGCCGGCGAAGACGTCGAGTAATTCGAATTTCAGATCGGGCATGGCTGCGAGGCCCTTGGCGAAGTACGACCGGAGCGCGGGCTTGCCTCGAACCGTGCCTGCCGGATCGCCGCGCAGCTTCGTCACCAGCAGCGACTTGAGCTCGACCGAGTCGGCGTAATGCGAAAGAATCCGCTCGAGATCGTGAGCGTTGAACGCCTCGATCCATTCCTGGGCGACGGCTTGCGCCTGGGCTTTCGTCACGGACGGTCCCCCGCCCTAGAACTCCAGCCGATCGCCCGGATTGATCGGGAACACCTTCGTCGGCGTCTGCCCGAGCGCCGCGATGTACTCCTGCGGCGTGCCCTTCAGCACCGGGAACGTTCCGTAGTGAATCGGGATGGCGAACTTCGGCTTGAGCAGCTCCTTCGTGGCGTAGGCCGCGTCCTGCGGATCCATCACGAAGTGACCGCCGATCGGGATCAGGACGAGATCGGGCTTGTAGTAGTCGCCGATCAGCTTCATGTCGCCGAAGAGCCCCGTGTCGCCCATGTGGTAGATCTTGAACCCGTTCTCCATCTGCACGATGAAGCCGGCCGGCTCGCCGCCCACGTGCGTCGTCGTCTTCTTCGTCGCCTGATCCGTCACCGTCAGCTCGGACGAGTGCTCGGCGCGCACCTGCGTGATCGTGATCTGCGGCCCGAGCGGCTGCACCTTGCCGCCCTTGCCGAAGCGCACGCCCTGCTCGGCCGTGAGCCAGCCGAGGTCGATGAAGCTCTGGATGAGCCCGGCCGGCCCGAACACCTTCGCGCCGCTGCGCTTGGCGAGATCCACGAGGTCGCTCCCGCCGTCGTTGCGGCCCGCCGTCCCCACGTGGTCGCCGTGGCCGTGGGTGACCAGGATCAGGTCGACCTTGCCGAGCTTGGCGAGGTCCTTGTACTCGGCGGGCGTCTTGGGGTTGCCGGTCACGAAAGGATCGATCACGATCACCTTGCCGCCCGGCGTGGTGATCCTGAACGTCGCCTGGCCGAGCCAGTGCACCTCGACCTTCCCGGACTGGGCCGGGAGCAGCGGGGCTGATAGTGCCAGAGAGAGCGCGACGACGAGCGCGGCGCCCAGCTTGATGACGTTTCGACGATGCAACGCCATATCTTTCCCCTCCTCGTATTGGCGACGGAGAAAGACTAGCTCATCTGGCCCCGGAACTTCCACGCGCCAGCCCGGCCCGTGCGACCGGATGTATCGATGAGAGGCCGGCTTTGGTCGTCGCGCACGCCGACCGGGACGATACAATCAGGATTATCACTGCCAGGCCGGCGACACCGGCCGAGAGAAAGATCTATGAAGAAGGCTAGCCGAAAGCCGACTGACGAGCTGCGACCGGAATACAAACGCTCGGACTTTGGCCGCCTGGCACGCGGGAAGTACGCTCAACTCGTCGCCGAGGCGACGAACGTCGTCGTTCTCGATCCAGAGCTGTCCAAGGCGTTCCCACAACGGGCGGGTCAGACCACCTTCGGCCCGAAGAGGTAGCAGAAGCGGCCGTTCCGCTTGCAGCGATCCATGAACTCGTCGAGGGGGTGCTTGTTGCAGTTGGGCAGCAACGCGCTCGTGCACTCGTAGACCGTCGTGCCCCAGAGCAGAGCCAAGTGCTTCACTGAGCCCGACCCCAGAAGAGCGGGCTCGAGGGCGTAGAGCCCTGCGCCTTTCTCCTTCGTGGCGGCGACGATCTGCTCGGCGGTGCGGAAGTCGGACACGGTCGTGGCCTTGCCTTTCTTGTCCCTGTCCGGTCGGGTCACGATCTGAAAGCCGTAGCGGTCGCGGGCGCAGTGAAAGCTGCTGATGCCGCCGACCCGCGCGCAATCGCCGTCGTACGCGGTATTGTGGGCGTTGCCGAAGAGATACACGGACAGCATCAGGTTCGCGTAGGTGGTGCAGTCCATCTGGACCGGTCCCTTGCGAAACTGCGTTGACTCGGTCTGCACGGCGTAGTCGGTCTGTCCCTCCACCCCGTAAACGCAGCGGTTGCCGCCGCCGTCCTCGGCGCCCTTCTGGTAGGCGATGTTGTTGTCGGCGAACCACTTCTGCACGGCGTCGATGCCCGCGATGCCCTTGACGCCGGGCAAGGGGATCAGGATCTTCGCCTTCTCCGCGAGCTTCAGGAGAACGGCGTCGCCCGGCTGGACGAGCGCGTTGTCGATGTAGGTCTTATCGACGGCCGGCGTCTGGGCGCGCAGAAAGCTCTGGAGCGCGTCCTTGGTGTGGCCGCCCCATCCGCCGTCGGCTCCGCCCTGCACGGCCTCGCCGGCCGCGATCAGCAGCTGTTGAAGCGCGGCGATGTCACCGAACTGATTCTTCCCTCCCACGCCCACCGACGCCTTGATGAATTGCTTCGTGCCCGCCATGACCCGCCTCCTTGCCTAGCCCCACCAAACCCGCGGGCGGGAGCGCTGTACGTGTTTATGCGAATACCCCACCCGAGGTACGAGCGCAAGGGCACCCGCTCGGCCCCGCGTCATTCTCGCTTTTGAGAAAGTAGCTCGAAACTCCGCGGTTTCTAACACTTCCATTTCGATTCGCGTGGCCGCCGGCGCGGCTCTTCGAGTCCGGTCGGCGCCTTCGATCCGCTTGCGCCCAGTCGGGACAGGCGCGTGAGGTGGGCGCCTCGACCGGCTCTCGGCAAGCCCGCCGGACGGGCCACTGGCTGAGAGAGACAGGGCCCAAACGCAAAAAAATGGGGCGAAACGTTCTTGATTCGCGACGGACAGCGTTATACTCGGCCTCTCACTACAGGCTGTCCCGGCAGGCTGTGAGTTTTCTCCATCAAACGAGACCGGGCGCACACGGAGGTGAGGGAGAGATGTGGAAGCAGCGCGAGGAGCCGCCACGGCCCACGAGCGTCCCGGCTAGTCCGGCGCAGGCACCGTCAGTCCCGGTGCAGCCCCCGCCCTATTCGGCGCAGGCGCAGACACCGTCCCATTCATCGACGTCGTCTGGTGGAGATCAGACGCAGAAGGAGACATGGCCTATGCACGAGGAGAAGGCAAGCATTGGGAAGTCCATTGTCATCAACGGTGAGCTGCGCGGCAGCGAGGATCTGACGATCGAGGGCCGCGTCGACGGCAAGATCGAGCTGCGCGACCACGTCATCACGATCGGCTCGAACGGTCGCATCAAGGCGCAGATCAGCGCCAAGGCGATCGTCATCCTCGGCCAGGTGACGGGCAACCTGAACGCCACCGAGAAGGTCGACATCAAGGAGACCGGATCGGTCGAAGGCGACGTCGTCGCGCCCCGCATCGCGATCGCCGACGGCTCGCACTTCAAGGGCAGCATCGACATGCAGAAGAAGGATCAGCCGGAGAAGGGCATCTTCAGCAAGCCCGAATCCAAGACGTCGAAGTCGGAGACCTCGTCGAAGTCGGAGACCTCGCCGAAGCCGGAGACCTCTCCCGTGAACGGCGAATTCGTCCGCGTCTGAGCCGGCATTGAGCATCGTTCAGAAGACCGGCGGGCTCTCGGGTTTCGTCTCCCGCTTGGGCCGGCAGAATTCTCGATCCGACGACGAGCCTTCACGCGTCGCTGAGCCTTCGCGTGTGGCCGTCGAGCCGCGTACGGTCGCTGCCGTGTCCGCCGAGACCGTGTACGCGAGCAAGACCCTCGCGCGCTTCCTCGATCGCGTGTTCGCTCGGCCGAACGACGCCGTGGTCATGGATCTCGGGCCCGTGATCGGCTCGAACATCACGTTCCTGGGCGAGAGGGTCGGCTGCAAGATCCACGTCGAGGACCTCTACGCCGACATCGATCGGCACGTCCTGCACGACAAGCTCGACCAGCTTCCGGAGTTCCTGACCGGGCGGCTGACCGTGCGCCCCTCGAGCATCGACGCCGTGCTCGGCTGGGACATCTTCGACTACCTCGCCCCCATGGCCGCAACCGCATTGGCTGGAGAGCTGATGCGGATACTGCGACCGGGCGGGGTGTTTCTCGGGTTCTTCGGCGCGCGCGCGTCGGACGATCCGCGCTACACGAAGTTCATCATCGAGGACGAGATGCACCTTCGCTACCGCTTCTACCCCTCCCCGTGCACCCGGCGGTGGGTCCTGCAGAACCGCGACATCAACATCATGTTCGCCGGCCTCGAGATCTGCGAGACCGTGCTCCTGAAGTCCGGGGTGCGAGAGATCCTCTTCCGCAAGCGCATCCTGAGCTGACGAGCTGCCGAGCTGACGAGCCCGGCCTGGTGCCAGTCGCTGGCCAGGCCGGTTCGCAGTCAGCTCTGGCGCCAGTCAGCGCGACTTCGCCGTCAGTCCAGGCCGTAGCGCCGAAGCAGCGTGTAGAACCGCATGCGGCTGAGCCCGAGCGCGCTCGCGGCCGAGCAGGTTGAAAAAGCAGACAACGAGCCGAGACAGTGGACTCCCGCCGAGCGGGCGAGCTACCGCGCGAGGGCGCCGGCCGGGCCTACCGCCCGGCGGCGACTCCGGCGGGCTCCTTGAAGCTGAACGCGGGATCGATCGGCGGAAGCGGAGCGCCGAAGAAGATGCGGCGCTGCACGGCCGGCACGAGCGGCGACCTGAGGAGCAGCGGGATCGCCGTCTGCACGAGCCACTTCTTGAGCGGATTGCGGCTGCCCTGGCCCAGCAGCACGCGCTGGGCGCCGAGCTGGAGCCGGTGGAGCGTCCGCACGTCGGCCTCGCGCAGGCGCTGCACTTCCTGGAGCACCTCTCGCCCGATCGGGCCGTGGCCGAAGTGCGGGTAGAGCACCTGGGCAGCGACCACCGCGGTCGCAAGGGCCACGTTGACGCCGATGGCGCCGGCCGGGCTCATCGTGTGCGCGGCGTCGCCGATCAGCAGCATCCCGTCGCGCGACCATTCCCGGATCAGCCGGATGATCCCCTCGAGCGGAAAGAAAGGCTTGAAGTCGCGCAGGGAACCGGCGAACTCGCTGAAGATCGGGTCGAAGCGCCTCACCCGGTCGGCGACCGTGGCCACGCCCTCGTCGCGCCAGCGCTTCCATTCACCCGTCGGGAGCACGAGACCCGCCTGGATGTGGTGCGGGTACTTCGGCAGCATGAGCCCCCGGACGTCGCCGAGCGATACGTAGAAGGTGCTCGCCCAGCCCGGCGGCTGCTCGATCGTGAACCAGATGACGTCGAAGTCGTGGTGCTCGTACTCGGCCTCGAACCCGCCCAGACGCGTCAGGGCCGAGTAGCGCCCGTCGGCCGCCACCACCACCTCGGCGCGGACCTCGAAGGGCTCCTGGCCGTGGCGAAGCCCGCTCAGGCCGACTACCTTGCCGTGCTCCTCGATCAGCTTCGTGGCCTTGGCGCCCATCCAGCACTGGAAGGATGGGAAGGCCGCGGCCTTGCGGCGAAGCGCCTCGAGGAAGATCGGCTGGGGCATCCAGATGGCGTAGGGGTAGCGCGGGACGATCCGCTTGAACTCGAACTGGCCGACCTCGCGGCCGTTCAGGCGAATCTTCCCGACCTCGAGCAGCGAATGGGGCTGGGCCAGCACGTACTCGAGCAACCCGAGCTCGTCCAGCAGGTGCGACGTGCTCGGCTGCAGGACCTCGCCGCGGAACTCCCGCTCGAAGTCCTCGTGGCCCTCGAGCACCAGGACGTCGACGCCCCGCTTGGCCAGGAGCAGGCCGAGCATGAGCCCGGCCGGTCCCCCGCCCACGATGCAGGCACTCACGCGGGTGTTGCGAGGCGCCCCCATGCGCTCAATGTACCAGGCTCGTCTGAGGCGTCAGCCCGCTCATCGGGTAGCCGAGGTCGCGCCAGGCCCGGAATCCGCCCGCCAGAGGCCGCACGCGCTCGATGCCGCGGCGTCTAAGGATCAGCGCCACACGGGCGCTCGAGGCTTCGTTGGGTCAGGTGCAGTACAGGACGATCTCGCGCTCGCGCGGGATCTCCTGGTGGCGGCTGTCCATGTCCTCGATCGTCAGGTGGAGCGCGCCGGGGATGATCGTGGGCTCGGCCTCGAAGTCGATCCGGTCGCGGACGTCGACGATCAGGATCTGCTCGCCGCCGTCGAGCTTGGCCTTGAGCTCCTCGGGCGAGATCCGGGCGATCCGGATCTTCCTCAAGAACCGCTGGCGCGAGATGAACTTCCAGGCGACCCAGGCGGCGAGCGCGACGCCGATCAGAATGAGCGTCCAGCTTCCGAACCGCACGGCGTACTCGGCGACGATCTCGAGCTGGTAGCTGAACACCCAGCCGAGCGCGATGAACGCGCCGGCCCAGAAGAGGCCGCCGAGCGCGCTGTAGAGCACGAACTGGCCCAGCGGCATCCGGACGATGCCCGCCAGCGGCGGGGCGATCGTGCTGAAGCCGGGGATGAACTTGGCGACCATCAGCGAGCGCGAGCCGTGCTTGGAGAAGATGTTCTCGGTGCGCCTGACGCACGAGTCGGGCTCGAGCGAGATGCGGCAGAGCCACCCGAGCACCTTCGCGCCGCCGAGCCGGCCGACGACGTACCAGACCATGTCGGCCATGAGCGAGGCGACGCCGGACAGCACTAGAAGCAGCCCAAGGCTGAGCTTCCCGCTGCCCGCTGCCGCGCCGGCGGCCAGGAGAAACGGGATCGCCGGGATCGGGATGCCGATCTGCTCGGCCAGGACGGAGCCGAAGACGACGAGATAGCCGTAGCGCACCAGCACGCCGATCGTGCTGTCCATGTCAGTCACCCCTCCCGTTTAGCCGGAAGCCTTCGTCGGTCTCCAGCTTGCCGATGATCGTCTCGATCGAGCCCGTGTCGCTTGCGGCGTGAATAAAGCTGACCGCGGGAGGGCTGAGAAGCTGGGCGCCACCGACTTGTTGTTCTGGGCCTGAGCCATCGCTTTCTGGATGAGATCCCGCTCGATCGCCTCGAGATTCACCCCCTCGGGCGGGATGGCTCGCGGCGTCTCGGCCGGCGCGGCGGCACCGGGTGCCCCGGCCCGAGCCGCGCCGGACCTGGGCTTCGGCGCGCCCGTCAGGGCGATCGGGAGGTGCTCGCCGGTGATCAGCCCGCCCTCGCACAGAGATCCTCGCGCAGGGTGCCGCGCTCCATCGCCACCCGGGGATCGCGATTGGTTGCGGCGATCACCCGCACGTCGGCGTCGAACGGGACGACGAGGCGCGCCGCGGCGGCGACCCGGCCGATGACCTCTCCGGCCTCGAGCGAATCAGCGATCGCGCGGGCGATCGCCGAGCAGACCTCGCCCAGTCCTGGGGGCAGGTCCCGGACGCTGGGGTCCCCGGCCACTCAGGTGCGGCCGGCGAGCTTGCGCCCCTGCTCGAGCACTCCGAACGACCGCGGCGTGCTCGGCATCAGGAAGCGGTAGCCGCTCGCGATCAGGCGCTCGATGTTCTTCGCGTCCGGATGCGGGTGGCCGCACGGCACGTTGTGGTCCTTGCAGATCTTTAAGATGCGATCGATCGCCTCGGCCACGACGGGGTGCTCGTACTCGCGCGGATGGCCGAGCTCCTGGCTCAGATCCCCCTCCCCAATCAGCACGACGCCGATGCCCGGCACTTCCTGGAGCATCCGCGGAAGGTTCTCGATCGCCTTCGTGTCCTCGCACTGGATGATCGCGAGGATCTCGCCCTGCGGCGCCAGCGGCCACACGTCGGCCCGCGCGTAGTACTCCTGCTGCGAGAGGCCCCAGTAGCGCGCGGCGCGCGCCGGCGCGTCGCCGCGGATGCCGGGCGGATTGTAGCGGGGTGCCTGCGGCAGGCGCGGATAGCGGCAGGCGCTGACCGCGTTGCGCGCTTCTTCGACCGTGCTGACGTGCGGGAAGATGATGCCGAACACGCCGATGTCGAGCACCTGCTTGGCGATCCACTGGTTCATCTCGCCGCCGTTCGGCGGGATCCGTACCATGGGCGTCACCTTCGGCGCCAGAGTGCCGGAGTCGAGAATCTGACGCCGGTCGAGCATGTACTGGAGCGCGTCGCGCAGCGCCGGCGCGCTCATCGGCGCGTGCTCCATCTCGAAGGCCACACCGTCCAGGTTCGAGGCGGCCAGCGCGGCGGCGGTCTCGATGTCGACCGAGCCGAAGCCGACGAAGGCCGTCTTGCCCTGCTCGAGCGCCCGGATGACGCTGTTCAGTCGCGGGATCTCAGCCATGGCTCTCTCCTTAGCGCGAAGCGGGGATCTTGTTCTTCAAGCGGCTGTAGATGCGGCGCGCGTTGCCCTCGTAGACCTTGCGGCGGTCCTCGTCGCTGATGCGGACCGCGTCGACGTAGCGCTTGGTGTCATCGTAGTAGTTGCCGGTCTCCGGGTCGATGCCGCGCACGGCGCCGACCATCTCCGAGGCGAAGAGAATGTTGTCGGCGGGGAGCACCTTGAACAGGAGGTCGATGCCGGGCTGGTGATAGACGCACGTGTCGAAGAACACGTTGTTCAGCAGGTGGTCCTTCAGCAGCGGCTTCTTGAGATCCTGGGCGATGCCGCGGTAGCGGCCCCAGTGGTACGGGATCGCGCCGCCGCCGTGGGGAATGATGAACTTCAGGCTCGGAAAGTCCTTGAAGAGATCGGCGGTGATCAGCTGCATGAACGCGGTCGTGTCGCCATTGATGTAATGACCGCCGGTCGTGTGGAAGTTCGGGTTGCAGGACATGCTGACGTGGATCATCGCCGGCACGTCGAGCTCGACCATCTTCTCGTAGAACGGATACCACCACTTGTCGGTCAGCGGCGGGTCCTTCCAGTAGCCCCCCGACGGATCGGGATTCAGGTTGCAGCCGATGAAGCCGAGCTCCTTGATGCAGCGCTCGAGCTCGGGAATGCAGTTGGCCGGCGGCACCCCCGGCGTCTGCGGGAGCTGGCACACGCCGACGAAGTTCTGGGGAAAGAGCGTGCACACGCGATGGATCAGGTCGTTGCACACCTGCGACCAGTGCAGGCTCGTGGTCGCGTCGCCGATGTGGTGCCCCATGCCGGCGGCCCGCGGCGAGAAGATCGTCACGTCGGTCCCGCGCTCGCGCTGGAGCTTGAGCTGGGCCTTGTCGATCGACTCCCGGATCTGATCATCGCTGATGCTGATGGTGCCCTTCGAGCGGGCGCTCGAGGGCTCCTTCAGCTCCGCGATCTGCTTCTGCCGATAGGCCTCGAGCTCCTTCGGTGCCGTCGTGTAGTGGCCGTGACAATCGATGATCATGAAGCCCTCCGACGTGGTACCCCAGAATAGGCGAGCATCCTAGTCCGCGGCCGCTCTCATCGTCAAGGCGACGCCGGCAGCCAACGACCGAACCGACCCTGATAGTCCGCGAGCATCGCGGCCTGGCCTGTCTCCTTCCAGTAGGCCAGCCCTCACGAAGTCTCGCGGCCTGCCGGTGAGACTGCGTCGCGCTCGAGACGCTCGACCCACGTCTCGAAGCGGCGCTCGAAGCCGGCGCGCGCGGCGATTCGTCGCATCCAGGAAGCGGGCGCGCCCTCGGGCGGCTCCTCGTGAACAAGTACCGCAAGTCGCAGCTGCGTCGCGAGCGCCGGCTCGTCGCCGGCCGCCACCCGGCGCCTTCGGGAGACGTCGTCGATGTGGCCGGCGACCTCGGATGGGATCAGATCGCGAAGGTTGCCCGCGCTCAGGGAACGACCCGCTCGAAGCGCACGCTACTCGAGATCGAGCGTGCGGCGCGGGAACATGTCCTCCGGAGTCACCACGCGCGGGAGGATCTTCTGGTCGCGAGCGAACTGGATGATGGCCTCCAGCGCCTTGCGGTTCTTCGCGACGCCGTACGGGAGCGGGTCGTCGCCGACGACACTGCGGCGCTGGGCGATGGCCTGAGCGTCGGCCGGCAGGGTCGCGCCCGAGCTCAGCTGCTCCAGGAACACGGCCTTCGCGTCCTTGAAGGCCCCGAACAGACGCGGCGCGAGCGTCGGATCCGATTGGAGCAACGAATCCTTCACGACCACGGTGTGGTTGACGGGATAGATCCCGGTCTTGCGGTACCACGCCGCCTCGGCCTCGCGCGGGCTCGCGATCAATGGCTTCACGTCGGGCGAGTCGACGGCGCCGACACCGATCGCCGCCGCCAGCTCGCCCTTCATCAGCAGCTCGCCGAGGTTGGCGCCCGGGCGCTCCTCGACGTTGGCCGGCTTCTGGTATTCCTGCACGTGCTCCTCGTCGACCACCACCCACGTGACCTTGCCGAGGTCCACGCCGTACTCGGTCGCCAGGATGCCGCGCGCCCACACGCCGGTCGTGACCGTGTAGGCTCGGACGCCGACCTTCTTGCCCTCGAGGTCTTTCGGAGACTTCACGCCGGACTTCACGTTGTAGACGATCGGCGCGTGGTGGAACTGGCGCATGACGAACACCGGCAGCGCGGTGAACGCCTTGCCGTGGGCCTTCGCCGTCAGGTACGTCGTGATCGCCATCTCGGACACGTCGAACTCGAGCGTGCGCACCATGCGCCGGAACGCGGCGACGATGGGGCTCACCTCGACCTGCTCGAGGCGCACGCCTGGCGCCGTCACGCTCCCGTCCTTCAGCGCCTTCGTGTGCGCGTAGGTCGCGACCGCGGTCTTGAGAACGGTCGTTCCCGGCGCCGCGCTCATCGCGCGATCTTCTCGGACGGCGCCTCGCCGAACGCCCGCCTGAGCCCCTTGGTGGCCTCGAGCCAATCGGCGTCGCGCGGCAGGATCACCCCGCCGGAGCGGTGACGATAGACCGTGGGATCGTCGACTCCCGGCGGCACCGTGGCGTCGTCACGGAGCGCCCGCGCGGCGTTGATCACGCGGCGGCGGGTGCGGATGACCATCGCGTCCGAGGTCCCGAGGTGCTCCTGGGTGCGGTCGTAGGTGGGCCCCATGCTCTCGGTCACGGCCTGGTCTTGCTGGTGGATGCCGGCGATGCCGGTGAAGCTCTCGGTGCGCTGCGACTCGCGGTCGATCAGGTAGTCGTTGTCCTTGTTCTGGGTGAGGCGGAACTTGCCGAGCCAGTCCGACGTGTCCGGCAGGAACTCGAAGCCCCCGGGCCGCGCGCCGGCCGCCGCGACTGGGCGTCCACCCGCACTGAGGCCCGACGCGCCGCCCGCCGCACCGGTGCCCACGCGCGAGCGCGGCGCGGCGATGCTCCAGAACATGATGTGGTTGTCGTCAACGGGCACCCAGGCGCGCACCAGCACCTGCATGCCGAGAATGCCCGTCGGGATCATCGTGAAGAACGGGAACAGGAAGTGGGCGATGCGCCAGTAGTAGGTGTCGGACTCGGCGGGACGGTAGGCACCGTACGACGTGCCGAACTCGGTGTCGACCACCTCGTACTTCGGGGCGCGATCGGTGACGTTGTAGTAGTCGAACGTCCCGGGCTTCGTCTGCTCGGGCTTGAGGGCCCCGAGGTGCAGGAAGCCGAGGTGGCTCGTGTCGATGTCGCCCTCGAGCCCCTGGAACCAGTTGCACTCGCGCATCACCTTCTGGATCTGGTACTCGCCCTGCGGCAGCATGTTCGGCTCGATGTCCGGCAAGGGCGGCGGCGTGCGGCGCGGCCCCATGTAGGTCCAGATGATGTCGTTGCGCTCCACGCACGGGTACGCGGTGGCGTGGATCTTCGACTTGAAGTTGCTCTCTTCCGGCTCGTTGGGCATGTCGACGCAGTGCCCCTCGCAGCTGTACTTCCAGCCGTGGTACACGCAGCGCAGGCCTTCTTCCTCGTTACGGCCGAAGAAGAGGGACGCGCCGCGGTGCGGGCAGTGGTTCTGGATGAGCCCGATCTTGCCGGACGTCACCCGGAAGGCGATGAGGTTCTCGCCGAGGAGCCGGACGCGGACGGGCGCGCCGTCCCGCTCCGGGAGCTCGCTCGTCATGAGGGCGGGGATCCAGTACTGGCGCAGCAGATCGCCCGTGGGCGTGCCTCGCCCGACCCGGCAGAGCAGCTCGTTGTCCTCTCTGGAAAGCATCGCCTTGCCTCCTGTCCTGGACTGGCCTGCGTGCCTACTATGCCACGGTCGTGGTCCGCACGCTGGCGTGGACGAGACGACGGACCAGCACGACCACCGCGAGTACGACCACCGTCATCATCAGGGCCGCGACGGCGGCTTCCTCCAGGCGTCCGTTCGACCACTGGCTCAGGAAGAGCGTCGGCAGCACCGTCGACTTCGCCCCGTAGAGGAACGCCACCGTCGCCAGGTCGCTGAACGACACCGTGAACTGGATCACCCAGCCCGCCAGGAACCCGTTCATCACGAGGGGCAGCCAGATGCGCCGGAAGGTCGAGGGCCACGAGGCCTTGTGGATGCGGGCGGCCTCCTCCAGCTCGCGGCTGATCTGGATCATGCTCGAGCCCATGATCTGCGTGCCGAACGGAAAGCCGCGCACGATGTGGGCCAGGATCAGCACCGTCAACGTCCCGTAGAGGATGGCGAGCGGCGACAGGAGCACGGCCCAGAGGATCCCGAGGCCGAGCACCAGCGACGGCACCGCCCAGGGCACCCACGCCGCCAGGTCGAGGAGCCGGCGGCCCTTGTAGCGGCTCCTGGTCACCACGTAGGAGACGAGCGAGTAGATGATCATGCCGACGGTCGTGGCGACGATGCTCATCACCAGGCTGTTGGTCAGCGCCAGGCGATTGATTCGCAACGTGAGCATCCGGCGCCAGTTGTCGAGGGTGTAGCTGGCCGGATCGAGCACGTTGAGCCCGATGAACCGGATGAAGCTCACCTGGATCAGCATCACCGCGGGCAGGACCACCGTCACGATGAAAAACAGCAGCACGAAGCCGAAGGCGACCCAGCGCAGCCGGCCGAGCGCCATCGGGCGCGCGGAGTAGCCGCGCCCGGTCACGGTCGTGTAATCGCGCTTGCCCAGGAATCGCCAGTTCACCAGCACGAGCCCGAACGTGATCACCAGCAGCATGACCGCCATCGTCATGCCGGTGCGGAAGTCGGGCGGGAAGATCTGCACCATGCGCTCGTAGATCTTGTTCGTGAGCACGTAGATGCCGGAGCTGGTGCCGAGGAACACCTCCGTCTCGAAGGACGAGAGCAGCCGCGTGAGCGACAGGATGAAGGCGGCGAGGATGGCCGGGCGCAGGAGCGGCACCAGGATGCGCGTGACGGTGCGCCGCGGCGAGGCGCCGCACATGCGCGCCGACTCCTCGAGCGCCGCGTCCATGTTCCGGAAGGCCGGGATCAGGAAGATCGCCAGGAGCGTCGCCCAGCCGGTGACGCTGACGAAGATCAGCCCGCCGTACGAGAAGATGTCGAGCGGCCCCGTGTCGCCCGCGAACATCGGCAGCAGGCGCAGGAGCTGGTTGAGGTATCCCTTCTGCGGGCTCAGCAAGAGCGCCCAGCCGAGCACCTTGCCCAGGAGCGGGAAGAAGAACGAGAGGATCAGCAGGAACTCCAGGCGATTGCGAAACGGACAGTCCGTGCGGGCGATGATCCACGCCAGCACGACCGCCAGCGCGAGCGCCAGCACCGCGCGCACGGTCGAGAGCCACACGGTGGTCCAGAGAATCCGCCAGACGTCCGGCTCGGCCATCACGCGGAGCGAGGCGCGGATCGACTCCCAGGTGATGGCGCCGGGACGGCCGGGCGGCGCGTCCCGGAAGCCGGCGACCAGCGCGGTGACGACCGGAGTCACCGTGAGCACGGCCACCACGATCAGCAGCAGGGTCGGCAGCCACGCCCACGCCCAGACGCGCGGCCACGCGATGCCCCGCGCCCGCGCGGTCAGGACCGCCATGTCAACGCCTCCCGGCCCCGTCTAGTTCAGTAATCAAAGAGTTTGGACGCGATCACCCACTTGAGAACCTCGGTGATCTGGCGCTCTGCCTTGTCGTCGCCCGCGAACTGGAGCTTGTGCTTGGCCGGGTCGTCGAGCGGGCGCGGCGCCACCTCGGCCCGGGCCGGCGTGTTGCCGAGCGCCTGCACGCGCCACTCGGCGTACTCGCGGCTCAGCATGAAGTCGACGAAGACCTTCGCGGCGTTGGGGTGCGGCGCGTTCTTGACGACCGCGAAGAGCGGCGATTGAGTGCTGACGCAGCCGGGCTCGAGGCAGAGCTTGGTGATCGCGACCGTGCCCATGCCGTACTCCACCCGCCACGGGCCGCCGAGCATCGCGTGCAGTTCGCCCCGCGCCACCTCGCCGGATTCGTTGAAGCCCAGGAGCTTGGGCTTGAGCCCGGCGAACTCGCGGATGAACGCCTCGCCGTACTCCTTGCCGTTTACTTCCTTCAGCCCGTACATGTGATAGACGCCGATGTTGGCGATGCGCGGGTCGGTGAACGCCACGCGCTTGCGCTTGATCAGGTCGACCCAGTACGGGTCGCGCACGAGGTCCCAGTAGCTCTTGGGATATTTCTCGGGCGGGACCAGCTTGGTGTTCACGTTCAGCCCGCTCACGCTGGCGAAGACGCCGGCCAGATGAGTCTCCTTGTTGATGATCGGCCAGCGCCACTTCACGCTCGGGTCGAGCGCCGTCGGCGGGATGAAGTCTTCGGCGAGCCCGCGCCACGAGAGTGTCCGCCCGCTCTGCCCGCCGCACTGGTAGACATCGGCCTGGACGCGGCCGGCCGAGGCCTCGGTGCTGATCTTCTCGACCAGCTGAAAGCCGGGCGACAGAACCTGGCTCACCTGGATGTCCGGGTAGGTCTTGTTGAAGGCGGCGATCGTGCCCTCGGCTTCCGTCGCCTGGGCGCAGCTGTACCAGATGACCTCGCCTTCCTTCTTCGCGGCCGGAACGATCTTGCTCTTCCACTCGGCCATCGCGGCCTGATACTTCGCGGGAGTCGCCGTCGTATCGGCCGGCGCCGGCGCGGCGGCCGGGGCCGGCGGCTTGCTCTGCGCTCGGAGGGCGTCCGGGGCGAGCCCGCCGGCGACGACGACCGCCGCGAGAAGCCCGGACACCATCGCTGCCCATCGCCGCCTCGTCATCCCACCGTCCCTCCGTTCGCGTCTGGCTCCCGCGGCCACAGCCTGACCGCACGCGGCGACACGCAGAGCTTCGCGCGCGCGTCGTGCGGGAGGCGTGCGTCCTCGGGCCCGGTCGCTCTCACGGTGAAATTCCCCATCTCCACCACGTACTCGACGCGGCCGCTCACGTAGACCGACGAGCGCACCACGCCGACCCAGGCGCCCTCACGCTCGGCCGCCCGCGCCTCGACGGCCTCCGGGCGGAAGGCCAGCAGCACTGCCTGACCGACGCTCCAGCTGCCGCCGGCGGCGACGGGCACGCTGCAGCCGCTCTCCTCGATCTCGGCCACCAGGCTCCCGTCCTCGCCCTTCGCGATGCGCGCCGGCAGATGGTTGGCGCGGCCGAGGAAGTCCATGACGAATCGCGTGCTCGGCCGCTGGTACACCTCCTCGGGGCTGCCCTCCTGCTCGATGCGCCCGGCGTTCATGACGACGATGCGGTCGGAGAGCGTCATCGCCTCGGCCTGATCGTGCGTCACGAAGATGCTGGTGATCCCGAGCTTTGCCTGCATCTCGCGCAGCTCGAACCGCATCTCTTCCCGCAGCCGCGCGTCGAGGTTCGACAGCGGCTCGTCGAGCAGCAGCACCTGAGGATTCGACACGAGCGCCCGCGCCAGCGCGACCCGCTGCTGCTGGCCGCCGGATAGCATGGGCGCCGGGCGCGCGTGCAGGTCGCCGAGGCCGACGGTCCCGAGCATCGCCATCACCCGCTCGCGGGTCTCCGCGCGCGACACACGGAGCTCCTGCAGCGGGAACGCCACGTTCTCGTAGACGGTCATGTGGGGCCAGATCGCGTAGCTCTGGAAGACCATCCCCATGCCGCGCCGCTCCGGCGGCACGAAGAGCCCGGACTCGGTGGACGAGAGCGGACGGCCCCCGACCTGGATCTCGCCTCGATCGGGGCGCTCGAGCCCGGCGACGAGGCGTAGGGTGGTGGTCTTGCCGCAGCCGCTCGGCCCGAGCAAAGTCAGGAACTCCCCGGCTTTGGCTTCGAAGCTCAAGTCGTTCACCGCGACCACGGTGCCGAACGTCTTGACGAGGCCGGACGCCCAAACAGTACCCATCGACTGTGGTCGGTAATCGAACCATCAGCCGATGCCCACGGCAAGCCCAAAATCCTCTGGCGACAGGAGGATGGCCGCTTAGACTGTGCCGGGATGGACTGGAAAAAGCTCGCCTGGGTGCTGGCGCCGGCCCTGCTCGTCGTGCTGATCGTGTTCGCCGTCCTGAACCGTCTGGTCGAGCCGCTGCCGCCGCGCCGCATCACCCTCAGCACGGGCCGCGAGAACGGCGCGTACTACCTGTTCGCGAAGGAGTACGCGAAGCTCGCCAAGGCCGACGGCTTCACGGTCGAGATCATGACCGGCGCGGGAACGGTCGAGACGCTCAAGCGGCTCGCCGCCGGCCAGGCCATGGCCGGATTCGTTCAGGGGGGCACCGCCGAGGCGGCGCCGACGGAGGGGCTGCTCTCGCTGGGAAGCCTCTACTACGAGCCGATCTGGCTCTTCCACCGGCGAAACCGGCCGCTGCGCGGGCTCAACGATCTCAGAGGTCTCAGCATCCAGGTCGGCGAGGAAGGCAGTGGCATCCGACCGCTGGCGATACGCGTGCTGCGCGACAGCGGGATCACCGCGCAGAACTCGCATCTGATGGCCCTCACGAGCGAGGGGGCGGCGACGGCGCTCGAGGCCGGCCGGATCGACGCCGCGTTCTTCATCATGGCGCCGACCGTGCCGCTGGTGCGGCGGCTCCTGCTGAGCCCGAGCGTGGGCCTCTGGAGCGTGCGGCGCACGATCGCCTACACGGCCCGCTATCGGTTCCTGTCGACCGTGACGCTCGGCGAGGGCGTGGTGGATCTGGTCGCGAACGTGCCCGATCACGACGTGCTCTTGCTGGCGGCGACGGCCACGCTGGTGGTGCGCGAGGACGTCCATCCCGTGATCGTGCGGCTCCTGCTCAAGACCGCGGAGATCGTCCACAGCCGCCCGGGCCTGTTCGAGGCGCCGAACGCGTTTCCCTCCGACACGCTCGTCGACCTGCCGCTGCACGAGGTCGCCCGGCGCTACCTCCGGAAGGGACCGCCGTTCCTGGAGCGCTATCTACCCTTCTGGATCGCGGTCACGGTGGAGCGGTGGGCGCTCCTGATCCTGCCGGCCGTCGGGATCCTCCTGCCGCTGGTTCGCATCCTGCCCACGCTCTACAACTCGCAGATGCGCAAGCGGGTCACGCGCTGGTACCGAGAGGTGCACGCGATCGACCAGACGCTCGCGCACGCCACGCCCGAGGAGGCCCGCGCGGCCGCCGAGCGGCTCCGAGGCGTGCAGACGAGACTCGCGGAGATCCCGCCCCCGCCGCCCGGCCTCATGGGCGAGTACTACGACCTCAAGCTCCACCTGCAGAGGCTGATCGAGCAGGCCGAGGAGCGCGCAGCCGCGCGTCACTCGCCCAGATAGAGCTCGCGCGTCCGCGGGTGGGCGACGACCTCGCCGCGCGTGCCCTCGACCACGACCTCGCCGAAGTGCAGCACCGTGATCCGCTCGGCGAAGTCGAGCGCCACGTCCATGTCGTGCTCGATCATCACGATGGTCACGTCGCGCGGGATGCTCGTGACCAGCCGGAGCACGTCTCGCCGCTCGTCGACCGACAGCCCGGCGAACGGCTCGTCGAGCAGCAGCACCCGCGGGTTCTGGGCGAGGGCCATCGCGACCTCGACGCGTCGGCGCTCACCGTACGAGGTCTGGCCGAGCGGGCGGTCGGCCATGTGATCGAGGGCGACCCGCGCCAGGATCTCGCGAGCCTGCGCCGCCAGCGACGCCTGCCGGCTGAGCCTGACGAACGGGTTCCAGCGACGGCGCGACTTCCCGAGGAGCGCCAGGGTCACGTTGCGTAGCAGGGTCTCGCCGGGAAAGAGCGTGATGATCTGATAGGTCCGCGCGATTCCCAGGTGAAAGCGCCGGCGGCTCGGCACGCGCGTGATGTCCCGGTCGAACAGGGTGACCGAGCCGCGGTCGGGGCGAAGCTCGCCGGTGATCAGGTTGAAGAGCGTGGTCTTTCCGGCCCCGTTGGGGCCGATGATGAGACGGCGCTCACCGGCCTCGACCGTCAGGTCGACGCCGGAGGTGACGCGCAGCCCGCCGAACGACTTCGTGAGATTGCGGACGGCCAACGCGCTCAGATCACGTTCCGCGCTCGCAGCTCGGCGATCTGCGCCTTCTGATAGCCGAGCTCGGCCAGGATCTCGTCGGTGTGCTCGCCCAGGATGGGCGCGCGCCGCGTGAACCGTCCCGGCGTCTCCGAGAGGTCGACCGGCGTGGGCGCGAGCGGCACGCCGCGCGCCACACCCGGGAATTCCGTGTCGCGGAGCAGGCCGGCGGTGCGGATGTGCGCGTCGGCGAGCGCCTGCTGGGGCGAGTAGAGCGGC
>Ga0134088_10000208_pt1 | contig 17978 bp, 17 predicted proteins | sample 15_taG_3_FD_94461 | JGI IMG/M metagenome (GOLD analysis project Ga0134088, IMG submission 94461) | Grasslands soil microbial communities from the Angelo Coastal Reserve, California, USA - 15_D_Rain_20cm_5_09182015 | ecosystem: Environmental > Terrestrial > Soil > Grasslands ...
ACCCTTCGCATGAGCAACCACGCGCCAGATCCCGCGGCAATGAGCCCCAAGACTGCGACGATAGTCGACACAGCGTACACTGTTTGGTAGTACTGCAGCGTGGAAGGTGGACACCCGCCAATGCAACGAGGTCCTTCATCCTGCCAATTGGCCAAGGACCAATACAAGGCAGAGAGAATCGCCAAGACCCCGGCCGATAGGATTCCTGACGCCAGGAGGGGTCGCCCTGGCTTCGCGGTTCTCCCTAGGAGAATTGTAAACGATAGTGTTATGCCGAAGAGCAAGACTCCGAGGGAAGCCAAGTTCGCAAACAAAGAGAGTAGGGAATAGGGAACCTGAATTTCTGCTAGGCCGTTCGGCTGGGTTGTCCGTACCACGATGCTGCCTGCGAATGATGCAAACCCGAGCAGTAGGGCGGAAGCAATGTACGAGGCGATCGCGACCCATTTAGGCAACATTCTGTTTCATCGATTATCTCTGTAAGCACTCAATAACGCTTTCGGCGTCCTCGCCGGCCGGGTGCGTCAAGGGCACGACGGTTTCATTCTGCGGATAGGAATCAAGGAAATTCTTTGTAGCCCCAGGCCCTCTCCTGGTGAGACGTTCCACTGAAAGAGCCAAAGCCTGACAAATCGCCCTCACGGCTTCTGGCGAGCTCACCGTCTCGTTGGCGACCTCCACCCAGCAGACCCCCATCCTTTTGCAGAAATCGACGTTGGTGTGGTCGTGGACAGAGCTCTTCTCAATCATCAAGATCGTCTGAAGGTTCGGCCAGTGGGTTCCTTCTGCAGAGCTGAGCTTCAGCGAAGCCATGGGCCCGTGCGAATTGGAGTCATATACATCTGTATGATAAGCCGGGCGACTTAGCCGCTAAAGCGCTAAGATGCTTGAACGCCGAAGTTGCGTCGAGACAGGATCGACCTGGAAACCCAAGCTCTCCAGTGCGGTAACACCCAACACCTCCGCGTCCTTATCCCCGCCAAAGACTGCCTCAACGTCCGCCTCCGCCCCATCGCATCGTATTGTAGCCGGCCCTGTCTTTCTACGGAGGATTCTCCCTTCAATCGTGTGAAAGTCCTTCTCCCTCCTCGGCTTGAAACCTAACCCTCTGAGGCGGTCGCTCCTCACCCATGTCAGGATTGAGCCGGTATCGACGATAAGCTCTACCTTAGTGCGCTTCGTCGGGCCCAAGAGGGTGACAGTGGTCTTCGTGATTCCCATCATTATGATACGACGAGGAAGTAAGCGTGGAAGATTCAGCCGGCGAAACTAAGAGAGACCCGTGTTCAGGCTCGTCCTTTGAGATGAAAGATTTAGATACGTCACTGGAATCCGACGCCTACTTCTGGAAACGTGATTGTCCTGGGTGAGAAGAAGGTCATCTCTGCGCTTGTATCGGGGGGTGAGGCCACCGCGGGCCCGCCTCTCGGCCCGGCCCTGGGCCCCCTCGGCGTCAACGTCCTCGCGATCGTGAACGAGATCAACAAGGCGACCGCAGACTTCAAGGGGATGAGAGTCCCCGTCAAGGTCGAGGTAGACCAGGAGACCAAGCAGTTCAGTGTAAACGTCGGGACCCCCACAACCTCCGCCCTGATAGCAAAGGAGGCGGGAATCCCCAAGGGGTCCGCAAAACCCAACCTCGAGTTCGTCGCCGACCTCCCCTTCGATAAAGTGGTGGGAATCGCCAGAAGCAAGATCTCCGGGTCGTACGCCAAGAGCCTCCGTTCAGCCGTGAAGGAGGTCGTGGGAAGCTGCGTCAGCATGGGCGTCAAGGTCGAGGGGACCGACCCACGAGAGTTCATGAAGCAGATCGAAGGCGGCAAGTGGGACGCCAAATTGAAGTGAAACCCACAACTCTTTTAACGACAACCAGCGCCACAGGGATTTCGAAGTTATGCTCTCAAGCCAGCAGCTGACCGACCTGATCAAGAAGGGGAAGGGTGAGGCCAAGGAGAGGAAGTTCAACGAGGCCGTAGAGGTGATTCTGACCCTCAGGGAGGTGGACGCCAAGAAGGCGGACCTTAACGTGAACGAGACCGTCTACCTGCCCCATCCCACCTCCAAGGTCGCGCGGATCTGTTTCATCGGCGCGGGGGACATGGCCCTGAGGGCGAAGAATGCGAAGGTTGACGCGGTCATCGACCCTTCACGACTCGAATCTTTGGCGGGGGACAAGAAGGAGGCGAAGAAGGTTGCCCGCTCCTACGACTTCTTTCTAGCCGACACCGCTCTGATGCCCAGAATAGGCAAGATACTCGGGCAGTCGCTGGGGCCGAGGGGGAAAATCCCCATCCCGGTCCCTCCCAACGCACCAATCGAGGCGATGATCCAGAGGATGCGAACCGCGATCAGGGTAAGGAGCAGGGGTTCACTCGGAATAGCCGCGAAGGTCGGGGAGAGGAAACTCTCAGACTCGGAACTGGCGGAGAACGTCCTCGCGGTGGTCCAGGCGGTCGAGAAGAAGCTCCCGCAAGGGGAGAAGAATATCAAATCAGTTATCGTGAAGACTTCGATGGGTAAGCCTGTGAAGCAGGCGGTCGGGCAGAGTTGAGCGAGACAGTCCAGGTCCACGAGCCCAACCCCAGGAAGAAGGCGATTGTGGAGAAGACCGCGATACTCGCGAGCAAGTACCCAGTCATCGTCGTGACGAACCTCTCGAAGGTCAGAGCCACGCAGCTGATGGCCGTGAGGAGGGCGCTGCGGGGAAACGCAGAGGTCTTCGTCGTCAAGAACACACTGGCCACCCTCGCCCTCAAGAATGCGGGGATAAAGAACGCCGACGAGCTTCTCAAGCACCTGACGGGGCAGAACGCGCTGATCTTCTCGAACCTCGACCCCTTCAAGCTCTTCCTCACCTTGGAGAAGAACAAGGTCAACCTTCCCGCGAGGGCGGGAGACGTCGCGCCGGAGGACATAATCGTCCCGGCGGGGAATACGGGCCTCCCGGCGGGGCCGGTACTGAGTGAATTCAGGGAAGCCGGGATACCCACGAAGATCGAGGCAGGCAGCGTCTGGGTAAACAAGGACTCCGTTGCGGTGAAGAAGGGGAGCGTAATCTCGCCAAAGCTGGCCAGTCTCCTCTCGAAGCTGGGGATCAAGCCGATCAGGGCCGGCCTCTCCATAGCCCTCGGCTACGAAAGAGGGCTCATCTACAGTGGCGACCTCGTCGCCATAGACCTCGAGAAGTACAGGGAGAGTCTGGTACAGGCATACGCCTCCTCGAAGGGCCTCGCGATCCTGGTCGGTTACGTGACGAAGGAGACAGCCCCGGATATCATCGCGAAGGCCTACAGGGAAGCGCTCGCACTGGCGACCGAGACGGGCACGGTGACAAGGGAGACCGCCCCGCGCATCTTCGGAAAGGCAGAGGCGGAAGCCTCCGCACTACTCGCGAAGGCCAAAGAGCAAGGCTTCCAGTAACACGCAGGTTCCGTGAATTATCAGCCGAAGAGGGAGGCTAGACCAGCCAACGCTTCCTCTTCCTTCTTTTCTTCCTCTTTCGGCTTCTCCTCGGCCTTCGCGGCCGGCGCTGCCTGCGCCTGACCTGACGGGGCCGGTGCAGCCATCATGGAAGCGTTCTTCAGGGCTTCGTCGATGTTTACCTCGCTCAAGGCTGAGGCGAGCGCCTTGATCTTGACCGTGTCGGGGGGTACCCCGGCGGCCTTCACGACGCTCGTGAGGTTCTCCTCGTTCACAGGCTTACCGAGCTTGTGCAGCAGGAGAGCAGCATAGACATACTCCAAGTGAAATCGCTGTCCTCCGTTTTGAAGTGCGTATTTAAGATTTCGAGAATGGGGAATGAAGATGCTTAAATCGGAGGCTAGGATAGAAGTCAATGGACGCCGTGAAGAAGACCAAGGAGGACAAGGAACTCGAGGAAGATATGAGGTTCATTGACGAACTGCATCGGGATCCGGTCAAGCTGGAGATATGGGTAGACAGAGTGGTCGAGGGTTGGAAGAAAAAGAGAGCCTCAGGAAGGCCGTTGAAGATTTCGAAACGATGATGAGGAAGCGCGTCGTGAAGGCGGCAAGACGAAGCCCTGAAGACTTCCCCGACGAACTTGCCTTGCTGGACTTGGCACTCGAAGTCAAGCTGAAGCTTTCGGTATCCGACTGAGAACGAGTTCCCCGCTCCCTCTCGCCGTGCGACCAACCTCGCCTCCGTCTTGAGGGGCGAGTGACGTCTCCTCGCATACATCACTGCCTTCGGCAGAGTCCCCATCATCGGCGTAGGCTAAGAAAGCAGGATTAGCTCCAACGGGGACATTTGCGTGACAGTTTGGGCAGACACCCCGCCGGCAGGTATGACCCACGAGGTTGCTTCTCTACGCGTGGAACATCTCGCTCTACTCAACCTGAAACAGCGTTTCCATCTTTATTTACTCTCAGCGGCGGACTAGCGAGCCTGTGACCTCGGTCAGTTGGATGAGCAGAAGGAGATACTGAGGAAGCGATTTTCAGCCGAATACAGGAAGTACTATCTCGTCGACCTCTTCAGGCGCAAGGGTTTCGTAAGGAAGAAGTGTGAGAACTGCGGGAAGTACTTCTGGACCCTCAACGAGACGCGTAAGAGGTGCGACGACCAGCCGTGCTCGCCCTACACATTCATCGGCAACCCCCCGACCGAGAAGAAGCTCGACTACGTCAACACCTGGAAGACGGTTGAGCGTTTCTTCGTCGCCAAGAAGCACGCGAGCATCAAGCGCTACCCCGTCGTCAGCCGGTGGCGCCCCGACCTCTTCTTCACTGTCGCCTCGATAATCGACTTTCAGAGGATTGAGGGTGGGAAGGTTGTCTTTCAGCTCCCGGCCAACCCACTCATCGTCCCCCAGATGTGCCTCCGTTTCAACGATACACCCAGCGTCGGGGTAAGCGGGAAGCACTACACCTCGTTCTGCATGCTGGGGCAAACGAGCATCGCCGGCAAGGGAGGCTACTGGAAGGACAGGTGCATCGACCTCGACTTCGAGCTTCTCACGAAGAGCTTCGGGGTGGAGGAGAACGAGGTCTCGTTCATAGAGGAAGTCTGGCTGGGATACGGGGCATTCGGCTACTCTCTCGAGTACTTCGTCCGTGGGCTGGAGCTCGGGAACGCCGTCTTCACCTCATTCGAAGGCACCCCCTCGAAGTACACCCCGATGAAGGAGAGAGTTGTGGACATGGGCGCGGGCCTGGAACGTCTCACCTGGCTCACCCAAGGGACCCCCACCTCGTACGACAGCAACTTCGCGGATGTCTTGAAGAAGATGAAGGAGGTCTCCAATGTAGAGTACGACGAGGCCCTCTTCCTCCGTTACTCGAGGATTGCGGGTGCGATGAACCTGGACGACTACAAGACGATTTCGGAGGCGAGAGAGGTCATCGCCAAGTCGCTCGGTGTTGATGCCACCAGGCTGGCAGGGCAGTTTGGGCCCCTGGAGGCGATGTATGCGATCGCGGACCACGCCCGGACTCTCCTCTTCGCCATAACGGACGGGATGCTACCGAGTAACTCTGGAGGAGGGTACAACCTGCGGGTGCTCTTCAGAAGGGCCCAGAACTTCATACGGCGCTACGGCTTCAGGCTCACGTTAGGGGAGGTTGCCAACTGGCACATCGACTACCTCTCCAGGATGTATCCCGAGCTCGCGGAGCACCGGGAGGACGTCGGGGAGGTATTGAGCGTCGAGGAAGCGAGGTACACGTCGTCAAGCGATAGGGTGGCCAAGATAGTTGCTTCTGTCTCCTCCTCTGGCCAGAGCCCCTCCACCGAACAGCTCGTGCAGCTGTACGACTCGGAGGGGGTTACCCCGGAGCAGCTCTCCGCTGCGGGTGTGAACGTGTCTCTCCCTGAGAACTTCTACGACCAGGTGCTCGCCAGGCACGCCACGAAACAGAGGGAGGTGGAGGAGGAACGCCCGAGCTTCGAGGTCGCGAAAGTTGCACCCACGAAGCTCCTGTTCTACGACGAAGGTGCGAAGTTCGAGTTCAAAGCAAGAGTCCTAAAGGTCTTCGAAGGCAAGTACGTCGTCCTCGACAGGACAGCCTTCTACCCCAGGGGTGGGGGTCAGGAGCCCGACCATGGGAGAATCGGGGATGCCCAGGTCGCAGAGGTGGTGAAGTACGGGGACGTCGTGATCCACACCGTCGTCGGCAAGACGCCGAGGAGCGGCACGACGGTCGACTGCCAGGTAGACGGGACCCGCCGGAGGAAGATAACCCAGATACACACGGCCACCCACATCCTGAACGCCTCTTCGAGGCAGGTGCTCGGTCCGTGGGTCTGGCAGCACTCCGCCTTCAAGGAGGAGGATTACGGAAGGCTGGACATCACGCACTTTGCGCACCTGACGCAGCAGGAGGTCGAGAAGATCGAGGACCTCGCAAACGAGGTCGTCAGGAAGAACCTACCCGTGAACACTTCCTTCATGCCCCGGCAGGAGGCGGAGGAGAAGTACGGCTTTCGGATCTACCAGGGCGGCGTCGTCCCCACAAAATCGATAAGGATAGTCAACATCGGAAACTGGGACATCGAGGCCTGCGGCGGCACCCACGCGAAGAGAACCGGGGACGTCGGCCTGGTGAAGATAACGAAGGTAGAACGAGTTCAGGATGGGGTTGAAAGGCTGGAGTTCGTCGCTGGGGAGTCGGCGATCGAGTACGTGCACCGTATGGATTCCGCTCTGAACCATGTGTCGGCCATCCTCGAGACGCAGAGGGAGAACATCGCGAAGGTAGCCGAGTCTCTCAAGGCGGAGCTGGAAGCCATCAGAGCAAGGGAGAAGGCGCTGGGGCTGAGGGTGGTCGAGTTATCGACAGCCGAGGTACTCTCCTCGGCAAAAGAGGTGAAGGGGGTAAAGCTTTATGTCGGGAGCCAGTCATCGCTGACTGAGGAGCTAATTATTGCTCAAGGACAGAAGTGCACCGAATCCGACCCGTCCCTAGTCTACGTCAGCGTCTTTGTCGTCGGCAATTCCGCCAGAGTCGTCTGCTTTGTGGGCGCCAAGGCCAGAGAGAGCGGTCTCTCCGCCGGCGAGATCGCCAGACAGGTTGCGGGCCTGCTCGGAGGTTCGGGTGGCGGGTCGGCGGCCTTCGCGCAGGGAGGCGGTCCCTCTCTCGACCGCATTGAAGAGGCAGTAAGGTCTGTAGAAGGGACAGTCGCTTCTCTCGTCAGAGGCTGAGCACCTTGGCAGAGTACGAGAAGCGATGGCTGAAGGCATGGAACGAGAGGCACCTCTTCGAGTCGGACCCTCTGAAGGGTAAGAAGAAGGTCTTCGTCACCTTCCCCTATCCGTACATGAACGGCCCAGTCCACATAGGCCACTGCTTCAGCGCGACGCGCGTCGACGTCTATGCGCGCTTCAAACGGATGCAGGGGTACAACGTGCTCTTCCCCTGGTCCTGGCACTGGACGGGGGAAACGATTGCCGGAATGAGCTACAGGCTTGAGCAGGGCGACAGTCAGGTCCGGCGGGCGTTCATCGAGATCGACGGCGTGCCAGCCGAAGAAGTCAAGAAATTCACCAACCCGGAATACCTGGCATCGTACTACACGAAGGTTAGTCGAAGGGTGGTCCAGGCAACGGGTTTCTCCATCGACTGGAGGAGGGAGTTCACCACCGTCGACCCCGCGTACAAGAGATTCATCGAGTGGCAGTATCTTCGATTGAGAGAGCTGGGCTACGTGGTGCAGGGGACACACCCGGTTGTCTGGTGCTCCCTCGACCAGAGCCCAACGGGAGACCATGACAGGCTAGAGGGTGAGGGCGTTTCTCCAGAGGAGTTCAACCTGTTGAAGTTCAAACTGGGAGACTTCGCCCTCGTCGCCGGCACTCTGAGACCGGAAACCATCTTCGGCGCCACCAACCTCTGGGTCGACCCCGACGCCGAATACTCCGAAGCGAGAGTGGATGAGGAGCTGTGGATAGTGAGCTCCTCCGCGTTACGGAGACTTGCCGAGCAGAAGCACGAGGTCACCCCTACGCGCTCCTTCTCGGGGGCGGACCTGGTGGGGAGGTACGCAACGGCACCTCTGACGGGCGCGTCCCTCCCGATACTCCCCTCCGGGTTCGTCGACGCCGGCCTGGCCACGGGTGTGGTCTACAGCGTCCCCGCCCATGCACCCTACGACTACATGGGTTTGAGGGACATACAGTCCGGCAGAGCAGCGGTGTCCAGGCGGGTGAAGGAGATAGCCGACCGAATCGAACTGATCTCCATGATCGAAGTCCCCGGACACTCTCAGTATCCCGCGGAAGATGCGGTGAAGAAGTTCGGGATCAAGGATTCGACGGACGCGAGGCTGGCTGACGCGACGGCCGAAGTCTACAAGGAAGAGTTCCACAGAGGGGTCATGAAGGCGAACACGGGCTTCGGGGGACTGAAGGTCAGCGAGGCGAAGGAGAGGGTAAGCGAGGCGCTCGCAAAGGAGGGGCTCCTGACCAAGATGCATGAGCTGCCACAGCGCGTGGTCTGTCGCTGCGGGACGAGGTGCTACGTGAAGATACTCGAGAATCAGTGGTTCCTGAACTACTCAAACGAAGAGTGGAAGGCGAAGACGAAGGAGCTTCTCAGGAGGGCGAGCGTCTTCCCCCCGGAATCCAGGGAGTGGTACAACGCCACCATCGACTGGCTGAGGGACTGGCCCTGCGCGAGAAGGTCGGGTATGGGAACCAAGCTGCCGTGGGACAAGGAGTGGATTGTGGAGACTCTCAGCGACTCGACGATCTACATGGCGTTCTACACGATCAACAAGTTTGTCAACGCGGAGAGGGCAAAGCCTGAGCACCTGTCTCCCGAGGTTCTGGACTATGTCATCCTGGGGAGGGGCGCCGCGGCCAACCTGGCGAAGGCAGCCAAGATGTCCGAGACGCTGTTGAGGGAGATGAGGGCGGAGTTCCTCTACTGGTACCCCGTCGACCTCAGGAACTCTGGAAAGGAGCTGATACCGAACCACCTCACCTTCTTCGCCTTTCATCACGAGGCGATGTTCGGGGAGAAGCTCTGGCCCAGGGGGTTCAGCGTCAACGGGATGATCCAGATAGAGGGGCAGCGGATGAGCAAGTCGCACGGAGTCTTCGTCACCTGGAAGGACGCGCTCGAGAAGTTTGGCGCCGATGCCGTTCGCGCAACTGTCGTCCTAGCTGGAGACGGAATGGAGGACACAGACTGGCGGGCGAAGAACGCCGAGGACACGAAGGCGAAGGTCGATTCCCTCGTCTCTTTCGTCGAGAAGAACCTGAACATTGCGGTCAGGAGAGCCCCCGACCACCTCGACAGGTGGCTGACCTCGACGATGAACCGCCGTATAGCGATGGTCACGGCTTCGATGGAGGAGATGAGGACACGCCGGGCGATCTCGGCCGCCCTCTTAGATGTCTGGAACGACCTGAGGTGGTACCTGCACCGCACGGAGAAGCCCAGGCGTCAGACCCTGACGGAGGTCTTCTCCGCCTGGGTCAGGATGCTCTCTCCGTTCGTTCCTTTCGTCTCCGAGGAGCTCAACCGGGCGCTCGGAGGGAAAGGGTTGGTCTGCACAGCCGACTGGCCGTCGCCGAAGGACTTCCCCAGAGACGACGCGGCCGAGTTGTCGGAGCTTCTCGTCAGGAGGGTGCTGGATGACGCACGCAACCTGCTCAAGATCGTGAAGCAGCCGAGGCAGAAGCTGAATGTCTACGTAGCTTCAGACGACGCGAGGAGCTACTTCGTCGAGGTGGCGAAGGCGAGGGCGAGGAAAGAAAGCCTGGGCGGGGCGGTAAAGAGATTCGCGAGCTTGGGGATCACTCCGGAACGTGTGGTCAAGCTGCAGTATGAGGCCGGGGAGGAGCTTGTCTCCATGTTCGTCTCGCAGCCCGACTTCGACGAGTACGGGTTGCTGAGCGAGGCCTCTGACTTCCTGGCGAGGGAGCTCGGTGTCCGCGTAGAAGTAACGAAGGCCGGACCGCAGGGGATTCACGACCCGGGAAAGAGAGCGAAAGACGCGCTGCCGCTCAAGCCCGCCTTCTACCTGGAGTAGCCTCAGTCGACAACTCTTAAAGTAAGCCGACCCTTCCGCTGAAGGGGTTTGTCCAACCCCACCCTCCTTGAGGAATCCCCGGACAACAGGTTCATCCTACACGTCGACATGGATTCTTTCTACGCCTCGGCGGAGGTCCAGCGAAATCCCGCCTTGGCGGACAAACCTGTAATCGTCGGCGCCGACCCCAGAGATGGGAAGGGGCGCGGCGTCGTGGTCGCCTGCAACTACGTGGCGAGAGATTACGGGGTCAGGTCGGGAATGCCGATATCCCGTGCCTGGGCCCTGTGCCCGGGAGCCGTCTACGTGAGGCCAGACTTCGACTACTACGACAGCCTCTCGGCGAAGGTAATGGGGATAGTCCGTCGCTTCGCCGATAAGTTCGAGCAGGTGAGCATCGACGAAGCCTTCCTTGACGTCTCCGACCAGGTCAAGACTCCAGCGGCCGCCCTCTCCCTTGTCGAGAGGCTGAGACATGAACTGAAGGAGAAGACTGGGCTCGCCTGCTCCGTCGGAATCGCCGAGAACAAGTCAGCGGCGAAGATAGCGACAGATATCAACAAGCCGGATCGTGTCACCCTCATCCCGCGTGGCAGAGCCAAGGAATTCCTCTCTCCGCTGCCTATCGGGAGGATCACGGGAGTCGGGAGGAAGACCGAGCTCCTCCTTCAGAGCCTCGGTATCACGACGATCGGGGACCTCCAGAAGGGTGACGAGGTTAAGCTCGGACGAAGGCTGGGAAAGGCGGCCCGTTGGTTGGTGCAGGTCGCGAACGGCGTCGAGCGGGAGGAGATACGCGAGCAGCCTTCAAGGTCGCTGAGCACCGAGCGCACCCTCGAGGAGGATACCACCGACTGGGAGGTGATTGAGCGGATGGTTGGGGCGATGGCAGAGGAGCTCGCAAGCCGAGCGACACACGCGAGGCTGAGCTTCAAGAGCGTGGGCATCAAGATCAGGTTCCGGGGTTTCGAGACCCACACCCGCGAGACGAGACTGGTGGCCAGCACACAGGACAAGGGTGTCATTCGCAGGGAAGCACTCCTCCTCCTATCGCGGTTCAGCTCGGGGAAGAAGAAGGTAAGGCTGGTGGGAGTGAGAATTTCAGGGTTGAGGATGATGTCCACTAAGCAAGCCAGCATCGAGAACTGGCTGGGATAAAGGAGGAGAGCGGGTAGCCGAGGGCCCTCGCGCGCGTGCGGCCTCACTAGCTCCCGATTCTGAATAGCTTGGTGCTACAGACGCCACAGACACCCGTCAGAGCCTTCTTTCCGTTTTTGAAGGTGGTGTTCCGCGCATTCGTCATCTCGCGTCGCGCCCTGCACTTCACGCAGTATGCTATCGTCAGTGTGTTCGCACCTCGAAGGAAAACTCGTCTTCCGCGGTATAAACGACCCGAGCCTAAATCTCCTGTCCAACCGTATCACCGTTTTACACTATTTGGAGAACCCAAATAAGGGGTGGGTATCCGCGGGTCGGAAGATGAGATGAGCGAATCTGGGTCGCAGCAGCTCCTGGAGGTTGCGCGAGTCGGGTGCACCGACGAGTACCTCGACCACCTGACCTACAAGCGACTCTCCGACCCCCGAATCGCGAAGAACAAGCGTTTCTCGGAGATTCTCGCCGGCCTCTCCGCCACGGAGTACAGGCACTACGAATTCTGGAGGAGGTATGTCCCGGAATTCCAGGTAAAGGCGAACTCGCTTCGTGTCGACTTGATCGTCCTCCTGAGGGTCCTCTTTGGGCTGACCTTCGCCGTGCGCTACCTGGACAGGCACGAAGCCAGCGTGATCAAGCGGTACAGGGCCGTCGCAGAACTGATTCCACCCCAGGACAGGAAGGCCTTCGACGAGATGCTGAGAGACGAGGAAGAGCACGAGAAGGAGTTCGGGCAGAAGATCGAGACTTCGTCTGTTCACTACATCTCATTCGTCGTGCTGGGGCTGGCCGACGCCCTAGTGGAGATAACGGGGATACACGCGGGTTCCCTCGGCATATACAACTCGACCGAGATATCGGGTCTGGCGGGGGTGGTCGCGGGGGCTGCTGCCTCCCTAGCCATGTCCTCGGCGGCATTCGCTCAAGCGAAGCAAGGCTTTACCGGCTCGGCTCGCCTCTCGGCCGTCTACACCGGGGTGTCGTACTTCATCACAGCGGTCATCCTGGCGACTCCCTACTTCCTGACTCCGAGCCAAGTCGTGGCCCTGGCCGCCTCCCTCGTATTGGCAGTGATCATAGTCGCCTCGATTACATACTACAGCTCCGTGATATCGGGAAAGGGCTTCTCGAGGGACTTCCTCGAGATACTGGGAATAATGTTCGGGACGACGCTCGTCCTATACCTCTTGGGTTCCTTCATCAGGATCGCCATCGGTATAACCATCTGACAGGCGACTCCTTTCTTGGCACAGACTTTGCGGGAGGGTTTCCGTCACGGTCTCTCTTTCCTCGCGACCATAGCTTTCGTCTCAAGCTTGATCGGCTCAAGGACCTTCGCGATGCTGAACCCTCAGATTGTGGTGATACAACAGGGGATACACTTCCATCACTTCTGGTACGGCCTCGCCCTGATAGCGATCGCGGGCTGGCTCGGAATCGCGCGGCCCAGCGAGAGGCTCTCCAGGGTCTACGCCACCGTGTACGGCTTGGGAGCGGGTTTCATTGGCGACGAGGTCGGACTACTCCTTACCTTCGGGGATTACTACTCCGAATTGACCTACATCTCCCTGGTCGCGGCAGTCTCTTTCATCCTCTTAGCGATGCTTCTTCTAAGGTATGGAGACCGGGTAGTCAGGGACGTCTTCTCAATCAGCTCCGCAGAGAAGGTCTTCCACCTCGGAATCTTCTTAGTAGGGTTCTCGGCTATCTTCTTCGCCTTTGGGCTGAACCTTCAGGGCGTCGTGGTGGCGCTGGCTGGGTTGATCGTGGCGGCAGTCGGGGAATGGCGAGAACGCAGACCCGCTTCAACGGATAAATGACATCGTGGGTGCGCGAATTCGTTGAAGCAAGACGAACAGTTGGTCGGTACTATCAAGGAGCACGTGAAGAAACGCTTCGAGGCCTCCGACAGGGAGTTTCTCTTCGGGGCGGACCGGGTGGATGTAAGGCGGGTGAAACCTCTGGGCAGAGTGAGCGTACACCTGCGATCGCGTAGTCTAGATACTGATTTGGGCGTCAGATATTCTTGAGATAGTTGTTGGCCTCGAGCCAGTCCGCATGGGCCCTGATGTAACGCCAGAGTATGTCTGCCTTTCTGTTATCGAAATCCCAGGGAGATACCAGAACGATGTCGTTCTCCCGTATCCACATCCTTCGCTTGAGCTTTCCCCTGATTCTGCAGACGCGGGTTTGACCGTCGGCACACTTCACGATGACTAGGTCGCCTCCCGTCAGCTTGAGCACTCTGCCGAGAAATTCGCCCTGCTCAGGCTTGACGAGTTCCTTCAGATTTGCTTCGCTTAGCACCTTTCTTTTACCCAAGAGGGGTCACCAAGACGCTCTCCAATTGGAGAGTGCACAGCCGGAAGATCGATTCATTGCTCTTGGTGTAACGGGAACTCCAATATTAAGTCTGTGGGACCTGCCGGCGTCGAAATATCCAAACAATTTCCATTTTTGTGGGAAATTCGTAGCACCGACCACGAATCTGTAAACTAGAGCGGTCCAAGAAATCAAGCTGTGGAAGGCTGTTGGCGGGCCCGCCGGGGTCCCCCCAAATGGGCTAAGTTTGTGGACTCACTCAGACACCGTCGTGAATTTTTGGATCAGCATCGGCTTTTGAGTCAGCATCGGCTCTTCGTCAAAGGTGAGAACTGCACCGTGGTTCTCTGCACTCCAAAGGAAACGGGGTGTCTATAGATGTAGCTCGATCATAATGAGTCGCGCAATCAAGATCGCAGCAACGGACAATGTGATTGCGAAGAATCGACCGAGTATGCTCGTTTCAAACGGCCACGTTGGAACCGCAGAGACCTTCTGATCCAGGATCTGTATCGTCAGCAGCTTCTCCATTCGTGTAAGTATATCCCCCGGATCTTCGTGACCTGCGTTATCTGGTTTCTTCGCAAGTTGGTTGAACTGCTCCCGAATCCTCGATTGCTCTAATCTCTTCTCTTGTTGCATCTTTCGATGTATGTTATTGAGGGGCAAGAAGAACATGACCATTCCTGTTATGAGAAAGATCAGGAGGAGTGCAATATCTGAAAATCCAAATGGAAGAATTATCAAGGTGAGTGCTCCAAGAAAGACGACGGCGATGTAAGCGCCCGCCAGGGAGAGTGATATTGAACCCAAGGGTCGGAGGCCAAGCATCGGGTCTTCGCTCGACGACCTAAGCCTCAAAGCCTCTCCCCCTAGCTTGTGCAATCCTCGGAGAGAGCTCAGGTACACCCAAAGGAAGGACCCGAAAGAGAATCCGGTGAAGATGCTTGATACGATTTCTGAAAGGTCGCCAAGACCAGGATTTCCGCTACCCCTGACGGTTGGTGAGGCTCCTGGAATGGCGTAGAGGCCTATCACTGCTGCCCCGATTAATATCGGCGGCAGTAGGCGAGACACACCGCCGAAGACTTTGTGCAGAGTCTCTTCGCCGTGCGGTGAAGTCGCCGAGAGTTCGAGTTTAGATTGCACCACCCTCAAGCGCATGAACCTTACCGAGAAAATCAGAAGGAATGGGATGAGAATCAAATTCAAAACAAGATTGGCAATCGCTTGCCAAAGCGACAGGTTGGGATCGAGGATTCTGGTTAGGGTGGCCTTTGGGTCAAACGTATCCACGTACCCGCCGAGAAGTCGCCCTCCGACTCCAAAAAGAATCGCCCAGAAGAGACACCCCCAAGCATAGGGAAGATGGATGAGGTTGACAAGCCGCTCGATTGGTGTCGACCACTCTGGGCTACGCCTGACGTTAACATTGCCAACCAATTTCGAGAGACATTGGATCTGGCGAAATACTTACGGTTAACTCTTTCAAAGTAGATGTTACCTGCGCTCTATTCATCCCTTCATCCAAGAAAGCTACAATATCATGGCAGCTTGATGATCAAAAACTGATTCTCCTAACTATGTCAAATTGGGCGCAACCGGCCCGGCCGCTCAAAGTCAAAATCACATTATTCGGAAGCCTTAAGTAAACTAGTAGCAAATTTCAGGTAAGAATCTACCTTATCCTTCTCTAAGAAGCCCATGACAAGGCAGAATGCTCTTTCAGACGCAAGGAGGAGTGTCTTTCTAGGAGTATTGGCAAAGAAGTACGACTGTCGCACTGAAGTCTCCGAGGTGGACAGGGTTATCACACTTTGAAGAAAGCATTGACACGAACAAGGTCCAGTTGTCACGTTTGCGCCCGGGTATCGGGTTTCCGGCTCGCGAAGCAAGAACTCAAAGGAGAAATCCTACCCTTCCCAGCCCTATAGCCAAGAAGATAACCCACTTTGTTCGCACCTGAGCCCGACAGAAATGGCCACCCACGACAGGAGTAGGACCTGATGCGAACAGAAGGCCCAGTAGAAACGCGGGGTGAACCGACCTGACGGCGCTTGAATACAGGCGGGCCAACAGACAGTATACGGCGATTCCCAAGGACGAGGTCTGGCGATTCGTGGACTCGAGGGAGAAGCTCTACGTCGCTTTCCCGATGGAGAACGGCTACCCGCACGTCACACCCGTATGGTTCTGCGTCCTAGACAAGAAGCTGTATCTCAGGACGCAGGATTACAAAATGAAGACGAGGTTAGCCAAGGCGGGCAAGGCTTGTTGTGCTCTGGACGAGGGGAGGAGATACCTCGAGTTGCGAGGCGTAGTCATTTGGGGAAGAAGCGGAGTGGTGACGGAACAGAAGCTCATCGACAGGATAGAGAAGATCATGGGGATGAAGTACAAAGAGCAGCAATGGAGGGCGTCTGAGATGCCAACATGGTGGGTCCAGGAAAGGAAGTATGAAAAGAGGGCCTATATCGAAATCACACCGACAAAGATATCTTCATGGGACAACAGCAGAATTCATCGACTCTCGGCGCAGAAAGCCAAGCCGCGTGGAGCGTCAGAAGCCCATCACTTAGATGTTTCAAGAGCGTAGTAGCGTCCCATGCTGTATCTGAAAAAACAGGACCCAGTATCAATGATAGCGGGCCCGGTGGCTTCAGACACCTACAGGTGTCAAGTCCTCCTCCGTTAAATAGCGTCAACACTATGAGTGGCATGACACAGCTCGTACGGGGCAAGCATAGGCGTCTGCTCGAAGACGAGCAAGTCAGGCGATGGTACGACAACCTCTGCAGGGGCTCGAAGGTGACGGCGGACGTCTACACGAGGAGGCTCGGTTCCATATGCACGCTGAGGGGAACCAACCCGTCGGAACTCGTCACGCAAGGCAGGAAAAGACGAGGAGTGGCTCTGCAACTTCCTCATGGACCTTGTCAGCGAGCTGGAGAGGCAGGGCAAGGCAGGCAGCTATATCGTTTCGAACCTCAAGGCAATCAAGTCATGGCTCTCTCACAACGGCGTGGAATTCAAGAGGAGGATCAAGGTAAGGGGCGCAGACGATACCCCCACGCTGAGGGGCAAGCACGCGCTTACGACGGGCCAGCTGGTCACTTCGTTGATCTAAGGTTACTGTGTCGCCGGGGTCGATCTCTACGGCCGGGCTGTGGCTCCTGCCCACTGTAGTGGAAGACGTTGCGCGTTATGGTGTGGTGGGCCAACTTGTCACCTTTCGCCTTCTCTTCTCTAATTCTTTTCGCGGTATGGCAGAAAAGCTGCAGTCGACGAGTCGCCGCTGGATTGGGGTCCGATAGACTCTGTTTTACCAACTAAATCAGCTTTTACTACTAGATTTATAAACATGACTGCCTGGTGGGAGGTAGAATGGCATCTGTATCAATCGGGCAGGGTGGGCCAGGCCAGACGACGAGGTTCGGCCTCCCCATAGACTACGCGTTCGAGGTTCCGGTGCCGGAGAAAAGGCTGCAGGCTGCGGCGCGCGCTCTTCGGGAGAACGGGTTCCAGGTGGAGGTCGTGGACACCCCAGAGGACGCTAGGAAGTTGGTGGACGGGATCCTGCCGGAGGGCAAGTCGATTTTCACTGGGTCCAGCGAGACGGTCAGGCTCTCCGGGCTCGACGAGGACATCAACAGGTCGGGGAGGTTCAAGTCGGTGCGACAGGAGCTGGCGAAGATGGACCGCAACACTCAGTTCAGGGAGATGGTCAGGATGGGCGCTGCTCCGGACGTGATCGTCGGTAGCGTCCACGCGGTCACCGAGGACGGGCGGATCGTGGTGGGTTCGGCGTCGGGGAGCCAGCTGGGGCCCTACGCCGCGGGCGCAGAGAAGGTGGTGCTGGTGGTGGGCGGGCAAAAGGTGGTCCCGGACCTGGAGACGGCCATGAGGAGGGTCGAGACCTACAGCTACCCGAAGGAGGACACGCGCATGAGGGAGGCGATCGGGAGGCCGAGTTCTCTTGCGAAGATCCTGATATTCAACCGCGAGCTGGCCCCGGGAAGGACGACCGTTGTCCTGGTCCGCAAGGCAATAGGCTTTTGATAGGCTCCTGATTTTCTATGACGAAACCTGCCTCATCACCACGGCTGTCCCTCATCCTCACGCTGCTCGTCGCAGCACAGTTCGTTATCATTCTCGACTTTTCGAGAGTCCAGATCGCCCTGCCGACGATGCGCACCGAGCTCGGGATATCCCTGGCCAACAGCCAGTGGATAGTAAGCGCCACTCGCCCTATGATGTCATGGACCTCGATGGTGTAGTTTACAAGGACAAGGTATGACCACCATGAGCAAGAATGGAGACAAGAGGATTCGTGTCGGCATCATCGGCGCCAATCCGGATCGCGGATGGGCGGCTGAGGCGCACATCCCTGCTTTGAAGTCGCTCTCGGATGACTTCGAGATCACGGCGCTGTCCACCAGCCGACGCGAATCTGCCGACGCCGCCAGCAAGCTCTTTGGTGTGCCTGTCGCGTTCGACAATCACCA
>Ga0134088_10000232_pt1 | contig 17397 bp, 17 predicted proteins | sample 15_taG_3_FD_94461 | JGI IMG/M metagenome (GOLD analysis project Ga0134088, IMG submission 94461) | Grasslands soil microbial communities from the Angelo Coastal Reserve, California, USA - 15_D_Rain_20cm_5_09182015 | ecosystem: Environmental > Terrestrial > Soil > Grasslands ...
GGCCCCACCGGCGTCGGCAAGACGGCGGTCGCCGCCGCGTGGGGAGACCTCGAGTCCGTCGTCGTCATCTCCGCAGACGCGCGTCAGGTGTACCGGCGGCTCGACATCGGCACTGCGAAGCCTGACCGGGCGCAGCTCGCGCGCGTCCCGCACCTCGGGATCGACCTGATCGAGCCGGGGGAGCGCTACAGCGCGGGGCGGTTCGCCCGCGACGCGAGTGTTTGGCTGGCCGGGGTGCGGACGGCGGGGCGGCAGCCTGCGGTCGTTGGCGGAACCGGCTTCTACATCCGCGCGTTAGCGGAGGGTCTGTTCCGCGAGCCGCCGCTCGATCACGCGCGTCGCGACCGCCTGCGCGCCTGGGCAGGGACGCTCGCTGCCGCCCGGCTCGCTCACTGGGCGGCGCGGCTGGATCGTGGCTTCGCGGGCGGCGGCCGCCAGCGGGCCGCCCGCGCGGTCGAGGTGGCGCTGCTCACGGGGCGCTCCCTCTCGTGGTGGCAGCGGGAGGCGCGCGAGACCGGCGTCATGCGGCCGTGGTACATTCATCTCACCCTGCCGCGCGACGCGCTGCAGCGGCGCATCGCTCAACGCGTCGATCGCATGCTGGCGGCGGGGCTCGTCGACGAAGTGCGCGGCGTCGTGGCCGCCGGCGTGGCGCCGCACGCGCCGGGACTGGATGGCGTCGGCTACCGCGAGGCGGTCGCGATGTTGGAGGGCCGGCTCCCCGAGCGCGAGCTGCGCGACGCCATCGTGGCTGCGACGCGCCGCTATGCGAAGCGGCAGGAGACTTGGTTCCGACACCAACTACGCCGTCAGCCGTCAGCCGTCGGCCATCAGCCGGACGAGGTGTGGACGCTCGATGCGACACCGACCCCCGAAGCGCTGGCCGCGACGATCCGCGAACACTGGCACAACGTGGTAAGCCGAGAGGTGATGGCTGAAAGCCGATAGCCGAATGCGGATTGGTATCACGTGTTATCCGACCTACGGTGGCTCCGGTGCCGTCGCCACCGAGCTGGGGCTCGAGCTCGGGCGGCGCGGTCACGAGGTGCACATCATCTCGTATGCGAGCCCGTTCCGGCTGCGGGGCGGGTTCGCCGAGCGCGTCACGTTCCACGAAGTGGTGCCCGCCGACTACCCGTTGTTCGAGCAGTCTCCGTACGCCCTGGCACTCGCCGTGAAGCAGCACGAGGTTGCCTTGCGCGAGGGGCTCGAGCTGATGCACGTGCACTATGCGATCCCGCACGCGGCGACGGCGTGGCTCGCGAAGCAGATGTTGAAGGGGGAGCGCGACCTCAAGGTGGTGACGACCCTGCACGGCACCGACATCACGCTGGTCGGCCAGGACCCGTCGTACTTCACGATCACCAAGTTCTCGATCGAACAGTCGGACCGCGTGACCGCGGTGTCCGAGTATCTCAAGACGGAGACGTATCGGGCCTTCGGGTGCGTCGGGTGCGACGTGCGGGTAATTCCCAATTTCGTCTCCGTCCCGGACTTCCATCCACCGACCGACGGCTCGTGCCGCCGGGCGCTGGCGCCGGCGGGCCACAAGATTCTGCTCCACGTCTCGAACTTCCGGCCCGTGAAGCGGGTCGCCGACGTGATCAAGGTATTCGGGGGCGTGCGGCGCGCCCTCCCGGCGACCCTCGTCCTGGCCGGCGACGGGCCCGACCGGGACCTGGCGGAGCAGGAGGTGGACCGTCTCAAGCTGCGCGCGGACGTGCGCTTTCTTGGGAAGGTGGACCAGGTCGCCGATCTGCTGCGGGGCGGCGACCTGTTTCTGCTGCCCTCACAGAACGAGTCCTTCGGCCTATCCGCGCTCGAGGCCATGGCCTGCGGTGTCCCCGTCATCGCGACCCGGGAAGGCGGCCTTCCCGAAGTGGTGGTGGACGGCGAGACGGGATACCTGGTGCCGGTGGGCGCGGTGGACGAGATGACGGAGCGCGGCGTGGCGCTGCTCAAAGACGGCACGACGCACGAGCGCATGCGCCGGGCCGCCGCGGCACGCGCCTTGGAATTCTCCGCCGAGCGAATCGTGCCCCGCTACGAGGGGCTGTATCAGGACGTGCTGGGTGATTGACGTCCTGCGGCTGGTCCGCGCCCACAACCTCGTCGTCGCGGCGGCCGGCGTGCTCGCCGGCGGGTGGATCGCGCTCGGCACGTTCGCGACGCCCAAGCTGCTGGTGTTCGCCGCGGTGGCGGGCGTGGGATTCGGCGCGGCCGGCAATGCCATGAACGACATCTGGGACGCCGCGGCCGACCGCGTGAACCGCAGCCCCGCTGAGCGGCCGCTCGCAGCGCGTCGCCTGTCTCGCGGGACGGCCGACCTGTGCGTGGTCGGCGGCACCCTGCTCGGCCTCGGGGCCGCGGCGCTCGTGAGCGGCGCCGCGGTGCTGGTGGGCCTCGCCGCGCTCGCCATCATGTTCCTCTACTCCCCTGTCTTGAAGCGCCGCGGGCTCGCGGGGAACTTCGCCGTGGCGCTCGTCGCCGGGCTGCCCCTGTGGTACGGCGCGCTCGCGGTGGGACGCCCGGCGGAGGGCGTGGTTCCCTGGGCGCTCGCCGCGTGGCTTCATCTGGTGCGCGAAATCGTGAAGGACCTGGGCGACGAGGCGGGAGACCGGCTGCTCGCGCGCCGCACGCTGCCGATCACGCTAGGGTCGCGCGGTGCGGCGCTCATCGCTGCAGCGCTGGGCGTGGCGTTCGTGCCCGCGAGCCTCGTGCTGCCTTACGTGGCTCGGTACCACGGCGCCTATTATGTCCTCGCCCTGTTCGCCCAGCTCACCGTGCTGCTCGTCGCGAGCCGGCTCATCACGGGAAAAATGGAGCGGAACAGCTTGTTGCTCAAAGGAGCGATGATCGTAGGCATCGTGTCGCTGGTCGCGGGGAGGGTGGCATGACGCTGTGGCAGGGAGTCGTGCTCGGGCTGGTGCAGGGGCTCACGGAGTTCCTGCCGGTTTCGAGCTCCGGGCATCTCGCGGTGGCTCGTGCCCTCATCGGGCTCCGAGCGGATGACGAGACCTTCGTCTTCGTGGCTGTTGCCCTCCACATCGCAACCCTCGGCTCGGTCCTCGTGGTTTATGGCCAGCGCCTTTGGCACATTGCTGCGGGGGTGATTCGAGGCAGGGGTGATGCGATGCGTTACGCCGCGTTTCTCGCGATCGGGACGATCCCGGGCGGCGTGTTGGGTGTGCTGTTTCACGAGCGTTTCGAGCAGGCCTTCGGCTCGCTTCGGTTCATCGGCGGGGCCTTCATTGTCACCGGGCTCGTCCTCTGGTCGACCCGCTGGTCGACGCCACGAGAGAGAGGACTGACTGCCGGGGACGCGCTCGCGACGGGCCTCGCCCAGGCCGTCGCCATCCTGCCGGGAATCTCACGGTCCGGATCCACTATCAGTGCGGCGCTCTGGAGAGGCCTCGGGCCCACCGAGGCGGCGGAGTTCAGTTTCCTCCTGGCTGTCCTGATCATCGCCGGCAGCGGCGCCTTTGAGGCGCGCAAGGCCGTGGCGGACATTGCTGCGGTCGGCGCGGTTTCGTTGGGCGTGGGCTTCGCGGCCGCTTTCGCAAGCGGCATCTGGGCCATCCGGTTTCTCGTGGCCGTGCTGCGACGCGACCGCTTCTACGCGTTCGCCGTGTACTGCTGGACCGCGGGTGCGCTGACGCTCGTCTACGCCCTGTGGCGCGCCTGACGCTCGACGGCGTGCCGGCCGCGGAGCTGGCCGCGCGGTGGGGCGTGCCGCAGTGCGGGCTGTTCCGCCAGCTCACGTCCACGCTCGACGCGATCCACGACCTCGGCGCGCACGCTGCGCCTGCCGGGACGACGGTGCTCGCCGAGGAGCAGAGCGCCGGGCGCGGCCGCGACGGCCGCACGTGGCATTCCCCGCCGGGAGGCGTGTGGCTCGGCCTGCTGCTCCGCCCGGAGCGCGCGGCGCCGGGAGGGGGCGGGGGGGCGGTCGCCATCCGCGCCGGGCTCGCGGTCGCGGATGCCGTGGATGCGCTGCTCGGCGGCCCGGTCGCGCGCCTCAAATGGCCCAACGATGTGCTGGTCGACGACCGTAAGATCGCCGGGGTGCTGTGCGAGGGCCGCTGGCAAGGGGACCGGCTCCAATGGCTCGCCGTTGGCGTGGGCGTCAACGTGCGCAATGCCGTGCCCGCGGCGGTCGCGCGTCGCGCCCTGTCGCTCCACGAACGCCTCCCGGACGTGCGGCGCATCGACGTGCTCGACCGACTGGTGCCGGCGCTGGTCCGCATCGCCGCGCTTGAGCCGGCGCTGTCGGAGCGGGAATGTGCGGCGTTCGCGCGGCGTGACTGGCTGCGCGGCCGCCAGCTCCGCGAGCCGGCCGCAGGCCGTGCCGGCGGGCTCCGCCCCGACGGCGCGCTGCTGGTCGATCTGGGGGCGGGGACGATCGGCGTGCGCGAGGGCCATGTCGAGCTCGCCTGATCTCTCGCGGCGCGCGCGCCTCGCGCTGGCCGCGTCCCTCGTGATCACCGCAGCGAGCCTGCCACGTCTCTCCGCGGTGCAGCGCTTCGCCGGCGGCACGGCCGTGCCGCTCGCGGCCGGGGCGTGCGCCCTGGTAGTGCTGCTCGCCGCCCGCCTCCCGCTCGGATTCTCCTGGGGACCGGCGCGCTCTCGGCGCCTCGTGGCGGACGTGGCAAGCGGCTTCGCGCTGGGCGCCGTGTGCGCTGCCGGGCTGATCTGGGACGGCAACGAGGCGCGCCTGGCCCAGCTGTGGCGCGACGACCGCGCGGCTGCGGTGGCGCTGCTGGCAGGTGTCGCCGCCTGGGGAGCCGCCGTCGCGGCCACGCGGCAGCGCGCGCTCGGGCGCTGGTACGCCGCAGCGGCCGGGGCGGCACTGCTGCCGGAGGCGCTGCTCATCGCGGTGCTGCGGCCCGCCGTCCCCTCCGGCTTCGCCGCCGCGTTCGCTTTCTTCCTCGTCGCCGACACGGCCGTGGCGTTCGCAACCGAAGAGCTCGCGTTCCGACGCGCGCTCGTCGGGCCACCGGATGGTGCGGGGCTGGGCGCGCTGATCTTCATGGCGGTCGTGTTCGGGCTGTGGCACGCCGTGCAGCCCGGCTACGGCGGCGCGCCCTGGGGGACGTTTCTCGGCACGGCGCTGGGCGGCTTCGTGGCAGGCTGCGTGTACGTGCTCTCCGGCTCGCTCAGCGCCGCGGCGCTGTACCACGGGCTTCATAACGCCCCGCTCAAGGCGCTGGGTGGCGCGCCGATCGCTACCGGCCGCGCCGGCCTCGCGGCCGGCCTCGCGCTCGGCAGCACCGCCGCGCTCGCCGTCGCGCTCGGCTGGCTGGTGCGGCGGCGTGGCGGGCGCGAGGCCTCCCGTCTATCTTAGCCCGCGCATGCTCCTCGCCATCAACATCAACAACACGGAAACGAAGGTCGGTCTGTTCCGCGGCGATAGCCTCGAGGCTCACTGGCGGCTGACGACGGCTCCGGCGCGCACCCCGGACGAGTGGGCGGCGGCCTTGACCTCGTACCTGCTGCAGGCGGGGCGGTCGACGCAGGAAGTCCGGGCCGCGGTTGTCGCATCCGTCGTGCCGCCAGTGACGCAGGGGCTGTGCGAGGCGGTCGAACGTGCCACGACGGTTGCTCCGGTGGTCGTAGACGGTCGCTCCGCTCTGCCCATCACCCTGGATGTGGACGAGCCGCTTTCGGTGGGGGCCGACCGGATCCTCAACACGCTCGCCGCCTCGCAGCTGTTCCGCCGCGACACCATCGTCGTGGATTTCGGCACCGCGACCACGTTCGACTGCATCACGGCAGACGGCCGGTTCATCGGGGGCGTGATCATGCCCGGGCTCCGCACGGCGTCCGACGCGCTGATCCGCAATACGGCGAAGCTCCCCGCCACCGAGCTCACGCCCCCGGAGCACGTCATCGGCCGGCGCACCGAGGACTGTATCCGGGCGGGCGTCTTGCTCGGGGCGGCGGAGGCCGTCGACGGCATCGTCCGGCGCATCAAGGGCGAGTGGCCCAACGGCAATACGCCCCAGGTCATCGCGACCGGCGGCCTGGCGAGCCTCGTCGCGCCGCTCGCGCGCGCGATCGAGTCTGTCCACCCCGATCTCACGCTCGCGGGCCTGCGGATCGCGGCTACCGCGCTCGGTCTGCAATGGTAGCCGCCGGCGTCCCGCCCCGGCTGCCCACCGCGTGGCGCCGCTGGGGCTACCGGCTGCTGCCGGGCGACGCCTTCTCCTACGTGCTGCACCTCCGCCCCGCCGAATGGCCGATCATGGCGGCGCACACGGCCCTCGGCTACCTGCTGGCGGTCGGGGTACGGGGAGCGGTGCGGGCGGAGCGGCTGGTGCCGGCGCTCTGGGCGCTCGTCATCTGGGTGGTTCTGCTCAACGGCGGCACGCTCGCTATCAACAGCGTGTTCGACAAGGACGAGGGCGATATCGGCTATCTGATCGCGCCGCCGCCGATTCCGAAATACCTGCTGCTCTTCAGCACGACGCTGCTCGTGGGGGGCCAGCTGCTCGCGTTCACCCTACCGCCCGCGTTCCGCATCGTGTATGCGCTCTGCTTCGCGATGTCCGTCCTGTATTCGGTGCCGCCGTTTCGTTTCAAAGCGGTGGCCGGCGTGGACTGGTTGATCAATATGTGGGGGTTCGGCTCGTTCACGCCCTTCGCAACCTGGGCGGCGACCGGGCGATCGCTCGACCTCGGTCACGCCCTGCTCTTGCTCGGCTTTTGCCCCCTGTTCGCGGGGCTCTATCCGCTCACCCAGCTGTATCAATTGGACGAAGACCGCAGGCGGGGCGATCGGACCCTGGCGTTGATCCTCGGCATGCGGCGGAGTCTCGGCGTCGCGATCGCCTGCGTGCTCGTGGCGTTTGCGCTGTTCGTGTGGGCCGCGGTCGTGCTGGGCGCGGGGACATCGGCCGCGACGCTGGGTGTGGCGCTGGCGGTGTGGCTCGGCGTGCTCGCGCCCTGGTACGCGCGGCACGCCGGCTTCACCCCGGTCGAGCATCAGCGCGGGATGTATCGGGCCTTGACCGCTTGGGCGGTGACGGACGTTACAGTCCTCGCTGTGTTTGCCCGCTGAGACGGCACGCTTAGATTTCGCGAACCCAACCTTTCTCACGAGGAGCCTGGGGCGCATGTCGGCCACGGCGACACCCGCGACAGCGGACCGCTCGGACTTTCGCACCGTCATGGTGGGGGGCACCCAGATCGGTGTGCTCACGGCAGCCGCGGTGGTGGCGTTTCTAGCCGTGTCCCAGCACGTGCCAGCGCTCGTGCCGCAGAGCCTGCTCGAGGCGCTGATCGTACTGACGGCTGGGATCGCCGTGAGCCTCCTCCCTGGCCGGCTGACCGAGGCGCGGCACGTCGAGGGCATCGCGTGCGCCGCCGCCATCGGGTTGTGGGGAACGGTCGTTTTCACGGCGATCGACATCGTGCTGTTGCGGCCGTTCAAGGCTTATCCCTGGACCTGGGACGCCGTCGGCGGCGGGAGCACGTGGTGGTACTTGCCGATCTGGTGGATGCTCGGGACCGCTCTCGCCTGGACCGGGGCGATCGTCACAGCCGATCGGGCTGCGCGCGGCGACCCGGCGCTCGTCCGCGCCGCCACCCCGACTGTCGGCGGCGCAGTGCTGCTCGCGGCGGTTGCGCGGCTGGCCGGCCTCCACGTGGCGCTGCCGGTCGCGACCGGCGTGGGCTTCACGATAACGCTGGCAGTGCGGGCCGTCTTGGCGCTCGCCCGCAAGCGGTAGGGCCGGCGACGGGGGAGGGGACGGCGACGTGCCCCGTTGGCTCGCGCATCTGCTCATCGTCCTAGGCTGGCTCGTCACGCCGGTGCTGGCCTGGGGAGCCTCGTACGCCGGGCTGTGGGTCGGCGCGTTCGTGGGCACCCGCTTCGTCCAGCCGCTCACCATGCTGGCCGTCGCGGGCCTCGGCGCGGCGTTGTTCGGGTTCAGCGCACTCGTGCTGTGGGTCCGCTTCATGCGACGCGTGCCTCACCTCCTCTCCCATCACATGGCGCCGCGCCCGTCGCAGGAGCAAGCCGCCGTTGCCGCGGCGGACTGAGCCTATCGCGCTGCTGCTGCTCTCGCTCGCACCGGCGGCGCTCCCCGCCCAAGGGCGCGGCTTGGAGTTTCATGTCGGCCGGTGGTACAACGGCAACCGCGCGGACACCTACGAATTCCGGACTAATGCTCGCGTCGGTGCGGGCGCGGCCTTCACGCAGGGCTTCGGGGTCGCCGTCCTCGTGAACGACAGCTTGGGTCACCGCCGTGCGTTTTACGGCGCGGGTTACGAGATCCAGGGGTGGCGCGGGCGGTCGAGCCTCGGTCCCTACGCCCTCGCCGGCCTCGCCGTCGGATTGTCCACCGACACCACCGGTAAGAAGCTCGCCGCTCAATGGAGCGTGGGCGGCGGAGTCGAATGGCGCCCGTTCTCATGGCTCGCTGCGGGGAGCGAGGTGCGCTACCGGCTGGAGGACCGGGGGCCACGTGGCTTCTGGCGACCTGGCAGCACCGCGCGCAAGGGCATTAGCGCTGCGCTGGGGATCTCGATCGGAGTGGGCAAGGGGGAGCGGGGCAGGGGGAGCGGTGGCGCCGGAGCCCCACCCGACCTCCCGCCCGCGGCTCCACCGATAACGATCACGGGGAACGCCGTCGACGTCGTGCAGACCGCGCTCGAGTCGCTCGGCACGCCATACGTTTGGGGAGGAACCGCCGACAACGGCTTCGACTGCTCGGGGCTTGTCCAATATGCGTACGGCCAGCACGGGATCCGCCTGCCGCGCATGAGCCGCGACCAGGCGCGTGCCGGCGCGGAAGTCGCGCCGGTGGTGGAGGCGCTGCGGCCGGGCGACATCCTGCTGTTCTCGGCCCAGCCCGGCTCTGGCGTGACGCATGTGGGGATGTACGTCGGCGAGTGGAAGTTCATTCACAGCTCGACCCGGGGAGTGAAGCTCTCCCGACTCGACGTGCGGGACCCGGAGGGGGCGTACTGGCTGGACCGCTGGGTGGGGGCGAGGCGGATAATTCCGTGAACTGTTGCACGACGCTACGACGCTACGTTGTAAGTATGCGCGGGACGGGGCGTGTGTTCGTACAGCTTAGCGTCGTAGCGTCGTGCAACGCCTTCGGTACCGGCTGCGCCCCCGCGACCGGCTATCGCGCTCCCCCGGCGTACATCAAGAACTACGATATTCTCATCAGCCGCCAGGATTCCCTGAGCCGGGAGGTCGGCCGGGGGCTTAAGCGCCGGGGGTACACGGTTCGCACCACGGTGCGAGGTGGCGGTCCCGCCACCGCCTATTTCCTCTCGTTCACGCAGCGGGAGCCCGAGCCCGGCGCCGCAACCTGGCTGTATGTCCGCCTCGCCGACACCCGCACCGGGGCCACCGTCGCGGCGGTGTCTGCCCCGCGGGACTCTCTGGGGGCCACGGTCGAGGCCCGGGCGCGGGCGATCGTCGATTCCCTCACGCAGCGACCTCCCCTTAGCCCCCCGCTCTGATCCCCCACTTGACAGACGGCAGCGGGAGGGAGAGATTCCGCGCGGTCTCTTAGCACTCACGTCGCCAGAGTGCTAATTGAAATACGAAACAAGCACTTACAGAGCACAGCGGAGGTGTAGCACCATGGCTACTGCGACCACGAGCAAGACCAAGCTGAAGGTCTTCCCGCTCGCCGACCGGGTGGCGATCCGGCCGATCGAGGAGACGGAGCAAATGAAGGGTGGGCTCTACATCCCGGACACCGCCAAGGAGAAACCGATCCAGGGCGAAGTGATCGCCGTGGGTCCCGGTCGGCGCGAGAAAGGGGAGTTGGTCCCGCTCGAGCTCAAGGTGGGCGACCGCGTGGTGTACGGGAAGTACAGCGGCACCCAGGTGGAGCTCGAAGGTGAGGAGATCATCCTGATCAAGGAATCCGACGTCATCGCCAAGCTCGGCTGAGTTCTAGGAGGAACACGCAATGCCTGCGAAGCAACTGGAGTTCAACACCGAGGCCCGCGCCCGGCTGAAGCGGGGCGTGGACCAGCTGGCCGAGGCGGTGAAGGTTACGCTCGGCCCCAAGGGTAGGAACGTCGTCATCGACAAGAAGTTCGGCAACCCGACGGTGACCAAGGATGGCGTCACCGTCGCCAAAGAGATCGAGCTCGAGGATCCGATCGAGAACATGGGCGCCCAGATGGTGAAAGAAGTGGCGACCAAGACATCGGACCTGGCGGGCGACGGCACGACCACGGCGACCGTGCTGGCCCAGGCGATCTTCCGTGAGGGTCTCAAGTCGGTCACCGCCGGCTCGAACCCGATGTCGCTCAAGCGCGGGATCGAGCGCGCCGTGGAGACTGTGGTGGAGGAGCTGAAGAAAATCTCGGTGCCCACGGCGGGGCGGAAGGAGATCGCCCAGGTCGGCGCCATCTCGGCGAACAACGACAAAGAGATCGGCAACCTGATCGCTGAGGCGATGGAGAAGGTGGGGAAGGACGGGGTGATCACGGTGGAGGAGGCGAAGGGCCTCGAGACCACACTGGAGACCGTGGACGGGATGCAGTTCGACCGCGGCTACCTGTCGCCCTACTTCATCACCGATCCGGAGAAGATGGAGGCGGTGCTGGAGGACGCTTACGTTCTGATCCACGACAAGAAGGTCTCCACGATGAAGGACCTGCTGCCGATCCTCGAGAAGGTGGCGCAGGCCGGCCGGCCGTTGCTCATCATCGCGGAGGACGTCGAGGGTGAGGCGCTAGCGACGCTCGTGGTGAACAAGCTGCGCGGCACGCTGAAAGTCTGCGCCGTCAAGGCGCCGGGCTTCGGTGACCGCCGCAAGGAAATGCTGATCGATATCTCGGTGCTGACCGGCGCGCCCCAGGTCATCTCGGAAGAGATGGGCCTGAAGCTCGAGAACGCGGTGCTCAATGACCTCGGCCAGGCCAAGCGGATCGTGGTCGACAAGGACAACACGACCATCGTGGGCGGCAAGGGCAAGCACGAAGCGATCCAGGGCCGCATCAAGGAGATCAAGGCGGCAATCGAGAAGTCCACCTCGGACTACGACAAGGAGAAGCTGCAGGAGCGGCTCGCGAAGCTCGCGGGCGGTGTCGCAGTCATCAACGTCGGCGCGGCCACCGAGACCGAAATGAAGGAGAAGAAGGCCCGCGTGGAGGACGCGTTGCACGCCACGCGGGCGGCGGTCGAGGAGGGCATCGTGCCGGGCGGCGGTGTGGCGTTGCTGTTCGCCCAGAAGGCGCTGGACAAGGTGAAGACGACCGATGACGACGAGAAGATCGGCGTCGAGATCGTGCGCCGCGCGCTCGAGGAGCCGATGCGGATGATCGCGCAGAACGCCGGCGCCGAGGCCTCGATTGTCGTCGGCAAGGTGAAGGAGTCGAAGGACAAGAACTTCGGCTACAACGCCCAGACCGACGCGTTCGAGGATCTCGTGATGGCGGGGGTCATCGACCCGACCAAGGTCACGCGCACCGCGCTGCAGAACGCCGCATCCATTGCCAGCTTGCTCCTCACCACCGAGTGCGTGGTGGTGGAGAAAAAGGAGAAGGAGAAGGCGCCGCCGATGCCGGGCGGCGGCGGTGGCATGGGCGGGATGTACTGATAGAGCACTGACGCACGGACGCAACAGAGCGCCCCGGGGAGCAATCTCCGGGGCGTTCTGGTTCGCTGCGGCGTGGCCGGCGCGTCCGTGATGTATCTTTAGCCGTGCGCGCATCGCCCTCTTCCTCGGATGGTCCCGGGCGCGCGGCCCTGTCGCGCGACCTCGCCGATTTCCTGATCGAGCTGTCCATCGCCCTCCACAAGCACGCCATGTATCCCGAGGGCCACCCGTCGCTGGCGCCGGCGGCTGCGGGCGTGACCCGGCGGGCGGCGCTGCTGCTCGAGAACCGCTCGACCCTGTCGCTGGGCGTCGCCCGCCGGCAGCTTGTCATCGAGGGGATCGCCACCGACCCGAAGCATCCGGTGTTGGGCGAGCTCGCCGAGCGGCTGCATCGGCACCACCTGGGTGCCGTGACCTTCCGCAAGGGTGTCGAGCCGGCGGAAGTGGCTGACGTGCTCAAGACCCTGGCCGTGGACGCGGAGCGCGCCGGGCAGCCGCTGGGCCTCGGCAACCCCGAGCGGCTGCGCGCCTGGCCCCACGTCCAGCTGCACTCCCTCACCTACGAGCGCCTCGAGCTCGTCGGCGAGGGCGCACCCGCAGAAGGGGCGCGGGCCGCGCAGCTCTGGGTCGGCCTCGCGCGGGCGGCGCTGGCCCTGCAGCCCGAGGACGACCAGCCCATGGCGACTGAGCCGACGGTGATCGCACAGGCGATCGACGCCCACGAGCGCGGCGCCACCGCCTATGACCAGGTCATCGTGGGTTATCTGCTGCAAATCGCGGAGGAGCTCAAGACCGCGGGGAGCGCGGAGGCGATGGCGCTGCGGCGCCGCATGTCCCACCTCGTGCGCTCGCTCAAACCCCAGACGCTGCGGCGGCTGGTCGAGATGGGCGGCGACTTCGTCCAGCGGCGTAAGTTCGTGCTGGACGCCACGGCGGGGATGGCCGTGGACGCAGTGCTCGAGATCCTCAAGGCCGCCGCCGACACGTCGCAGCAAACGATATCCCATTCGCTCGTCCGCCTGCTCTCGAAGCTCGCCGCGCACGCGGACGGGGGGAGCCCGGAGATCCGGGAGGAAGCCGACATCGCGCTGCGCGAGCAGGTTCAGGAGCTGCTCCGGGGGTGGACGCTCTCCGACCCGAACCCCGGTGTGTACGGCACGGCGCTCGAGCGCATGGCGCGGGCCAACCCTCTGTTCATCGCCCCCGCCGAAGGGGGATACCCCGCGGAGCCCGACCGGGTGGTGGCAATGGCGCTGGAGGTGGACGTGGTGGGACCGCGGACCCTCCCGGCGGTCGACCGCGTCGTCCATGAGGGACGGCTCCCGCAGCTGCTCGACGCCCTGGCTGAGCTGCCGGCGACGAGTGCCGCCGCCGCCCAGGTGTGGGAACGGATCGCCACTGCGGAGGTGATCGGGCGCGTCGTGGCGACGGAGCCCGTGGACTTCAAGGTCCTCGACCGGCTGGTGCCGCGCGTCGGGTCGTCCGCAGCGGCCCCGCTGCTCGATGCACTCGCGGCAGCGGAGTCACGCGGCACGCGCCGTGGTCTGCTTGCGCAGCTTGCGCGTATGGGGGGCGGGATCGGGCCGATCGTCGTGGCACGGCTGGAGGACCCGCGCTGGTACGTCACACGGAATATGCTCGGCTTGCTGGACGAGCTCCCGGCGCTGCCCGAGGGGTTTTCGCCGGCGCGCTACACGCTGCATGCCGACGCGCGCGTCCGCTGGCAGGCCGTGAAGCTGCAGCTCAAGCTGCCCGCCGAGCGCGACGCGGCGCTCGTCACGGCGCTCAGGGACCACGAGCCTCGCATCATGCGGCTCGCGCTCGGGCTGCTGGTGGCGCTGCAGGCGTGCCCGGAGGTCCTGGTGCCCCTGCTGGTGAGCCACGCCACGGATCGTACGCTGGCGTCGGATCTGCGGGTGCTCGCGATCCGCGCGCTGGGCGGCACGAGCGCGCCCGCGGCGCTCGAGGCGCTGCTGCGCCTCACGTCGGCCGGCCGGACGCTGTTCGGGCGCGCGCGGTTCCCGCCCAAGTCGCCGGAGGTGGTCGTCGCGCTGCAGGCGCTCGCGACCGGCTGGCGCGGGGACCCGCGGGCGGCCGCGCGGTTGACCCAGGCCGCCGCCTCCAGCGATCCGGAGATCTGCGCCGCGGCGCGCACGGCGAGAGCGCTCCGGTGAGCGATCCCGCCGCCTTCCTCACGGCGTTCGCGCAGGCGCTGGCTACCATGACCCTCTACACCGCGGGCCATCCCGCCCGAGAGCGCGCGGTCGATACGGCGTACCGCAAGCTGCAGGACCTCCAGGCCGACACGCCGCATCCGCTCTTCACCTTCCTCGGAGACGAGATCGTGTACGGGCGCCTGCCGCTGCGGGAGCTGAAGGCCTGGGATTGGTCGCGGCGTCTTGCGCAGGCGGGTATCGAGCGTCTCGAATTCGAGGACCAAGTGGGCCGCGAGGAGTTCGCCGGATTCTTGGACGAGGTGCTGGCGCGCCTCACGCTGTCCGCCATCGACACGTCGGAGGCGCGGCAGCTGCGCCGCTCGAGCATCAAGTACGGGGCGGTGGGCGTCCGCGGGGAAGTCGAGCAGGCGGCCGTCCAGACGGCGACGATCAACTATTCCCTCGGCGAGGAAGCGGACACGGTGCGCTGGTTCCAGGAGGAGGTGAAGACGCGGGGCGTGCTGCCGCTCACCGAGGCGGAGGCGGTGGTGCGCTCGCTCGCACTCGCCATGCGCGGCGGCCGCCAGATCGTGATCCCGCTGCTGCAGTTGAAGGAGTTCGACCAGTATACCACCACGCATTCGATGAACGTCGCGGTGCTCGCCATGGGGCTCGCCGAGTACCTGGGACTGGGCGCGCGCGACGTACGCGGCTTCGGTATCGCGGGCCTGCTGCACGACATCGGGAAGGTGCGCATTCCGATCGAGGTCCTGACCAAGCCGGGCAAGTTCAGCGACGAGGAGCGGGCCCTCATGAACCGGCACCCCGCGGAAGGCGCGCGCATCATCCTGGACTCCGAGGAGCAGCTCGATCTCCCGGCCGTGGTGGCGTATGAGCACCACATCATGCTCAACGGCGACGGCTATCCGACACTCACCTTCCGCCGCGACTGCCACTACGCTAGCAAGCTGGTGCACGTGTGCGACGTGTACGACGCGCTCCGCACCAACCGACCCTACCGCGAGGCCTGGTCCCAGGAACGCACGCTGGGGTATCTGGAGGGACGGGGCGGGATGGAGTTCGATCCGGCGATTGTGACCCCGTTCGTGCAGATGATGCGCAAGTGGGAGTCGCAGATCGCCGTAATGCGTGACGCGCAGGCCCCGGTGGTGGCGACCGGGGCGGCCGGGGGGGCCGGGGAGGCCGGGGAGGCCGGGGAGGCCGGGGGGGCCGGCGCCACGACCTGACTGTCGTGCCGTTTCCGGGGTACGTATTTTCTTGACGCTTTCCTGCGACGACTCTTCGAGACGGTTTTCCGTGACGCTCTTTCGGTATGTGATCGTCGGTCTGCTTGCCTACCCCGTCGGTTTGCGTGGTCAGGGCCGCCCCCGCCTCGAGGGCACGTGGCAGGCGAAGACGGAGGACGAGATCCGCAACATCATGGTCCGGAGCGACAGCTCCGCCCAGTTCGGCGACCAGGTAGCACGGTGGCGTGTCGTCGGGGATAGCCTCTGGATCACGCTGGGGGATGGTGTCTGGCAAGTCTACGGCATGAAGCTCGGCGTCGACCGGCTCACGCTTGCGGGGGGCGACCTCGAGAAGCCGGTGACGCTGCGGCGGGTCGGGCCGCCGAAGGCGCGGGCCGACTCGGTCGCCATCCCGCCCCCGCCGCCCGCGACGGAGCGCGCCTGGGACTGACCGGCTAGCGCAAGTCGCGGATGTCGGCGACGCGCCAGCCGTCGGGCGTCTTGATGAACCGGATCGCCTGGCGCAGGCGGGTCTCGCTCTGTGCGCCGCCGCCCGCCGGCACATAGGTGTACAGCGTCCGGACGGTGGCGTGCGCCTCGTCCCCGTGCACGGTGATCGCTTCGATCGCATACCGCGCCGTGAGGCGGGTGTAGCGCCGGAAGAACTGCTCCCAGCCTGCGACGTCTCGGTCTACCATGCTGGGCATCAGCACGTGCAGGTTGCCCACGCGCTCGCTCGACACGGCGCGCTCCAGGTCCTGGAGCAGCACCGGGATCGCTGCGCGCGGGTTGGGGGGCTGGGGGCTCGGCGGCGCTATGCCCGCCGCGACGCCGACCTGCTCGGCGTCGAGTGCGGCTAGCTTCGCCAGCGTGAAGTCCATCGCCACAAACAAGGATTCGGCGCGCGCCAGCGATGTCCCTGCGCGTCCTGCCTCCGGGCGAGTCGCCAAGGCATGCACCACGGGCGTCGCCCGGGCGATCGCCTGCTGCGCCTCGCGCCGGATCCCGTCCGCTTCGTGCTGGGCCTTCTGGTACTGCGTGACCGCGCTCAAGTAGCCGCTCGCCGCGTGCGCCTGGTCGCCCCCCCGCACTGCGCGCTCCGCGTTTTGGAGCACGGTCTCGGCGAGCAGCAGCGACGGCACGTTGTTCTTCATCGCGCCGGCGCGGTGCGCTCGGTCGCGGGCGGCCAGCGCCGAATCACGTTCTGCAGTGAGGGCTGGATTGAGTCCCGTCGGCAGCGGATAGGCGAGCAGCTGGTCGACGCTGGCCGTGGCATCGGTTCCCAATGGCGCCGCGACGGGTGACGGCGAGCGTGACACGTACAGCAGCACCAGCGCGGTCACCATCAGCGCCGTCAGGACCGCGGCCCGCCACTTGAGCGGCGCGTGGGTCACGAGCCGCAACGCGGCGGCTGGGATGGGCGTCCAGCGCGGGGCCAGCAGCGTGGTCTCGGACGCGCCTGACAGGGCTGCCCGGATGCTGGACAGGGCGGATTGCATGTGGCGCGCGGTCTCGTAGCGATCCTCGGGCACCTTATTCAGGGCCTTCGCCACGAGGCGTTCGAGCGACGTCGGGATTGACGCCGCCAGCGTGCGCAGCGGCTTGGGATCGGTGGTGAGGACCTGGTACAGCACGCCGTGCACCGTCTCGCCCTCAAACGGTTTGCGGTAGGACAAGAGCTCGTACAGCAGACAGCCCATGGCGAACAGATCGGTGGCGGGAGTGATGGGCCCGTTCGTGATCTGCTCGGGCGCCATGTAGGTCGGGGTTCCGACGATGGCGCCCGAGCCGGTGACGTCGGCCGACTGCAGCCGCGCGATGCCGAAATCCATGATCTTCACCGACCCGTCCGACGCGATCCGCACGTTGGACGGCTTAATGTCGCGGTGGATCACGCCACGTCCGTGGGCGTAGGCGAGACCCTGGAGCACCTCGATCGCGATGTCGAGCTTGCGCTCGAGGCTGAGCGCCTCCTGCTGCGCGATCAGCTGACTCAGGTCGCGCCCGTCCACCAGCTCCATCGCGATGAAGAGCTGGCCATCGGCTTCGCCGAGGTCGTAGATCGTGACGATGTTGCGATGCTGCAGGGCACCCGCCGCGCGCGCCTCCCGCAGGAACCGGGCACGCGCGTCCTGGGTGCGCCCGATGGCGCTGCTCAGGATCTTGAGCGCGACGTAGCGGCGGATGACCGAGTCGTACGCCTTCCACACGGCTCCCATCGCGCCTTCTCCGATGAGCTCGTGCAGCTCGAATTTCCCGACTCTGCGATACTGATCGGTGCGCGCCATGCGGCTCGGAGTGGACGGACTGAACAATGTGCGCGCCCCGGGCTGACGGGGCAACCGGGCGAGCGACTTTTCAGCGTGCGGCCCAGTCGTAGATGCGCCCGAGCATGGCTCGGATCGCGTCGTCCAC
>Ga0134088_10000233_pt1 | contig 17317 bp, 18 predicted proteins | sample 15_taG_3_FD_94461 | JGI IMG/M metagenome (GOLD analysis project Ga0134088, IMG submission 94461) | Grasslands soil microbial communities from the Angelo Coastal Reserve, California, USA - 15_D_Rain_20cm_5_09182015 | ecosystem: Environmental > Terrestrial > Soil > Grasslands ...
CCCGACAGGTCACGGCCAAGCCGCAGCCGGCCGTGAGTCCCCAGCCCGCGGCGACTCCGCAGCCCGCGCCGCGCGTGCCGACGCAAGAGGCGATCGACGCCTGCAACCGGTACGCGGCCGAGCAGGCGGGGCAGCAGGACAAGGCGATGCCGGTCGCGAAGGACGCCGTGATCGGCGCGGTGGCGGGCGCGGCCGTCGGCGCCGCCGGCGGCGCGATCGCGGGCGGTGGCAAGGGCGCGGGCAAGGGCGCCGCGATCGGGGGCGTGCTGGGCGCGGGTGGAGGCACGCTCTACGGCCTCAACGAGGCGAAGAAGCAAGACGAGCGGTACCGCGACGCCTACGCCCTCTGCATGCGCGCCCGCGGCTACGGCGGCTAGGCGCGGGTCGGACTGACCGCCGTTCAAGCGCAGCGGGAGATGTGTCGGCGGGCGAGACCCTCGGCGTAGGCCTCGAGCAGCCGGTGCATCTCCCGCATCGCCGCTTCGGCCGCCCGTCGGTCGTCGGGCGCGCGCAGGTGCTTGAGGATCGTCCGCTTCGTCTCGCCCGACTCCTCCTTCTCGATCGCCTCGTGCACCGTGTAGTTCATGCCGCCCCACTCGGGGCGGACCCCGTAGTGCTGGACGAGGGCCCGACCGACGGTCTGCGCGATCTCGACAACTTCCTCTTCGAGGAGCGCCGTCGCGCAGAGCGCGGCGCTCCACGGGATTTCGTGAGCCAGCCGGCGGAAGAACGCGATGATCGCCGCCATCTCCGGGACGGGCGCGATCCGCTCGTACGCCTCGCGCGGGTAGCCGAGGTCGTCGCCGATCCGGCGAAAGAGCTCGTCGTGGTCCGGCGTGCCGCCCACCCGGCCGTCGAAGTAGCCGAGGTCCTCGACGAGCAGATGGCGCGCGCAGTCCTTGCGGACCTCGAAGTCCTCGCAGCGCGTGTGAATGCCGCTGAAGATGCGGGGGAACGCGGCGATCAGCAGGGAGTGCTGGGAGATGTGCCCCCACACGTCGGCACGGCTCAGCGCGCCCCCGGCGAACCGCCTGAAGTATTCCGAGCGCCGGAAGGGGCTCTGCGCGAGGAGCTCCGCCGTCAGCGCGTCGAACCAGTCCTCGGTCGTCATGCCTCGTCCTCCGTTTCGCCGGCCGGATTATATCGAAAGGGCGCCGTCCCAGGCGGCGGGCTCACGCGACGCTCGTGGGCGGCCGCCGGTGACGGGTGGCGTGCTCGAACGCGTACGCGAGGCGAATCAGCGACGGCTCGCTCCACGCACGGCCCAGCAACGTCAGGCCGAGGGGCGCTCCGTCGGCCGTGTAGCCCGCGGGCACGATGATGCTGGGGTAGCCTGCCTTGGCGCCGATCGCCGCGCCGGTCCACCCGGGAAAAACGAGCGCGTCGAGGCGCTCGCGTTCCATCAGGGGGTCGAGCCCCTCGGTCCTCGAGAGCCGGAGGTCCTCGGCGCGGCTCACGCGGTAGGTCGGCGCCCCGAGCCCGCTTGTTGACTGGGCGGCGAGGAGGAGCACCTGGCCAAAGCGCAACGTCTCGCGCGGGCGGGCCTCGTTGAAGCGGATCAGATCGCGCAGGGACTTGACGGGCGACGCCGCGCCCAACCCCGTCAGGTAGCGGTTCAGGCCGCGCTTGAACTCGTAGAGCATGACGTCGGAGCGGAAATCGGTCACCGCGCGCGCCGTCGGGATGTCGGCGGGATCGACCAGGGTCGCGCCGGCGTCGCGGAGCGCCCGGAGGGCGGCGGCGACGACGGGCATCTCGGCCGCGCTCAGGCGCTCGAAGAACACGGCCCGCGGCACTCCTACCCGGGCGCCCTCGAGCCCGCGCGGATCGAGGGACGCCGTGTAGTCGGGGCGCGCGTGCGCCCGGCTGGCGCGTGTCGCGCGATCGCCCGGATCGGCCCCGGCCAGGACGCCGAGAAGCGCCGCCGCGTCGGCGACCGTGCGCGCGAGTGGTCCGGCCGTGTCCTGGCTCGCCGCGATGGGCACGATCCCGGAGCGCGAGACGAGCCCCACGGTCGGCTTGATGCCGACGACCGAGTTCTGGTTGGCCGGACTCAGGATCGAGCCCGAGGTCTCGGTGCCGACGGCCACGGTGCACAGGTCGGCCGTGACGGCAACGGCCGAGCCGCTGCTGGAGCCGCCCGGGCTCAGCGCCGCCTCGTACGGGTTCACCACCTGGCCGCCGCGCGAGCTGTAGCCCGCGGGCATCCCGGTCGTCATGAAGTTGGCCCACTCCGTCATGTTGGTCTTGCCCAGGATCACCGCGCCGGCCTCCCGCAGCCGCGTCACGAGGAACGCGTCGCGGGGAGCAACGCAATCGCCGAGCGCGAGCGAGCCGGCGCTCGTGTGAAGGCGATCAGCGGTGGCGATGTTGTCCTTGAGCAGGACGGGGATCCCGTGGAGCGGACCGCGGGACCCGGTCGAGGCGCGCTCGCGATCGAGGGCCTCTGCGATCTCGAGCGCCTCGGGATTCACCTCGAGCACCGCGTTGAGACGGGGCCCGCGGCGATCGTAGGCCTCGATGCGCTCGAGAAAGTGGCGCGTCAGCCGCATCGAGGTCAGGCGGCCGTCGTCGAGCGCCGCCTGAAGCTCCTGGATCGTCGCCTCGTGAACCACGCCGAGCTAGTATTCGGCGAGGCGGTCGTTCTCGCGGTAATCGACCGGACAGTCGATCAGCACGGGCACCGTCGCCCGGAGCGCGTCCGCGAGGGCGGGCGCGAGCTCCTTGGCCGCGTTGACCCGCGCGCCCGCGCAGCCGAACGCGCGGGCGAGCGCGACGAAGTCCGGGTTGCCGAAGTCGACGCCCGCCGTGTGCCCGAACTGCCGCTCCTGCTTCCAGCGGATCACGCCATACCCGTCGTCGCGGAAGATCAGAACCACGAAGCCGAGTCCCAGCCGGACCGCGGTCTCGAGCTCCTGAATGTTCATCAGGAGGCCCCCGTCGCCGGTGACGGCCACGACGCGGCGCTCGGGCTGAGCCAGCTTCGCCGCGATCGCGCCGGGCAGCCCGATGCCCATGGCCGCGAACCCGTTGGAGATGATGACCGTGTTCGGCAGGTGGGCGCGAAAGCGCTTCGCCACCCAGAGCTTGTGCGCGCCGACGTCCGAGATCACCAGATCGTCGGGCTTCAAGGCGGACTCGAGATCCGAGATGATGCGCTGGGGGAGGAGCGGGAACCCGTCGTCGAGACGACGCGGGTCGTGGGGCAGGCGACCCGGCGGGATCCGCTCCGGGCGGGCTGCCACCAGCGGTGCCAGGAGCTCGAGGGCCTCGCGGACGTCGGCCACGACCTCGACCGCGGGCTGGTAACGCGCGTCGACCTCGGCCGCCGTGAAGTCGATGTGGACGATGCGGAGCCGGCCCGACGGATTCCACTGGGCCGCGCTGTACTCGACCGGGTCGTAGCCGACCGCGATCACCACGTCCGCGCTCGTGAAGCCGACGCGGGCGGGGTCGTCCGACGCGAGACCGACCGTGGTCCGCGCGAGCGGATGATCCACCGCGATCGCGCCCTTGGCCATGAACGTGGTGACCACCGGAATCTGCGCCCGCTCGGCGAGCGACGTCAGCTCCTTGGACGCGTGGCCGCGGATGACACCGTTCCCCGCGAGGACCAGCGGCCGCTCGGCGCGATTGATGATGTCGGCCGCCCGCGCGAGCGACGGCCGATCGGGCGAGGGCCGGCGTGGGCGGTCCGCGACGAGCGGCTCGCCCTCGGCGGGCTCCCGCGCGACATCCTCGGGGAGCTCGAGGTGGCAGGCGCCGGGCTTTTCTTCCTGGGCGCGCTTGAACGCCTTGCGCACGGCTTCGGCGACCACCGCGCCGGTCTCGATGCGGGCATTCCACTTCGTGAACGGCCGGAACACATCGACGATGTCGACGTACTGGTGCGATTCTTTATGGAGCAGGTGCCGGGCGAGCTGGCCCGTGATCGCCACGACCGGGGCGCGGTCCAGGTTCGCGTCGGCCACGCCGGTGGCGAGGTTCGTGGCGCCCGGCCCGAGGGTGGCCAGGCACACGCCGGCGTGACCCGTCAGCCGGCCCCAGACGTCCGCCATGAATGCCGCCGCCTGCTCGTGCCGGACCGGAACGAAGCGGATCGCTGAGTGGGCGAGCGCCTCGTTGACGTCGAGCGTCTCCTCGCCGGGGACGCCGAACACGTACCGCACGCCTTCACGCTCCAGACAGCGGACCAACAGCTCGGCTCCGGTCATCGCCCGACCTCCCGGGGTACCTCTCGGTCAAGGAGGACTCTACCGCGGTTTTGCGGTCGGCCCTCGCCCGATGTCACCGTCGTGTTCCGCGGCGGCGGTGTCGCGAACGGCAGGGCCGTTCCGGTCCGAGCACTTTTTCTTTTGATGCGCGGCTGCGTCGACCGGATTCCCGTCCGGCGTCCGTGCGAATCCACGGAGCCCGCGGCGGCATCGCAAAACGAGAGGAGACTCACAATGACGAAGCGGATCTTGGCACCAATCAGTGCGCGAGCGCGTAGCGAGACGATCGTGCCGCTCGTCGCGGCTCTCGCACATGGCGGCGGAGCGACCGTTCGCCTCCTCCGGGTCTTCCCGGTCCCCGAGCGCGTGGTCGGTCCGCGCGGACAGACCATCGCGTACACCGATCAGGAAATGGCGCGTCTGACGGCCGAGGGGCTCGACGACCTGCGTCGGCTCGAGGCCGAGCTGGACGGGATTCCCGTGGAGAGCGTCGTTCGCTTCGGCGACCCGGTGGAGGAGATCCTCCTGGAGGCCGAGGCCTTCGACGCCGATCTCCTCGCGCTGGCGACCTCCGCCCGCGGGCGCCTGCGCCGGGCATTCTCGCCCGGCGTGGCCGGCCGGGCGGCCGCCAAGGCGACGGTGCCCACGCTCGTGCTTCACGCGTAAACGCAGCCGATGAGCGGGTGCCGCCGCGCGGGCGGCGCCGGCCTTGATCTACCGCGGCAGTCGGCGTAGAGTCCGGCCGGAAGCGCGACCTTCAGGGCGGCAACCGGGTGCCCTTCCAGGAGAGGGAACCATGGCCGACCGCGCGGCTCCGACCACCATCACGCGTCGCGATCTGCTCAAGCTCGGCGGCGCGGCGGTCGCCGCCGAAGCCGTCCTGCCACTTCTCGACTGCGGGGCCGCCGAGGCCCAGACGCCGAAGCGAGGCGGGATCTTTCGGATCCGGGGCGAGGACGCCACGACCGGCTTCGACCCGCATCTCTCCGCGAACCACCACCGGATCGCCACGAACCTTTCGTTTACCCACAGTCGGCTCGTGAAGGTCAGGGCCGGCGCCTCGGTGGTGCCGGGCACCTTGCCGATCGAGCCGGACCTCGCCGAGTCCTGGATCCAGCCCAGCGACCGGACGTACGTCTTCAAGCTTCGAAAGGGCGTTCGCTGGCATTCGAAGGCTCCGGTGAACGGCCGGGAGCTGACCGCGGACGACGTAAAGTACACGTACGAGCGCTTCCTCACCGTCAAGGGGAACCCGAGTCGCTCGATGCTCGGGCTCGTCGAGAAGATCGACGCGCTCGACCGCTACACCGTTCGGTTCGCGCTCAGTGAGCCCTTCGGCTGGTTCCTCGACTACCTCGCGACGACGGTGATGTGGGTCGTCGCCCCCGAGGCGGTGGAGCGGTTCGGGGACCTCCGGCGCGCGGAGGCCTGTATCGGCACCGGACCGTGGATGCTCGAGCGGTACGAGCCGAACGTGCGGCTCACCTTCGTCAGGAACCCGAACTACTTCCTCCCCGGGCTCCCGTACACGGACGGGATCGAGGTGACGATCGACGAGGATCCCTCCTCGCGGCTCGCCGCCTGGCTCGCCGGGAGGTACGACTTCGCCCCCGAGTACGGCCAGTGCGTGAGGCGTCTGGACCTGGACGTCGCCCGGCGACGCAAGCCCGCTCTCAAGACCCAGGACTTCATCGTGCTCTTCGGCGGCATCACGATGATGAAGCTCGACCGTGAGCCGTTTCGAGACGTGAGGGTCCGTCGCGCCCTGGCGCTGGCGTCCAACTGGAAGGAGGGCCTCGAGACCAACGCCTGGTCCCTCGGGAACGGCGCTCCGAATCCGACGATCCCGGCGGCGCTGCGGGAGTGGACGATCCCGATCACCCAGCTCACCCCGGAGGGCCGACGGCTCTACGACCAGGACCTCTCGGCGGCCAAGCGGCTCCTGGCCCAGGCGGGCTTTCCGACGGGGCTCAAGGTCCCGCTCGATGCGACCCTCGGGTGGAGCCCCGATTACGTCGACCTTCTACAGGTGGTGATGCGGAACTGGAAGGAGGCCGGGATCGAGACCGAGCTCCGGGGCAAGGAGTTCGGCGCCTTCATGGCGAGCGCCATCTACGGGAAATTCGAGAAGCTGGCCCACAGCCTTCGCGGCGGCACGCCGATCGCCGAGCTCAGCCTCTACAACTTCCACGTGCCCGGGGAGGCCCTGAATTCCTCGGGCGTCGACGACCCCAAGCTGACCGACATGATCCGCCTTCAGCGCCGGATGCTCGACCCCGTGAAGCGCCGCGAGATCGTCTACGACATCCAACGCTACCTGGCCGAGCAGGTGTACTACCACTACGATCCGTCGGTCAGTACGGTGGCCGCCTGGGAGCCGTACGTGAAAAACTTCGCGCCGAATCTGGGCCACGACTACGGCGGGCGTCTCATGGTGGCGTGGCTGGACAGGTAGCGGGTCGGACCCGCTGAGTCTCGGAACGAGACCCGTCGTCGCTGTCCCAGTAGTGACAGAGCCTCACGAGTCTTCCGCGTTTGTGAAGCAGTCGCCGCGGTTCGGCGGCGAGAAGTCGGGACGGACACCTGACGGTACGAAGGCGAGAGCCGTTAGTCCCCGGTGAGCTGCCAGAAGAGCCACCCCAGCATCAGTCCCCAGAGCACCACCACGGTCACCAGCCCGGCCCAGCGCACGGCGCTCGCGAGAATCACTGGTCTTGTGACCCACTCCTGCCAGGTGAGACGGGCATGACGCATGCCACGCACGAATCGCATTAGCCGCGCGTGGATAAAACGCAGGCGATGGCCCAGGCTGACCCGAACTGTTGAGAACGCGCTGTCACCTTGGCACGCCGCGCGACGTGGTCGGGGCCGTCGGCGGGGGTGCCCGGGCGCAACGCCCTGGCGTCCAGAGCGGCGTAGAATCACGGTGCGCATGATGCGGGGCCTCCATCACCCACCACGAGCCGCGATTCACCTTCTCCGCTGACCCGAGTGGGAGCTCGCGTGGCTGGGGAGACGAAGTCGGTGCGTTGTTGCGTCGCCGGTGGCGGCCCGGCCGGAATGATGCTGGGGCTGCTGTTGGCGCGCGCGGGTGTCCCGACCGTGGTCCTCGAAAAGCACGGCGACTTTCTCCGAGATTTCCGTGGCGACACGATCCACCCCTCCACGCTCGAGCTCATGGACGAGCTCGGCGTGCTCGAGACGTTCCTGAAGCTGCCCCACCAGGAGGTGCCTGAGCTCAGCGCGCAGATCGGCGATCGCTCGCTGCCGTTCGCGGACTTCCGTCACCTCCCGACCCGCTGCAAGTTCATCGCGTTGATGCCGCAATGGGACTTCCTGCGCTTTCTCGCCGCGCAGGCGGCCCCCTACTCGACCTTTCAGCTGGTGATGCGGGCCGAGGTGACCGGATTGATCGACGAGCGAGGGCGCGTGGTCGGCGTCCACGCGACGAGGCCGGAGGGTCCGCTGGAGGTCCGTGCGGACCTGGTCGTGGCCGCCGACGGCCGGGCCTCGGTGGTTCGGGAGAAGGCCGGGCTTCGTGTCCAGGAGTTGGGCGCGCCCATGGACGTTCTGTGGTTCCGCCTCTCCCGGGGGCCCGACGACCCCCAGCAGACGATGGGGCGCTTCGATGTCGGCCGGATCTTCATCATGATCAACCGTGGTGAGTACTGGCAGTGCGGCTATGTGATCCCGAAGGGCTCAGTCGAGGAGATCCGCCAGCGTGGGCTCGAGACGTTCCGCAGCGATGTGGTGAGGCTCGCGCCGTTCGCCGCCAGTCGTGAGCGAGAGATCCGCGATTGGGAGGACGTGAAGCTGCTCACGGTCCGTGTCGACCGCCTGCGCCGGTGGTACCGGCCGGGCCTGCTCTGCATCGGGGACGCCGCCCACGCGATGTCCCCGATCGGCGGCGTCGGCATCAACCTCGCGATCCAGGACGCAGTCGCCGCGGCGAACCTGCTCGCCGAACCCCTGCGCCTGGGGCGGCTCACCACGGACCACCTGCGCCTGGTCCAGCGGCGGCGCGAGCTCCCCACGCGCGTCACCCAGGGGCTCCAGGTGCTGATTCAGCGACGGGTCATCACGCGGGTCCTCGGCGGCGCGGATCAGCTGGAGCCGCCGCTGCTCCTCCGGCTCTTCGCCCGCTTCCCGGTCCTGCGCCGCTTCCCCGCCCGATTGATCGGCGTCGGCATCCGCCCCGAGCACGTGGCGACGCCCGCTGTCGCGGTCGGCCTCCGCGATTGACGGGCGACACCGGGGTTACTGCCGAAGAAGGAGGACCGGGACCCTCGACTTTCGGAAGACCTGCGCCACGATGCCGCGAGACAGCGTGTGTCGCAGCCAGCTGCGACCGCGCGTCGTCAGCGCGATGACATCCGCGCCGAACGTATCGGCCTCGGTGAGAATCTCGGACGCCGGATCACCGAACCGTACGACGCGCTCCACCGGGACACCCTGGAGCGGCGTCGCGATCGCGTCCAGATGGGCCAACCCTTCCGCTTCCAGCCTCGCCATTTCCTGGTCGGTGTAGGCAACGACGCGCCCCGAATCGCTCACGACGTTGTTCGGGACCGGTTCGACTCGGAGCAGTCGCACGGTCGATCCGGCACCGTGCGCGAGGTCGGAGACGAAAGGCAGTACCGCCTCACTGGTCGACGTTCGATCGAGCGGCACGAGAATTCGCTTCGCCATGATTTTCTCTCCCCGAGGCTCAGGATCCTATCTCGCGCGCGCAGTGGAGCAACGTGCCTGCCAACGCCGGAGTTCCGCGCCTTTCCGGAGGGGGCGGCAGGTGGAACCCCGAGGCCGACAGCGGGGAGAGTGTCCGGCTTCGGAACGCGCGAGTCACGCGACTGACGCCAAATCGGCAACGGCTCCCTAGAGTCGGAGTCCCTTCACCACGTACTCCTGGGCAAAAATCGTCACGACGAGCGCCGGCCCGATTGCCATCACGGCCGTGGCGGCCATCAGGTGCCACTCGATCCCCGTCTCGTTGACGAACTGGGCCATGCGCACGGTGAGCATCGGGGTGCGGCTCCCCGTGAGGATCAGGGCGAAGAGGAACTCGTTCCAGGTATAGAGCCAGGACAGGATGAAGAGCGCGACGATTCCCGGCACCGCGAGCGGCAGGGCCACACGGAAGAACGCGCCCCAATGCGAGCAGCCGTCAATGTACGCGGCGTACTCCATTTCCGGTGAGATCCCGTCGAAGAACCCCTTCATGATCCACGAGAAGAAGCAGATGTGGATCGAGATGTGCGGCAGGAGCAGGCCGAGGTAGGTGTCGAGGATCCCCATCCACTGTGTGAGCAAATAGAGCGGGATCACCCACGTGATGTAGGGGATGCATCGGAAGAGATAGATCAAGCCGAACCAGACGCTGCTCGCGGCGCCCCGGAAGCGCGAGAGCATGTAGCCCGAGGTGATCGTGACCGCGAGTGAGAAGACCGTCGCGAGCGTCGCGATGACCCCGCTATTGACGAACGACGCCTGCATCTCCGGCTTCGCGAGCGCTTCGGCGAAATTGCCCAGCGTGAACTCGATGCCACGGTGGACGTAGAAGACGCCCGAGGCGGGCCGGAATGCCGTCAGGACCATCCATGCCACCGGGAAGATCATCAGGAGCGTGATCGCGGTGATCGCCAAGCCGAAGAACGCCCGACCCCACCCCGGCGCCAGGACGCCTGACCCTCCGCGGCTCACCGCGACACCTCCACGACGTAGCTGAGGGTCTTGTACAGGACCCCGCCCACGACCATGATGATCGCGGCGCCGATCAGCGAGGCAGCGGTGCCGAGGTCGAAGTTCAGGTACACGAACGCCTGCTTGTAGGCGTAGATCGAGAAGACCTCGGTCGAGCGCGCCGGCCCACCCTTCGTGATCGTCCAGACGATGTCGAAAACCCGGAACGCGTCGATCGCACGGACGACGATGCACACCATCAGCACCGGCCTGAGCAGCGGGAGCGTGATGTTTCGGAAGACCTGCCACGGGCCGGCGCCGTCGATGCGCGCCGCCTCGTGGGGCTCCAGCGGAAGCGACTGCAGTGCCGCCAGGATCAGCACGGTGAACCACGGCGTCCACAGCCAGACGTCCGTCATCACGACGATGGCGAAGCTCGTCCAGCGGTAGACCAGCCAGGGCACCGGCTCGAGCCCGAGGGTGCCGAGCAGCGCGTTCACGACGCCGAACTGGTCGTTGAACATCCAGGTGATCATGATTGCGGCGACAACGGGTGGCACCATCAGCGGCAGGAGGATCCCGACGCGCACGAGCCGCGCGCCGGGAAACTTCCGGTTCAGCATGGTGGCGAGGCCGAGTCCAGCGACGAGACCGCCCGTCACGGAGCCAACCATGAAGACGAGCGTGTTCGGGAGCACGGTCCCGTAAAAGATCGGGTCGGCGAGGATGCGGCGGTAGTTCGCGAGCCCGACGAAGGTCTTTTGTGGGTCGAAGAGGCTCCAGCTCCGGAAGCTCGCGTTGGCGCCGATCAGGATGGGGACAATCTGGAACGCAACCAGGATCGCGAACGCGGGCAGGATGAGCACGAGCATGAAGCGCTCGCGCGCGCCGAACCTCCGTCGGGAGCCCTTCATGCTCGGCGGGCGGGGGCGGCGGCTCAGGTCCGCGCCGCGATCTCGCTCGTGTGCTTGGCGCCCTCCTCCAGCGTCGCCTTGATGTTCTCGCGCGGCCCCGTGACCGCCCGGACCAGGTAGTCGATGGCGGTCGCGAAGAACTCCGGCCAGCGTGCGAAGTAGAAGGCCCCGTGGATGAGCTTCTCCGACTCGACCGTCACCGCGCGGAACTTTCTGAACACGGGATCGGTCTTGACCAGCTCGCGCTGGACGTCCTCGTTGGGTGGGAAGCCGCCGGTCGCCTTCCACAGGTCGAGCTGGACGTCGTGCGTCAGGTTCAGCCAGCTCAGGAGCTCCTTGGCGGCCTTCTTCTTGGCGGCGTCGACGTGGATCGGGATCGCCCAGGCCCACGGATCGCGCCACGCGATCGACTTGAACTTCGCCCGCGGGCCGATGATGAACTGCGTGACGCTGATCTTGCCCGCCACCTTGGACTGCTTGGGGTCGTTGAACTTCCCGTAGAGCGTCGTGTCCGCCATCGTCATGGCCGAGTCGCCCGCCATGAAGATCGCGTTGGCGTCATCGCGCGAATAGCCCGGTTGCCCGGGAGGGGCGATCTTGTGCGTGTGGATGTTGTCCCACCAGAACTCGACCGCCTGGACCGCCTCGGGCTGGGCGAGGCCCGACTTCCAGCCGTTCTTCGCCAGCTCCGCGTTGCGCCGCTCGTGGACGGGCAGCATCAGGTCGCCGCCGTTCGCCCAGATCGACCAGAAGAACGTGAACCACCCGTGTGGATACTTCATGCCGCCGACGAACCCCCACTTGACCTTGCCGTCCTTCTGCAACCGCTGGGAGGTCTTGATGAGCTCGTCCCACGTGCGCGGGACTTCGGTGTCCTTCAGGAGGTCCGCGCGGTAGAAGAACGTCCCGATCGTCTCCACGAACGGCACGGCCGTGTCGTGGCCTTCCCACTGGAAGTAGGGCTCCATGATGAAGCGGCTCAACTTCTTGAGGGCAGGTACGTCGTCCACGGGCTCGAGGTAGCGGCCCCACAGCTGGCCCCAGTCGTCGTTGTGCCAGATGACGTCGTACTGGCCGCCGCGCGATGTGAGGTTCGCCGTCATCTTCTCGACGTACACCTCGTAGGAGATCGGCACGAGCGTCAACGTGACCTTGCGCTCGGCCGCCCACACCTTCATCCACTTGATCGAGTTCTCGTGGATGGGGTGCGGCATGTACCCGACCTTGAGCTCCACCTGCTGGGCCGTTGCGGGCACCGCGCGACTCGCGCCGAGCGCCAGGCTCCCACCGCCCACGGTCTTGAGGAAGGTCCGCCGTCTCATCTCAAGTCCTCCTTTACTTCTGCGCGAGGAAGGCTCCAGCCTCGCGGGGTCGGCCGCTCGGCCGCCGAGTCGGCGAGAGTGTGGGCTGCCCTCCCTGCATTGTCAAGACGGGGAGGCGCTCTCGTAGCGTAGAATAGGGTCGGAGGCGTGGCCTATGACATCTCGAGCCCGTTTGATCCTGATCGGAGTGGCGCTCGTTTCGTTGCTGCTGACGGACACGGCGAGCGTGTTGGCGCGCGCCGGCAGCGGCGGCAGCCGCGGCTCCCGCTCGTACTCGACGCCGGCGCGGCCCTCATCTCCGGCGAGCCCGACCACGCCTTCGAGCCCTTCGCCCGCGCTGACCCAGCCGTCCCCGTCGCAGCAGCGGCCGGGCTTCTTCGGCGGCCTCATGGGCGGGATCGCCGGGTTCGCGCTCGGCGGGCTCCTGGGCTCGATGCTCTTCGGCGGGATGGGGGGCGGCTTCGGCGGAGGTATCGGCCTCCTCGAACTCCTGCTGATCGGCGGCGCCACCTTTTTCCTGTTCAGGCTGCTCCGCGGACGCCAGGCGACCCAGCCTGAGCCCGCGTACGCCGGCGCAGGCGGCGCCAGCGCCTACGGCGCGAAGAGCGAAAGCTGGTCGGCGGGCGGCAGGGGCGCGACGGTCGAGGCGCCGGCGGGTCCGTCCGATCTCGAGCGCGGGCTCGGGTCCATCCGCCAGACGGATCCGAGCTTCGATCCAGTCGCGTTCGCCGGCTGGGCCAAGACGGTCTTCACCGACGTCCAGGGTGGCATCACGCGGCGGGACATGAGCGCGATGAACGATCGGCTCACGCCGCAGGAGTACGCCCGCCTCCAGGCCCAGTGCGACCAGCTCCGGGGCGCGCGGCGGACGAGCCGCGTCGAGCAGATCCAGATCGCGAGCGCGGAAGTCAGCGAGGCGTGGCAGGAGGGCGGCCAGGACTGGGTGACCGTGTACTTCGCCGCATCGCTGGTCGACTTCACGGTCGATGACCTGACCGGCGCCGTCGTGGAGGGCTCGAAGACACCACAGGACATTGAGGAGTACTGGACCTTCACGCGACCCGTCGGGCCCAAGCCCTGGCGGCTCTCGGCGATCCAGACCTCGTAACGTTCCCGGAGGTGCGCGTTGTACGCGACGTGAGCGACGCCGACAGGACGTGTGAGCGCCGACATCACAATCCCAAGCGCGATCAGGGCTGGGAGCCACGGGGTTTCACCCTTCCCGGCGCGAGCTGAAATCGCAAGCCGTCTCTCTCCACGGTAGGTTGCCGTCTGCGTTCGTCATCGCTTTTTCTGAGGCACAGCCGGTGGTGATCTTTCGCGAGCTGGCGGTCAAGATACGCGGCGCTTGACGCGGGCGCGTGGCCGCCCAAGAATCCCATCGCGCGGCGCCCGGTGCCGTGCGCGACGCAGCGAAGAGGTGCCCCGTGAGCCAGAGTGAGGGACCGATGCGCGACGTTCTCGCCGGGATCCGGGTTCTCGACTTCGGGCGGTACATCGCCGGGCCGTACTGTGCGGCGCTGTTGGCGGATCTCGGCGCCGACGTGATCCGCATCGAGCGGCGGGGTGGTGGCGAGGACCGGTGGGTGGCGCCGGTGAGCGCGGACGGAGCGGGCGCGGTGTACGTGGTGATGAACCGCAACAAGCGTGGGATGACGCTCGACCCAGCCTGCTCGGAGGGGCGTGAGATCGTGCGGAAGCTCGTTGGCTCCGCCGACGTCGTGGTTGCCAATCTACCGCCCGACGTGCTGCGGTCGCTCGCGCTCGACCTCGACAGCCTGCGCCGCGTCAAGCCGGACGTCATCCTCACGACCGTCACCGCCTTCGGCGCCGGCGGGCCGTGGAGTGGCAAGCACGGCTTCGACGGGATCGGCCAGGTGATGTGCGGCTCGGCGTACCTCACGGGCACGCCAGAGCAGCCCATGCGTGCGGCGGTGGCGTGGGTCGACTGCGGGACGGCCGCCCTGGCGGCGTTCGGCACGCTGGCGGCGCTCATGGCGCGCGAGAAGAGCGGGCGCGGCCAGAAGGTGGAGGGCGCGCTGCTGCGGACGGCGGTAGCCTTCAACAATCCGACGCTCGTCGAGCAACAGGTGATCCGACCCAACCGCCTGGCCACGATGAACCGCGGGCAGACGTCGGCGCCTTCGGACCTCTTCCGCACGAAGGACGGATGGATCATCGCCTACGCGATCGGCAACCCGATGTTCACGCGATGGGCACGGCTGATGGGTGAGGAGCACTGGCTGAGCGATCCGCGGTTCAAGGACGACCGGGCGCGGGGTGATCACGGCGAGATCATCTCCAAGCGAATGGCGGCCTGGACGGCCGAGCGCACGACCGCCGAAGCGCTCACCCAGCTCGAGGCGGCGCGCATCCCAGCCGGGCCGCTCTACTCGCCCCAGCAGGCGTTGGACGACCCGCACGTTCGGGCAGCCGGGCTGGTGGCCGACATGGAGTATCCGGGGCTGCCACGGTCCGCACCGCTGGCTCCGACGCCGGTCGACCTCTCAGAGACTCCGGGGCGCCTCCGTCACCACGCGCCCACTCTTGGCGAGCACACGGACGAGATCCTGGCGGAGCTCGGGTATGGGCCGGGAGCGATCGCCGGGCTGCGGGCCAGGCAGGTGATCTGATCCCGCCGCGCTGAGTTGGACTCCGGCCCGGGGCGACCTTCGCCCGTGAATGAGAGAGAAAGCAGGAACACACACCCCCGAAACGTGACAGGTGGGCGTGAGTCGCTCGACATCATCCGCGCCTCGCGGGCTCGCTCAGCGGCGATCACCGCCGGCTGTCGTCGCTCTGGAGCCAGGTGTAGTCCCAGACCGTCACGCTGTACTTGTCGGCCGCCGGCAAATGCGCGACCGTGAAGTAAGCGCGCCCGAAGCCATTCACGCCTCCGGGCACCCACGCGATGCGCTGACCGACCACAGCGCCCGCAGGGTCCAGCGCCTGTGCCAGAAGACGGACGTTCAGGGCGTACTCGCCGTGACGGTTGTAGACGTAGCCACTGACCCGTCGAGCGCCTTCCGATTCCGGCTCAGCCGTCCATTCCAGTGTGAAATGCTGCTCCCAGCCAGCCATCAGGGTGACGGTCGATCCCGTTGAGGACAGGTAACTACTGCTCGTGCCGCACGCTGCGATTATGACAGCCGTCAGTCCGAGTCGAGCCGCCGCGATCAATCTTGGCACCAGGGTCATAGCGAATCTCCTCGAAGCATAACCGATCACCCCATTCGAAAGTTCCCGCCAAGGGCCGGGGCACCCCAGAGTCAGGGACGAACACCACTTGGGCCATCGGCTGCTTGGCGCGCCAGTTCCACGGGACCCTGTGGCTCCCAGGTCAAGCGCGATGTTCCAACCCCTGCCAGGCGGTGCTCGTCCACGTGCGTCAGTGTGATCTGCTCACCGTTCACCGTCAGCGGATCGAGGACGAGCGTGAGCCTCCCGTTCGAGTCCCCGAGCCGCCCCCGGACATTGACTGAGATGGCCTCATTCCCGACCGTAAAAGTCAGGACGCCCGAGACGCCGGGCAACTGTTGTCCGAACAGCAGCCAGGGGCCGACGTAGACCCCGGAGGTAGGAGCCTCCTCTTGCGTAACGACGACAAGGGTCAGGGGAGTACCGCCCCAGGTCCCCGTCCAGGTTCCCCTGAGATCTGGCACCTGGCTCACCGGCCTCGTCAGCGAAGGCGTGGAAACACACCCGCCGAACAGCAAGGCGAGGCCGACTGCGAGGACGCCATTTAGCCTCGGGCTCATTCGCCAACGAGGACCCGCGCCCGGCGCGTCACCGCGACCTTCCCGCGAGCACGTAGTGTTCCTTCTCCTGTTTCGGCAGCCGTTTGATCGCCGCCTCGGCCTTCAGCGCCGCTGACTTCGACGCGTGCGTCTCAAGCCGCACGAGCCGAACCGGCCGGCGGCTCCGCGTGTACTTGGCCGCGCGCCCGTTCATGTGCAGCTCCAGTCGGTCCCGCCAGTCTTTCGCGTCCCCCGTATAGAGCGAGCCGTCGGCGCACCGGAGCATGTAGACGAAGTGCGTCACAGGCCCTTTACCATCGCCGCGCACGGCACTCGGAGCGCCCGCGCGAGATGCACCGGGCTACCCAAGCTGGTCGACACACGGGCGTAGAGGGCGGCGCGTCGGCGGGCGACACTGCTCTCGCTCATCGCACTCTCCTTCACGATTGGGTGATGGGCCACGTGGCGGGCGCGTTCTCGGCGCGCGCCGCCACACCTCGTTACGTCATGGCTTCCGTTTCAGCGCCTCCTTCCCGTCCTGGTCGAGTCGCCATTGAGCGCAAAGAGGTGGCGGCACGCCAAAGATAGCGCGGATGAAGCGGGTACCACTCGGGCGACGAGAAGTCGAAGATATGCGCTCGATGAGAAGACGCAAATCCAGGCGTTGAGCCGTACCCAGCCGTTGCTGCCCTTGCGCCCCGGGCTGCCGGCCCGACAGACCCACGACTACCGGCGCAATGGCCTGACAAGTTTGTACGCGGCGCTGGAGATCACGAGCGGTCGCGTGATCGGCGAGTGTGCACCGCGGCACACCGGCGCCGATTTCTTGCGCTTCCTCAAACGAATCGCCCGCCGTTAGTGCAGCCGCGCGCTGCACGTCGTGCTCGACAACTCGTCCACGCATTCGACCCCGGCGGTACAGACGTGGCTCACCGAGCATCCGGCGGTCCAGTTCCACTTCACCCCGAAGGGCGCCTCCTGGCTCAACATGGTCGAGGCGTGGTTCGGCATCCTCACCCGCAAGTCGGTCCGGCGCGGCTCGTTCGACACCGTCCGTGCCCTGATCCGCCACATCGAGGCCTATATCGCTGAGTGGAATAGTCATCCGACCCCATTCGTATGGGACCAAGGACCCGGTCACCATCGTCAAGAAGGCCGTCCGTCGTGGTCGTTAACATGACTTCGCGGACGGAGCACTAAATTAGTCGTGTGGAGTGAAAGGTCGTCGAGACTCCCGCACGAAGGGGCCAGGACACACGATGACGGAGACGTTTGGGCTCGGCATGTACTCCGAGACCTTCCGGGCCAGAGCCCCACCCAGCTCGAGCGCCGTGAGGCCCATGGCCGGGACGTCGTTCAGAAGTGGGAGTGAAATCTTTCCGTCGGGCCTGACCGGAGAATCGTCCTCACCGAGGAGCGCGCGAGCGATTCTCGGAACGGCGTGTCGCAGG
>Ga0134088_10000236_pt1 | contig 17305 bp, 14 predicted proteins | sample 15_taG_3_FD_94461 | JGI IMG/M metagenome (GOLD analysis project Ga0134088, IMG submission 94461) | Grasslands soil microbial communities from the Angelo Coastal Reserve, California, USA - 15_D_Rain_20cm_5_09182015 | ecosystem: Environmental > Terrestrial > Soil > Grasslands ...
CACCTCTTTGGTGAGTGGCGTTGGCGGGGGTGGAACAATCCATCTGGAGAAACTGTCAATGCTGAACATTGGCAGGATCATTCCTTGGCTGCAGGGCATTGGGCTGCGTCCTAGGCGGATCTTTGGTGGAACTTGGAAGGCGTGTAGCCAGACCTCGGGTTTTCTCTTCTTGAATTCCTCCATGACTCGGAGAGTGTGATAGTGGAATCCGCCTTTGAGGTCAAGTCCGATCTGGGTGGACTCGTGCTTTTCGATTATCTTGACCAGTTCCGCAGCGACCTCCTTGTTGTCCGTGGCTTGTATTATTGGCATCAACGGCTTTTCGACGCCGCGCTCTTCCATCCAGCGCTCCGCGAAACGGTACTGTGCCTCGAAGTCATCTGGACTCATGTCGGTCGTGTGTTGTACAGTAACGATGTCAAGCCCTGCTAGATACTGCAAGTCCAGGATCGTTTTCAAGTCCTGAGTCTCCTTCACTACCGCTCCGCCTTTGAAGGCGAGGTACAGGAGACGGACAGCGTCAGGGCTAGTTTCTCTTGACAAGAATCTTGCGGTTGACTTCACGGCTTCTTCCTGGGTAAGAATTCTTTTGAGTGTGTCCGGCGGGGCGAGCCGGGCGAGAACGGCAACCTCTCCAGGTAATGGCTCCCTGACTCCGGCTGGTTTGAGCGCGTTTCTCTCAGGGCTGATAGGGAACCTGTTTGGAAGAGGAATCCGCTGTTGGCCGATCCTTAGCTCGGATTGAGTTGCGCTAGTCTTTGAGTCGACTTTGATCTGGGCGAGCTGGACCGTAGACATTAGAGAATGAGAAGATCTTGGCCAGTAGAAAGAGGCTTCGATCGCGGAGCGACACTAGTAGTCTTGGTCGTTTGCCTTCGCGGTTTCTTCTGCGGGCTCTGTAACCGTTTCGCTCGGCTCTGCAACTGCTTCACTCGGCTCAAAAACCTGCTCAGTGGGAGCCGCTTCCTCCGCTTTCTCTTCGGGTTGCGGCTCGGGTGCCTTCGCGGCTTTCTTCCACGGGAGTCGGAATAATGGGCGATGAGGCTTAGCAGCGTCGGTTGAAGACTCGTTGGGGATCTGGCCAGTCAGTTTGGCCTTGTAAGCGTTCAACTCAACTGATACAAGGTGTCTTCTGATCAGAAACATCATGGTAAAGATTCCCGCAGCGAACACTGTTGCGTTGACGATGATTGAGAGGTCGATTCTCGTGATGGGAACTTGGAGAATAAAGTAGAATTGTGCGACCGCATAGACCGAGCCGAACGCAAACACTAGGAAGGGTAGAACTTGGCTCCAGCGCCGGTCCGAACGCGTAACCGTTTTTCTCGCAAACGTCTGCATCGCACCAATAACGGAAACCAGCATCAGACCGCTATCGACTAGAGGATTGGATGGCTGGTTTTGGGTGATGTATCCGATCGCCAGTGTTGTCGCACGGTATAGCAGATAGCCCCAGAGAACCAGAAATGTTCCTCCAGCGAAGACCGCTGCTTGCGGTTTCTTCTGTACGATAACTCTCCAGCCCCAGAGCGCGGTGAAGAAGTAGGTTGCGAGGAGGAGTACTGTCACAATCACTGTCCAAATGAGTATCTTGTCTGTCGCTCCCTGAACACTCTGGTATGTTGAGCTAAGCCAGTTCGAGATTGCCCACACGCCGTATGTCAACGGGGCGATGGGGAGGAAGAGTGTTGATATTCCCAGGGTCCTCATTATCCTCTTGGCGTGTCCTTCGCCGGTCAGGCCTCTCTCTACTTTGACCAGGAGCTGCGAAACTGGTGTAACGATGAAGTAGGCCTGCAGGAGAATCCATGTGTAGAAGATTATGATGAACGCGGGGAATATCGGGAGCGCTTCTACCGTTCCGGCTTGTTGGATCCAGTATGCGATGCCGGCGATCATAGGTGCGTACGCTAGCGCGAGAATGATGATGCGTCTTGTCATTCTTGAGAACAGGATTGTGTTTCTGAATTTTTCGAGGAGAGCGAGTGGGGTGAGGACTAAGTATACTCCTGTGGTGCTGGCGCCGGCGATGAAGATAAGGGTCCATGCTTGTGCAAAGCCGAGATTCGCGCCGACATATGCGGTTGCGAATAGGAAGGACATGAGGACGGTGAAGATCAACGTGTGTCCGCGGACGCCTGGAGAAAGGAGCAGCCTGATCGAGCTGGGCAGATAGAATCTAGATTTCTGTTCCGGTAGAGTCAAAACGTATTCTCGCCAGGCTAGCCTAGGTTACTGGTCTGCGGAGAGAGGCCTAATCATTTCGATGATACCGGGTCTTTGCTTGGCTCGTAACTGAACCAATCCCACCATGTAAACAGGACCACGAAAATTCCGGCCTGATGGTTGTTGTAGCCTATGTTAGGCTCGTCCAAGAGGTTATATGGAGTTCCACAAGTCGCGGTTCAAGGGTCTTAGAAATTGGTCGAAGCTCACTATCATCCGAAAGGCGAGATGAAACGGCACGTTCGCGCTTTCATCTATGTCGCTGCGGTTCTTGGAAAAGAATCAAAGGTTGCGGACGCTTTGTTCAAGCTCGCCGAAGTCAAAGAGGTTCATGTGATTCCTGGCCGACATGATATCATGGCCGTTGTAGAGGTTCAGAGAAAACTTCTCGAGCCTGACGCCCAGAGCATCTACTGGTTCATTCTTGAACGTATCAAGACCATCGGGGATGTCACGGACACAGAGACTTTGATTCCGATCGTGTCAGCTTCGAAATGGTCTGACTAGCCACTCGACCACACGTGCGGCGCGAGGGTCGGTCGCTAAGACCCCCTGTTTTCCCGCGAAACATTTCCGGTCTGACAGTGATAATGGGCGAGACAGAACGATCAAAGCACAATTCGGGCTTATGTCGACCGGAATTATCCACGTTTGCAGCACGAATTTTTGCTTGTTCTAGATGTGCCTGTTCAACTCCCGAATCAGGGCTGACAATGGCCGATCTGACTGCCTGAGAGATTCCGGGAAGACGGCTCACGCGACACAAAACCGCTGTACAATCCCCCCGTTTTTTCCCGAATCGTTTCCTGTCCAGCGCCGATTCCGGGCGAGTCTGGCTGATTCAGGCATGGTTTGCGCTTCGATCGGACAAGTATTATCGTGTTTTTCAGCGTGCCTCATCCATTGAGGGTTCGACCGACCTTTCAGACTCGAGATTAGGGCTTGTTTCGGCGAGTTTGGCAAGATTTTGGCTTGACGGGTTTGCGCCCGTCTTCAGAAAGCACTCAAAAGAGTCTAGCCGTGGAGGTTGATCGTTCTTTGCAGTTTTCTCGTTCCACTAGGGCTCGGTTTCTTTTCTCGAGAGCTGTTAGTCTCGGTTTCTAGTTCTGGGGCTACCGGATCAGGATGAGCAGGATCCGGCTAGCGAGGACGGCTTCAATAAAGGCGTCCCTGGGCTCAGTCGCATTTGATACTTGAGGTTTGGAGATAGTTGTCTGTCTACCTTCCATAAGGTATCAATGCGAATGCTGGCGTATGTTCATGATAAAAGGGGCGCCGACGGTTTCCACCTAATTACCTCAGTTTTCTCCTGCCGATTCTGTTGGGAACCAGAAGGGGATCATGGATTCCACAAGCCTGGATGATGCCACGTTGTGCATTCCCCGGGCTGGCTTCGATTTCAGTGGAGATGCATTTCCGCCAGTCTGGATGCATTTCGAGGGGTTTGTTGTCTCTTTGATGGGCTAGTATCGCTAGGATGGTCAATCGTTCACACTACGCCTGTTAATTCACACTTCGGGCATACCACAGACCAGTGTGTGATGTCACCTTCAGCTTGCTGATGAGTCTCGGTAGGTACAAGTCTTGCTTTGCATTTTGGACATTTGTGGGAATCCTCATCACTGGCTTCGACGTTGATTTTGCCATCGAAAGGTGGCCGGACTTGTTCCACAACGTAGAACACTAAAGCACGTCCTTCGGAGGTGTCGATGGTTCCTAAACTGATAATCTGTCTCTTTCTGGAGAAGAAACTGCGCTCCCATGGGTTTTTCCATAAACGGTCGCTCCGCTAGGCTGAGTCATGACAAGCGTTTAGGTCATTTTGGTTAATCTACCATTCCCATGATGCACGCCTACTGACTTCTGCCCTGGAATGAAGGACAGCGTCATTCTTCTCGGTTTCTTCTGAGAGTAATCGCCCGTACTATTTTAGTTCTGAGAATCGCTAATCGGGTATCCTACGGCTAAGTCCTCTTCAATTGCTTCCCTAATTCTCTCAGGATCTTCTCTTTTGCATCTGGAACCAAGAGAAAGTAAGCCAGAGTCATCCGGAAGAGAGAAGATTTTGTCAAACCTTTGACTTCTCCTCTCCTAACCGCGCTGGAGAAACAGCCTTGAAACATTTGATGAGACAGAACTTCATGTTTGAGTTCGTTTAGGGCGTGAATTATGTTCTCATGGGAAAGTTGCGTCAAAGGCTTACGCTCGATGACAAGACAGCCTCTTCCCAGATAACCTCTTTGCCCGCTTCCTTTTTGCAGATTGTGGACCCTGTCCTTCTGGTCTCTCTATCGCTCTAAGGCAACTCAAAATCCGAATTCGGGGAGAGACAAAGCTCCATTTGCGGGTTGTGGACAGCTTGGCATTGGCAATCCATTCTTTTACCGCCTCGGGTTTCGACAGTTCGCAGTTTCTCGCGAGAATCCTCAGGTCAGAACCGTAGCAACGAATTGTAGCTTCAGCAAACCCGTCTTTTTTGAGTTGTAAGAGGAAAACTGGAATTAGGGCACTCCCATTCGGAGAAACAGCACTTCCAGTAGGAGAAACAGTCTGCAAGAAGTTCGACCTTCTAGAATATACAGTGGTCTATTGTTGAATTGGGCAGAAAAAAGCAGTCTGAACATCTGTTATGCACATGCGGCATATATTCTTGTTCTTTGTCAGTGGAGATGCATTTCTTCATCTGGGCGAGGTGCCCTCTGTGCAGGTCAGTCCACATCATTGGCGTGTTTCCGATTCTCACCGGGAAGACTCAATCTTTGGAACGCCGATCAACACCTCCCGACAGCGGTATATTGGGTTTAGCGGCGGCATTCAATGGCTGGCTGACAAAGTCTTAATGGATCAAAGATTAGGAACCCGGCAAATCTTCACGGGGTTGGATCAGTGCAGAATCTGAAATACGTCGCACCCAGCTGGGACGACGTATATAGAATGTTGGTAGACCTTGCAAGTGAGATTCGGCTGTCAGGATACAATCCCCAGGTCATCGTAGGGGTCTCACGAGGCGGCTGGCCTCCCGCTAGGGTCATGAGCGACCTCCTTGAGAATCCAAATCTTGCCAACATGAGAGTAGAGTTCTACAAAAACATCGGAGTGACAGCGAAAAGGCCGAAGATCACCCAGCCCGTCACCTCTGAGGTTTCTGGGAAGCGCGTACTCGTAGTGGACGATGTCTCCGATTCAGGACACAGTCTGCGCGTTGCCTCCAAACATCTAGCTAGAAAGGGCGCACGGGAGATCAAGGTCTGTACTCTATATTTGAAGCCAAAGAGCGTCTTCAAACCAAACCATTATGCAAGAACAACCTCAAAGTGGGTGATCTTTCCATGGGAAAGATTGGAGGCCATCAACCTCATCAAAAGGAACCTCCGGTCAGATGGAGGAACATACGAGATAATTCGGGAGCTGAAAGGCAGTGGATTGAGTGGCCCGCTCATTAGAAGGCTCTTGGCGCTGGATCGATGATAACTGAGAAAATCGGGTCATATTCCCTGTTTGTCCAAGGATTCAGAGACGCCAATGTAACAGACTCAGAGAAAGTCTTGCGGGATCTGCGAGGATCCTTTCCGGGAGTTGATCTTCAGCTCTTGCGCGCGGATAGAGTAGCGGGGAGAGAACACATCGTCTTCTCGGCAAGGAGCGCGGTTGAATCCTTCCAAAGCAAGAATCGAAGGGCGAAACATCTCTCAATGGAGCTCCTCCTGTTCGCCTCGGGTGAGCACCAGATCATCGAAGCGATCAAGCTTCTCGGCGTAACCGCGTCTAGCAGAGAACTCGCTCTCGTGGGGCTCTCCGACACCAGGCTTGATTCGAACCAGTTGAGTAACAGAGCAATGGAATCCGTCAAGGGAATACCTGATGATACAGTCTTGCAGATTAAGACCCGGAAAAAAGTGGAGGATCTGAAGAGAGCCTACTATATTCCCGACAAAGAGCTGAATGCATCGAAGATGCCGAGTGAGGAAGACAACAGTGTATTGAAGAGATTGATCATCGAGCGCTCTGCGCTTTTGGCACTGGAGAACTAGGATACTCTCTTCTCCCGTTCTATCCCCAGTATGCCGTTAGGTCGGATGACCGCAATTCCAGCCACCCTGCCTATGATTTCGACCAGGACGATCTTTCCGGGGTCTCGCAGGTCAACCTTTCTGGGAATCTTCGCTGCAATCGCGTCAATGACCTCCTTTGAAGAAACGTCACTCCTGCGCTTCTCGATGGATACACGAAATGTTTCGCCGTCTCGAATCGCCCTAGATCTCTCGGAAACCGCGTTCCCGATAGCTTCAATTTCACAGGGTACAACTTTCTGAACCGGTTTGACCTTGAGAACGTACCGAAACTCCCAAGGTTTCTCTTTAAGGATCGACCGAAGATTCTGTATCACTGTGAGTGGGTCAAGGGATGTCTTAGCGACAGTAAGGCCGCTTACGGGGGTATAGCTGGTCTCAGCCGAACGATCCCCGAGCTCGCCAATCAGATACACTAGTTCCGAGTTTGCCTCCCGCTCATTGCCTCTAGCACTAGACACGAGCAGGTTGAAGTCGTCAAGCAATCTGAATCAATCTCAATGTTCGACTTTTGCCTTGAGAGCCATTACGATCTCTTGTCGGCTAATTGCTCCTTCTCGCAGAATATCGACATGGTTGCCCGTTACTCTGACGACCGTTGACTCCGGACTCTTGGAGAGGGACCCTCCATCCAGAACGAGATCGACTTTGCCTTCAAAGGTCTTCAATGCTTCTTCTGGTCGCGTCGTGGAGGGAGCGCCTGAAATGTTCGCGCTTGTACCTACTAGGGATCCTCCACACATCGAAATCAAGTCCAACGTATCTTTCCGTCCAGGGATCCTAAGTCCAACCATGCGGTCAGTACCAACTATCGCGGGGGGGAATTCTGCTCTCGACGAGACTACGATAGTTAGGGGTCCGGGCCAAAATCGCAAAGCAAGCGTCTCGGCGTTGCCATCGACTTCGCCTAATTCCTTTGCCTTCTCAATTGAGCCAACGAGCACTGGGAAGTTCCCTTTGCTTCTTCTCTTTACATCTGACACCTTGTTGACCGCTTCCTTATCGAATGGATGGCATCCAAGTCCGTACACCGTGTCCGTCGGGTAGACCACGAGTCCGCCCTTGAATATCGTTGCCGCCGCTTCACGAATCGATTCGCTCCCAATCCTAAGAAGCCTAGTCAACGTTTTTGCAATCATCGGGGGCAAGTCGACTCTTATATCTCGTTGAGATGGGACGCCATCGGACTCAAAATTGGCCAATCCAACGATCATTGTTCATGGCGGGGCCGGCAACTGGCCCAAGAACAAACACGCAATTGGCCTCTCCGGAGTTCGGAAGGCTGCCACGAGAGGATTCCAGATCCTCCAACAAGGCCGCTCCGCAATCCAAGCCGTCGAAGCTGCAGTCATAGAAATGGAAGATAATCCGATCTTCAATGCTGGCAAAGGGTCCACCCTGAACTTTGAAGGTAACGTTGAGGCCGACGCGGGAATCATGGACGGAAAGACATTGCGTGGAGCAGGTGTCGCACTCTTGCATCAGGTGAAAAACCCGATCAGCCTCGCAAGAATTGTCATGGAGAAAACTGACCACGCTCTTCTAGCAGGCAAGACTGTCGAGAGGCTCGGGGAAGCTTATGGTCTGCCAAAGGCGAACCTAAGGCTTCCAGAGCGTATCCGCCAATGGAAACAGGCAAGACGCGAGTTGGAAAACGGGAGCATCAAATACTTTTCCAGAAACTTGAAACTCGTTCATGACAAGGGGAGACTCTTTCTCGGGGACACGGTTGGCGCGCTCGCGATGGACCAAAGGGGAAACTTGGCTGCGGCAGATTCTACAGGAGGCGTTTCCTTGAAATTGCCAGGTAGAATCGGTGATAGCCCAATCCTTGGCGCTGGACTGTACGCTGATAACAAGCTTGGAGCTGCCACAGCAACCGGCGTTGGCGAGATAGCTATGAGGTTGGTCGTGTCTAAGGCGGCTTGCGATGAAATGCAGTCATTGACCGCACAACGTGCGGCCTCTAAAACAGTGAGGCACGTGACAAGGTTGGCTGGCAGAGGACTAGGGATTCTATCTCTTGACCGAGAAGGTAGATATGGAATCGCTCACAATACACTGCACTTGTGCTGGGCCGCAGAGACCAAGGACAAGGGTCTTGTCTCACAGATGGTTGGCAGTCGCTAGAAGCTATTCTCAATACAAGATGATTGCCTTTGATGTTTTTTCGCGTGTTTTTCGGAAGCCTTTTAAGAGGGTACAATTCGCGATAACCCCTAGTTTTCGGAGACGATCAAATGTTACCCTATACCAAGGGGGAGGAATGGGGCGAAGACGAGGACTGGGGCGGCGAAGATGAATGGGGCGAAGACGACGATTGGGGCGGCGGAGATAACGGAGCCGAGGACAACTAAGAACCCGATCCAACCGAGACCACCAAGCGCTCGTAACTGTTTCTAGAAAGGCAGTGAACCGGTAACAGGAGTTCTATCTTCCCGTGCCGCGAAGCGTGGAGTCAATAAAGGAACGAGAGATCAATGCAGCAATTATCCCTCAAGTTCAAAGCCCTACCCATGATCGCGCTATCCTTTCTCTTCGTCATTCCTACAATCGCATTCCAGCCGGCCCAAGCGGCCGCCACAACAAACCCCGACTTTTCTGCTCAGAGCTTCAGCAAGACCGTTGACTGGTATGATTATGTCCGCCAGTACGCCGTAGCCAATAATCTGCCTCAGCCCAATGCGAGCGAGCACGCCTACATCTACACCAACTATATCAACGTCGGCGGCTTCCAGCTCTTCTACACGGGTCTAGTGAACGCGACCCACAACGGACAGTTCGTCACCATCCCACTCCAGACATTCTTCGAACACTACAAGACCATAGGCGGCAAAGACGCGATAACGGCATCATCCTTCATCAGCCTCGTCGCCTTCAATGAATCCAACACGGATCCGTACCCGAACTCGCCTGACAAATCAGACACGGTCTACGCCAGCTTCAGCCTGGGAGTAAATCTCACCCAGATAACAGGCCACAGATTCCCCTCCTATGTCGCAAGCAGCAGCATCATCCCGCTCACCCAGACAGACGCGAATCACTGGAGCTGGGGCTTGAACTACACCAACCTTAACGCGATATGGTGGAAGATCAACCCCGACCCATTCTTCCCGACAGCTGACCTTGTCCAGCCACGCGGCTTCGCCATGTACAGCCAACTGACCTTCAACTACGCGCTCGCCATCGACCCGGCATCTAAGACAGCCACCCTCACCACTAGCTACACAATCGGCCGGATGACCGATCTCTACATTCTCTACCCGACACCGGCCATTCATCTGAACTCAACCGGGACGTACAACCTCAACGGTGCACGGGTCAACAGCCAAAACATCTACCAGTTCCTAGACACAAAACAGCTCAAGATATCGATCGTCATGGCTAACAAGGCGATTCTAGCCAGCAGTGTCATTGACAAGGACGACTCTGGTGCTATCGTCGACAACGGGAACTCCACCGATGTAAGCCACACAGCGGTCACATCCGCTACAAGCGACGGCGACAAGGTCCTTAAAACAGACTTCGGCGTCAAGCCAACGTACAAGCTCTACAACTACACCGCGGATGCTACTGAAAGTACTGCAACCACCCTCAGCACTAACGTCCGGACAGTCAACATCCACGCCTGGGCCGGCAATCCCGTCTTCTGGTTCCAGAACCGCTTCATGGGATTCCTTCCACTATTCGTTGCCAACGTGGATCCAGGGCTAATCCAGCAAGCGAAGCAGGGACTTCTAGACCTCACATTCTCAGACTATCTCTACATCATATCCTACCCAACATGGGGAGGATACAAGATCGTGCACGACCCTGACTACACCGCGTTCTACACTCCAGCTAGCAACGTCGGACTGCTGACAGCGGTCTTCCTAGCAGTAGCGGTCGCCGCGGGAGTTGGCGGTCTATTCGCCTTCCTATTCAGGAAACGAAGAGCAGCCGGAATAGCCGTCAGTGGTGCGGGGACAACTGGTCCAACCCCGACTCCGGGTCCTACCCCCTCGGGTCCACCTATTCCAGGCCGATAGCGCGTACAATTTCCCCTCCTTGCTTTCTTCTTTTCTCGTTCACCTAAGGAACAGTGAGCTAAACTTCATCTCCAATGCTGATACCGCAACGAACTATCCATGACAACGACCGGTTCAGCGATTGATGTTTCACACCTGACAAAGACTTACGGACCTACCGTTGCCCTCAACGATGTCACGCTATCAGTTGGCACCGGTGAAGTACGAGGCCTCCTCGGACCCAACGGGTCAGGAAAATCAAGTCTGATGAAGACAATCATGGGTTTGTCGAAGCCATCCTATGGCTCAATCCGGGTCCTCGGCTATGATGTCCGAGCAAGCCCCATGGAGATCAAGAAGATTGTCGGCTATATACCCGAATCACCACGCCTGTACGAATTCCTCACTGCGACCGAATATCTTGATTTCATCGCTGACGTTCGAGGACTGCCGTTCGAACAGAAGAAAGAGCGTATCGCGAGATTCGTCGACGCCCTCGACCTCGAAGGAAAACAGGGCGATATGATCAGCAGCTATTCGCAAGGCATGAAGCAAAAAGTCGCCATCATAGGAGCACTGCTCCACAGGCCTCGAGTCTTGCTCATGGACGAACCGCTCAACGGGTTAGACCCGAAATCAGCCAGGTTGGTGAAGGAGCTTATCCACGGTTTTGCAAGGGAAGGCGTGTCGGTAGTGTTCAGCACGCATATTCTTGAGATCGCTGAGGCCATCTGTGACAAGTTAACGATCCTTCAGGGAGGGAAGATCCTGGCAGAGGGAACTTCCAAGGACTTGAGAGAGAATGCAGGCCTTCCGGGATCGGGACTCGAAGATGTCTTTCTGAAGCTCACCGGAACCAAGGGAGTCGAGGATATCGTCGAGGCACTGATTAGATGAGACTTCCCGTTCTGTTCAAGTTTGCCAAGATTTTAATGATTTCGCGGCTTCGAAGTACCCGACGCTCAATCGTCTCGAAGAGCATTACCAGCCGGCCGATTCTCATCGGCTTGATAGGAATCGTTCTCTTCTTCGCTGGACTCTTCTTTGGATATGAGACAACGGTCTTTCTTAGTTCTGGAGGAGCACCGTTGACGGGCCCCGCCGCGCATCAACTTGTCGTGACGATTTTTGGAGGAGTGCCTCTTTTCCTTGTAGGTTTCTACTTTACTATGGGACTCTTGTGGGAAGTGAACGCTTCTGCGGAGGCTGAAAGTACAGACGCGATTAACTGGCTCCCCATAACGCCTGGGGAGTATGTGGCAGCCTCGGCGCTTTCGACCAGCTACACATACTCTCCGCTCCTGATGGTCGCCTTCGGCTACTCTCTTCCAATCGGACTTCTCACTGGGAACCTGGCTGGATTCTTGTTGCTTGTTCCGATCGCCCTGTTGTCTACGTCCGTGGGCTCGGTCAGCGTCGAGATTCTAAGGTCAGCATTGGCTAGCGCATCAACAGCGTTCAACAGGCTCGGCGGTAGAATAACAGTAATAATGAGAATCATCGGAATAATCCTGATACTCCTAGTTACGCAGCTTCTATTCAGCGGAGTCTTCCTTATCCAGATAATTAGCTCCCTCGTCGGAACCGCAGCCGCGGCTAGTTTCGTACCCGTCTTCTGGCCGACGCTCGCCATAACCAAGGTGCTCCAGTCCGACTTTGTTGGAGGTGCTGGATTTCTAGGGCTGAGTGTAGCACTGTTTCTCTTGCTGTCGTACGCGGCCCTTTCCTTGCGGGCCAAATATTGGGCCGTGACTCCTGCAGCCCTCCACTTCGCCGGAGCCGGCTCTGTGTCGGGGCCAAGCCGACTAGGCTACCTTGGCCTCAGTTCCTCCTCGATTGCAATGCTCAGGAGAGAGATTCGCTCGGCAACCCGAAGAAAAGAAGTGGTCAGACTGATGGCAATACCGATTATCATGCCCATCATGATATCGTTTCCAGCCATCTTCTCCCCAGCCCCATCATCAACGTCTGGACCCGCTCAAATTGATCCGATTTTTCTAGTTATTCCGTTTCTGTTCGGGATCGGACTGGGCTCATTGTTTCTTGGCATGACCTCGATTGGTCAAGAGGGAAGAAGGTTGTGGAACATCAGCACATTGCCAGTTTCTGCCAAGATGCTTGTGAAGAGCAAGCTCTTGTTCACGTCCCTAGTCTCAAGCATTGGGCTCGGTCTCGGAGCTGTCGTCTCCGCCCTTCTCCTACACGCCTCGATGTTCGTTGTTCTCGGGTTCTTAGGCCTGGGGCTCATCGTAATACTGGCCGAGGCAAGCCTTGGAATCGCTGTAGGGTCCAGGTTCCCGGATTTCTCAGACGGTCCAAGGCCAAGATTCGTCACAGTAATTGGCTCTTTAATTGGAGCTGTTCTGGGGATTGTGGAGATGGCAATAATGGCCTTCCCACTCATCCTCTCATTCATCCTAAGAACTTTCTTCGCGATATTGATACCCCTACAATTTGTGCTGGTCCTTTCAGGTGCGGTAGGGGGCCTTCTCGCCTGGATAGCTTACGTCCTATCGGTCAAGCCTGTCGATTCTATTCTTGCAGAATTGCCCAACTAACTTGAAGCTAGGATCCGACGGATCTCATTTCGTCGATTGTTTACCTAGAATAATTGTTACCGTCATTTTGCAGGGTCTGTTGCAGATAACGTTAAGTTGTCGTGCGGCAGCGCGCCCCTCTAGATTGCCTCATATTATGCGAATTATTTGGCATAGCTAGCCTCTAGAATTTTTCCTATATTTTCGCGTCGCATGTGCGGCATTTCTCAGCCGCAAGAGGGTTTTCGGCACCACACTTGGGACAAGCTTTTAGGAAATTGGCGGGGGTCGGACCACCAACCAGTGGAGTTGGTGTTGGTGATTCGCTTCCGGGAAGTGTCTCAACTTTCTTGAGTTTTTCCGGACGAAAGGCGAGAACGAGACTCGCGGCCCCGAATACAATGAATACTAATCCAAGCTGCAAATGGGAGGAAATGTGAGTCTGATAGGCTCTTTGGAAACTTACAGTTTCGTAGTTGTTAACAAGGCCGGTGCCGTGTCTGAAGACAATCTCATAAGTGTCTTGCAGAGGGAAGGTGTAGGAGAAACTTCCGGACGCAACATTCACAACGCTGTACAAATAGGTAAAAGATGTCTGGGCCTGGAAGTCAGCAAACTCAGCACTGCTTAGAATATAGAAGCTCACTGGATTTCCAGAGTTCTCTTGGAACTGGCCGGATATAACATCCGAAGAAACTCTGGTGGTCACAAGATTGTAAGTCAAGCCTGGTTGAATATTGAATGTGGATTGCTCGGACGTCATTGAGGTGTATGTGAGGAAGTTGTATCCCGCTAGCGAGAGGACGAACAAGGCTGAGATTAGGAAGCGAAGTCTGTTCGGCTCCATAACCGACAGTGATTTGAAGGGACATTACAGCCACTAAAGGATTTCTCAGGAGCGCTCTGGGCCTATCTCTCTGCTTACCCCTAGTTTGGCCCAAGGGGTTGACAATGAAGTTGCCTCGTAGGACCGTATGAGACATTATCCCCCTGTCTGTTACTGGCTATGTGCTACTTTCGTAGCAGGCAACGATCGATAACGTGTACCTGTTATCTGCCCCTCTTGGTTCGGGTAACGTTAATTCCTAAATCTGGGTCGAGATTCGTAGGAGCTTCAGATGGGTCGAGGTAGGCCCGGTGCCTCAAGAGATTAGCTGGTGCGCCCCTCCCCGGTCAGCCATCCCCGCTAGACAAGTAATCTGAAATGCGCTGCGAGAATGTCACAATGGGGGATTTGCTGTTTTCAAACCAGCCCACGGGCCTAGATTTGAAGCCCCTTCAGAATCGTCAGCGTATTACTCGGGTAATACCCAATTTCGCATCTCAAATTCATTAGTAAGACAATGAGTACCCAACTCTTATCAGAAGTAATAGGCATCGTTTAAAGCAGAAAGTGTCGTTCCCTACCTCAAGGCTCTTGAAATAACATGCGGTCGATAGGTCTAGCCCCATCAGCGCTTCGATTTGGCCTAGTAGACCTTCAACCGTTTGAGGAAACAATCGAAGAGAAGTTTGGCAATGTCAAATTCATTGTAAAACAACTCAGGCTTCGACCTTCCGAATCTTTTCGCGACTATTCGACATTGTCTTCGATCGCGGCGATAGAGAACCTCACAGAAATACCGCCCAGATTCAGCAAGGATTCCCTCAGAGATTTCATTACCGACTTCTTCGAAAAATCAGTCCAACAGAACCCGGATCTCAAGAAGCTTGTTGAAGAGACTGAGAGAGGTGGGCTATCGTCCGGCGGCAAATTCGAGCTAACTTCACTTTTTGCAGATTTTGCGGCGAAATACGCGAAAGGTATTGATGAGCACGTTAAACTCGAAATATCAAAATTCATAGACTCAGACCTTCCCTTCACAGTATTCGATCAATTCAGTCTCTTCGATCGAACCTTTGCGATGTTTCTGTCGACGCTAACAGAAGCTAGTGCCAGCATGCAAAGGCTCGTGTCACTCTCGTACAGAGCGAGAGGGGTCCCAGCCTCTAGGCATCAACTCGATGAGTTCAAGAGGAAAATTCGCAGCGTGCTCTCTGCGAGCGACGTTACTTGGGTATCGAGCTTCTCCTTGAGATTATACTTAGAGCTAACACACTCTACAAGTCTAGACGAGCTATTCAAGCCAAAGCAATTTCGATTGGAAAACCTGGAGAAAAACGAATTTGACAGGCTACTGCGAGAGCTGACGATGAATAACCTCAGGTTCAGACAACAATTGATCCAATATGGTCCAAGAGGCGAAATGCCTGAGTTTGAGGTGAAGGGCCCTGTATACTCAGTTTGGCGTGAAATGAACGAGCAATTAACGTAGGCCTAGCCTTATTGGGGCTTCCAGGGTGCCTCCTCTACGATGCCAACATTCTATTTACTTTGCTTGAGGGATGGTTGCAGCAAGCTCTAACCGGAAACATCGCTCCAAGTTCCTTTTTTGTAAACGCGGAAAGAGTGCATTTAGAGGCAAAAAGGATCGGCGTTCCATGCCTGGCCTCTCACCAAAGTTACTCTGCATTGGAGGATCGCGTCAAGAGAGTGAACGACTTTGCTGCCGACACGCTCCGATCCTTCGTTCAGTTTCTTCGACAAGAGAAAACCGTATCTGGACAATTATCTCCCTTCGACTCAAATGAGGACATCTTCCTAGTTGAGAGGTTCATCGTAGAACAATTCCGTCCATTGGGACAGTCGAAGAACTGGGAAAAAGAGTCGCTACGATTGCTAGAACGACTGATTTTCGATGCCATTCTAAGAGCGACCGGAAAGCGAGGGAGCACGACTAGCACTCAGTCGGTGATTGATCAGATTTTAGGGACGCTGGTTGATCTAACCCGAATCTCAGATGGTAGGCAAACATGCCTCGTCAGATTGCAAAGTGAAGTGAAAGCGCCAACCGTCTTCGGCGATCCACAGCTCTTTAGAGAGATCAAAAACAACGTCCTCATCGGTGATGATGAAGATGTGGGACAATTGTCAGTTGCAATACAGCATCAAAAAACGGCAAATATTTGGACAGTCTTTGTTACAACAGATTACGCTCACGTTATCAGCGTTGCTGGAGACATTTTGTCGAAATTCAAGCTCCAGTGCTCCGCTCCATTATATGCAATCGCGTACCTGGAGCGTCTCTCGGCAAAGGGTGGCCCTGTTCCAGACCCAAAGCAATACATTCGGTGATATTCGCGGCAATTCGTTGACAGGGAATTGACCGCTAAGATTTCATAATCAGAGATCAGAATATCTCGGCGAGTTGAGAACTAGACTGGCCGCTGTCGGCAAAAACCGATAGCGACTTGTAACTCGTTATCTGCCCCAAGAGTCTCACATAACGTTAAGTTGGACTCTTCCAACTAAGAGGTTCTCTTTGAGTTCTTCGCCAGTAGTCGAATGTAGTCGGATGTGTACTCACCGTTTATGATAGCTGATTACTAGGGCTTTGAACGGTGTGAACTTGCCAGCCAAGAGGGTTCTGTTTGTACTGCTTGTATTGGTGGCCACTGTGATGTTTCTACCTCAATTTGCTCACTCATCGCCATCGTCGGGACAGACCCACGCGCCTATATTCATAAACGGTAACAATGGCTTCACGGCGGACAACGGCGTCACTGGGGGCAGTGGTACTAGTTCCGACCCCTACATCATCGAGAACTGGCTCATAACCACAAGTGGAAGTGGAATAGAAATCGACAATACTAACGCTTTCTTTGTCATAACTAACGTTTCCATACAGGGTATGGTGCGCCCAGCGGCGGCAATCCTATTCTCCAATATCTCCAATGGCGAGTTGACGAATAGCATTATGCAAGGATTCTATGTAGGAGTATCCAGCGCATCATCTTCTCAGATAACCCTGTCAGAAGACAGCTACGTCGATGTTTACCAAGCTGTCGCTCTCCAAACTACCACTAACGTACTAATTGAGAAGAACAATCAAGCGGCCAGCGCTGGTTTCTCCATAACCACCCTCAACACGTCTAATGTAAGTATCGTCGATAACAGTCTCAATGGTGAGATGTCCCTCGGGCACTCCGCCAGCTTCTCGATCACAGGAAATCAGATGCACGGGTTCGGGGCAGGCATCCATGTAGACAGCTCCCATGAATTCTCCATCTCGGGAAACCAGATTCAAGGAGCATGGGGGCCCCCGGGTAGAAATTGTTGCAGAGCCATCGCAATATTCGTCAGCCAGTCAGATGGCTTCGAGATATCTGGCAACAGCATTACGGGATCACCTAACGGTATATGGTTCCAGACTGTGATCGATGCAACCGTCCAAAACAACGTCATATCGAACTCTTCTGGTCTAATTGGCTTCGAGGCGCAGAATCTAGCCGTCATTGACAACATTCTCGAAAATAGCTCAATCAGCCTCTTCGGCTCCAATATCTCCATTACAGGAAACAAGCTTCATGGAACACGTGGAATTGATGTCCGGTCTTCCGACGGCCTGGAGATATCAGGTAATGA
>Ga0134088_10000250_pt1 | contig 17009 bp, 10 predicted proteins | sample 15_taG_3_FD_94461 | JGI IMG/M metagenome (GOLD analysis project Ga0134088, IMG submission 94461) | Grasslands soil microbial communities from the Angelo Coastal Reserve, California, USA - 15_D_Rain_20cm_5_09182015 | ecosystem: Environmental > Terrestrial > Soil > Grasslands ...
ACAGATCGGCAGCCTCGCACCCGCCACCATCGGCGATCCCGTGACGACCACCGCCGGGATCGTCGTTCTCAGCGTGAAAGAGCGCCGCGACCACCGCGAGGACCTCCCGTCGCAGAAGGACTCCATCAGCGACGGACTGCAGCGGCAGCGCCAGGACCGCCTGTATCGGGCCCTCATCAAGAGACTGCGCGAGCGCGGCGATATCCAGGTCAACCAGCCTCTCGTCGACTCACTCGACCGCGTCTGACGCTTTCGTCATCCGCGCCCTCCCTCATACCCCGCGCGCAGCGTGGCCTTGAACCGGCTCGGCCGGGCCCTATATTGGCGGTATCCGGGAATCGAGGGAGGCCCTATGGACACTGCGGTGTCGGAGAACTCATTCCGCCGGGGATTGGAGGCGGTCCAAAGGAGGGCGTTTCTGGAAGCCCTCGCGTACTTCGAGGCGGCGCTGAAGCTGGCGAAGCGACAGGGCTCCGAGGCGGTGCCGATGAAGTACCTGTCGTACTATGGCCTGTGCGTGGCGGTGTGCTCCAGCCGCCTGGACGAGGCCCGCAGGATCTGCGAGGCGGCGGTGCGGGAGGAATTCTACAACCCCGATCTGCACTGGAACCTGGGGCGCGTGTACTTGAGGGCCGGCAACCGCCTGAAGGCTTTCGGGTCGTTCGTGCGCGGGCTCCAACTGAACCCACGGCACGCCGGCCTCGTCGGGGAAATACGGAGGCTCGGGATACGGAAGCGGCCGGTGGTGCGGTTCTTCCCGCGCGGCCACGCCGTGAATCGGCTCCTGGGGAGGCTGCGCGGACATCTCGCGCGGGCGGCGTCGGACGCACGCCGCCAGACTTCCGTTACTGGACGGTGACAGCCGAGGTGCGGCTACCCCCGCCGGTGGACACAACCGTGACGCTGCCGGGGTTGCCCGTCGGCCCGACCGTGAGCCGGTAGACCGAGGCCGAGGAGACGTACGTCATGTTGCCGTACCCCACGACCGACAGCGTGACCGAGCCCACGGGATAGTTCGTCGTCGCCTCGACGGTGAGGGTGCTGTTCGAGAGACGGTACTCGGCCTTGGAGATGACAATCACCTCGATCACGTCGTCGACGACGTTGTTGCAGTCGTCGTCGACGCCGTTGAAGATCTCGACCGCTCCCGGGTGGATGGAGGCGACTGCGTCGTTGCAGTCCCCACCGCAGGACGTGGTGCCGTCCGCGTCCTGGTCGAAGCCTTCGTCCACCGTCCCGTCGCAGTCGTCGTCCTTCGCGTTGCAGACCTCGGTCGCACCCGGGTGGATCGACGGAGCGCCGTCATCGCAGTCGACGTCGGCCTTGAACCCGTCCCCGTCGCTGTCCTGGCAGACGTCACCCAGTCCGTTGCCGTCCCCGTCGCGCTGGTTCGGGTTCGGGACGGCCACGCAGTTGTCGCACGCATCCCCGCGCCCGTCGCGGTCCTGGTCGGCCTGCGAGGCATTGGCGTTGAGGGGGCAGTTGTCGTAGATGTCCAGGACCGAGTCAACGTCGGTGTCGCGGTTCTGGGCCTGGCACGGCGCCACCGTCGGCCGCGAGGTACCGCCGGTGCCGGTCCCGAGCGTCCCCTCGCCGCACACGTTCGTGGCGGCCTGCAGGTAATAGTAGAAGTATCCGGCCGGCGGGGACTGCGTCTCGTCCAGGTGTGCGTTCGCGGCCTCGGAGACCAGGCAAATGCTCTGGAAGACCCAACCATCCACCCGCACCTGCCCTCTGTAGACGTTGTATACGTTGGCCTGGGGGACCTGCTCCCACGCCAGCCGCGTGAGTCCCGGCGTGCCGGCCACGAGCAAGTTGAGGGCCTCGCCCGGCGTGTGCGCCACGGAATAGAGGAGCGGCGCGCAATCCTGGGCGTCCGGCACGCCGTCATTGTCGTCGTCCGGGTCGACGCAGTCTTTCAAACCATCGCCGTCGCTGTCCGTGTAGCCCTCATCGACGGACAGGTTGCAGTTGTCGTCAATTCCATTGCAGACCTCCACGGCACCGGGGCGGATCTGCGGGTTGGCGTCGTTGCAGTCCCCGGCACAGGTCGTGGTGCCGTCGCCGTCACCGTCGAACCCCTCGTCGATAGATAGATTGCAGTCGTCGTCGATCCCGTTGCAGATCTCCGTGGCGCCGGGACGGACCTGCGGGTTGGCATCGTCGCAGTCGCCGCCGCAGGCGGTGAATCCGTCGCCGTCGACGTCGAACCCCTCGTCGACGAATCCGTCGCAGTCGTCGTCGATGCTGTTGCAGATCTCCGGTACGCCGGGGTGGATCTGAGGATTGCCGTCGTTGCAGTCGCCGTTGCACGTCGTGAAGCCGTCGGCGTCCCGGTCGAATCCCTCATCGATCACCTGGTTGCAGTTGTCGTCGATGCCGTTGCACCTCTCCGTCGCCCCGGGATGGACGGCGGGATCGCTGTCATTACAGTCCGTGGCGGTCGTGTAGCCGTCGCCGTCGGCATCCGGGCCGCCCGTGTCCGTCGCGATCCGAAGGTCATAGGAGCCGTAGATCCCGAAGTCGGACGCGTGCACGGATTTGACGTACAGGGTGCCGCTCGTCGTCGGCGTGTACAGGATGAGCGACGACGGGTCATTGATGCTTCGGTCGTTGTTGCTCGCCAGCACGGTCGAGCCGTTGGACGCCAGGAGCGTGAGCGAGGTGTTGGCATCGCTGAGAAGATTGAGCGTCTCGATCGCGTAGGGTGTGCCGGCCAACGCGTTGAACGCGAAGAGATCGGTGTCGGCCTCGCCCAGAAGGTCGTTGTTGCGGTCCGCGAAATAGGTTAGGTGCAGAGGGGTATTGCCGGGGACGACGTTCCGCGCCTCGCCGATCAAGTCGTTGGACTCGAAGTCATCCGGGAAATATTCGACCCCCAGCTCGCGGAAGATGCTCTTGATCTCGCTGTAGTGCCCGTTGTTCACGCTCGGGTGAAACCAGCCGTCCCAGAAATCCTCCAGGCTGATGTTGGCGGCGCCTGGAAGGTAGAGGGTCATCACCTTCCAGTAGCCGGCATCCTGCCCGGAGAGGAGGTCCCAGGCCTCCTCGCTCCCGGGCGTCTCGTCCGTCGTCGAGGCGCCATCGTTGAGGTCCCACAACGCGGAGTAGACGGTCGTCTCGCTCGAGGAGCCGCGGCAGACGAAGGGGAGCTGCGTCTCCGCGTCGAAGTAAAACTGCACGTTGCCTGGACCGGGGAGGCCGGTCGTGCGTACGTACAGGCTGGCGTGCGGCTTATTCGCGAACCGCCGCGCCGACAGGCCGAAGAAGCTCGCATGCCCCTCCTCGAACGCCAGCATGAGGTTCTGATTGCAATCGCTCAGGTGGTGCTCTCCTGCGGGACTGTCGGTCCTGGAGAAGTTCTTCACGACGTAATGACCCATTTCGTGCAGGACGACCGTGTCGTCGTACCCGGCGTTGCGCGCCTGCGTGATCGAGTTGGTGCTCGGGCTGAAGCTGGACAGGTTCGGGTTGATGGCGTTGAAGACGATGTAAAGGAGAGGGTAGGACCCGGAGCCCCGCAGCGCCACGAGGTAGTCGCTGCCGAGGATCGTCGCATCCAGAAGGTTGAACGCCTCGCCCCCCGCCCCGGGCACGGCCGCCAGCGTCCCGATGAACACGTCCTGGTTCGGCGGGTGTCCCACGAATGTCTGGGAGCGGATCGACCAGATGTCGGCTGACTGGCTCGAGGAGCGAACGTCGAGAGGCACGGCGGTGGTGGTCTGGCGGCGTGCCAGGCAGCGGATGTAAATGTCGCGCGTGGCGGTGTCCACCAGGTGGATCAGGAAGTTGCCGCTGGCGTCGGTCACGCCGGAGCCCTTGATCTTGTTGCCATCCACCACCTCGACAGTGGCAAAGCGGATCGGGAGCTGCGGCTCGACACCGGTGAATCCATTGGCATCGAACTCCCTGTCCACGAAAACGAAGCGACCGCTGACGTTGTAGTCGGCCAGGGCGGGGACGCAGGTCCCGGCGAGCAGGGCGAGCCCCAGCAGGGCCCGCCTCACGGCTGCGGCTCCGCGACCGGCACGCCCATCCACTCATACGCCCCGGCGTGGTGCCGCCCTTCCGGGGGGGTGATGCCGCTCCTCCACAGAACTCCCTGTTGGGTGTGCAGGACCGTCCCGTCCGGGAGCCGGAAAAACGCCTCGAGCCTGACCGGAAACGCGCCGGCGCGCCGCGCCTGGAGCGGGACGATATAGACGCGCTTCTCTCCTGCCCGAAGCGCCGAGTCACGGTCGGCCGACAGCGTGCCAGGGTCGCCGTCCACGTCCTCGGGCAGGACAAGAGACAGCGAGACATCTCGCAGGTCGCTCCAGGCGTCGAGGGTCGCCTCAAGCCGCGGTGGCTCTCCCCGGGCGGGATCGGCCGGGAGCGCGCGCAGATCCAAGGTGAGGGGCAGGGTCGGCTCGATCGTCGGGCGCAAACCCGGCGTCGGCTGGACGGACGCCGGATGGAGCCAGCGGGCCGCGACCAGCAGGAGCAGAGGGAGCGCCAAGACCACGAATCGCGGCGTCCTGCGCATCAGACAGCCTCCTCCGCTCGGGCCATGGATGCTGTGTAATGAGAGACGACCGGTGTGCGACGCCCTCCCCTAGGTACGGTGCCTGCTCCACAAAGTCAAGAACAAATGGAGCCTCCGCGACGTCTGACGGGTTGAATTTCATCCAGGGAAACGGAGGGGCCTTGACTCAAAAGCAATTCACCGTACACTCTGCTTGCTCCCGGAGCACCGTGAAGCCGATGAAGATTCTGCGCTTTTCCCCCCGTCCCGGTTCAGTCCGGAGCCTCGCCGGAAGCATCGCATCGGTGGAGACACTCCTGTCGGAATGTCAGAGGAAGCAGTCGAGTCTCCGCGAGGACGGGCGGCGCCTGAGGGCCTCGCTCGATCGGCTCGCGACTCTGACGCGGGACATGGTGCGGGGCACGGACAGGCTGCGGCGGTCAGCGGGTCGCCTGCGGGAGTGCCACCGGTGGATCGGTCCGCCGGCTCCCCCCTCCTGAGAATCCCTCCCGTGCCGGGGCGCATCTACGTCGATCACGCGTCGACCACGCCCGTGGCGCCTGAGGTTCTGGAGGCGATGCTCCCCTACCTGGGGGAGCGCTTCGGGAACGCCTCGAGCCTGCACGCGCGGGGTCTCGTTGCACGCGAGGCGGTCGACCGGGCCCGCGGATCGGTGGCGGCCCTTTTGGGGGTCCCTGCCGACGATGTCGTGTTCACGTCCTCCGCCAGTGAATCGAACAACCTGGCCCTGAAGGGTATCGCCTTCGCTGCGGGGACAAGGCGGCGATCCGTCCTGGCCGCCGCCACCGAGCACATTTCGATCCTGCACCCTCTGCGCACCCTGGAGCGGCAGGGATTCCGCGTCCGACTTCTGCCGGTGGACCGGCATGGCCTTCTCGATCCGGACGACTTGCGGCGGGCACTGACCGACGACACCCTCCTCGTGAGCGTGGCGCACGCCAGCGCGGAGATCGGCACGGTACAGCCCCTGGCCGAACTGTGTCACGTGGCACAGGCGCGCGGTGTGCCGCTGCATTGCGACGCGACCCTGACCGCCGGCGCTCTCCCCTGGCCGCCCGGCCCGGTCGTCCCGGACCTGGTGACGCTGACCGCGCACCTACTTTATGGACCCCAGGGCATCGCCGCCCTCCGGGTCCGCTCCGGTCTCCGCCTGGCGTCTTTGATCGAAGGAGGGACCCAGGAAGCCGGGCTTCGTGCGGGTACGGAGCCCGTCGCGGCACTGGCGGGGTTCGGCGCGGCGGCGCGGCTGGCCGTGACCGGGAGGACGCCGCGCTCGGAGCGTTCCATCTCTCTCGCGGCCCGCCTGCGGCGTGGTGTCACCGGACGGATCGAGGGGCTGGTGCTCACGGGGCATCCCGAGCGGCGGAATCCGGGGCACCTGAGTCTGTGTGTCCGGGGGGTGGACGCGGAAGCGTTGCTGCGCGACCTCGACGCGGAGGGGGTTGAAGCGGCCAGCGGCTCGGCCTGCACCACAGCGGTGCGAAAGCCGTCCCACGTCCTCGAAGCCATCGGGCTGGACCCGGTGACGGCGCGGGGTGCGCTGACGTTCTCCTTCGGAGAAACGAACCGCGCCTCCGATCCCGACCGTGTGGCGGAAGCGCTCGCCCGGGTCGTCGAGAGGCTCCGGGCGCTCAGCCCGCTGTCTCGGGAGGCGTGAGAATCAGTCGAGGGGATCGAACACGAGGCCGGTCAGAACCTTCGGGAAGAAGTAGGTCGACTTCTGAGGCAACCGGAAGCCTCTCCGCGTCACCTCAATGACCTGCTCGATGCGCGTCGGGTTCATCTGGATGCCGACCTGGGCCCTGCCGTCTTCGACGCGCCCGTACACCTCGCGCGCATCCTTGACGTAGTCCAGGTTGGACTGACGCGCCTGGGCCTCGGGCGTGATGCCGAGAACACCTTCCAGCACCAGACGGTGAAGCAGGATCACGTCCAAGCGCCGCAACGGCTCGGGGGTCTCCGCCAGTTCGGGACTCGCCAGCCCCTCCCCCTCTCTCCATTCCGCCAGCCAAAAGGCGCCCCCTTTAAGTGCAAGTCCAAAGACGCCCGGGCGGCCGGACTTCGAGGAGAGCACCCTCCCCAGCTCGTCGGTCGACGCCGCTCGAGTCAGGTGGAACTGAAGCGCCAGGCGCTCCAGGAAGCGCATCGGATTGAACCCACGGATCGAGTGGACCACACGGTGGATCGGATAGATCGCGAGGCCCTGGTCCTCCAGGCTGCAGAAGAACGCCAGGACGTGTTCGGCGTCGTGCTGTCCCCGGGCACGACGCTCGTCGCGATACGCCAGGGCGGATTCGTAGCGATGATGCCCGTCGGCGATCAGCGCCCACTGCCGGCGAAGGCTGCGCGTCAGGAAGTCGATTCGTTCCCGGTCGCCCAGTCGCACGACGCGGCTGAGCGTCCCCTCGTCGTCACGCGCCTGCTCCAGCGTCGGGCCGTCCATCGCGGCGCCCACCATGCGCGCCACCTCGCCGCCCGGATCGGGATGCAGGAGGAAGACCGCGCTGAGGTGGAGACGTGTGGCGGCGAGCAGCCGCGTGCGGTCATCGCGCGGCTCGTCGAGCGTGCGCTCATGAGGGATGACGGTGCCGGCTCCGAACGGCTCCAGCGTCAGGCGCGCGAAGAAGCCGCGGCGCGTGGTCTCGCCGCCGGACGGCCGGCGGTAGCGCTGCTCGCACAGATAGAACGCGGGCTCGGCGTCGCGGACCAGGATCCCGTCATGGATCCAGCCTTGGACGCGTCGCGCCGCGGCCGCGTACGAATCGTCCCCGCCCGGCGAGCGCGGCAGGTCGACGTGCACGATGTTATTCTCGTGACGCGCCCCAAGCAGGGCTCGCTGCTGCTCCGATTGGACGTCGTAGGGTGGCGCCACCAGCTGGTCGAGGCTCGCGCGCAGCCGGGGCGCGTAGCTCAGAGCCCGGAAAGGGGCGATGGCGGGCATCGGGGATTGACTCAGAGGTGTTCGAGGCCCAAGCGGGCCTCGAGCTTGTGGATGAATTCCGACTCGATCACCCCGGTCGAGCGGCGATCGACAAGCACCCGCACCCGCTTGACGCGATCCACCCCCGTGACCAGGATGCGAGCGCGCACTTTGAGTTCGGCCCCCTGCTTCGTCGGCGTCACCACGCACTCCAGCGAGACCTTTACCGCCCTCACCTTGAGCAACTGGACGACGTGGTATTTCCCCCCGAGGAGCTGAGGCGGATCGGCGACCTGGAGCTGGTAGTCGTCCTGCTTGAAATCCACAAAGGAGGTCTTGACCGTCCGCGCCTCCTCGTTCAGCTCCTCGTGTGGATACCCCTCGGCCTCGAGGGATTCCAGGAGTCCCTTCCACAGCCTGGCCGGACGGACCTTGTAGATGCGCACGATGTACGACGACTGCAGTTCGGGCGGGACCTGCCCTCCGGCGGATTCTTCGGGCGGCGCGCCGTCGTTTGCCTCACCCCCCTGCGGGGCCGGAGCGGTCGGTGGCGTCTCCCTGGGGACCGCCCCCTCCGAAGAGTCGCCCTCCGGCGGCTCCTGGCGGGCGACGGCCACGGACCACGCGCACAACACGGCGACCACGAGCGCCGTCAGCCGAAAACCTGGTCGACCTGGACGCGCGGGGACCATCATGCGATATCTCTTCCAGGCGTGTGTTGTCATGGGGGCGAAAGTATATCACGCGGTTCGCGGGTCGGTCCGCCCTCCCGGCGTGGCTCGGCCGGGCCTGAGAGCCGCTTCCGACCCCGGGTTCTTTACTTCGGAAGGGGCGAGGTCGGTGTCAGTTGCGGCGGGACGTTGCGGTGAGGGGATCGGCACCGCCGGCGATCGCGGTCATGGCGCTCGCCAGGTGTTCCAGCTTGAAGGGTTTGTCCACGCACGGGCAACCCGAGGTATCCAGGAAGTGACGCGTGTCGGGGTGCAAGGTGTCTCCGGACGCGAAGATGACGCGACGCGCGAGGTCCGGCCACCGTCTTCGAACCTCGCGGAACAGCTGCTGTCCGTCCATCTCGGGCATCTTGAGGTCGAGCAGAAGGATATCGTACGAGCGGCGCTCCAGCTTCTGCAGAGCCTCGCGGGCGCTGCCCGCCGTGTCGATGGTGTGCCGGCCATCGCGCCCGAAGGCGTCAACGATCAAATCCAGGATGACCGCCTCGTCGTCCACCGCCAGGATGCGGAGCGAGCGGGGCTCGCCGTCCTCATGAGCGGACGCGGGGCCCCCGCCGGCCTCGGTGATGTGCGCGTCGGTGGTCACGGGCAGCTCGATATTGATGCGGGTTCCCTCGCCGATACGGCTGTCGGCCCAGATCCGGCCGCCATGATCCTTGATGATCCCGTAGGAGACGGACAGCCCCAAACCCGTTCCCTCGCCTACGGCCTTGGTGGTGAAGAAGGGATCGAAAATCTTGCCCAGGACGTCGGGGGCCATGCCGGGCCCGTCGTCGCTGACCTCGAGGCGGATCACGCCGTCCCTGGAGGACGTCGCGATCGTGAGCGTTCCGTGGCCTCTGTGGCCGGCGATGGCGTGCTGCGCGTTGTTGACGAGGTTCAGGAGGACCTGCTGCATCTGATTGAAATCCAGCATGGTCTTCGGGATGAGCGGATCGAGCTTCCTGATCACCTTGAGATTGTTGACACGCAACTGGTAGGCCTTCAGATCAATCGTCTTCTCGATGATGCCGTTCAGCCCCAGGTAGCGTTTTTCGGAGGGATAGCGCCGCGCGAACGCCAGAAGGTTCTGGACGATCTTCTGGCAGCGCAGGGCTGACTCGAAAATCCGCTCCACGCTCTTGCGCTGACGCGCATCCATCTGGCCGCCCATGAGGAGCTGCGCGTATCCGAGCACCCCGGTCAGGGGATTGTTGAGCTCGTGGGCCACGCCGCTCACCAACTCGCCCATGGCCGAGAGTTTCTCCGACACCTGCAGCGATCGCCGCGCCGCCTTCAGATCGGTGATGTCCTTGATGATGCCGACCGTGCCGTACGGCGCTCCCGCCTCGTCCCGCAGGGGTGAGGCGGCCACCAGGACGTCGCGCGCGCTGCCGTCACGCGTGCGGATGGTCGTCTCCACGCCCTGCAGCGGCTGGGAATCCCCGAGGAGCTTCTGGATGCGTCCACGCGCCTCCGTCTCCGGGTAGAGATCGAGGCAGTTGGTCCCCAGGACTTCGCTCCGCCTCAGACCGAGCATGGTCTCCCCGCCTCGGCTGAATTCGGTGAAGCGCCCCTCCATGTCGGTCGTGTAGATGAGGTCGGGGAACTGGTCGAGGATCTTCTGCAGCTTCTCGGCGGCCTCCTTCCGGGAGCGCGCGTCGGTCCGCATCTGTTCATAGAGCAGGGCGTTCTTGATGGCATTGGCCGAGGCGTTCGCCACCACCTTGCACGCCATGATCTCGTCGGAACTGAAGCGGCGCTCGACCCGCGCCGCCCGCAGGAACAGCATGCCGAGCAGGGCATCCTGATAAAGGATCGGCAGGACCATGATCGAGTGGAACCCGAGCTTTTCCAGGGTCTTCTTGAGCGGCTCCATGAGCGGCTCGCGCGAGACGTCGTTGATCACCACCGTCTCCCGGGTCTCGATCGCCCGCCGCACCTCGGGATACTTGTCCATGTCCAGGAGCAGACCGGAGATGTGCGGATCGTCGCTGCTGGCCAGCACCATGCACCGGCCGTCCTTCTCGTCCACGGTCAGGATGGAGCAGCGCCGTGCGTCGACCATGAGGGCGATGCGCTGTGCGATCAGGTACAGGACCTCCTTGATGTCCAGGGTCGAGGTTGTGACGGAGGTGATCTCGTGCAGGGTCTTGAGCTCGAGACGCTCCCGCTCGATCAGCCCGGCGCGCGCCTGATCGAGGCGTCCCTGGTGCACGAGGTGACCGTAGTAGAGCGCCGCTGTGTAGAGGAACGGGATTCGCAGCAAGAGAGGAGTGAGGTCGACGTCTGTCCCGCCGTGAAAGCGCGTCATGTAAAGGTAGAACCCCGAGACCAGCGTGGCCCCCGCCATGATGCGCTTCAGGTCGGTCCCGAGAGCGGCCAGCATGAGGTTCAGGAAGAAGGCCAGCGCCAGGTCGCTCCCCTCCAGCCCGGCGCGGAACAGACCGAGAGAGACCAGAAAGGTGTCGGAGACGACGACCAGGTATTCCAGGCGCCGCGAGCGGAACAGGCGATCGGGCAGATAGGTCAGCGCGATGTTGCTCGCCGCGAAGGCCAGGATGAGGCCGACCTCGAAGGCCCCGGGCCGGACCCCGCCGGGAGGCGCCAGGATCAGGGCGGTGGCCAGGATGAGGATCCAGCGCAAGGCCAACCTCAGCGTCTTCACGTTGGCGCGTTCCAGCGGCTGGATCCACTTCCTTCGGGTCAAGGGATCTCCCCCTCCGGCAGTCTCCGACGGGGCGCAAATATAGTGCCCGGACGCCAGCGCGCAAGGTTCCGGAGTCTCAAACCCTTACGCTCCTTGACTTTTCATGATCGCCGCGTAAAATCAATCCGCCATGCGTCTCCAAACAGCGAAGGCGACACCGACCCTGATCGTGGCCCTCCTCCTGATGCAACCGGTTTCTTTCGCCGGCACGCAAGCCCCCGTCACCGACCCGTCGAAGGTCAAAGAAATCGACTGGACCGGGCTCTCGGAAGCCCAGAAGAAGGTGGCCCTCAAGGTGATGAACGGGAGCGACTGCAACTGCGGCTGCAAGATGACCGTCGCGGTGTGCCGCGAACGCGATTCATCCTGCCGCCGCAGCCTGATCTTCGCGCGAACCATCATCGACGCCCTCCGGGAAGGGAAGCCGGAGGCCGAGGTCGCGCGCGTCGTGAAGGCCAAGGCGGACACGTTCGTGGAGGTCAAGCTGCCGGAGGACTCCGGGGTCGCCTACAAGATCGACACCAGCCGCAACCCGTTGCGGGGCCCCAAGGAGGCGCCCGTGACCATCGTCGAGTTCTCGGATTTCCAATGTCCGTACTGCGCCGGGCTGCAGTCCACTCTCGACCAGGTCCTCAAGGCCTTCCCGAAGGAAGTCAACCTGGTCTACAAGCAGTTTCCTTTGAACATCCACCAGTACGCCCGGCAGGCGGCGGTCGCATCCATGGCGGCTCACCAGCAGGGGAAATTCTGGCAGCTCCACGACAGGATGTTTCAGAATTTCAGCGCCATCAACGAAGAGAACATCAAGAAGTGGGCCAAAGAGGTCGGGCTGAACATGGCGGAATTCGAGAAGGTCATGCAGGCGGGCGTTGTGGAGACGGCCGTGCAGAAGGACATCGCCGACGGCGCCGCCGCGCGGGTCCTGGGCACACCGACCCTGTTCATCAACGGCAAGCGTGTGCAGGAGCGCTCCTTCGAGGCGTTCAAGAAGGCGATCCTCGAGGAGCTGGCGGCCGTGAAGGCCCCGGCGACGATCGCCCCCGCGAAGAAGGCGCCGACCACCGCCAAGCCATCCGGCCGCCAGTAGACACGGCCGGACTTCTAGCTCCCGCCCTTGCTTTCCAGTCGAAGGAGCAGCCGGCGTAACTCCTGCGCCTCCGGCTGCGCGGGATCGATTTGCAACGACGCCTTGAGGTGGGCGACCGCCCGGTCGCGGTTCCCGATCCGCTGCGCGTACAGAAGCCCGAGGCTGCGGTGCGCGTCGGAGAGCCCCGGGTCGAGTTCCACCGCGCGTTCGTATTGTTCCGCCGCCTCGGCATACCGGCCCTTACGGGTCAGGAGGTAGCCCAGGAAATTCGACGCTCGGGCGGAGGGCTGTGGCGACGCGACGGAAAGGCGGAACTCGCGCTCGGCCGCCTCGAGGTCTCCGCGAGCGAGAGCGACCTCGCCGAGACCACGATGCGTCTCGGGTTGGGAGGGATCGAGCCGAAAGGCGGCTTCGAAGTGTTCGGCTGCCTCCTTCGGGCGGGACGCCGCGGTGAGGGCGTCGCCCAGATTGACACGGTAGACGGCCATCCCCGGCTCGAGGCGCACGGCCTTCTCGAGGTCCGCGATCGCCTCCTTCACGTGACCACGTTTAAGCTCGAGTGAGCCGAGGTTGTTCCAGGCACGGGAAGAGTCCGGATCGAGCTCCAGGGCCCGGCGAAACGCTCGCTCGGCGCGCCCGTCGTCGCCCAGGCCACGATAGGCCGTGCCGAGATTGACTGCCAGATCTGCGTTCCCTTGGTCCTTCAAGGCGGCCGCCTCGAGAAAGTCCAGCGCCTCCGCGGCGCGCCCCTGTTGCACCAGGGCCATCCCCAGATTGACGCGAGCGTCCTGGAACTCCGGGTAGATGGCGAGCGCCCTGCGGTAGTTCTCCTCGGCGTCGCGGTTACGCGCGGCTCTGAGATACGCATTCCCGAGGTTGTAGCGGATCCGCGCGCTGCGCGGTGCGATGCGCGCGGCGCTGCGATACAGGGAAAAGTCGTCCTTCCAGTCCGGGATGCGCGCGTAGGCGCGGCCGAACATCAGCGCCGCGACGAGCGCCATCGCGGTCCGCGCCAAAAGGCGCGCCTTGCGTCTTTCGATCCGGCCGACCATCCAGCCGGCGAAAAGACAAAGACCCACGCTCGGCAGGTACATGAGCCTCTCCGCCAGAAGCGTCCCGATGAACAACGCGACGTTCGTCGTCAGCGACGCGCTGATCGCCATGAACAGGAGCGCGAAGCCGCCGATCGGCGCCCGCCTGAGAAGCCACGCTCCCGCCGCAATCACCGCGAGGGCGAGCACGAGCCCCGTCGCCGCGAGTGGATCCAGGAGCGAGTGGATGACCGGGATCTGATCGTAGGAATAATCGGCCGACAGGTGGAGTGGCCACACCAGGAGAGATGCGTAACGGACCAGGGTCCCCAGCCCGGTCAACCGTCCGTCGAGAGCACCGGCCGCCGCAGCGGGGTTGTCCACGAACGGGATCGGCTGGCCAGGGCCCAACATCCCCAGGACGCTCATCCGCGCGGCGAGGTAAAGCGCGGCACCCACCGCGTACCCCGAATAGAGCGCCGCCCTGCGGCGGGGGGCCGGATCGCGCCCGGGCGGCACGACCTCCGATAGGAGGCATAGCGCCGGACCGACGATGGCGGACTCCTTGGCGAACATGCCGCACAGGGCCGCCAACCACGCGGCGCCGGTCCAGATCGCCAGCCGATCGCGGGCGACGAGGAGAGACCTCCGGTGGCAGAGGATGGCCGTCAGCACGCCGAGCGCGGCCAGGATCTCGGAACGCCCGACGATCCCGGCCACGGCCTCGACGTGGATCGGATGAACCGCGAACAGAGTTCCCGCAATCGCAGCGGTGGCCGCCTGACCCCTGGCCAGCTCGAGCCCCAGGAGGGTCACCAGGAACGTGGCCAGAGCGTGGAGGACGGCGTTGACGGCGTGGAACCAGACCGGCCGCATGCCGGAGAGCGCACCGTCCAGGGCGAACGACACGCCGGTCAGCGGCCGGTAGAGCTCCCGCGGATGCCCCGGGGCGTTCCAGTACGGCGTCACGAGCAGCCGCGGGAGGTTATGGAGGTCGTGCAAGAGCGGATTCATGAGGATGACGCCGCGATCGTCGAAGACGAAATCGCATCGAAGCGTCGGGAGGTACAGGACGAGGGCGAGAAGGGGGCAGCCGATCAGGGCGAGGCGGCGACCCGTCAAGGACCGGGAGCGGCCGGCGAGGCGGTGGCCTCCGGCTCGATCGCCGCGCTCTGGAGCTCGACCTGCCGGTCGGCTCCCCTCGCGAGATTGATCATTCCGTCGAGCCGGGTCCGGCGGGCGGCCTCGACCCTGATATCGGTCAGGTAACCAATCGAGCGGTGCACCCAGCCGCCGTCGCGATTGAGAAGATCGAACGCCATGTAGACATCGTACGTGCCGGGGTCGAGATCGAAGTCCATGTGTTCGGGCATCGTGACGCAGCGATAGACCTCGTGCCAGAACGGAACCGGCGTGTCGGGTCCTTTGGGGGCCTCCCTGGGCCTCAACCTCGGGTCCCCCTCTCCGGCGATGATGGGGCGCGCGGGAGCGCTCTTCGTGTTTTTTCCCAGCTTGGACGCCGGAATCCAGGACGCGGTGCGAAAGACCGGCGATTCGTACAGCATCAACGGCGTGTCCGCCTGGCCCCGCCTCAACGCCGCCACGGTGAACTGATACCCGAACGTAAAGACCTCGTTTCTCTTCTCGAAGATCCCCGGCTTCTGCAGCGGCCGGGCGACCCGGTCGTCGGGGAAGGTGCACCAGCGCCTGTTACCGTCGATGGTCATTGCCAGGCGTCCCTTGCCGGGTGCCGGGACGGGCTGCCGAAGCAGCGGAGGGATCTCGGGTGGCCGCACCGGCGGCGGGACCGGCGCCTCCGCGGCGCCCGGCGTCGTGGGGGGGGTGGCGGGCGTATCGGATGCTCGAGCGGGCGGCGCGAAGACTAACCCGGCCAGAAGGATGGAGACCACGCCCGGGACGAGGGCAAGGCCACATCCCCGCCTGGACACGCGCGTCCGGCCGGTTCGTCGGCCTGCGACCAGCCCATTGTGTGCTAGATTTGCACGAGCGCTTTGGGACATCGGCGGCGGGAATTATACTTCGCGAATGGGTACCCGGGCCATGAATGCCCCGGGGCGGCGTGGGTCATGCATTTCCCGGAACTGCCCGTGCTTCGGCTACCGAGGTTGACGTACGCAGAGCCGGGAGCTCAAGCTCCCGGCAAAAGAGTGGGGAACTTCGTGGAAAGGTCTCCAGTACGTGGTCAACTTCTGGAAGGCGGGCAGTTCCGGGAATCTAACTCTCACTCCCACATGAATCGCGAATTTTCCTGGTTGCGCCAACCCGTGTAGTCCGACTCTACCCAAGATGTAGGGCCCTGTCAAGAACAAAATACAACCTCTGGTAAGGCGGGTGGTCGAGAACGTATTGTCGTCCCTGGAATTTGACCGCATTCTGGACCTGCTCGCGGCCGAGACTGTGACTCCCCCGGGCGCCGCCTGCGCCCGCGCCCTTCGCCCCTCCTACGACCCGAGCGAGGTGCAGCGGGAGAACCGGCTCCTCGCCGAGATGATGCGCTATCTCGAGGCGCGGGGTGCCATGCCTCTTGCCGCGGTCCCCGACCCCGCCCCGATCCTGCTGCGATTGGAGGTGGAAGGTGCCGTTCTGGCGCCGCTCGAAGTGCTCGACCTCGTCTCGCTCATGAAAGCCGGTCGGACGCTCAAGTCCTCGCTGACGGAAACGCGCGTCGATTTTTCGGGCTTGTGGGCCTCGGGACGCGACCTTCCCGACCTCGGCAACCTAATCCGCTATTTGGATGGAAAGATCGCCACGACCGGCGAGCTGGAGGACACCGCCAGCGACGAGCTCCACGCCGTGCGCCAAGAGATCCACCGCCGGAACGAGCGGTTGAAGGAGGCCCTCGACGCCATCGTCGGCCGACCGGAAGTGGCACGCGCGCTCCAGGACACGTTCATCTCCATCCGCAGCGACCGGCACGTGGTCCCGATCCGCGCCGAGGCGCAGGGCTCCCTGCAAGGAATCGTACACGGCGTGTCGGGAAGCGGTGCAACCGTCTACATCGAGCCGATCGAAACCGTCGACCTGAACAACCAGATCGTCACGCTCCGCGACCGCGAGGCCGCGGAGATCCAGCGACTCCTGCAGGAGTACAGCGACTTGCTGCGCGGGCGACTGGCGGAGCTGCGCACGCTGGTCGCCGGCATCGGGCGGCTCGATCTTCTCTCGGCCCGGGCGCGTCTGGGGCGGCAGCTCCGCGGGCGGCCGGGCGAGATCTCCGCGCAAGGCGAGTTGCGCCTCGGTGCGGCCCGCCATCCCCTCGTCGAGCTGGCCCTGAAGTCCGAGGGGATCGCCGTCACCCCTCTCGACCTGGAGCTCCCCGCGGGAGCGACGGTGCTGATGATCAGCGGGCCGAACACCGGGGGCAAGACGGTCGCTCTGAAAACGGCGGGGCTCCTGTCGCTGATGTTCCAGTCCGGACTGCCCCTCCCCGCCGGCCGCGCTGTCCTGCCGGTATTCCGCGGGGTCTTCATCGACATCGGCGATCGCCAGTCCATCCCCGATCGCCTGAGCACCTTCTCCGCCCGCATGAAGAACATCTCCGGGATCGCCGCTGCGCTGCAGGCGCCGGGCCTCGTGCTCCTGGACGAAGTGGGCACCGGCACCGATCCCGAGGACGGCGTGGCTCTGGCCATCGCGGTCGTGGACTTCCTGCGTGCTCGCGGCGCCTTGGTCATTGCCACGACCCACCTCGAGGCGCTGAAGGCGTACGCGGCCACGACCGATGGCTGCGCCAATGCCGCCATGCAATTCGACGAGGCGACCTGCACTCCGACCTACCGGCTGATCCCGGGGATCCCGGGGAGAAGCGGCGGCCTGGAGATCGCCGAGCGTCTCGGCCTTCCGACGGCGATCATCGAGGCGGCGCGCGCGCGTCGCGGCCATTCGAGCGAGCAGATCGCTTCCTACCTGGCCCATCTTCAGACCATGACCGCGGATCTTCAGGAACAGCTGCGGGGCGTACGCGCCGAGAGGGAGCGGCTCGAGCGCGAGCGCGCCACCCTGCAG
>Ga0134088_10000251_pt1 | contig 16957 bp, 18 predicted proteins | sample 15_taG_3_FD_94461 | JGI IMG/M metagenome (GOLD analysis project Ga0134088, IMG submission 94461) | Grasslands soil microbial communities from the Angelo Coastal Reserve, California, USA - 15_D_Rain_20cm_5_09182015 | ecosystem: Environmental > Terrestrial > Soil > Grasslands ...
AGAGACTACGAACGGCTTCCCCTTTATCGGCTGGACCTCGACCATCTTTCCAAACCCATGTACTGTCTCAAGCACTTTTCTTGGAGCACTGTCTGGACCCATCAACAAGTCTCCTCGGCTCACATCTTCGGCACGCTTGAGTGACCCGTCAAGCATCAAAACGAGCTGCCCTTTTCTATGACAGCCGACCGGGCCGTAGAGGAGGACGTTCTGGCTCGCCTGCGGCGACTTCTCGACGACGCTCTGAAAGTAAAATTCCAGCGTCCTGATCTGGTCCATCCTGTGAGGGATTGTGTGTGGTACGTACTCTGGAAACAGGACCGACTCATCCCTGAAGACCGTCCGCTGGGTCGTCATGCCGGGGCCTTGATTTTTGCCCGGGACGCTATTTAATCGTAATTGTGCTGCGTGAAGGAAAGAGCGGGGAGAGTAGAGTGAAACTATTCAAGTGGAGACTACGCGAGTCTGGATGGTAGCGGATGAAGGCTGTGAGGTTCCATCGCCATGGAGGACCCGAGGTTCTTCGGTACGAGGACGATGCCCCCGACCCCGTTCCCGGGAACGGCGAAGTTCTGGTGAGTGTCAGGGCCTGCGCACTCAATCACCTCGACCTCTGGGCCAGAAACGGGCTCCCCAACGTGAAGATTCCTCTTCCTCATATCTCCGGCTCCGACATCTCGGGTGTGGTGGAATGGGTTCCTGATGGGGAGAGGGAGTTCGAGAAAGGGGCGGAGGTGATCGTGAACCCCGGTATCAGCTGCGGGAGGTGCGAGAAGTGCCTCCTCGGGATGGACAACCAGTGCCGTTTCTACACAATTGTGGGTTACGAGGTGGACGGTGGGTACGCCGAGCTGGTGAAGGTTCCGAGGACGAACCTGATCGCAAAACCGAGTGCGATGGACTTTGTAGGGGCGGCCTCGTTCCCGCTCGTCTTCCTCACCGCGTATCACATGCTCGTGAACAAGGCGCGGGTTCAGGCGGGCGAGAGCGTCCTCGTCCTGGGTGCTGGGTCTGGGGTGGGCTCGGCCGCGATCCAGGTCGCGAAGGTCTTCGGCGCGAACGTGATAGCGACGGCGGGTGAGGATGAGAAACTAATGAAAGCCAAGGAACTCGGCGCCGACCAGACGATAAACCACCGGACGCAGGACATCGCCGAGGAGGCGAGGAAGCTGACGGGGAAGCGTGGGGTAGATGTCGTGGTCGAGCATGTTGGCGAGGCAACGTGGGAAAAGAGCTTGAGGAGCCTGGCAAAGGGCGGAAGGCTCGTCACCTGCGGGGCAACGACCGGGGCCGAGGGAGTCACAGACTTAAGGTACGTCTTTAGTAGGGAGCTGAGTCTCCATGGGAGCTATATGGGGAGCAAGGGTGAGTTGCTGAAGGTGGTCGAGCTCTTCAGAGGTGGAAAGCTGAAGAAGGTGGTTGACAGCGTCTACCCGCTGAAGGACGCCGGCGCCGCGCAGGAGAGGATGGAGAGGCGCGAGCACTTCGGCAAGATAGTTCTCACGCTCTGAGCTAGGGCGGAAGCAGCTCGTAGGAGAATGTTATCTTGACGCCGGCCTAAGTGTTGCGGCCACACTGCAGAACTTCACCATGCTCTGCTCCACTGCTTCATCGATGTCCTCCCTCTTCAGGCTCTCCCACGAGAGGATGTACTTCACCTCGATCGCCTTGTAGGGGCGCCAATATCCAGATTGGGGTCGCTCCCCCTTCAGGAGGCCCCCGAGGGAGCCCAGCTTCCGTTTCCTCTTGCTGAGCAGGGCGACCACGTCCATCCCGGAGCAGGCACCGAGGGAAGTGAGGAGGGAACGCATGGGCCGATCCCCCTCCCGACTCCGTCTTCGCTCGAATGTAGACTATGTGGCCTCTGTCGTCGGAACCGAGAAAGAGCATCTTCCCCGCCCACTGGAACTCCGCATCCCAGTCACCTTCACTCAATTCTTACCACAACCGGTTTCGACCTTCCCTCCACCTGGCCCTTCTCGATGTAGCTGTGCCGCCCCCACTTTACTGCGACGGAGGCCGCGATTCTGTGGGAGCCTCTCCCGAGTGAGCTACCGGCGAGTTCGAAGCGCTTGACGAAGTCGAACATCTGCTTCTTCGCATCCTCGACGTTAAGAGGTATCTTCGGTGGTCCCCCGTCCTCCGGTACGATCAGCGGCCATATCCTGTATGGGAGGTCTGGGTCCCTGCTCCAGTAGAAGGACGCCTTCCTCACCTCCTTCTGTGGCTCAGTCAGCGTCTTCGGGAATGGACCCCTTGAAGCGAGGATCGCGGTCCTGGCCGTGAGCCTGAGGGTCTTGTCGAAGTCTTCCCAGGCTACCGTCCAGACGTCGGGATTGAATGCCTCCCTCGCCCCACCGACGACCCTGAAGCCCAGATTGATGACGAGTATCTCATCCAATGAGTATTGTTTCTGCTCTGGCAGGAGCTGGACTCGTTCGAGCCTGGTGGCCGGCCATGAATACTCCTGCCGTCGGTCAAAGAGCGGCACCGGTGAAAACCGCACGACTTGGGAGTTATAAGGGTGACACGAATAGACACACCGTAGCTGAGGTCAAAAGAAGGTCCTTGGGGAAGGATGGCATCTCTAAGGGAAACCAGAAGGAGACGGCCTGAGAGTGCAGAGAGAAGCACACGTATCGACTACGTGGATCGTAACTAACTAGCGGAACGAGACGTCTCCTCGACCACGAACTGTCTGGGTCTGTTACCCTTCTCTGGCTTCTTGACCCTCTTTGTCTCCTTTTCCCCGAATTGGGCCCGTTCGGTTGAGCCCTTCATCGCAGTCGTAGAAGACTCGCCGCCCGTTATTACCCGCTGTATCTCGTCAAAGTACGGGACACCGACGAAGGACTGATGTTTGACCGCCTTATACCCCTCCCTCTCCTTCTCGAACTCTCCCTTTTGGAGGCGCGCATAGGCGGACATGCCCTCCGCCCTGTACGCTCGGGCGAGCTCGAAGATGGAGTAGTTCATCGTGTGGAACCCGGCGAGTGTTATGAACTGGAAATTGTATCCCATTCCCGCCAGCTCCGTCTGAAAAGAGCTCAGCCCCTTCTCATCGAGCCGACTCCCCCAGTTGAAGGACGAGGAGCAGTTGTAGGCGAGTAACTTTTCCGGATACACCCTGTGAATCGCGCTCGCGAACCGCCTGGCCTCTTCGAGGTCCGGAGAGGACGTCTCGCACCATATCATGTCGGCGTAGGGGGCGTAGGCCAGCCCTCTCTCGATTGCCATTTCGAGCCCACCATCGATCACGAAGAAGCCCTCCTGCGTCCTCTCGTCGGTGAGGAACTTTCTATCCCTCCCGTCGACGTCGCTCGTAATGAGATTGGCGGTGCAAGCGTCGGTCCTCGCCAGAAGAATCGTGGGAACCCCCATCAGGTCTGTGGCAAGCCTTGCCGCAACCAGGGTGCGGAGGAACTGCGAGGTCGGCACAAGGACTTTCCCTCCCAAGTGGCCGCACTTCTTCTCGGAGGAGAGCTGGTCCTCGTAGTGGACGGCAGCGACTCCCGCCTCGATCATGGACTTTGTCAACTCAACCACGTTCAGGGGACCTCCGAACCCCGCCTCCCCGTCCGCGACTATCGGGGCGAGCCAGTCTGTCTCGCCTCTCCCTTCGGCGTGTTGAATCTGGTCGGCCCTCTGAAGCGCCTGATTAATTCTCTTGGCGAGGACGGGCACGCTGTTTGAGGGATACAGGCTCTGGTCTGGATAGGTCTGACCCGCTAGGTTCGCGTCTGCTGCGACCTGCCATCCGCTGAGGTAGACCGCCTTGAGACCCGCCTGGACCATCTCGACCGCCTGACTGCCGGTTAACGCCCCCAGAGTTGAAACGTAGGGTTCGGTCTTCAGGAGATTCCACAGCTTCCGAGCTGTTAGCCTTGCAATCGTGTGTTCTACTCTAACCGAGCCGCGAAGCGCGTGGACGGATTCCGCCGAGTATGGCCGAAGTACGCCGTTCCACCGGTCGGACCTCCAGCTTCGCTTGATGTTCGCGATTTCCTCCTCTCGACTTAGCTTCAACCTCGACCCTCCCCTAATTTCTCGACGCGCAGAAGCTCTTCATAGGCGGGACTCGTGAGAAACTCCTCGAATTTCTCCGAGAGAATCAGACCCTCGAAGAGCTTCGCGGCAATGTCACGCCTGGAAGCCCCCGCGCCATCAGGGAGTCTGCGAAGTTCTTCACTCAATAGAGAACGGACAAGCTCCGCGCTAACTCTTCTGCCGTCGCTCATCACGGCGCCGTGCCGAGTCCACTGCCAGAGCTGAGCCCTGCAGATTTCAGCCGTCGCAGTATCCTCCATCAGGTTGCGGATGGGAACCGCACCCTTCCCTCCGAGCCAAGCATCGATGTACTGTACCCCCACGCTAAGGTTGATCCTGATGCCGGACTCGGTTATCGCTCCCTCCGGGACGCGGAGGAGGTCTGAACTTGTGATTTCCAGGTCGTCGTTCGTCTTGTCAAGCTGATTGGGGCCCTTCATGTGGCTGTCGAAGACTTCCCTCGCAAGCTGAACCAGCCCCGGATGGGCGACCCAGGTGCCGTCATGCCCGAGCAAGACCTCTCTCTCCTTGTCCGCCCTCACCTTTTCAAAGGCGAGGCTGTTCGCCTTTTCGTCGTTCTTTATCGGGATGTAGGCAGACATCCCACCTATGGCGTGAGCACCTCGACGGTGGCAGGTCCTGATCAGCAACTTCACGTACGCAGCCAGGAAAGCTCTGTCCATCGTGACCGCCCCCCTATCGGGCAGGATGAATCGAGGATATTGACTGAATTTCTTGATGAAAGAGAAGATGTAGTCCCACCGACCACAGTTCAGTCCTGAGGAATGCTCCTTCAGCTCGTAGAGAATCTCGTCCATCTCGAACGCGGCGGGGAGCGTCTCGATGAGGACGGTCGCCTTTATGGTGCCAAGCGGGATGCCGAGCTCCTCCTCGGTGACTCGGAAGACGTCGTTCCAGAGTCGCGCCTCCAGATGACTCTCCATCTTAGGAAGATAGAAGTAGGGGGCTGTCCCCTTCTGTAGGAGTCTCTCGAAGTTGTTGAAGACGAAGATAGCGAAGTCGAAGAGTGAGGCAGAGACAGGGTCACCGTCGAGCAGGACGTGCTCCTCGAGTAGATGCCAACCCCTGGGACGGACGATGAGAGTGGCAACCTTTTCGTTGAGGGAGTAGTTCTTGCCCTCCGGGCTAGCGTATTCGATAGCCCCATCGATCGCGTCTCTGAGGTTCACTTGCCCCTGGATAATCTGACGCCACGTGGGGGATTGAGAGTCCTCGAAGTCGGCCATGTATGTGCTTGCACCAGAATTGAAGGCGTTGATCATCATCTTGGCGTCGCCGGAAGGACCCGTGATCTCGACTCTTCGGTCTTGAAGGTCGGGAGGAGTCGACCAAATCCTCCAGCCGCCCTCGCGAATCGAGTGAGTGTCGGGAAGAAAATCTGGCAGTACGCCCGAATCTATTTCTCTCTGCCTCAGAGCTCGTCGATGCAGAAGCTCTTCACGTCTTCGGGAGAATCGACGGACCAACCTTGCCAGAAACTTAACTGCATCCTGGGTGAGGATGTCACTACCCTGCTCTAGCGAGGGTACATTTGAGAAAGTAATCCCCGCTGACTCTCCGCTGGATCCTAGCTCCTGCTCCACTACCCACCCGCCTCTCACCCTAGTCTTCTCGGCTGATATGGGTATCGTTTCGGATGAGACGGAACCTAGGGAAGAGTTTCCGAGAATCGTCTGGGTGCGAGCCGGCAGCACCGCCCCAACCTCCGAACCTCCTCGTGCCAAGGCGTCAGAACCGGGACTCCGCTCGATGCTCCGCTCCCATCAGTGGCTGCGCCCACGAATGATGGGACTGCACCTGCATGCGGCAGTAGCCTCCCCGCACTCAATACAGAATCTGATTCCCAGAAAGAGATAGGCTCGCCTGCCACAACCGCAGTAGAAAGGACGCTGCACGAGCTCCTGACCCAACCTGATTTTCAACCGTAATCTCATTTGAGTGTAGATAAGAGGGAAGGAAGATTGTTCCAAACTCTTCGTAGCGCTCTTCCACACAAGTTGCCGCTGCAAAGATAGCCAGGACGCCCTAAGGTGAGTCTGTCTAATTGTTGGATTGGGACGTTTTCTGTTGATTCATCTGGATTCTTGCGATGCTGTACTTCGTTTGGTTAATCTGGTACGGAGGGCGCTCGGCCGGCAGCGCCGAGGAGACTTGGCCAATCTCTGGCCGCGGTCATCCCAGACCTGGGAAAAAGCGAAAACCAAGGGTCAGTTGTAGAGAACTATGAGGTTGCACCTGCATATTGGGGCGACGTCGCCGCATTCGGAACAGAAGCTGGTCCCGTAGGCGCTGTAGGCCATCCTACCGCAGACACAGAAGATCGAGCGCTCGACGAGTTCCCGGCTCAAGCTGTTTCTCGGTTCAAATTTGGCTGGCTTGATAAAGGGGTAATGGAAGAATGTTACAAACCTCGGGTGGGTCGTCCTCTCGTTGGCTATCTGTCCTGGACGAGGACGCCCGCGGCGAGCCCCGGCTCCTAAACAACCAGGCTCAGTACGGTAGCCGACGAACGTCTACGGCTGCGCTGAGCAAGAAAACGATGACATCGCGTCAGGCACCAAGTAGACCGATTCGCATAACCGTCTCGTTTCCAATCCTCACTGTCGCTTTTGATAGCGCGCCCCACCACCCCTTCCCGTTGGCCCTGTTCCTTCCACCCTTGTTCTCGTTGTCCCCAAAGCCCATCACCACACCGCCGAGCACCTTGTCGTCTTGAGTGAACCCGAAGCGCATCTTACTGTTCAGCCCGACCCCGAAGAATGAGAGTCGACCGGCATTATCGTCCGCCTCGAGGTACTTTCGGAAGGGCTTTCTTGGACCGGTCACAGAGAAACTCGTGACGCGCCCCGCGTCGACCTCCGCGTTGAGCCTCACCATCAATCCGTCGGGCGTGAGGATGGGCTGGTCGAACACCAGCGTACCGTTCGCGCTGTCCTCATCGATGGTGACCTCGATGCTGCCGGCGGGGAGGAAAGTAATGATCCCCTCATTCGCCTTATCCTTGGTGGCGAGAGCCTCAGAGAGGTCCAACGCCCGCCTGTCCAGTCGAAAGGTAAGAGCGGTTCCTTGAGGCGTCGTCACGTGAACATTTTCGTCACCAGCCAATCGCCCCGACAGCTTCTTTGCTCGTGCCAGTATAGTGACCGGGTCCTCGAGGCAGCCGTTGTACACGGCCTCCCGCCATCTTTCGTAGTCGAGCCCCAGATCCTCGGCCCTCTCGGGGGTCGCGAGTGTCGCTTCAACCCCGAGCATCCTGACTCCTCTCCTCTTCGCAACCGCAGACCACTCTGCGGCAAACCCGCTATGGTCGTAGCGCGTGTCGAGCCAGATGCTCGCGGCCTTTCTCCTGTCGGGTGGAATCCTCTGCCAAGGAACCGGTCTTCTCGGTCCCAGCGTGAAGATGTAGACGTCGGTCTCCTCGAGCAAGGAAGATTGGTATCTTGAGAGTTTCTCAAGCGAATCAAGAGGTGAACTCAGCAGGGAGTGAAGCCAGAGTTCTTCGGGCTCGACGGTCAGGAGAACCTCGGCACCGGCCCTCCCGCACTCCATCGCGAGCTGCGACATCAGGTCGACGGCGTGATCCCATCCGTGGACCCAGACCCTTTCACCGCGATGCACACCGAGCGAGCCGACGATGACGGCCCGGGCAACCGAGGCAAGGTCCACCATATCACCACACGAAAACAGGGAAAATAATTAACCCTTCATGGATACCTTCGTTTCTTCGAGGCTTGTCAGAACGCGCCTCAACTCGTTCGCATAGCGCTCAACCATCCCCTTGCCGAAGTCCCACGGGATCCCGGCTGCCTCGAAGAGCTCCGGAATCGGCTTCGACCCCCCGAGTGACAAAGACCCCCTGTACGCCTCTACCGCATCCTTTGGGTCCTTCCTGTATCTGAGCCATAGGTTGATGGCGCCCAGGGCCGCGATGTTGTACTCGATGTAATAGAAGGGCACCTCGAAGAGATGCAGCTGCCGCTGCCAGTACGATTCCCCTGCCTCCTCGTAACCCTCCCAGCTCTCTCCCACGCCGTATCTTTCCTGAACCCCTACCCAAAACTCAGAACGCTCATCCCTAGAGTGGTCGGGATGGGTGTAGACCCACTGCTGGAAGGAGTCGATCGTGGCCACCCACCCCATCAGCCTCACCATGTCGGAGAGATGAGACCTCATCGAGCGTGTGGCGTCCCCCTCATCGTAGAAGACTCCCGAGAGGTGCTCGCCCCCGATGAACTCCATCGCGGTCGAGGCCACCTCGGCGAACTCAGACGGGATGCTTTCTCCCCGATAGTCAAAGAGCAGCCCTGCTTCTCTGGTCGCGAAGGTGTGGAAGGCATGCCCTGACTCGTGGAGTAGAGTGTAGACGTCGTCGTCTCTTCCGACGGCGTTGGTGAAGATGAACGGGAGGCGAACCTCAGAGAGCTCATAGTTGTATCCGCCTGGCGCCTTCCCCGGCCTGCTTTCGAGGTCCAGGAGATTCAGGTCCCTGAGCCTCTTGAACTGGTTCGCCAGGTCGGGAGATACCGATTCGTGTATCTGGATGCATCCCCTGACGAGGTCCTCGGCGCTGTTGAAAGGGAGAAGCGGTCGTTTGCCTTCCGGGTCGGCAAAGACGTCCCAGGGTCTGAGCGTGTCGATTCCGAGCCTCTCCTTCGCCTTCTCGTAGATCTCCCGCGCGAGGGGGACGAAACTCCCCTCCACCGCGTCGTGGAAACGGAACGCATCCTCTGGGGTGTACTCGAAGCGCTCCTTCTTCCTGAACGCATAGTCTCTGTAGTTCTCGAAGCCCGCGTTCACCGCAATCCTGTGCCTCACCCTCACGAGGTCGTCGAAGACCTGATCGAGCTTCGCTCGGTCCCTCAGTCGTCGCCCCTCTGACGCCTCCCAGGCCCTCTGCCTCAGGCCCCGGTCGGGCTCCTCGAGATACCTTCGCATGTACTGCATCGTTCGCTCCTGCCCCTCAAACTGGACCGTCATCGCCCCGGTGACTTTGTAATACTGCTGCCCCAGCTTCGCGTCTTGCTTCTCCAGCTCCACGTTTTCATTCCGAAAGAGGGATACGTTGTTCTCTTTCCTCCTGTCGATGACGTAGTAGTAGTCCTTTCTCAACTCACTTCTGAACCTGCAGCCCACGTACTTGCGGTCCAGCAGGAACTCTCTCTCCTTCGCCTTCGGCTGGACATTCTCTACGAAGTCCAGGTACTCTTTTTCGTAATCCTTGTTCCCGGTCTGGGTCGTCATCCTCACGTACCTGACTGCAGACTCTTCGAAGATGGCCGCGCTCAGCTCAGACTCGTCCCCGAGCCACTCCTCGAGCTCCTTCCGAGAACGTATCTCTCGGTTCTCGAGGGAGGTGAAAGCCTTCTCGAGCTGCCCCCAGTCGGAGGGGGCGAGGTGGGCGGGGAGGAACTTCCTTCGAAACTCATGGGGGAGCCGAGCGTAGTCGAACACGAGAATCTTCGCTCGGGTCTGCGGGGGCGGATTTACGCGTTTTGTGGCAGTATTTCAGGGTCTTCCGCCTAAGTGGTTGCAGTTTCTTGAACTTCTCTCAGCCTTCTCACCAATTCTTTCATTACTGCCAAGGCAATCTCGGGATAAGTTCGTACTAGCCCAGCGAACGCCCAAGATGTCAACCCAAAGCACGTAGTCGGGGCGACAGCCACCACGTCCGCGGACCGCGGCTTGTCGTCGATAACCGTCATCTCCCCGAAGAACCCACCATTTCCGAGAGTCGAAAGCAGTTTCCCCTTCTTCCGTACCTCAACCTTACCTTCGAGAATCAATAGGAGCGCGAGTCCGGGCTCACCCTCCCTGAGGATGGTTTTACCCTTCTCGAACGTGACTTCGCGCCCGGCCCCGGCTATCCTCTCCCTGTCCTTCTTATCCAGGCCGGAGAAGAGAGGAATCGAGCCGATCGTCTCCGCTAGCCGCTGCGTAGACTTTCTCTCCTGCTCCAACAGGCGGATGTGTTACGGTGCAGATTTAAACCCGATTCCCTCGAAGGCCCCGATCAGGGGCCTCGGATCATCTCGTCAGGCCCATCTGGGCGAGGAGCTTAACGAACCCCGGTTCGGAGCGGAGGTCCGACCAGATAGGGCGAACTTTCAGGGAAGCGATTCCTCCAGCTTTCTCTTCGTAGGCTCGTTCTAGCCATCTTATCGCCTCATTCTTCTCGCCCAGCCCGCAGTGGACCAGAGCGAAGGCCACCGGGGAGACGTATCTCTGTCTCGACTCCTCCTGAAGTTCGGCGAGGATCTTCCTGGCCTCGCCACTCCGCCCGGAGACGGCATAGGCGTAACCGAGCCGTCCCATTACCGTGGACGCGCCCTTGGAGATCTCGACCGCTATCTTGAGAACGTCTATGGCGTCCTCGAACTGCGCCTTATGGAGGTAGACCTCCGCGAGGTGCTGATGAGCCGGGAAGTAGTTGGGGTCTATCCTGAGCATCGTCTTGCAGGACTCCAGTGCCTTGTCGTATTGATTCACGCAATTGAATATGACTGCCGCGCAATCGTTTACCTCCAGGGCGAGCGGGTTGAGTTCCTGAGCTCTCCTTATCTCCCGGACTGCCTCATCCAGCCTACCAACGCAAGCTAGGTGAGCACCGTACGAGTGGCAGACCTGGCCGTAGTTTGGGTTCTGAGCGAGGGCAAGCTCGAACTCCTTTTCGGCGGAGGAGAAATCCCAGTGGTAGTCCTCGAGGATGGCCCCGAGGGTTGCGTGGGCCGCTGCCATCGTGGCGTCCAGCTCGAGAGCCTTCTCCGCGAATACCTTCGCCTTGGGGAAACCTTCGTTGGGTGGAAGAAGGCCGTCTTCCGCCAATTGTGCGTAGCAGTCGGCCATTCCCTGGTAGGCGAGAGCGAACCTTGAATCCTTAAGGAGGGCTTCCTCAAAGTATCTGATCGCCTTCCTGAGTCCTTCTTCAGTTCCTTCGCCACGATAGTGAAGACCCTTGAGGTAGAGGGTGTACGCCTCGATGCTCTCCGTCGCCTTCTTCTCGATTCTCTGCCTGTCCTTCGCGAGGAGATGGACTTCGAGCGCTTCCGCGACGCGCTTTGCGATGTCGCTCTGAATCTCGAAAACGTCGTCGAGATTCCGGTCGTAACTCTGCGACCATAGGTGCTCATCGTTCCTCACGTCGATAAGCTGCATCGTGATCCGCAGCCTCGCCCCTGCCTTGCGCACGCTTCCTTCGAGGACCGCCCCGACGTTCAGCTCGCGGGCGATTTCTCCAACCGTCTTGCCTGCCCCTTTGTACTTCATCACGGAGGTACGCGAGATGACCCTCAGGTCGCCGACCTTGGAGACCGCGGAAATCAGCTCCTCCGTCATCCCATCCGAGAAGTACTCGTCGTTTGGATCGGGGCTGATGTTGACGAGCGGGAGGATTGCGACACGGTGGCTGCCCTTGGCGTGAGTCACGGGGGGAGGCTTCTCCTCCCACGGAAGCACAACCCTGTAGGTGTCGACTGGTAGGTCCACGTTCTTCAGCAGCTGCTTCCCGATGTAGACGGCTGCCACGTCAGACTTGTCCCTCACGTGGTCATACACCTGTTGAGAGATGCAGATGCACCCCGGCTCAGCCAGCGACTCTAGTCTCGAGGCGACATTCACGGCGTCCCCGTAGACGTCTCCCCTCGAGTGGACGACGTCTCCGACGTGTATACCGATGCGCAGCAAGATTCTTCCCTCGGGTTTGAGGGTGGAGTTCAATTCACGCATGGAATTCTGGACCTCATTGGCGCACTCCACGGCCTCTAGGGCGCTCGCGAACTCGACGAGGAAGGAGTCTCCAATCGTCTTGACCTCTCTCCCATTATGCTTTCGGAAGATAGGCCGAAGCAGCCTTTCGTGGTCCTGAAGAAGCTTCAGCGCGAGGGCCTCATTCTTCTGCGTCAGTGATGTATAACCGACCACATCGGTGAACATTATTGCGGAGAGTCTCCTTTCACCTCCCTTCGTCTTGCCGTGAAGAATCCTGTGAGCCGGGCGTTGCTTGGTTCCCAATCTTGGGCTCCCTGTGTTCGCGAATGGCCCGGCGGGTCGATTTAAGCTTGCGTGAGACTGAGGGGTGTCTAGAGCAGGTTGATCCGTAGTCGGTATCAAGTGATTCCTTAATACAGAGAACTACTTCACATGAATTATAAGCATGAACGGCGTCCTCCTTCTCGTTGAAACGGGCAGAAAGCAGGGAAGCGGCCGACGCCGTGTTCTTCGGACACGACCCTCTAACTTTCCTTCCGCAGGCTGACCTGGACCTGAGCGATTCGAAGTACCTCAACCTTCTCTTACACGCCCTCTCGAGGATTCCCCCAGGAACTCCCCCCATCCGCTCACTTACGAAGGTAAGGCTGAGGAAGAGGGGAAGTCTGGAGGGACTCGTGGGGTTGACCAGGTTCATGATGGCGGATTACAAGGTTGGGGGGGCGGAGGTCGATGGACTCGGAAGGCACATAGTCACATTCTACACCGGTCTGCTAAGTCGGCTCTCTGACCCTTCCGTTGTGGCCATAATCGCTCACGAACTCGCACACGCATGGCTCAATGAATACGTGAGGCCGGAGGAGTCCCGAAGAAGGGAGAGGGAGGCCGATATTCTAGCTGAAAGGTGGGGATTTGGGGAAGAGCTCGCGGCTCTGGCAAGCGAAACTGAGCCTGTGGCTAGTTAGCGGCTTCAGGAATTCGGTTACACTAACCCTTCTTTCAGCCTGAGATACAGCAGGACTGGCTCTCCGAGAGTGGCGACCGTCAAGCCTTTCTCTGTGAGAGAGTACTGCACTCTCGGCGGGCGTGTGTTCAAGATCGACCTCTGTAGGAGCCCCCCATTCTCGAGCAACTTCAGCTTCTGGGACAGGACTCTCGAACTTATTGGCCTGAGTGTCTTACGGAGCTCCTCAAACCTGATGGCCTTGAGCGTATAGAGTGCGACCAGAATCTCGATACCCCACTTCCCAAAGATTGCCTTGGTTACGCCTAGGTTCAGCCTCACGGAGCGCGACGGGTCTCGGGCGATGCGGAAGTCCGAGATTGCCTGATTGGAGAATTTTGATACATCTTCTCTGAACGACCTGAAGCGCTTCTCAAGGGCCTCCCCCCTCGAAGTGCTCATTTCAGGTCAGCCCTGGAACAAAGTACCATAACAAAAGCCACTAAGTGATAGAACAGTCAATTGTCCTTATAGAGATTTCCAACAAAGAATATCTTGAATACATATGCGAAATACAGTTCCTAAAAGACTGACACCTCAGACGCGAAAGACATCGATTCCAGCGCTTTCAATCATCCTACTCTTCGTCCTATCCTCGGGCGTGGCACAGGCCTTGGCAACAACGTCAACGTCGTTCAGCGGAAGGGCGATTGGAGTGTCCGTAACCGCACCGCTGGTTGGAACTCTGACGCTCGCTGACACGGGACCCTTGCCTTCGCAGGGAGGAGAGCTGGATGCGACCGTGCTCGCGGTCAGCACTACGTACGCTCAGGCAGACGTCCTCCTCTCCGTTACGACCGGGTTCGACCAGACGGCCAAAAGCGAGGCGGCCGTTGCTGATGTGACGTTGCTCCCGGGAACATCCAATCAGATAACCGCCGACTTCGTCCGCTCTGAAGCGGTTGCCACGTGCAGTGGGGTCTCTGGTAGCAGCGAATTGGTGAACCTACAGGTTACCGGTCAGACCATCACTGTTTCTGGTCAGCCAAACCAGTCGTTCACTATCCCAGGAGTTCTAACCCTCGTGATCAACGAGCAGATAGTTTCGTCCGGCGGAGGAACGAACTCGATAACCGTGAACGCCCTCGACCTAACGACTATCAGCGGAATTCGGGTAATCGTCTCCAGCGCCCACAGCGACATAACCTGCGTGACACCCCCGCCCCCCGTACAGAAGAACTTCATGACTGGTGGAGGCTTCATAGTGGTAAATGGCTACCACGCGAACTTCGGCTTCGTTGCTGGCTTCAAACCAGGGCGCACAACTCCTAGCGGTCAACTCACCTACCTCGACCACGGTGCGGGAATGAAGGTGAAAGGCGATGTGACTTCCTACTCCGGGTCTGGCAACACCAGGACCTTCGGGGGGCCAGCTGAGATCAACGGCGCTCCTGGATACACATTCTCCGTCACTGCGACTGATAACGGCGAACCGGGAAAAGGCTCGGACTACTTCAGCATAACGCTGTCGAACCCCAGCGGCTTCCACTACCACGCCGAGAACTATCTGGGCGGCGGCAACATCAAGCTGCACGCGTAACAGCTCTAGGCCGCCACCCTCCCTACTTTTTCTTCATTCGACGAGAAGGCAAGCCTTCCCGACTTGTCAGAGCAAGAGTTTTCGGGCAGCCTCAATTCAAGCAGAAGTTCGGATGAATCAGATTACTCTTAGGGTCTGATCTTCGACTGATTTTCAAGTCTTGAGCCGAGCGAGAAGCGCCTGAAAAATCTCTTCGTAGGTGGGACCGTAGGCCCTCTTCAGCCTCTCGATCAGCCCGTCGATCTTTGGGTCCCATGAGTAGTTGCTGCTCGGGAGTCTGCAATGGCGCTCGTAAGCTCCACATCTCCTCCGACTCCTTAGTGATTTCCTCACAGGATCTTGCTGTCATCGTCGTCTTCCTTCCGTTATCTCTTTCGACGATAACTATTGCGCATCACCCACCTTGGAGGCGGGCGCCGACTCTCGGCATCCCCCCTACCGGTTAGTCTCAGGCTTGGAGACGCGATTGAAGAACCACGCTCGCCCGAAGGGTGACTCGAGAAGAGAATCCAAGGATAAAGGGAGCCAGAACGGCACCGAAGGCTGAGAGATTGGGCGAGAGCGAGAATGGAATCGACGTTCCCCTTCCACCGCCGCTAATCTTCCTCGGACTCTTCGTCATCGGCTCCGTCACAGGATACTTCATCCCGATTCCTCTGCTCCCTGGTGGCGCTGCACTGCCGACCGGGATTGTGATTGCCCTGGCCGGAGTCTACCTTTCGCTCGTATCCTTTCGAGAGTTTGCGAGAGCAAAGACACCGCCCGATTTCCGCCCGGTCAGGGCGATTGTCTCGGCGGGACCCTACCGCTATACCCGGAACCCGATTTACATCTCATTCTCGACTATCTACGCCGGGCTTGGGATCGCGTTCAACTCGCTGGTGACATTCTTGCCGCTGCTAGTTGCCATTGCAGTTGTGGACCGCGTGATCGTTCCGCGGGAGGAGAGATACCTGGAGAAGAGATTCGGCGAGGAATACCTTCGCTATAAGGCGAAAGTTCGACGGTGGGTTTAAGCTCCTTCGCAATTCCCTCCAAAATCAAACCTCCGTACCTTTTCCGTCTCCGTCAACCGGGCGGTGCAAACATTCGTATACCGAGATTGCCTGATTGGAGAATTTTGATACATCTTCTCTGAACGACCTGAAGAGCTTCTCAAGGGCCTCCCCCCCTCGAAGTGCTCATTTCAGGTCAGCCCTGGAACAAAGTACCATAACAAAAGCCACTAAGTGATAGAACAATCAATTGTCCTTATAGAGATTTCCTATAAACAATTTCCTGAATACATATGCATAATTCAGTTCCTAAAAGACTGACACCTCAGATTCGAAAGACATCCATTCTAGCAATCGCATTAGCAACATTCGTGATACTAGCGTTTGCTGGAGCAATATTGACACACGCTGACACAACACCAATAACAACGACTACGGTAACGTCATTCAGCGGAAGAGCTTTCGTACTCCAAGCTACGGCGCCAATCGTAGGCACAGTGACGTTAGCAGACACAGGCTCTCTGCCTTCTCAGGGAGGAGAGCTAGACGCATCTTTACTTCAAGCGAATACACCATTAGCTCAAGCAGAAGTCTTATCTGCATTTACAACAGGATTTCACTCGACAGCTCAAAGCGAAGCATCTGTCGCAAACATCGTATTACTCCCGGGAAGTCCCAATCAAGTAACTGCTGACTTCATCAGGGCTGACACTACTGCTACATGCAATAGAGTCTCTGGTAGTAGCGAGTTAGTAAACCTAAAGGTTGGCAGTCAGACTATCGTTGTCGCTGGTACGCCCAATCAGACAGTCATCATTCCAGGAGTTCTGACTCTTGTAATCAACGAACAGACAAGTTCATCTAGTGGAGGAACAAACTCGATAACTGTAAATGCTATCGACCTTACGACTATCGATGGCATTCGAATAATCATCTCTAGCGCTTCTAGTGACGTAACATGCGTGACAACTACAGCTACAACAGCTACAGCTACAGTTACAGTTACAACTACAGTCACAACTACAACTACAGCTTCACAGACGCAGACCACAACTTCACAGCCGGTAGACTTCATGACTGGTGGAGGCTTCATAATCGTGAATGGCGCCCATGCAAACTTTGGATTCAACGCAGGCTACAAGCCAGGTAAGACAACTGTTAGCGGTCAGCTCACCTACATCGACCACGGAACGGGAATGAAAGCAAAGGCGACGAGCATCGACAGGTACTACAACCCTAACGGTAGTACGGGAACCACGAGAACCTTCTCGGGGCAGGCGGAAGTAAACGGCGTCTCCGGATTTTACTTCACGGTCACGGTGACAGACAACGGGGAACCTGGAAAGGGCAACGATTACTTCAGCATAACACTGACGGGCCCCAACTTCTACTACCATCAAGGTGGCACTCTGGGCGGCGGCAACATCGAGCTTCACAAGTAGGAGCTCCTCGGGCTGCCACCCTTCCTACTTTTTCTTCATTCACCGAGAGGACAACCCTTCACTCGGTGTCAGAGTCGGGAACTTGGGCAACCTCAATTCAACGAGATGTTCAGGTGAATCAGATTCCACTTGGAGTTGGATGCTCCACTGACTGAGTCCCGAGTCGCACGAGCAACGCCTGGAAGGTTTCGTCGTAGGCGGGACC
>Ga0134088_10000270_pt1 | contig 16735 bp, 14 predicted proteins | sample 15_taG_3_FD_94461 | JGI IMG/M metagenome (GOLD analysis project Ga0134088, IMG submission 94461) | Grasslands soil microbial communities from the Angelo Coastal Reserve, California, USA - 15_D_Rain_20cm_5_09182015 | ecosystem: Environmental > Terrestrial > Soil > Grasslands ...
ACCATCTGCTTTTACTTAATCTTTCTCGACTCGGACTTCAGGACGGCCGGGGCGAGTTCCATCTCGAAGACGGTCGAGAACTCTCTGGTTATCCGAGCTTTTACGTCCTCCATCGGGACCTGTGTACCGGTCAGCTCAATCATCGAGGTTATCACGCTCGGGTCGAGGCCGCAGGGCCTGATCAGGCGGAAGTACGACAGGTCGGGATTCACGTTCAGCGCAAATCCGTGATACGTAACCCAGTTCGAGACCGCGACCCCTATCGACGCCACCTTCCTTTCTCCAGCCCAGACGCCGGTCTGCCCCTCCCTTCTCTCGCTCTCTATTCCGTAACTCCTCGTCACCCTGATCAGGACCTCCTCGAGCATTCTTAGGTATCTGTGGACGTCGTGGTCCTGGAGCTTGATAATCGGGTAACCAACGAGTTGACCGGGACCGTGGTAGGTGGCGTCTCCGCCCCTCTCGACGTTAAAGACGGGTACCCCCTGGGGTCGGAAGTTATCGACGCTCGTCCTCCTCCCGAGGGTAACGACGTGTTCGTGCTCTACCAAGATCAGAGTATCAGGCGAGGAGTCGTTCGCCCTCGCCGCGACCAGCTCCTTCTGAAGTCGCCAGATCTCCCCGTACTCCCTCCTTCGACTCCCGAGATCCAGAACTCTACCCTTTTTCATACTTTCAACTGATGGATCGGTTTACCCTCTGCTGCTTCCGCGGCCTCCATTAGACCCTCGGAGAGTGTCGGATGTGGATGTATCGTAAGGGCGATATCCTCAACGGTGGCGCCCATCTCTATCGCGAGAGCCGCCTCGCTGATGAGGTTCGATGCTTCGGGGCCCACTATCTGGACCCCCAGAACCAGCCCGTTGGACACATCGGAGACAATCTTGACGAAGCCTTCGGGCTCTCCGGTGGAGAGGGCCCTCCCGAGGGCCGCGAAGGGGAACCTGTTCTTCTTCACGGTGTAACCCGCGGCAACCGCCCTCGCCTCGGTCAACCCGGCCGTCGCTATTTCGGGGTCTGTAAAGATGGCGTCCGGAACGGTGGTCCACTCAGCGGCCGTCGGCAACCCCGCCGCCGACTCGGCCGCGACGACCCCCTCCTTGAAGGCTTTGTGCGCCAATAGAGGAGGACCCCTGACATCGCCGACCGCGTAGATCCCAACGACGTTGGTCATCATGCGCTTGTCGGTTTTTATGAAACCACGCTGGTCCGTCTCGACTCCTATCGTCGAGAGGTTCAACTTCTCAGTCCTCGGCTTTCTCCCAACGCTCAGAAGAAGCTTATCGGCTTCCAGGCTGATCACGCCAGCTCCGGTATCGACCTTCGCGACGACAGAGGCCTGCATCTTCTCGATGGCCGCGACCCTAGATTTCAGGTAGACTTTCCCTCCTCTTCTCTCGAAGTTCTTCTGCACCAATCGGACGAGGTCCGGGTCCGCTCCGGGGAGGAGCTGCTCAGTGAGTTCCACGACGGTTATCCGGCTGCCCAGCTTCTGATACATGCACGCGAATTCCAACCCCACGACACCCCCTCCCACCACGAGGAGCTCATTCGGAGCCGAGGTGAGTTCCAGCGCCTCCTTGGAGCTGATAACAACTCTGCCGTCGAAGGCGATCCCCGGAAGCTCCGCGGGACGAGTTCCGGTCGCGATCACGATCCTCTTCGTCTTCACCTCCTCCACCCCCTCCTTCGACCTCACCACGACCTTCTCACGCCCTCCGACCTCCGCCTCGCCCATGACGAGCTCGACGCCGTTCCCCTTGCAGAGGGCCTCGATGCCAGAGACAAGCTTGGATATCACCTGCGACTTCCACTTCTGAAGAGCCGCGTAATCTATCCGCGCCCCGTCGATCAGTAGACCAAACTTCTCAGCCTCCTTGACTTTCTCGTAGAGCTTCGCGACTGTTATCAGAGACTTGGAGGGGATGCATCCCGCCCAGAGGCACTCGCCGCCGAGCCACTTCTCCTCAACCAGGAGTGTCCTGAGACCTAGCTGCGCAGCCCTGATCGCGCAGACGTAGCCTCCCGGACCGCCTCCAATCACTGTAAGGTCCGCTTCCTTCACCGGGGTTCAAGTTGGCGAATCGGGAGGTCGCTTAAATCTTCACCCACCCCTTCGAGGAAGACTCGCGGGAACAGTTAATTAGTTAACTACCGCCTCGACTTCGTTTGCTTTCTGCCTGCGTCCTAATCAGGTCCGAGCGGGGAAAGTTCGAAACTGTGACTGCGAGGTTGGCGCAGCTTCCTCAGGTCATGAGAGCCTTCTCGGTCCTCGGGAGGTTTGACATCGTGGCTGACGTGGAGGCGAGAGATAGCCTGGAGCTCGGTAGGGCGATACTGAAGATCAACAGACTCGCAGGCGTCGTCTTCACGGAGACCCTCCCTCAGGTCGAGGGGAGATGAGGGGAAGAGGGCTGCTCAACGCGTGCATCCTGATCAAGACCACACCCCTTCAGACGGAATCGGTTCTTGAGAAGACGGCGAAGTTGAAGGGTGTGAGGAAGGCCTTCATCGTATACGGGCGTTTTGACATGATCGCATTCGCAGAAACGGACGACTATCCCGGGATCAGGGCGTTGACGGGGACGATAAACGCCATCGAAGGGGTAAGAAGCACCGAGACACTCGTCGAAGCCTAGCTAGAGGACCTCGGTGAGCAGCTTCTTCGGGTCCTGAATCGTTTCGATAACCCTCGTGGTGAAGCGTGCCGCGTAGGCTCCGTCCACCACCCTGTGGTCGAAGGTAAGAGAGAGGTACATCATGTCCCGCACCTCGACCTTTCCCTCTCTGAAGACCGGCCGCTTCACGATCTTGTAGACACCCAGGATCGCGACGTCTGGTAGGTTGATGATAGGCGTCGCGAAGAGTCCGCCTATGGCGCCCACGTTGGTAATCGTGAAGGTCGAGCCGTGCACCTCCTCCAGGATGAGTTGACCCGCCCTGGCCTTCTCTGCGAGCCTTTCGATCTCTCCCGCGAGGGCAAAGATGTCCTTCGTGTCGGAGTCCTTAACGACCGAGACTACCAGCCCCTGCTCCGTATCCACCGCTATTCCGAAGTTGTAGTAGCCCTTGAGGATGATGTTCCCGCTCTGCTCGTCGAGCGAGGAATTCAGGTACGGAAATTCCTTGAGGGCCGGAATGAGTGCCTTTACGATGAGAGGAAGGTAGGTGAGTTTCACACCCCTCTTCTCCGCGCTTCCCTTGAGCGCTTCACGGATTAGGACGAGCTCCGTAACATCCGCCTCGTCCACGTGAGTCACATGGGCGGCGGTGTCCCTCGACTTCACCATCCGCTCCGCGATCGTCCGCCTGATGCCTCTCAATGGGATTGATTGCTCCTTCTTGGATGGTTGGGCGACGACAACAGCAGCAGCGGTGGTGGTAGCCGTGACCGGAACCATTCGAGTCGTCATTCCTTGCGTCGCTCCTCCTTTCTGTGCAGCCACCCTCACGTCATCATCGGTCACCCTCCCCTGTGGGCCTCCTCCCTTCAGGGTGGAGATATCGACGTTGAGTTCCCTAGCAAGACGGCGAGTGGCGGGAGTAGCCAGGACTCTGGCCCCCGGGGACTCGGAAAGATACGTCGGTGGTGCCCGCGGCTGCGTACTAGTCGTCTCCCGCGGGGGCGTGGGGGTAGGAGGAGGAGTGAGCGCCGGCTTCTTCTCTCCGTCCTCCGAGATGACGAGAATCGTCTGCCCCACCTTCACGCTCTCGCCCTCCTTGGCCAGGATCCTGGAGACTACGCCACTGCGTGGGGCGGGAATCTGGACGTTGACCTTGTCCGTCATTACCTCGACGAGAGGCTGGTCTTCCTTCACGTTCTCGCCTTCCTTGACAAACCACTTCAGAATCTCGCCTTCGGCGACTCCCTCGCCGATGTCTGGAAGTTTGAATTCGTAGGGCAAGACCGCTGGCCGCTATTTTCTCCCCGCCCCCCGCCATTAGTATCCTTTGCGGTGTTTCGTCGACTCGACGATTGGGATCAGTAGTTGAGAACTTTAGTCGCGGCCTTCAGTATTCGATCCTTGCTGGGAACGTACTCGTCCTCAAGCTTGGAGAGAGGAACGACGGTGTCGAAACCTGTGACTCTCTTCACCGGCGCCTTCAGGTAGTCAAGGCCCTCGTCCGCGATCTTCGCGGCAATCTCGGCGCCTACCCCGAGATTCCTCGGCGCCTCGTGCACTATCACCACCCTGCCTGTCTTCCTCACGGATGCTAGTACCGTCTCGAAGTCGATCGGGGAGACTGTCCTCAGGTCGATTACTTCAACTGAGTAGGAGCGCTCTGTCTGCTGCTGTTGTAGCGCGTCGGCCGCAGCGAGCGTCGGGGCCATCATGGCGCCGTAGGAAATCAGGGTCAGGTCTGTCCCGCCCCGAACGAGCTTCGCCTTCCCTATGGGGATGGTGTACTCCTCCTCGGGGACCTCCGTCTTGGGGGAGTCGTAGAGCTTCTTCGGCTCCATGAAGATGACGGGGTTCGTCTCCCTCAGGGCGGATGCCAGAAGTCCTTTCGCGTCGTAGGGATTGGAGGGGATGACTACTTTCAACCCGGGGGTGTGACAGAAGTGCGCCTCGGGGGAGTCGGAGTGACTCTCGGGCGCGCGTATCCCCGCACCGTAGGGAAACCTGATCACGCCCCGCGCTGTAAACCTCCCGCGTGTCCTGTTTCTCATTCTTGCGACATGGTTGAAGATCTGGTCGTACGCCGGAGGGGTGAAACCGTCAAATTGGAATTCCGCGACGGGCACGAGACCCCCCGCGGAGAGTCCCACGTATACGCCGGCGATGCTCGCCTCCGCGAGGGGAGTGTCGAAGACGCGGTTGGGGCCGAATTCGTCTTGGAGGCCGCGGGTCACCTGGAAGACCCCGCCGTTCTTCCCCACATCCTCGCCGAAGACGACTATCTTTCCGTCCCTCTTCATCTCCTGACGAAGGGCCATGTTCAGGGCGTTTCTCATATTGACCGCGGGCCTGCCGCCGGTCAGGGTTGGCTCGATGCTGGAGGCCGAGTCCTGCGGGGCGGTTGCGCCGAAGTTCTCGCGCATCTCATCCACCAAAATAGGGGTGGGCACGTCGTACATGTACTGGAACATATCGGTGGGCGGGGGAGGGTGGATGGACCTGAAGGCCCTCACGGCGTCTTCAATCTTCGCCGCAATCGAAGAGGCGACGGACTGCTTGTAGGGGGCGTCTATGATGCCCTTGTTCAGCAGATACTTTTCAAACCTCACAATCGGGTCTTTCTTCTCCCATTCACTCAGCTCCTCGGGGGACTTCAGTTTGTTGGAGACAAGCTCTGCCGTACTGTGAGGTCCCATCCTGTATGTGTAGAATTCAATGAGCATCGGGCCCATCCCCCGCCTCGCTCTTTCAACCGCATACTTCGTGACCTCGTAAGATGCGATCACGTCGTTCCCGTCGACGACGATCCCGTCGAACCCGTAGGCGGTGGCCTTCTGCGCGATCGTCTTCGATGCCGTCTGCCTTGGTCGCTTTAGTGAAATCGCCCACTGATTATTCTCAACCGCGAAGATGATCGGAAGATGGAAGACTCCGGCGAAGTTAAGGGCCTCGTGGAAATCCCCCTTCGATGTCCCGCCGTCGCCGGTCGAGGTGAGCACGATGGAGTTTTCCTTCTGGAAGGTCTTGGCCATCGCCAAGCCAGCGGCGTGAGGCAGCTGAGTCGCGACAGGAACGGCAATCGGGAGCATGTTGACTTCCTCCGGCCCTCTAATCCCTCGCTCGTCCCCGCCCCAGTACTGGAGGAGCTGCAGCAGAGGGTAGCCCCAGGCGAGCATCGCGGCGCTGTCCCGATACATCGGGACGAACCAGTCGTTCTTCTGGAGGGGCGAGATGAACCCGATCTGGGCACCCTCCTGCCCTCTGCAAGGAGTGTAGGTGCCGAGCTCCCTCAAGGTGGAGAGGTTGCTCGCCTTCTGGTCGAAGTACCGGCCGAGGACCATCCACTCGTACATCCTGCGGAGGGTGTCGGAGTCGATGCTCGGCTCGTCACCGTTCAGCGTTCCGTCGGGCGAGATCCTTCGATATACGGCGTCGTCGGCTTTTCGGAGCCAAAAATCAGCTTCGCTGAAGATTTTCAGCTCTGATCTCGTCTCATACTGAGCCATGTCCATCGTCGTAAATGCGTTTTCCTTTATTTAACGATATTCACTTTAATCTGCTCTACAATGGAAGTGCCAAGCCACGCTCGCCGCTCGTCACTCGGGGAGGCAGACTGCGCCGAGCGAGGCGGACGTGACAAGCCTCGCATACTTGGCGAAGACACCGTGCCTGTACTTCGGGCTCGGTGGCTTCCACCTCGCCTTGCGTTGGGAAACCTCCGAGTCGTTCAGCTCCGCTCGGAGCGTCCGGCCGTCTACATCGATTTCGACGATGTCGCCGTCGCGGAGGAGAGCGATCGGCCCGCCCGCCACCGCTTCCGGGGAGACGTGTCCGACCATCAAGCCGTGGGTTGCGCCTGAGAAACGCCCATCGGTCAGCAGGGCAACCTTCTCCGCGAGGCCCCCACCGACTATCGCCGCCGTGACGGCGAGCATCTCGCGCATACCCGGACCGCCCTTCGGCCCCTCATACCGAACGACCACGACGTCGCCCTCCTTTATCTTCCCGTCGACGACCTCGCGGAAAGCCTCCTCCTCGGAGTCGAAGACTCTCGCTGGACCGCGATGATACCCCCTGGAAGAACCCGTCGTCTTGAGCACCGCCCCCTCTGGGGCGAGGTTCCCCCTCAGGATGGCGAACCCACCCGATGCGCGTACGGGAGCTCTGCTGTCGTGCACGACATCCTGCCCCGGAGGGAGGGTGATTCCCTCGAGCCTGTCTTCCACCTTCTCGCCGGTGACAGTTCTGCATTCGCCGTGCAGAAATCCTGCGTCGAGCAGAAGTTTCAGGACGACGGGGAGGCCACCCACTCTTTCGACGTCGGCCATGACGTACTTCCCCGCGGGTTTTAGGTCGGCGAGCTCGGGAACGCGGGAACCGACGCGGTCGATGTCCTCGAGGCCCAGCTTGACGTTCGCTTCGTACGCAATCGCGAGCAGATGAAGAACCGCATTGGTGGAACCACCCATCGCCGCAACGGTCGCTATCGCGTTATCGAAGGCCTCCCGGGTCAGGACATCCCTCGGTTTCATGTTACGGTCCAGGACACCCATCACCGCCCGTCCCGTCTCATAGGCCAGCCGATGGCGGCTCTCGCTCGGAGCTGTTGGGGCGGCACAGTTGGTGACGGTCAGGCCCAGTGCCTCGATCGCCGAGGCCATGGTGTTCGCGGTGAACATCCCCCCGCAGGCGCCGTAGGTGGGACAGGCGGAGCACTCCAGTTCCCTCAACTGGGCGAGGGTCATCCTTCCCCTCTTCACGGCACCGACCGCCTCGAAGACGTCCTGAATCGTCACACTGCGTCCATTCTGTTCGCCAGGTGGGATGCTCCCGCCGTAGAGGTAGATGCTGGGGAGGTTGAGGCGGGCCAACGCCATTATGCACGCGGGTTGAGTCTTGTCACACGCCCCTATCGCGACGAGTGCATCGAACTGATAGGCGACCGCACAGAGTTCTATCGAATCGGCGATCACTTCGCGACTGATGAGGGAGGCCTTCATCCCCTCGTGTCCCATCCCTATCGCATCGTTTACCGCGATCGTGTTGAACTCGAGGGGCGTCCCCCCCGCGTCACGAACACCTCTCTTCACCTCCTGCGCCAGCTCGCGCAGATGGTAGTTGCAGGGCTGGGCCTCGGTCCAGGTGTTTGCGATACCGATTATCGGGCGCTCGAAATCCTCGTCGGTCAGGCCTATCGCCCGCAGCATAGCCCTCTGGGGTGCTCTCTCCACCCCCGACGTGATGTTCTGGCTGTGCCGTTTTCTCGCATCAGTCTGTTCGCGAGGTTCGCCTCCTCCGCCTCTCCTTCTTCCCTCGTCATCAATGGGTGGACGAGTTTGCAACTTGCTCGACGCTGCTCTGACCTAAACTTAAATGGTGTGCTCGGGGCGACATCGGAGGCGCGATATAAAAAAATGCCCAGGATGTGGCACGACGAGCAACTCAGTCTGGGGCCGCTAAGGGACCAGACAATCGCAGTGATCGGTTACGGGATACAGGGCGCCGCCCAAGCGAGCAACATGAGAGACTCCGGGCTCAAAGTGCTCGTGGGCCTCAGGAAGGGAGGGAGGAGCTGGGAGGTGGCCGCGAAGGAAGGTCACAAGGTCCTGGAAGTGGTCGAGGCCGCAAGAGCGGCGGATATCGTCCACATGCTGATACCCGATATGGAACAATCGCGGGTATACCGCGAGGCCGTTGCGCCTCAGCTGACGAAGGGGAAGGCCCTCTCCTTCTCCCATGGCGCCGCGATTCACTGGAGGTGGATAGTCCCTCCGGACTACGTCGATGTGATAATGCTGGCCCCGAAGGCACCGGGACAGAGGGTGAGGGAGCTCTACCTTCAGAACTTTGGGACGCCGGCCCTGGTGGCTGTGCAGAGGGATGCTTCCGGGGGAGCGTGGAACAGAATCCTTGGCATGGCGAAGGCCACGGGTTGCGCGAGGGCAGGCATAATCGAAACTACGTTCAAGGAGGAGGTCGAGACCGACTGGTTCGGCGAGCAGGCGGACCTGTGCGGAGGGGTGGACAGGCTCGTAAGGACTGCGTTTGAGACGCTGGTAGAGGCGGGCTACCAGCCGGAGATAGCCTACTTCGAGTGCCTTCATGAGCTGAAGCTGATCGTCGACCTCATTCAGAAGTACGGGATAGCGGGGATGTACAGGAGGGTGAGAGACCGCGAGGTACGGAGGGCTGACGAGGGGAGGGCGGGTGATCGGCACGGAGGTCAGGAAGTCGATGAAGAGGACCCTGGACGAGATCCAGAAAGGGAATTTCGCGAAGGAATGGGTCGAGGCGTACGGCAAGGAGGGCTCACGGGCCTTCGAGAAATATCTCGGCGAACTGGACAAGCACCAGATTGAGGAGGTCGGGAGGAGGCTGAGGAGTATCATGTGGCCCAGGGAAGCCGTTTCATGAATGACCCAGGTAGCTGAACCCCTCAATCACGACTACCTCGTCTGAAGTGCGAGAGCCATTGACTGGATTGATCCTCGGTCTCTCAAACGTCAGCCTGGCCATCGAGGGAAGGAAGATAATACGAGACCTGAGTTGGGAGGTGAAGGAGGGAGAAAACTGGGTCCTGGTCGGAGAGAACGGGGCCGGTAAGACGACCCTTCTCGGGATACTCAACGGGTATCGCTGGCCGAGCGCGGGGAGGGCTACGGTGCTCGGAAAGGATTTCGGCAGCTTTGACCTGAGGGACCTCAGGAGAAAAATCGGTTTTGTGAGCTCCTACATCAGCGACTGGATACCGGAGGAAGAGAAGGTGATAGACGTCGTCGTGAGCGGTAGATACGCCTCGATCAAGCTTTGGAAGAACCCACCCCCGGAGGAGGTGGCCTTCGCCAGCCGCTTGCTCAGGAGGGTGGGATGCGGCCGGTACGAGGGTGCGAACTTCGGCAAACTGTCACAGGGTGAGAGGCAGAGGGTCATCATCGCGCGAGCACTGATGGCGAGGCCTCGACTGATGGCGCTCGACGAGCCGTGCGCGGGGTTAGACCTCCCGGGGAGGGAGAAGTTCCTCTCCACGGTCGCGCGGATCGCAGAGAGCGGAAATCCCACGATGATTTACGTGACGCACCGAATTGAAGAGATCCCCGCGGGCTTCACCCACGCACTCCTCCTCAGGGAAGGGAGGGTGACGGCAAAGGGAAGGATAGACCAGGTCCTGAATAGCAGGAACCTCAGCGCCTGTTTCCGGGTCCCCATCACGGTCAGAAAGTGGAGGAATAGGTACTACGCACTTGTCGACGACTGATGAACGATGGAAGATTCCTACCCCTTCTTTCGGCCGTCGTGAATCTGACGGGCGATGAACCCAGCGACCTCCGCAGACTTGTTTTTCCCCCCCAAGTCGGGGGTGCTGACGCCCCTCTCTAGCGCCGCGTTGACCGCGGTCCTCAGCGAACTCGCCGCCTTCCCGCAGACGGGGTCCCGGCGACTCTCCCCCAACCACTCCAGCATCATCGAGACCGAAAGAAGCATCGCGATAGGATTCGCAATACCTCGGTTGGCTATGTCGGGGGCGGACCCGTGCACCGGCTCGAAGAGAGCAAACTTATCGCCGAGGTTCGCGGATGGAGCGAGTCCGATCCCCCCGACGAGCTGAGCCGCCTCATCCGATAGGATGTCTCCGAAGAGGTTCGTGGTCACGATGACGTCGAAGCTCTCGGGAGAACGGATCAGTGCCATCGCGGCCGCGTCAACGTACATCTCACTGAAGTTGACACCCGGATGCCCCCTCCAGACCTTCCTGCAGGCGCTCGCAAAGACTCCGTCGCTCTTCCTGAGCACGTTCGCTTTGTGGACCGCGACGACCTTCCTCCCCTTCTTTCTGGACTCGGCCAGCCCGAAGGCACGCTCCGCGATCCTCTCAGATGCCCTTCGAGTTATCAGGCGTAGCGCGACCGCTCCACCATCTATCTCGAACTCCATCCCCTTGTACAGGTCTTCGGTGTTCTCTCTGACAATCACGAGGTCGGCCCCGGGAGCGAGTGACCTTACGCCGGGCAGCCCCTTCGCGGGTCTGATATTGGCGTAGAGGTCAAAATCGCGTCTCAGGCGGACGACGACATCGGCCGCGCTCTCACCCACGGGCGCCTTGAGACAGGAGTCAGACCGGCGGATGACACTTATCGATTCCTCCGGTAGAGCGACCCCGCCCTTCTGAAGACAGGAGTCGCCCGCGGGGGCTGGTCGTATCTCCAGACTGAGCCCGAACTCGGCTTCGAGTGCTTCGAGGATAGAGAGCGCGGCCCTGGTGACCTCCGGCCCGATGCCGTCACCCTCGATGAGTGCTATGCGATACCTGGTCAAGGGCCGTTCCGCGCGTGTGCGCCGATTCGAGTATTAATTCTCGCGAGTCCGGCCGCTCTTCTTCTTGCGTGCGCTGACATCCGCCGCGAGGGCCTTCGCCCGCTCCGTCTTCGCGAGAAGAGCGTTGATCCCGTTGACGATCGCCTCTACGCTCCCGACGACGATGTCCTTCTTCATGCCCCGCCCCGAGGCCATGTTGTTGTAGGCGTCCTCCACGCGCACGGTCACGTCGGCGGTCGCGTTCGACCCGCCAGAGAGGGCCTCGAGTCGGTACTCCTTGAGGCTGATCTCCTCGAAACTGCTGACGATCTTCTGAATGGCGTTGAGCGCGGCATCGACGGGACCTACCCCCACCTCGGTCGCTTCGCGAGTCTCTCCCCTGACCTTGAGCTTCACCGACGCGCTGGGGAGCCTGTTTATGCCCGTCACGACCTCGAGTCCCTCGAGTTCCACTAGGCGCTCCTCGACCTCCCTCCTCTCCCCCATCACCGACCTGGCGATGTTGTAGAGGTCGCCGTCCGTGACCGAGCGCCCCTCGTCACCCGACTCCTTCACCTTGTCTACGATCAGCCTCAGATGCTCTTCCTTCGGCGTCAGACCCATCTGACGGAGCTGGTGAGAGATTCCGTGCCTCCCGGCGTGCTTCCCCGCCTGGAACCATCGTATGCGTCCGACCGTTGAAGGCTCGAAGGGTTCGTAGGTGAAGGGATTGGAGAGGATGCCGTGGGTGTGGATCCCGGATTCGTGCCCGAAGGCGTTCTCTCCGATGATCGCCTTGTTGGGCTGAACGACCACCCCGGTCAGCTTGGAGACGAGTCGAGACGTCTCGTAGAGAAGGCCTGTCCTGATTCTCGTTCTCAGCCCGTAGAGGTTCTGGCAGGTCACGGCGAATTCCTCAAGCGACGTGTTCCCGGCCCTCTCCCCGATTCCATTCACGGTCAGATGGGCCTGCTCCGCCCCGGCCAAGACGCCGCCGATGCTGTTTGCGACGGCCAGCCCGTAGTCGTTGTGGCAGTGAACGCTCACCACGATCTTCTGAGAGACGGACTTCGCCGCCTTCACGTACCTCGCCATCGTTTCAGGGGTGGCGGTGCCGACGGTGTCCGGGATGTCCAGTCGGTCAGCCCCCGCGTCCGATACGCGCCTGACGACTCGCCTGAAGAAGCTCAGGTCGGTCCTCGTCGAGTCTTCGGGCGAAAACTCTACCTTCACGCCGAGACTCTTGGCGTAGCGCACACCCTCCGCAGACCTTTTGAGCATCTCTTCGCGGGTGATGTGCAGCTTGTGCTTCAGGTGAATGTCGGAGCAGGCGAGAAAGACGTGGACCGAGTCCACCCCGCACTGGATTGCCGTATCGATGTCTAGCTTCTCGGCCCTCGCGAGGCCGCAGATCTCCGCAGAAAGGCCAGCCTTCGCGATCAGGCGAACGCCCTCCTGTTCTCCCTTCGAGGTTATCGGGAAACCGGCCTCGATGACGTCGACGCCCAGCCTATCGAGCGCCTGCGCGATCTGGAGCTTCTCCTCGGGGATGAGCGAAACTCCCGGGGTCTGCTCGCCGTCGCGGAGCGTCGTATCGAAGACCCTTACGATTCTCTCCTTCAAGTGATCAACCCTTCGGGACGGCTGTCGTTCCCGTCCTGGCAAGTTCGAGTATGTGGGAGCTGTCGAACCGGTGAATGAAGCGGTCTATCTCGCTCGGGGTTCCGATTACCTCCACGGTTATGCTCCGGTCGGAGGTCTCGACTATGCGCGCCCCCTGCAGCCGCTTGTCATCCAGGTGCGAGACGCTGGACAGGTTCAGCTTCACGAGGGCCAACTCTCTCGCGGTCACCTCCTCGGGGCTGTAGGTCTGGGCTTCGTAGACGTCGATCACCTTGCTGAGCTGCTTTGCGAGGAAGTCGAGGGTCGCGTCGTCCCCGTTGACGGTCATCGTTATCCTCGACCTGTCACCACCGTTTGTGACCCCGCAGGTGAGTCCTTCGATGTTCAGCCGCATGAGCCTGATCATGTGCGTCACTCTGAAGAGGGTCCCCGGTTTGTTTTCAACGAGGACGGAGAGAATTTTCAGGGCCATCAGAAGATTGCCATCTCCTTGGGGGGACCCACAACCGTCTCCTTGATGCTCTTCCCGGGGGGCATGAACGGAAAGACGTCCTCCTCGGAAGAGACGGGGACGTCGATTACCGCGGGCGAGTCGAGAGAGATGCCTTCCTTCAGGGCCTTCCCGAATTCCTCGAGCGTCGTCACCCTCTTCGCGAAAGCACCGTACGCCTCCGCCAGCTTGACGAAGTCGCAAGACTTGCCGAACTTCACACCCGAGAACCTGCGGTTGTACATCAGCCTCTGCCACTGCTCCACCATCCCCAGGCTCCGGTCGTTGATGATGATCGAGACTATCGGGATCTTCTCGTCCACCGCCGTTCCCAGACTGTTATCAGTCATCATGAAGCTGCCGTCTCCGTCGAAATCTACGACGGGAACCTCCGGCTTCGCCACCTTCGCCCCGATCGCCGCCGGCAAACCGAACCCCATCGTCCCCAGACCGGTAGAAGTGATCCAGGTCCTGGGCTTCAGGACCCTCCAGTGAATTTCGCACCACATCTGATGCCTGCCGACGCCCGTCGTGAGGATGGTCTGTGGCGGGAGGACCTCTCTCATCTTCCTCACTATCTTCGGTCCCGAGAGCTCGGAGTCGTAATCGGTGTAGGCGGGGATGCTCTTCATCTCCTCTCTCACCTGCGCGATTCTCGCGAGCCAGGGGTTGGAGTCGCTCCTCCTGGAGATGCGCCGGACGAGCGCCTTGTAGACCTTCGTCAGAACCTGGTTCGCGTCTCCCCGGATGTAGAGGTCGACCTGCTTGTTCTTGTTGAACTCGGAGGGGTCGGCATCGATGTGGATTATCTTCGCCTGCTTGCAGAACTCGGAGAAGGTGCCGGTAGACCTGTCAGAAAAGCGAACACCAACCGCCATCAGGAGGTCACATTCAGAGACCAGCTTGTTCGACTCCGCCCTTCCGTGCATCCCTATGGGCCCCAAGCACAGTGGATGACCCTCCGGGAAGGAACCCTTTCCTTGAAGGGTGGTGATGACGGGGGCCATCAAGAGCTCGGAGACCGCTTGGAATGGCTCGTAGGCGTTGGAGATTCTGATCCCTCCCCCGCCCATAATCAACGGCTTCTCGGCCTTGACCAGCATCTCGGCGGCCCTCTCGACCGCCAGAGGGTCGACTTCCACGTAGGGTGTGTAGCCTTTCACTTCCACACTCTCAGGGAAGGGTATGTCCCGCACTTCCTGTTGAACGTCCTTCGGTATGTCCACGAGGACCGGTCCTGGCCGTCCGGATGTCGCGATGTAGAATGCCTTCTTGATTCCGGAGGGTATCTCTGCAGCGCTGAGGGGTTGGATCGAGTACTTCGTGATGGGCGTCATCACGCCGATGACGTCGGTCTCCTGGAAGGCGTTTCGACCTGTCATGGCCTTCGGCACCTGACCGGTTATCGCGACAACTGGAGATGAGTCGGCGTACGCGGTCGCTATTCCGGTCACGAGATTGGTCGCACCGGGACCCGAGGTCCCCATGCACACACCCGCCCTTCCCGAGACCCTCCCGAACGCGTCCGCCATGTGTGCGGCACTCTGCTCGTGGCGTGCGAGAATGTGGCGAATATCCGAATCAAGGAGAGCGTCGTATATCGGGAGATTTGCGCCACCGGGCATCCCGAAGACGAACTTCACGTGCTCTTGTCTCAGTGTCTCAATGACGGCCCGCGCACCAGAGATTTCATGCATAGAATCAACTCCCATTTTTTCGAACCCCACAAATCTTGATTAGAAGAGTAAGGTTCTCTAACCAAGAATGAGAAGCGACGCTACGAGGACATAGACTGGCACTGTTTTCGCGGCGCTTCCGACCATGTAACACACAGATTGCCCAAATTCACGTTATAAATATTGCTAATTTAATCCCGTCAGGCCTAGACCGACCTTCTTGACCCGGTTCACCGCATCGTACGTGAGCGAGAGTAGGAAAGAATCGGGTACTGGACGGAGACGACGTTGCTAACCTTGTCGTAGGTGTATAGCCTCGCGTACCTGGCAGTACTAATGACCATCGTTTCGTTCGTGAATCTGTTCTCCGCATGGTTCACAAAAAGGCTAGCCAACCAACGCTCTAAAGACATAGAAAAGTGCATAAGTGACTTCAAACCCCAAAACCATCCCCAATCCTAAGGGACGACCACCTTCCCGCCACCATGCAGACCTTCGGTTTCGAAGAAAATCGAGCACTCCAATCAATACCCCAATAGAAACAAAGACGAATAGTAGATTTACAAAGAAAGTACTGGTCAATGTGATGCTGGCCGTTAGAATTAAGCCAACAACAAAGCCGAATATGAGAAGTTGATAATCTGAGAGTGACCGGTTCCAGACACTGACGTTTTCCTTGCCCCCCGTGTCGCTCCTGTAGGCTATGTGATCCGTTGCCATGGTCCAATATATTCAGGAGATGGTATCCCCGCACTAGATTCTGCGGCAGACTGTGCAAGGGCGGTCGCTCCTGCAGAAATTGTCGCAGCCCTTATTCCCGAACCAATGGCTTGGTTCGAGGTTAGGGAAGCATCCAAACCTCCTCCGAATGCACCAAATCCCCCTCCAATCAGTGTAACACTCAAAGCCGCCCCTGGTCTTCTCCCCTCCGCTGAAACTATTGCTTGGCCAGTGTAACTCGTCGCAATTCCGGCAAGAGCCTGACCTGACAAGAATGTACCTGCACTTGTGTAGGTCATTTTACCCGCGGTCGCAAGAGGGAGGAGCCCCTTGGCAGCTACCGAGAGCCCCCCTCCTAGCAGGCCGACTCCCGAGTTGAGTAAAACACCGGTCGACGTGGCCTTATCACCTGCAAGTGCTGTATATGTGATGGCGCTCGCCGCAGCTCCACGAACCTGTTAACTTTTTTGCAGGCCGGTTTGGGATCAAGGTGGCCCCAGCCTTGGGAGGACTTTCTCGAAGGAGAGAGCCGCGGAGAGGAGCCTTTGGTCCGCCATCACGTCGCCCACGAGCTGTAGCCCCACCGGAAGGACCTCACGCGTAGCCCCGCAGGGGATAGAAATTGCCGGCGCACCCACTAGGTTGAACAGCTCGGTTAGCCGCAGGAGCGCCGTCCTGACGTCCATCGACGTGTTCCCGACCACAACTCTACTGGTTTTCAGCCGAGGAGCGGCGATGCAGGTCGTCGGCAGGACAAGGAGGTCAACCCTCTTGAATAGGCGTCGGAAAGAGGCGGTCAGCTTCCGGCGTACCCTCTGAGCGGCCAGATACGTCGTGGCTGGTATCAGCAACCCCTGCAGAAGCCGCTCTCTTACGTCCTTTCCGTAGTCTGCGAAATGATCTCTCATCCACTCTCTGTGGTAGGATGCAGCCTCGGCATGCACTATGATATTTCTTGCAGCCGCCATGGCCTGAGGATTCTCCAGCTGGACCTTCATCAACTTCGCGCCTTCCTTCTCGGCCATGTTGAGAGATGCCTCGTACCTCCTCCTCACGTCCTCCTCGAGCGGCTCCAGCACGTTCCGCGGGATACCCAGGCGGAGTCCCCTGAGTTTCAGCGGTCTGGTTCTCCAGCCCGATTTTGGGTCATGTGCGGCGGCCTCCGTGAAGGTCACCGAAGCGAGTATGATTGCGTCCCGGACTGACTTCGTCAAGAACCCTATTGTGTCAAGGCTCCAGCTAAGGGGGATCACTCCACCCCTGCTCACGAGACCGTAGGTTGGCTTGTAGCCGACGACCCCGCAGAGCGAGGC
>Ga0134088_10000272_pt1 | contig 16657 bp, 16 predicted proteins | sample 15_taG_3_FD_94461 | JGI IMG/M metagenome (GOLD analysis project Ga0134088, IMG submission 94461) | Grasslands soil microbial communities from the Angelo Coastal Reserve, California, USA - 15_D_Rain_20cm_5_09182015 | ecosystem: Environmental > Terrestrial > Soil > Grasslands ...
GCGCTCGTTCTCGGTGCGCTGCGCGAAGATGTCTGGTATTTGCCGATTCCTGGAACGACGTGGGAGCATCTCTCGATCAGCCATTTCCACAAAGCCGGCGCCGGACGATCCATCGAGCGTTTGTTCAAGAACGCTGTTCGCGAATACCGGTCGGGTCGCATCGCATCTGCCTTCGTCCAACTCGGCCGCGGGAATCACGTGCTCGCGGACATGCTGTGTCCCGTTCATGCTCAACGCGTGATTCATGAGACGGATCCGTTCGAGTGGTACATCGAAACTCACATGTCCGAATTGCGGCTGCTTCCCGTGCCGGACATTGTGGTCTGCAATCGGCCCGCCCAACTCGTCGACGGGCTGGCGGGATATGCGCGAGCCTTTCCGGCGGATCGAACCAACTATTCCTTTGGACGACTTCTCTATCGGCTAGGCCGGCGGCATAAACCCGACGCCAGCGTGAACGCGGATTGTGCCCGGGCGCTTCTACCGGCAGGCGCAGGTTACACGGCGGCACATCTTCGACTCTTTCTTCACACGGTGGGAGCGACATGAGGCTTCAGGGCAAGAGGGTTCTGATCACCGGGGGGTCGCGTGGACTGGGAGCTGCGATCGTGCGCACATTCGCCGCGGAAGGCGCGCACGTCGCTTTCACCTATACACGGGATGAGCCCGCTGCAACGCCGGCTCGCTCCTTCAAGGTTTCAGTTCTGGATGCCGCCGCGACGGAAGCAATGGTCGATGAGTTAGAGCGTGATTGGAAAGGTATCGACATCCTCGTCAACAATGCCGGCCTCAGTCAGAATCTCCCGCTCGCGTTGATGGAAGAAGAAGACTGGGACAAGGTCCTCGACACGAATGTGAAGGGCATGTTCATCACGAGCCGGGCGGTCGTTCGCGGCATGATACGCCAGCGCTCGGGCAGCATCTTGAACATCGGCTCGCTCGCCGGCGAGCGCATGCTCGATGCGCCGATCCATTACTGCGCCAGCAAATCCGCCGTGCGCGGGTTGACCGAATCACTGGCAAAGGAACTGGGGCGATACTCGATCCGGGTCAATTGTCTCGCGCCCGGATTGCTCGAAGACGGAGTCGGCCGGAATCTTCCCGAGCATCGCCTCGGGGACTACATGAAACACTGCGCACTGGGACGCATCGGCACCTTTGATGAGGTCGCTCGATTCGCGGCATTTCTGGTATCGGACGCGAACAGTTATATGAGCGGTGAAACGATCATCATGGACGGCGGAGTATAGGAATGAAACTCGCTCGCCGCTGCCTGGTCTTCGGCGGTTCGGGAACGCTTGGCCGCGTCGTGTGTCGATCGCTTGCGGCTGAAGGCGCGCGCGTTGCGTTCACATACTGCACGGGACAACACGTCGCGGATGAGTTGAGACGCGAGATTCCGGCCAGCGTGGCGTTTCATCTCGATGCACGATCCGTCGAGAACACGGTCGCGACCGTCGATGCGGCTGCGCACGCGATGGACGGCATTGATGCGTTCGTCCAATGTATCGGCGCGCCGATGCCGATGCATCCATTCCTGACCGACATCGACGAGAAGGCGTGGGACGACATGATGGACGTGAATGTGAAGAGCACGTTTTTCGCGGTGCGGCATCTGGTGGACATCATGCGCGCGGCCGGTGGCGGCAACATCGTGCTGCTCGGGTCTGTCGACAGCGAAAAGTTGCTGCCGGCGCCGGTGCACTACGGCGTCTCGAAGAGCGCGTTGAGCGGAATGGTGAAGACGGTGGCGAAAGAGGTCGGCGCGCACAACATCCGGGTGAACCTGGTGGCTCCCGGTGTGATCGAGGCGGGCTTGTCGAGAAGCATTCCACCCGATCGCCTCGCCGATTATCTGAAGCACTGCGGTATGAAGCGCGTCGGCAAAGTGAGTGAGATTGCGAACGTCGTCGTCTGGTTTGCGCTCCACAACGAATATGTCACGGGTCAAAGCATCGTCGTGGACGGCGCTCTATAAACTCGGGAGCCTGGTTTTGGCAGCACTGGCACTCTTGTTCTTTTTCATCCAGGCAGGATTGCACATTTACCGGGGACACCCGGGTCACGTGTTGTGGGTTTGCACCGTCGGCGTAGCGATGGTCGGATTCGGCCAGCTTCGAGGTTCGGCAATCCTGAACGGCATTGGGACGTTTTGGCTGACCGTCGGTTTGCTGACGTGGCTTCTCGATTTGACGTTGGGCGGCGAATTCATACCGACATCTATATTGACGCACATCGGCGGCCTCATCATTGGGTATTTGGGAATGCGACGGCTTGGCCTGCCGCCACAAACGTGGTGGACGGCGATCGTGAGCATGGCCGCGCTTCTTGTGGTCAGCCGACTGGTCACGCCACCTGAGCTGAATGTGAATCTGGTGTACGGAGCATACTGGGGAACATCAACCATCGTGTCCTCGCATTGGTGGAACCTGGCGATCGTGTTCGCCATCTTCAGCACGTCGTTTTTGACGCTGCAGCTCGGTCTGCCGCGAATCGGCTGGGTGCGGTCATGACGACGGCAATGGAGCAATACGTTCGGCACGTCAATCCGGAATTCGTCCGGCTGCTCGGCATTCTCGGATACGGTCGTGTCTTTGTCCGCGCGCAGGATGTGTGGGTTTGGGATGATCAGGGCCGGCGATACCTCGACTTCGTCGCCGGCTTTGGCGCCGTCAACATCGGTCACAATCATCCGCGAATCGCAAAGCATCTTCATGACTTTCTCGAGAGCGGCGCAATCGTGTTGAATCACGTCGGCCTCAGCGTTGAAGCGTCCGAACTGGCTGCGGCCTTAGCGGAGCTGACACCGCCACTCGAGATGGCGAGTTTTGCCAACAGCGGCTCTGAAGCCGTCGAGAACGGAATGAAGCTGGCGCGCGCCGCGACGCGGCGCGAACGCTTCGTTTTCTGCGATGGCGCGTATCACGGAACAACGTTTGGCGCCCTTTCGCTGATGGGCCGGTCGCGACTGCGAAAGCCGTTCGAACCGTTGCTGGCCGATTGTGTCCGCGTGCCGTTCGGCGACATCGATGCTCTCAAGAGTGCGCTCGAAACACCGACGGCAGGGTTTATCATCGAGCCGATTCAATGTGAAGGCGGTGTGCGAATTCCACCATCCGGCTATCTTCGCGACGCGCAGGATCTGTGCCGTCGTCGCGGCACGGTCATGATTCTGGATGAGGTGCAGACCGGGCTCGGCCGCACAGGGACGATGTTTGCTTATCAGGCGGAAGGATTCGTTCCCGACGTTCTGGTGTTGGCAAAGTCGCTCGGCGCGGCGATTTCGCCGATCAGTGCAACCATCACGCGCCGTGACATTCGCGAGAAGGCGTTCGGATCGATCGATCGATTCGACGGGCACAGCTCGACGTTCGGCGGAAATGCATTCTCGGCAGTAGCTGCGCTGGAGACGCTGCGCGTCATCACTGATGAAAAGTTGATTGAGAATAGCGCGCAACGCGGAGCGCAGTTGCTCGCAGGTCTGCAGTCGCGGCTGTCCGGTCATCCCATGGTGCGCGATATTCGAGGACGGGGACTGCTGGTTGGAATTCAGCTGGGTCCGGCGGATCCGAGTTGGTGGAAGGGCGTGTCGGAGAAGATTTCCGACTCGGTGTTCGGGCACTGGGTCGCGTTGAAGCTGCTGGAGCGCGGGATTCTGTGTCAGCCATCGGCGAATCGGCATGATGTGCTGCGGCTGGAGCCTCCGCTGACCGTGAAGCCTGGGGAAGTGGAGTGTGTCATCGACGCCGTCGCTGAAGTGTTGGCCGAATACGGCGGAGTATCCGCGCTGGTGAAGGATGTCGTGGTCCGGATGGGAGAACAATTCCTTCGCGGAGGGGAATTTCGATGAGTGACCACCCCGGCGAAGCGCCGGGGTGGTCAGGAAAATCATGACTCTTGATTTGTTGCGCCGAGAGATCGGTTTCAGCACGGCCATCCTGAAGCGGAAGCCGCACCATCTTCTGGTCCAGGTGACGAACCGGTGCAATATGACTTGCGCGTTCTGCACATTTCCGCAAAATGCAGTCGCGCCGTCTGAAGAACTCACGCTCGACGAGTTTCGGAAGCTGGCGACAGAACTGACCGGGCTTGGACGATTCCTCATCTCGATTGAAGGCGGAGAACCATTCGTTCGGCCGGACCTCATCGATATCGTCCGCGAGTTATCGCGGAATCACCTGACGGTGCTCTACACCAACGGATGGTATGTCACTCCGGACAAGGTGGCTGCTCTCTTCGATGCGGGTCTCACACAGGTTGGCATATCGATCGATTTTCCGGATCGGCGTCACGATGTGAAACGCGGCCTCGCCGGCGCCTTCGATCGTGCGCTCCAGGCGGTGAAGTTGTTCCGCGATGCGGTGCCGCATGGCGGCAGGCAGGTCCACATCATGACGGTCTTGATGAAGGAAAACCTTCATGACATGGAGTCATTGCTGCAATTGAGTGCATCGCAGGGTGTGGGTCACGCCGTGACGTTGATTTCAGATCACGGTCCACGGCGAGGCAAGGACCGAGGTTCGCTGCCCGAGGGACGCGTCACACCCCAGCTTCTCGATTTGTGGAAGAGATATCCGCACTGGCGGTTCTGGAGTGAATACCTGGAACGCATGGATGATTTTATCAGCGGCGGGCCGATGCCGGCGTGCCGCGCGGGACTCGAGAGTTTCAATATCGATCATGTCGGCAATGTCGCGGTCTGTATTGAGAAGATCGATCGGCCGGTGGGGAACATCCGCCGGCAATCGTTGAGTCAACTTCACGCGCAATTGATCGGGGCGCGAGATCAGGTGGAGGGTTGCCAGTCGTGCTGGACCGCCTGTCGCGCATTTGGACAATTCACGTCGGGAGGCGGCAGTCTGCGAAGCTGGTGGGAACTCGGCCGTCGCATGAGGTCGCAGTGAAGCCGCGGAGCGGCGTCAGATTGTAGCCCTGGGCTTTAGCCCGAGGGTTTTGTGAACAAAACGGACTAGCCCCGGAGGGGCGGCAGATCTGTCGCCCCTCCGGGGCTAACAATCTAAATCGATACCTTACCCCAGGCTAAAGTCCGGGGCTACATTCTTGCGCGCCTCCGGCGCTTAAGAGGTATGCGTTACTACTTGATTGATAAGGTCACAGAGTTGGTGCCGGGAGAGCGGGCAAGTGGCGTGAAGAACATCACGCTATCCGACGAGATCCTGCACGACCATTTTCCGGATTATCCCGTCATGCCGGGCGCGCTCGTGATCGAGGCGATGGCGCAATTGGGCGGCTTCCTTCTCGAGATGACATTGAATCGGCCCGAAGAACCGATCCGCCGCGCCCTGCTCGTCCAGATCCAGATCGCCAAATTCCATGAGATGGCTAAACCCGGAGACCGGTTGGACATCACCGTGCGCCTGGAATCCACACTGTCCGGCGCTGCACAGATCGACGCCGAGGCAAGAGCCGGCGACAAGCGCGTAGCGCGAGCGACGCTCACGTTTGTGTTGCGGGAAATCCAATCCGAACGCGTTCACGATCAACGACGCTACATCTATAAACTATGGACCGAAGGACTCCACCCCTCACCGACGATTCTATAGTCGTCACCGGACTCGGCCACATCGTCGACTCGCCGTGCGATCCTACGCCGTACCTCAAGGTGCGCAAGAATCGGAAGTTCATGGGCGTGCAGGATGACCTCGCGGTGGTCGCGACCGGTATCGCACTGGAGAATGCGGCGCTGCCGCAGGATCTCGGTGAGCAGGCAGGAGTGTTCCTGGCGGTCGGCTACATTCCTTTTGAGCGGTCCGACATCGATCAATTGCTGGATGGTTCGATCGTAAATAACGAATTCTCGATGCTGAGAATGTCGACCGTCGGCTACCACAGCCTGAATCCCTTGCTGACGTTCCGTTGCCTTTCGAACATGCCCGCGTTCCACATTTCCGCAAACTTCAATGTTCAAGGACCATACTTCGTCACGTATCCCGGTGCCGGTCAGTTCTACATCGCGCTCGATCAGGCATACCACGCTCTTTCTACCGGCACGGTGGACATCGCCATTGTTGGAGGTGTTGCTCATCAGCGGAATTTCCTCGTTCACCATCACTTTGGTCGCGTGGAACCGCCGGTTCATGCGCTGAGCGATGCAGGAGCCTGCCTGATCCTCGAGTCCGCCGCTCACGCGAGAAGGCGCGGCGCCACGGTGCGAGCCCATCTTTCGCAGTACGATCTCCACTACGAACCGCACGATCCCTTCGAAACGTCGATCGTCCCGCACGAAACAGGCGCCGACAGCGGTATGGGACCGGCGTCCCTACCGGTCGCGCTGAATCGCAATCGCCAGCCTGTGCTGTCGCATGATCTCGTCGCAGCGGACGGCATTCGCGCATCGAGCGTTTGGGAGTTGTTGTGATGCGTCGTCGCGTTGCGGTGACCGGAATGGGCATCGTGTGCCCGATCGGCCATTCGACGGAGCAATTCAAAGCCAACCTGCTCGCAGGCCAATCGGGCGTCGGTCCCATCACTTTGTTCGATCCAGCGGAACTGCCGACACGTATCGCGGCCGAAGTGCATTGGGATGGCGCGAACCGTCTTCGCGATCGCAAGATTGCGTTTGCGCTCGAAGCCGCGCGTCAAGCGATGGATTCAGGACGGCCGCATGGTGAAGGAGGACTGAGTCTCGGCATTGGGCTCGAGCTCTTCTCGATGCCGGATCTGTGCGCGATGCGCCGTCCCGATTTCGCGATGCCGGCGGGTCTTCGAGACCGGCTCACGTTTCTTCAGACGCCATCGGACCTATGCGTTCATATGATCTCGAATGAACACGGGTTAAGACGGCCGCCGTTGACTCACGTGTCCGCCTGCGCTGCGGGAACGGATGCGCTCGGAACGGCGTTTCGAATGGTCGCGGACGGCCGCTACGACTGGATGCTTGCGGGCGGCACCGACTCGATGATCAATCCGCTTGGCGTCGGCGGCTTCTGCCGCATCGGAGCGACCTCCGTCGTCAACGATCAACCGGAGCGGGCATCGCGCCCTTTCGATGCGAACCGCAGCGGCTTTGTTTTGGGTGAGGGCGCCGGCATGTTGTTGCTGGAGCCGTTGGACCGTGCATTTGATCGCGGTGCCACGGTCGTCGCCGAGATCGCGGGCTATGGCAATTCATTCGATGCCTGGGGCATCAGCGAGCCGCATCCGGAAGGACGCGGAGCTTACCAGGCCATGGCCCGTGCGGTGAAAGATGCCGGGATAACGGTTGATGAAATCGACTGCATCAACGCGCATGGCACATCGACACCGAAAAATGATCCTGTCGAAACGCTCGCAATCAAGCGGTTGCTCGGCGATCGCGCCTACCGCGTACCCGTGTGTGCCACGAAGTCGATGATCGGCCATCTTATTTCTGCGGCGGGCGCGGTCGAAGCGATTGCCGCGATCCTGAGCCTGCAATCGCACTGCATCCACCCGACAATCAATCTTGAAAACCTCGATCCACTATGCGACCTCGATTATGTTCCGCTGCGGGCTCGTCGCTACGTGCATCACGTGACATTATCGAATTCGTTCGGCTTTGGTGGTCAAAACGCGTCGATTGTCTTGAAGGCAGTCCATGCTTGAAGGAAAGAGAATCGTCGTTACAGGAGCGGGACGGGGCATCGGACGCGCGATTGCGACGGCATGTCTGCGCGACGGTGCGATTGTCGGCGCGAATTATCGGGATTCTTTTTCCGACAAGCCGGCGGACAATCTGATTCTTCTCCAGTTCGACATTCGTGACGCCGATGCGGCCGCGCTCGCGCTCGGGCAGTTTGTTGAACGCTTTGGAGGGATCGATGGCTGGGTAAACAATGCGGCCGTCAATCGGCCGTACCTGCTGATTTCGACGACTCGTGAAAAGATACGAGAACAGATCGAGACCAATCTCATCGGCCCGATTGTTTGTTCGCAACTGGTATTGCCGTTCATGGTGAAGCAACGCGGTGGCGTGATCGTCAACATCAGCTCGGTGGCAGCCGTCAGACCCGCGCGCGGACAGTCGGTGTACGCCGTGACGAAGGGCGGCGTCGAAGCGCTGACGCGAGCGATTGCCGTCGAGTACGCACGCAAAGGCATCCGTGCCCATACGATTCGGCTCGGACCGATCGAAACGGAGATGATCGAGCCCACTCGGGCGCTGGCTGAAGAAGAGATTCTGGCGCACGTTCCGATGCGACGGTTCGGACGGCCCGAAGAAGTTGCGAACCTCGCAGTGTTTTTGCTGAGCGATCAGGCCACGTTCATGACAGGGTCGGTTCATACCATCGACGGAGGATATCTCGACGCATGATCTATGAGCTGATGCAGACGCGACGCAGCGTGCGGCGCTTCCGTTCGGAATGTCCGTCCCGGCAGCAGGTGATGAAGCTGATCGAAGCCGCGATCACTGCGCCTTCCGCCAGCAACAAACAGCCGTGGCGGTTTTTGATCATCACGAATCGGCAGCTGATCGAGTCGCTCGCGGTGCGCGTGCGCGAGGCGGTGGATCGCATTGCGCGACACATTGAACCGCAGTCGGTTGAAGCATTCCGCAGTTACGGCGATTATTTCACGCGATTCGAGAATGCTCCGGTTGTTATCGTGACACTCTTCCGAAGACTGACCGTGCTGAGTCATTTGGTCGATGCGAGTCTGTCCAGCGACGATCGCGAACGCATCGGCCGGATGGAACGCGATTCCGGTCTGATCGGTGTTGCGATGGCGATGCAGAATCTGCTGCTGATGGCCCATGAATGCGGCCTCGGAGCATCGGGGTTGACGGGCCCGCTGGTGGCAGACGATCACATTCGACGAATTCTCGACGTTCAACCATCCTTGGAAGTCGCGGCGTTGATCGCTGTAGGCTTTGCGGCAGAGGATCCACCGGCGCCCGACAGAAAGCCGTCGGGGAAAGTCGTCACGTGGATTGAATGACCATGCAAAAGACAGAAATCTTCGAGCAGATGCGGCCGCTGATCGCCGATAGCCTGGCGATCAAGGCGTCGGATATCATTTTGGAAAGCCGGTTGATCAACGATCTTGGCGCCGACTCGCTCGACTTCATCGACATTATTTTCGGACTGGAAAAGAAGTTCGGCATCAAGATGCGCGACGGTGAGTTGGATTTTCTGTCGCGGCTGGATTTTTCCTCGCCTCAGGTCATGCGCGAAGGTTTCCTCACCGAAGCGACGCTGCAGCAATTACAGTCGTGGCTTCCCGAATTGAACCATGTTCCCGACCGCTCGAAGGTCACGCCCGCGCACGTCTTTTCGTTCATCACTATCGATACTCTGTGCACCCTGATCGAAAGACGAATGCGTCCAAAATGATTACACCATCACCAAAAGCTGTGTTCGGGTGATGTCCAAAGTGTCGCGAAGTTATTCAACTATCGACACGGCGATGCCGGTTTTCCAACGCGACTTTCACCTTAACGCAGGCGAAGGAAGCTGCAAGCGCATTCGAAGCAGCGAATGAAAAGATTGCTGCGAAGAATAACTTTTGAGCGCTGTGGTATGCACTCTGGGACTTCATTAAGGATGTTGGGCGCGTACTGCATTCCGTTTTAGATAGGAATCCCTGGTGATCATTGGTTCAAGTTGGTGGCGCAACAAACTGTTCGAATTCCCCTCCACCAGGAGGGGTGGCCGCGCCCATAAAAGTCGTCCGCCGGGCCCTGAGTTACCACAACCTGCATTTCTAGAGATCGGCCGCGGCTTGACCCGCGGCGACACCCCCGCTTATCCTTCCCAGCGCGGCCGGTGGCCGCAACCAAAGTAGAGGATTCGGCTGGCCGCACGCTATCAGCTTTCAGCGATCAGTGGTCAGCTTCTGAACCAACACCGTCAGCATCCGCTTGATTTCGATAATTGCTTGAGACAGTTCCTCATATCGGCCGGATGGGATCAGCTTTAGGTCGTGAGCGAGCAGAATCTGGTATTCCAACTCGCTGGCGGAACCACGGGCGATCAGACAGAAGCGGGCTAACTCAGCATCCCCATCTCGCCCACAACCTTCCGCTTATGTTGGATGGAGTCGACGATGCAGAACGGTGAATCTGCGCCGTGAGGCCATAGGTTTCGTCTCGAGGAAAAGATGCCGTCGTCTGATAAAGGGCCAAGACCAATTCGTGCGCTCCTTCCCATACCTTCAGTTGGCGAAAGTCCTTCATAGCGGCTTCATTGGGTATTAATCGTTCCGAGCCGGTCACGCTGCTTCGACCACCTCGGAGGACGAGAGCGATGAAAGAATTCGTCGACAAGCACAAGGATCGGATTCATGGCGTACTTTCCTGTTTCGATCGGATGTTGTTTCGCGGCTATCTCCCGATTATGAGCGGTTGGCAGATGGCTCAGTTCTTCAACAGCTCCGGCATTCGATTTCGGGAACTGAAAACGTTTCTTGTTCAAAACGCCGAGCGCGTGAAGCGTCACGCCATGATCATCGCCGAACAAGAAGGACGCCCCTACGTGTATCTTCATGAAAAGCTCAGGAAAGAAGATCTTGCCAAAGAGATTGCCGAACGCGATCACATCGAGCAGGGATTAATTTGTGTTCTTTCGGTGCTGGAGCCCTGCCGTACGTTCTCATTCCGGAGTGAAAAAGGGAAACCGTTCGTTGCTTCGGCGCGTCGTAAGTGTCTGTTCCTATATTTCTATTTCATCCATCGGGATTTCGGCATGATGCATGTCCGGCTGCAAACATGGTTTCCGCTTCAGATCCAGGTTTACGCCAACGGACATGAGTGGCTCGCCCGGAAATTGAAGAAGAACGGAATCCGTTATACCAAACGGGAGAACGCATTTCTTTGGATCGAGGATTTGGCAAGAGCTCAAAAATTCTCGGATCGCTTCTCTTCGCTGGACTGGCCTCGTTTGCTCAACCGGTATGCCAAAAAGATTAATCCGCTCATGGCAGATATTCTTCGAACAATGTCCTACTACTGGGTCACAGCCCAAAGCGAGTATTCGACCGACATTCTGTTCAAGAGCGCGGCTCACTTAAGCGAACTTTACCCACGATTATTGAGTCACAGCACATTGTGCTTTGGCGCCAAGGAAGTCATGAGCTTTCTTGGAAGAAAGATCCGGCCCTACTTCGAAGGTGAAATCGTCAGCGATGTCTGTGATCTTTCCTTCAAACACATTCCGGGAGCCCGGATCAAACATCGAGTGAAACAGCACTGGCTCAAGATGTACGACAAGGCCGGTTCGGTCCTCCGATTGGAAATGGTGATCAACGAACCGGAGGGATTTACTGTCCGCAAGCAAGTGGATCACGATGTCGAAGAAGAGCTCCAGGCGTTGAAAAGAGAACTACAGCGATAAGGAGGAGGTTATGAACTTATTCAGAAGGCTCAGACGTCTCGTCAGCGGCTTGGCGGGGCTATTGATCACAAGCGTCGAGCAACAGAATCCCGAAGCGTTACTCGACGCTGCAAAACAGGATTTTCTCGCGAAGGTTGCTCAATACAATCAGGCGCTCGTGCAGCTTGCGTCCGTCGCCGAGCGGATCAAAAATCACCTGCAGAGCAAGACCAGCCGCGCTGCGGAACTCGAAAGGCGAATTCTGGCCAATCACAAAGCCGGCAATATCGAGTTGGCCGGATCGCTCGCAAGAGAATTACAGGATATTCAAAAAGATATCGAGCAAAGCGCGCAGGAGTTAAAAGATACCGAAGCCGCATACGAAAACAACATCGCGAATGCCAAGCTTGCACGGAAGGACTTCGACGGCAAAGTGCAAAGATTCGAGCGCCAGATCAGCCGTGTCAAGATGAAAGAGGCTGAGGCCGAGGCTGCCGCAGCTTTGAATGGAGTGACATTCAGAGCCGGCGACACGGGCGATACGCTGCGCAACATCCAGGAAATTCTCGACAGACGCTATGAGCGAGCGGCCGGGAAAGCCCGCGTCACGGCAGACCTTATCGACAGCGGCCACATCGCCGAAGAGGAAACCGAGCGAAAGGCCCTCGAACAGCAAGCCCTTGCGGGATTCCTTGCAGAGCGAGGCTTGTAAACGGAAACTTACAGCACGACAGGCGGATCTGCCTTGATGTTGAAACTCGACATATCAGGCAGGAATAGGGGAAGAGAAATACACATGAGGGGTCGTATTAAAGGTGACGATCCGGAATTCGCCCGCACTTTGCAGAAGGGGCGCGTCTACAAGCTGTCCTCCCCGGTGTTGTCCTTCATCTGGGTGCTTATCCTATTTCCTGCGATGAACGATTCGTTAACAGCGTTCTTTACGCTGATCGGTATCTGCGGAATCGCCGCCTGTCTGGTTTCCCTCTACGGGCCGCGCGCAGTGGTCAACCACACGGACCTCTGGTTAAAGACCTGGTTCGGCCCACCAGCGCGGGTACTGTGGACCGAAGTGACCGCAGCCACCTGGGAGTGCAATCACTATCGCGCTCGCGTGTCGCGGGTGGAATTGCAGGTGAGCGGACGGCCACTGCCGCTGATAGTGGGGCCATCGTGGCGGGAGGCGAACATGCGAAGCCTGTTCAAAGAAATCGTGAGGAATGCAAAGCTGTGCAAGACCGGCGAGCAGCTGCGGAGCAGCGGCCTGTTACGACTCAACACGCGCGAGCACGAGTACTGGGCGCGGGCGGCAGCGCGGGCGAACCACGCGGGTAACGGCGGACCTCGTCGATAGCGGCCACATCGCTGAACAGGAAACGGAGCGAAGGCCCTCGAGCAACAATCGCTCGCGGGATTCCTTGCAGAGAGAGATCTATAAACGCAAACTTACAGCACCACTCAGCGGAGAGTTTATGCAGCCAACAGAAGATCGGCCTGATCGATCCCAAGAACCAGAGTCCTGGACGCGAAGCTTTTGGGCGCTGATTGCCACTCAATTTCAAGGCGCGTTCAGTGACAATGCCTACAAGAATCTGGTGGTTTATTTGATTCTTGGCGTTGCGCTACCAAAGGACCAACGTGAAATTTTGGTTGTGATCGTGGGGCTGCTGTTTTCCATTCCCTTCATCCTCTTCTCGATGACCGGCGGATTTCTGGGCGATCGTTTCAGCAAACGTTCGGTCACGGCGGGAACGAAGGTCATGGAAATCGGTGTAATGCTGATTGCATTAGCCGCGTTGGGCTTTGCGAGCCTTCCACTCCAGATTGCGGCCGTGTTTCTGCTGAGCACACAGGCGGCCCTGTTTGGCCCGTCGAAGTACGGCCTCTTGCCGGAAATTCTTCCCCAAAGCCGGCTTTCGTGGGGAAACGGTATCCTCGAATTGGGCACGTTTGTAGCGATCATCACGGGCACGATGGCCGCGGGGTTCATGGCCGAAGCCTTCGAAGGCCGGCAGTACTGGTCTGGAGCGATCCTGGTCGGGCTCGCGGCAGTGGGATTAGCTGCAAGTCTCACCATCCGGCGCACACCGCCGGCCGACCCTGCACGTCGATTTCGGCTTAATCCGATATCGGAGTTGCTCAGTGAATGGAAATACGTGCGCGAGGATCGCGTGCTGTATCTCGCCGTACTCGGAAACACATACTTCTGGTTCCTCGCCATGCTGCTCCAGACCAACATTATTTTTTACGGCAACGATGTCCTGCACCTTCAGGCGCAAGGCAACGCCTACTTGCAGGCATCCGTCGCCATAGGAATCGGAATCGGCAGCCTGGCAGCCGGCTATTTATCGGGCGGCAAGATCGAGTATGGCCTTATCCCGCTAGGCGCGGCCGGCATAACGATCTTTGGTGCAGCACTCGGGCGCAGCGGCATCGGGTTCGTTGGTGTGGAGGCGCTCCTCGGACTGATTGGATTCTTCGCGGGTTTCTTTGCCGTTCCGATCAATGCATTGATCCAGCATCGGCCGGATCCGGCGCGCAAAGGCGGCGTCATTGCCGCGGCGAATCTGATTTCGTTCATTGGGATCTTTCTCGCCTCGGGAACGTATTACGCGTTTACCGCCTTTGCGGGATTGGGACCGAAAACAGTCTTTCTGCTTTCAGCCGGCATGACGCTCGGCGCCACCATTTACGTCTCGCGCCTGTTACCGGACTCGCTGATGCGGCTGCTGTTGTGGCTTGCCACAAACACGGTCTACCGGATTCGGGTTGATGGCCGCGAGAATGTTCCGTCAAAAGGCGGCGCTTTGCTTGTGTCGAATCACTTGTCCTTCGTCGATGCGTTGTTGCTGATAGCCTCGACCGATCGCTTCATCCGGTTTCTCATCTTCAAAGACATTTACGAACGTCCATTCATCAAACCGTTTGCCAGGATCATTCAGGCTATTCCCATCTCTTCCAAGCAGCGCCCGCGCGAAATGATCGCAGCGCTACGAGAGGCGAGCGAAACGATTAAAGCAGGCGGCATCGTCTGCATCTTCGCAGAGGGACAGATCACCAGGGTTGGACACCTATTGCCGTTCCGGCGCGGATTCGAACGGATCATGAAGGGCGTCGATGCTCCGATCATCCCGGTAAACCTCGACGGCGTGTGGGGCAGCATATTCAGTTTCGAGAGACAGCGGTTCTTTCTTAAAGTGCCGCATCGGACCCATCGGATCACGGTCAGCTTCGGCCAGCCGATGCCGGCCACCGCGACGGCGTTCGAAGTGCGACAAGCCGTACAGGAACTCGAAAGCAAAGCTTTTGCTTACCGCAAAGCACGGATGAAGCCGCTCGGGCAGACGATTGTGAAGACCGCGCGGCGCCACTGGTTCCGCTTTGCAATGGCGGATTCTCGCGTACCCAGGCTGCGATTCGGTGCAGGGCTGATCCGTTCGATCCTGTTGGCGCGGCGGCTCCGGCCATTCTGGAGGGATCAGGAAATGGCCGGAATTCTCCTGCCACCATCTGTGCCGGGCGCTCTCGTCAATACGGCTGCGACGTTGGCGGGTAAACCCGTAGTCAACCTGAATTACACAGCTTCGGATGAGATCCTGCGCTCGTGCGCCGCGCAATGCAACATGAAGTCCATTGTGACTTCAAAGACATTCCTGGAACGAGTGCGCGTTTCGGTTCCCGGTGAGGCTGTGTTCCTCGAGGATCTTGCGGCAAAGCCATCGTTAGGCGAGAGGATCTCCGCTCTAGCGCTGGCTCTGGCATGTCCGGCTTCTCATCTGTATCGCTTCGTTGGCGGCAAAGCCGCGACCGTGGACGATCTTGCGACGGTCGTATTTTCCAGTGGAAGCACGGGCGACCCTAAAGGCGTGTTGCTGAGCCACTACAATATCGCCGCGAACATCGAACAAATCGGGCAGATATTCGCGCTGGACAAAGGCGACCGGATCCTCGGTATTCTTCCGTTCTTCCATTCGTTCGGATTCACAGCCACCTTGATGCTTCCGTCAGTTCTGGGCATCGGAGTGGTTTATCATCCCAATCCTTTTGATGCGGGTATCATTGGCGGTCTCGTGAGCCAGTATGGCGTCACGTTCCTGATGGCGACGCCGACGTTTTTGCAAACTTATATCCGGCGTTGTGCTCCGGAAGATTTCGGCAGCTTGGAATATGTTGTTGCGGGAGCCGAGAAGCTTCCCGAACGCATTGCGCAAGCATTCGATGATCATTTCGGCATTCGGCCGCTCGAAGGCTACGGGTGCACCGAATGCTCGCCCGCTGTGGCGATCAATACGCGGGATTTCCGCGCTGCAGGATTCCGCCAGGTGGGCAGCAAGCGCGGAACGATCGGGCATCCCATGCCCGGCATGAGTGTTCGCATCGTCGACCCGGAAACCATGTCGCCCTTACCCGCCGGCACGCCGGGCCTTCTGCTCGTGCGAGGTCCGAACGTGATGAAGGGATATCTCAACAAGCCGGAGAAGACGGCGGAAGTCTTCCATGATGGCTGGTACATCACCGGGGATATCGCGACGGTCGACGAGGACGGATTCATCGAAATTACAGACCGGTTGAGCCGCTTCAGCAAGATTGCGGGTGAGATGGTTCCGCACATTAAAGTCGAAGAGAAGCTGCATGAGATTGCAAAAGCCACCGAACAGACCTTTGTCGTCACTGGCGTACCAGACGAGAAACGCGGCGAACGCCTGGTCGTGCTCCATCGCCTCAGCGACGACGATTTAAAGACATGCCTGGCGAAACTACAGAACGCAGGTCTTCCCAACATCTGGATTCCCGCTCGGAATCAATTTTTTCATGTCGACGATTTCCCGCATCTGGGAAGCGGTAAACTCGATCTGCGAAAAATTCGTGAGGTCGCGATGCAAGTCTCAAATGCCGCGCCGGAATTGACGAAGCCCATCCAATGAACGCCGTCGTCCGCCGGGCCCCTGAGTTACCACAACCTGCATTCCTAGAGATCGGCCGCGGCTTGACCCGCGGCGACACCCCCGCTTATCCTTCTATCCGCAACGCCGGAGTGCTCTAATCTACAAACTTTTCCGCGTCAGTTACTTTTCCGTGTCAGTCAGTCGTAGTATTGGGGCGATTTCCTGAGTTTTAACGCATTGGCTGCGTCGTGCTGAATCCACAGTTGAACTTTGTTCCTGCTCACAGACTCTTCGATCATCGCGCGCGTCTTCGCAGTCTGTTCCTTGTTGAAATCGAAAGTGGGAATGACTTTCAGCTTGAGTTCTTCAGGATAATGATACAAATCGCCCGATAACAATACCGGTCCAGTCCGGGCCAGCTTCAAGAACAGCGACTGGTGTCCGGGCGTGTGTCCGGGTGTGAACTTGATGATGACGGTTCCA